>Ga0070683_100001066_pt1 | contig 20584 bp, 19 predicted proteins | sample KBSC713LmetaG_FD_64662 | JGI IMG/M metagenome (GOLD analysis project Ga0070683, IMG submission 64662) | Corn rhizosphere microbial communities from Kellogg Biological Station, Michigan, USA - KBS C7.1-3L metaG | ecosystem: Host-associated > Plants > Roots > Rhizosphere ... | reverse complement strand
CGCGACCGGCCCGAGTCCAGCGTCCTCGACCTCGTCGCCAGGGCGGTCGTCGCCGCCCATCGTCAGGTGCCCCAGATGGGGGTCGCCCGGATCGAGCAGGACAAGGGCGCCTCGCCGGGCATCCCGGTGACCTATCCCGGACGGTTCGGGGTCGAGGAGGCCGCACCCGTGGTGCCGTCCGGTCAGGCCGCGGCGCTCGCGGTCGGAGCCGTCCGCGACGAACCGGTCATCGACGCCGGCGCGGTCGTGCCGGGCAAGGTGATGACGCTGACGCTGTCCGTGCGGGCCGGCCGGGTCGACGACGTGCAGGCCTCGCGCTGGCTCGCCGTGCTCGTGGCGCTGCTCGAGCGCCCGGAATGGCTCATCGACTGACGCCGGCGACGCTCCGTCGTACGGTGAACCCGTGGATCACGCGAGCGCTCAGGACTGGCTGGACCGCTATCTCGCGGCCTGGAAGTCGTACGACGCGGACGACATCGGCGAGCTCTTCAGCGAGCACGTCCGCTACCGCTTCTATCCGTACGCCGAGTGGGTCGAGGGCCGCGACGAGGTGGTCGCCAGCTGGCTCGCCGGCGACACGGACGCCCAGGGCTCGACGCGCGACCAACCGGGGACCTACGACGGGACGTACGCGCCGGTGGCGGTGGACGGCGACGTGGTGGTCGCGACCGGGACCACGACGTACACCGCCAGCCCCGGCGGCCGGGTCACCCAGGTGTTCGACAACTGCTTCGTGATGCGTTTCGACGACGACGGACGCTGCCGCGAGTTCACCGAGTACTACACCAAGCGTCCCGCGCCGGACTGACCACCCGACCCCGCACCTCGAGCGCTGCCCGGCGCATCCCTCACCAGGTGAGCTCGATCTCCAGCTCGTTCTCGTCCCCGATCTCGACCTCGATCTTGAGGTTCACCTCGTCGGGCACCCGGACCGTGATGCGTCGTCCGGCACGCTGGAACTCGACGGAGTTGTTCCGTGCGAGCGCGTCGGCGAGCGCATGCAGCCGGGCGGCGGCTTCCTCGCGCCGCACGCGTTGGGTGTCGTCGATGTCGAACACCCCACCGAACGTAGAGCGCCTCCCCGACGGGGCACCTCACCCTGTCCGGGTGAAGCGAGCGCGCCGCGGGATCCCTACGGTCAAGCCTCGGAAGCTGGCGGGGAGACCCCGCCGTTGAGCCGAGAGAAGGGCTTGCCATGGACGCGATGACCAACGACTTCGGAGAGGTACTCCTGTGGTCCTTCTGGTTCTTCATCTGGATCGCAGCGCTCATGGTGTGGTTCCGGTGTCTGTTCGACATGTTCGGGGACCACACGCTCAGCGGCTGGGCCAAGGCGGGATGGGCCGTGCTGCTGATCTTCGTGCCCTGGGTGGGTGCCCTGATCTACCTGATCGCCCGCGGCAGGAGCATGACCGAGCGCCAGATGAGCAGGGCCGCGGAGATGCAGGCGGCCCAGGACGACTACATCAAGCAGGTCGCCAGCACGTCCTCGGCCGCCGACCAGATCGCCGGCGCGAAGGCGCTGCTCGACTCGGGCGCGATCGACCAGAGCGAGTACGCCGCCTTGAAGGCCAAGGCGCTCGCCTGATCGCTCAGCAGAGGATGCGGGAGCGCTCCGGGTCGAAGAACGGCTTGAGAGACACCCGGGCGGCGACGCGCGTGCCGGCCACATCGATCTCGAAGGAGCCGGTCGCGAGGTCGGCGGCGGTGATGGGCTCCTCGCGAGCGACCTCGGCGATGCCGCAGGCGGCCCCGAGGGAGTGGCCGAAGCCGCCGCTGCGGACCGGGCCGACGGGCTGCTCGTCCCAGTAGACCGGCTCGTCGCCGATCAGGTCGTGGTCCGGGGACGTGAGCAGGACGTTGACGAGGCGCCGGGTCGGCGGGCCGGACTCGCGCTGCTTCAGCAGGGCCTCGCGTCCGACGAAGCCGCCGGGCTTGTCCCAGGCGACGGCGAAGCCGAGGCCGGCCTCGAGCGGGGTGTCGGTGGAGTCGATGTCGTGGCCCATGTCGCGGAAGGCCTTCTCGAGCCGCATCGTCTCCAGCGCGCCGACCCCGGTGGGACGGAAGCCCAGGTCGGCGCCCGCCTCACGCAGCTGGTCGTAGAGGGTGGCGCCGAACTCGGTCGGCACGAGCAGGTCCCAGCCCAGCTCGCCGACGTAGGTCACCCGGAGCGCCCAGAGCGGGGTGTAGCCGAGCTCCACCTTCTGCGCCGTCAGGTAGGGGAAGGCGTCGTTCGACCAGTCGTTCGGGCTCAGCGACTGCAGCAGCTCCCGCGACCGAGGGCCCTGCACGGAGAGCAGCGAGTACCCGCTGGTGACGTCGGTGACGGTGAGGAACTCGCCGTCGCGGGTCTGGCGGCGGATCCACGCCGGCACCCGGCGGTGGATGGTGTCGCCGCTGATCACGACGTACTGGTCCTCGGCGAGGCGGGTGACGGTGACGTCGGCGATGATCCCCCCGCGCTCGTCCAGCCACTGGGTGTAGACGATGCGACCCGGGTCGGTGTCGACGTCGTTGGCGCAGACGCGGTTGAGCACCGCCATCGCGTGCGGCCCCTGCACGAGGTGGTGCGACATCAGCGTGAGGTCGAAGATCGCGACGTTCTCACGGGCCCGGAGGTGCTCCTCGCGGGTCCGCTCGAACCCCTCACCCCGCGCATACCCCCACTCGACGGTCGGGGTGACGCCGGGGCCGGCGAAGTAGTCGGGGAACTCCCAGCCGCTGGTCGTCACGAAGTGGGCGCCGTCGGCGACGTGACGGGCGTGGTACGGCGACCGGCGTACGTCGCGGCCGCGCCGCGGCTGGGCGTTCGGCCAGGACAGGTCGTTGAGCAGGAAGCCCAGCCGCTCGACGGTGCGCTCCTGGCGGAACAGCCGGGTTGCCTGGAACTCGTGCGCGCGGTCGACGCCGACCGCCGTGAGGTCGATCGGCGGGTGCCCTTCGATCAGCCACTGCGCCATCACGTGGCCGAGGCCGCCGCCGGACAGGATGCCGACGGAGTTCAGACCGCAGGCCAGGTAGAGGTGGTCGACCTCGGGCGACTCCCCGAGCATCGGCGAGAGATCGTCGGTGAAGCTCTCCGGCCCGCAGAACAGCGTCCGGACACCCGCGTCCTCCAGCGCCGGGAAGCGCCGCATCGCGACCTCGAGGAACGGTGCCAGCCGGTCCCAGTCCGGAGGCAGCACGGCGAACGCGCTGTCGCGCGGCGTACCGTCCAGGGACCAGGCCGCGGCGACCGGCTCGAACATCCCCACCAGCAGCCCGCCGCCCTCCTCGCGGTAGTAGCCGTACGACTCGGGCTCCTCGATCACCGGCACCGACTCCGGCGTGACGCCGTCGATCTCCTCGGTCAGCAGGTAGTAGTGCTCGGCCGCCTGCAGCGGGACGGTGACGCCGGCCGTGGCCGCCAGCTCGCGACCCCAGAGGCCGGCGGCGAGCACGACCTTCTCGCACTCGACGACGCCGCGTTCGGTGCGGACGCCGACGACGCGGCCATGGGCGACCACGAAGCCGGTGACCTCGGTGTCCTCGAAGATCCGTACGCCGCGCTGGCGCGCGCCCCTGGCCATGGACATCGTCACGTCGACCGGGTTGGCTCGCCCCTCGTCGGGGGTCCAGAAGCCGTGGAGGACGTCGTCGGTGCGGATCAGGGGCACCAGATCGGCGACCTCGCGCGGCGACAACACCTCCTTGGTCATCCCGACCGAGCGCATGTACGCCGTCTCGCGGCGGTAGGCCTCGTCCCGACGCTCGGTGGTGGCCAGCTGGAGGTACCCGCACCGGCGGAATCCGGTCGAGAGGCCGGTCTCCTCCTCCAGCCGCCCGTACAGCTCGGCGGAGTAGCGTGCGATCCACAGCGCATCCTCGGTCGTGCCGCCCGACACCACCTCGCCGGCGGCGTGCCAGGTCGTGCCGGACGTGAGCTGCTTGCGCTCCAGCAGCACCACGTCGGTCGCCCCCAGCGTCGCCAGGTGGTAGGCGATCGAGGTCCCGATCACGCCGCCCCCGACGACGACGTACTGAGCGCGGCTGGGCAGATCTGCCGACGGAGGGGCGGGTGCGTCCTCGGCCCGAGCCGCGGCTGGGTTGATGGCGGTGAAGTCGAGGGACATGGGGGCACCCTGCCACTGTCTGAACAGTCATTCAACTGCTCGGCGGCGGAGGTTCCGGGCTCCCTACGATGACGAGCATGAAGATCCTCGCGGGGGCAGGGACCTACGTGGCGACCACGAGCAGCGATTGGCAGGAGCACCTCGAGGTGCCGGATCTGAGCTGCGGCACCTACTCGCTGCCCGCCGGTGGTGCTGATCCTCAGTCGCCGCACACCGAGGACGAGATCTACGTCGTCACCCACGGGAGGGCGACGCTGTGGACCCCGAGCGGATCCGCGCAGGTGGGACCTGGCGACGTCGCCTTCGTCCCCGCCGGCGAGGAGCACCGTTTCGTGGACATCGTCGAGGACCTCGCGGTCGTCGTCGTGTTCGGCCCGGCCGAGTACACACGCGCCCACGAAGGCCGGAGCGACACCGGGTGATCGCACCGGGCGGAGGATCTCGACACCGAGCGAACCCACGAGACCGTCGTCGTCGACCGCCGATCGTGGTGGTCCAGACATTCCCAAGGACCTAGGTTCGGGACATGGAGCTCGAGCTGCGCGAGGTCACGCCGGAGGTGCTCGACGAGCTGCGCACCCAGGTCGTCCTGCCACCCGAGCAGGCGGAGTGGGTGGGGGGCTCGGTCGACGACTCGCTGCAGGAGGCCGCCGGTCACCCGGAGGCGAAGCCGTGGCCGCGAGCGGTCTATCGGGACGGCGTCCCGGTCGGGTTCGTGATGCTGAGCTGGGACGTCGTGCCGCGGCCGCCCGAGCTGGTCGGGCCCTGGTACCTGTGGAAGCTGATGATCGCCCCGGAGGCCCAGGGCTCGGGGGTCGGCCGCGAGGTCGTGCGGCGGCTGGCCGCACTGGTCAAGGAGCACGGCGCGACGGAGCTGCTCACGAGCTGCGCCCAGGGACGAGGCACGCCGTACGGCTTCTACCTCGGCTTGGGGTTCGAGCCGACCGGGGAGTACGCCGAGGACGACGAGGAGCTCCTGGTGCTCGCACTGTGACGGGCCCGTACCCTCGGCTCCATGGCCATCGAGCTGCGTGAGGTCGACGACGCCGTCCGCGAGGAGCTCCTCCGCGCGGTCGTGATCCCCGAGGACCAGCAGCAGTTCGTGAGCACCGTCGAGAGATCGCTCGTCGAGGCGGCGACGTACCCCGAGGCCAACCCGTGGTACCGCGGGGTGTACGACGACGGCGAGCCGGTCGGCTTCGTGATGATCGCGTGGGACGTCGAGCCGCAGCCCGGTCTGGTCGGCCCGTGGTTCCTCTGGAAGCTCGCCATCGACCGCGACCACCAGCGTCGTGGCTACGGGCAAGCCGTGGTCGAGGCGCTGATCGAGATCGTGCGCGCCAACGGAGGCACCGAGCTCTACACCAGCTACGGCGAGGGCCCGGGCGGGCCGAAGGACTTCTACGCCAAGCTCGGGTTCGTGTCGACCGGCGAGGTGCACGACGGCGAGGTGCTCGTCGTCCGTCCCGTATGACTCAGCCGGTGTGACTCACCCGGGATGCCTCAGCCGGGATGACTCAGCCGCGCGCCTCGAGCACGGCGAGGTCGCGCTCGGCGAACCGCCGGTGGTGCCACTCCTCGTTCACGACGATCGACAGCGCCTCGGCGACCGGATAGCTGTCCGGAGGCGGCCAACCGTTGCCCTCGACCGGAGCGGTGTGGCCGTCCAGGTCGGCGTCGGTCAGCGCGGCGAAGACGCGGCGTACGGTGGCCTGCCGGTCGGCGCGCAGGGCCAGGACCTCGTCGAGCGTGGGGCGGATGTCCTTGTCGTAGGCCCACTGCAGGTCCCGGAGGGTGTCGAACGGCAGGTCGAGGGGCGACCACGGGTCTGCGTTGCCGAGGTAGACCCGGTTGATCCAGGCGTCGGTGGCGTAGCAGAGGTGGCGCAGGGTCTCGATGAACGACCACTCGTCCTCGACGCGCTCGTGCAGCAGGGCGGGTTCGAGGCTGCGCGCGCGCTCGACGGTCGCGGCCCACCGCCGCTCGAGGATGTCCCACGCCTCGCGGAACTCGGCGGCGCTCTGCGGCTTCATCTTCGCGTAGTCGGGGTCCTGCCGGACCATCTCGGCCTCGACCAGCGGGCCGATGTCGACGCCGTTGATGACGACGTTCTCGAGCTCGCCGTCGATCTGGACGTCGGCCAGCTCGACGCCGCGCATCCGGACGCCCCGGACCCCGGCGTGCCGGACCCACGCGCCGGCGAGATCGATCCAGCTGAAGTGTGCGTCCCGCAGGCGGGTGTGCTCGAACGTCGGGCTCGACAGGTCGCGCAGCTCCTCGCTCATGCGGACACGGTAGGTCAGCTTGCGGACGGATCGCGTCCGGAACGCCGTCGCGCTCTCGCCGGCCCTCGGGTCTGGATCAGCCTGTCGACCGACGACGCCGGTCGTGGCTCCGGGCTAACGTCCCGCCATGGACGAAGACCGCGAGTTCCTCGAGTGGTTCCGCTCGACCTGGAAGGACGCCGAGGACGCCTTGCACGACGGCGACGCCGGGCCGCGCTTCGACACCTGGTCGGACCGGCCCCCGGTGACGCTGTTCGGAGCGGGATGGAACGCACGGACGCCCGAGGAGGCGCGGGCCGTCTTCACCCGGCTGGCCGGCATGTTCTCCGACATCGAGGCCGCCGAGGTCGAGCTGGTCGCCCACGGCGTCAGCGGCACGGTCGCCTATACCGTGCACCGCGAGCTCACGAAGACCAGGTTCGACGGCGAGCCCCGCGACTACGTGCTGCGGGTGACCCAGGTGTACCGCCGCGAGGACGGCGTCTGGAAGGTCGTCCATCGTCACGCCGACAACGAGGCGTCCATGGCCGCGCCGTAGATTCGGGCCATGGGCTTCGTTCACTTCCGCGCCACGCTCGAGCCGTCCAAGCAGGATCTCGTCGAGGCCTGGCTGCCGTCGCGGTCGTGGGCCCCTGGGGTGACCAGCGTCGAGAAGGTCGCGGAGTACCGGTTCGACGACCCGGCCGGTGAGGTGGGCGTCGAGACGATCCTGTGGCGGACCGCGGACGGCACCGTCCTCCAGGTCCCGTACACCTACCGGTCGGCACCGCTCGAGGGTGCCGACTCGTACCTGGTGGGCACCTCCGAGCACAGTGTGCTCGGAACGCGCTGGGTGTACGACGGCTGTGCCGATCCCGTGTGGGCGTCGGCGGTGGCGACCGCGATCCTCACCGGAGGCACCCAGGCGCAGATGGTGATCGAGCGCGACGGCGAGCTGATCGACGTACCGCCGCGGATGCAGGTGCGGGGCTCGGGGTCACCGGGCGCCGTCGTGCCGGCCGTCGTGTCGGTCGAGTCCGTCGGCGACGACGGCGCGGTCACCACGGTCGGCGCCGGGCCGCTGACAATCTCGCTCGCCCGCGTCCTCGGGACTCCGGTCGAGGGCGACGCCACGCTCACCGGGACGGCCGCCGGACAGGACCTCGGGACACTGGCTGCCCTGCGCCGCTGAGCGGCGTCGCGGAGCGACCTCACTGAACGGCGAGAGGCCGCGTCAGTCGTCGAACAGCACTCGCCGCACGTACGCGACATCGGTGTACTCGCGGACGGCCGTGATGTGGTCGTCGGCGACCTCGAAGATCGCCAGGTAGCGGTTGTCGTAGTCACGGCCCTTGCGGGTGGTGGCGCGGACGCGCCACTCGAGGACCGCGGCCCGGTCGTCGGCGGTCCGGGTCAGCCAGTCGAACCGCTGTGTGCCCGGCGCGAAGAGCTCGCCGCCGACCTTGACCAGGAAGTCGTCGACGATCGCGTCGCGGCCCTGCCACGGGCCGGAGATGGGCAGGTCGCCGTGCAGCGTCCAGGCGGCATCCTCGGCGAACGACGTGCGGATGGCGTCGAGGTCGCCCGCCAGGAGGGCGTCGAGGTACCGGTCCAGGACCTGGAGGGGGGTCATGCTGATGTCCTTTCTCTCGGGTGCGGAGGACGACGGTCAGGCGACGTCCAGGACGACGTTGCCCCGGACGCGCCGGTCGAGCAGCGCCGCGATCGCGGCGTTGGTGTGGTCCCAGGTGTCGTGCAGACCGATCTCGGGGTGCAGGCGGCCGGTCGAGGTCAGCCGGACCAGGGCGGCGAGGTCGTCCGCGATCGGTGCCGGGTCGTCGAGGTAGTGGAACTTGGCGATCGTGGCCATGCTGCCGCCGGTCCAGTCGAAGAAGTCGAGCGTCGGCGGCTTCCGGCTGGCCTGGCCGAACCAGACCAGGCGTCCGTGGCTGGTGAGGCTGCGCAGGACCGCCGCGGTCGACTCGCCGCCGACCGAGTCGAAGCCGACGTCGTAGGGGCGGCCCGCCTCTTCGACCGACCCGACGGCACGAGTGGCCCCCAGCTCGAGGAGCCGCGCACCACGCGAAGGCGCTCCCACCACCACCGTCACGTCGGCGCCCTGCGCGGCGGCGAGCTCGACGACGAAGTGCCCCACCCCACCCGACGCGCCGGTGAGCAGCACCCGGCGCCCCGACAGCGGACCGGCCGCGCGCAACAGCCGGACGGCGGTGAGGCCGGCCAGGGGGAGGGCCGCTGCGGTGGAGGTCTCGACCTGGGCGGGGAGCTCGGTCACGCGGCCGACCGGAGCCACCACGAGCTCGGCCCAACCGGATCCGTCCACATGGGCGACGACCCGCGCGCCCTGCTGCGGCCCGCCGCTCCGGGCGGCGCGCACCACACGCCCGGCGACGTCCTTGCCGGGTCGCCAGCCCGGGCGGGGGGTCTCGAGCTGGAAGGTCTCGCCGCGATTGACCGAGAACGCCTCGACCCGGACCAGCAGCTCGTCGGGACCGGGGCTCACGTCGTCGTCCTCGACGATCCGGACTGCGGGAGCGGGGTCGGCGGGGGCCAGTGCCTTCATGTCCACCATCGTCCGCGCAGTGGTATCCCAGGGGAAGTAGGCAGTAATTAGTGGTATACCTACCTCATGGATACCGTCTCGTCGTCGCGGTCCCCGGCGGCGTCCCCGGACGGACGCTTCGACGTGATGGCGCCGGCCTGTCCGACGCGTCAGGTGGTGTCGACGATCGGGGACAAGTGGACGCTGCTGGTGCTCTACGCCCTCGAGCACGGTGGCACCCTGCGCTTCTCCCAGCTGCAGCGGCAGGTCCCCGGGATCACCCAGAAGATGCTCACCCAGACGCTGCGCCAGCTGGAGCGTGACGGCATCGTCTCCCGCGAGGTGTACCCGGTGATCCCGCCACGGGTGGAATACGCGCTGACGGATCTCGGGCGGTCTTTGTCAGGTGTCATCGCCGAGCTCCGCACCTGGGCGTACTCGCACATGGACGACATCGAGTCCGCCCGTGAGGAGTACGCCGCGAACGCCGGCTGAGGCGTTCGCGCGTCTCGAGACGGCGCCGGCGCCTCCTCAACCAACGAGGGCCGCGGAGACGACCTCGCGCGCGGCCTCCTGCACCTCCGCGAGGTGGTCGGTGCCGCGGAACGACTCGGCGTAGATCTTGTAGACGTCCTCGGTGCCACTGGGACGCGCGGCGAACCACGCGTTCTCGGTGACCACCTTGAGCCCGCCGATCGCGGCGCCGTTCCCGGGTGCGGCGGTGAGCTTGTCGGTGATCTTCTCTCCGGCCAGCTCGGTGGCGGTCACGTCGTCGGGGGAGAGGGCCGCGAGCTTCGCCTTCTGCTCGCGGTCGGCGGGCGCGTCCACGCGGGCGTACGCCGGGTCGCCGTGGCGCGCGACCAGGTCCCCGTACAGCTCGCTCGGTGTCTTCCCCGTGACGGCGAGGATCTCCGAGGCCAGCAGGTCGAGGATGAGCCCGTCCTTGTCGGTGGTCCACACCGTCCCGTCGCGACGCAGGAACGACGCGCCCGCGGACTCCTCGCCGCCGAAGCCGAACGACCCGTCGATCAGTCCGGGCACGAACCACTTGAACCCGACCGGCACCTCCACCATCTCCTTGCCGACGTCGGACGAGACGCGGTCGATCATCGACGAGGACACGAGCGTCTTCCCGATGCGGGCGCCGGTCGGCCAGTGCGCGCGGTGACCCCCGAAGAGGTAGCCGATCGCGACCGCGAGGTAGTGGTTCGGGTTCATCAGGCCCGCGTCCGGCGTGACGATCCCGTGCCGGTCGGCGTCGGCGTCGTTGCCGGTCGCGATCTGGTACTCGTCCTTCCGCCCGATCAGTGACGCCATCGCGTTCGGCGACGAGCAGTCCATCCGGATCCTGCCGTCCCAGTCGAGGGTCATGAACCGCCAGGTGGGGTCGACGAGCGGGTTGACGACGGTCAGGTCGAGGCGATGCACATCGGCGATCCGCTGCCAATAGGCAACGCTCGCCCCGCCCAGCGGATCGGCGCCGATGCGCACTCCGGCGTGCCGGATGGCGTCGATGTCCACGACGTTCGGGAGGTCTGCGACGTACTCACCGAGGTAGGCATGTGGGACGCAGGCCTTCCGGGCCCGCGCGAAGGCGATCCGCCGAACGCCCTCGAGGTTGGCGCGGATCAGCTCGTTGGCTCTCGCCGCGATCACCTTCGTCGCGTCGGTGTCGGCCGGACCGCCGTGGGGCGGGTTGTACTTGAAGCCCCCGTCGTACGGCGGGTTGTGGCTCGGCGTGACCACGATCCCGTCCGCGAGGCCGCTGCCGGTGGTCCGGCCCTGGTTGAGCGCCAGGATCGAGCGCGAGACCGCCGGGGTCGGCGTGTACCCGTCCTCGTCGTCGACCCACACCTCCACGTCGTTGGCGACCAGCACCTCGATGGCGGTCGCCCACGCGGGCTCCGAGAGCGCGTGCGGGTCGCGGCCGATCAGCAACGGACCGTCGTACCCCTGCTCCTGCCGGTAGTCGCAGATCGCCTGCGTCGTCGCGGCGATGTGAACCTCGTTGAAGGCGACGTCGAGACTGCTCCCGCGGTGACCACTCGTCCCGAACGCGACCTGCTGGTCGACGTCGTCGGGGTCCGGCTCGAGCGTGTAGTACGCCGTCACCAGGTGCGCGACGTCCACCAGGTCCGAGGGCTGGGCGAGGGTTCCTGCGCGCGGATCGGCCATGCCGCCATCCTGCCCTCTGCATCGGCGGGAGGACACTGGCAACCATGGCCCTCAGCGACTTTCCGCGTTACCCACTCACGTTCGGTCCCAGCCCGGTCCATCGGCTCGAGCGCCTCACCTCCCATCTCGGCGGGGCCACGATCTGGGCGAAGCGCGAGGACTGCAACTCCGGCCTGGCCTACGGCGGCAACAAGACCCGCAAGCTCGAGTACCTCGTGCCCGACGCGATCGCGCAGGGTGCCGACACGCTGGTGAGCATCGGCGGGTACCAGTCCAACCACACCCGCCAGGTCGCCGCGGTGGCTGCCCGCATCGGGATGAGGTGCGTGCTGGTGCAGGAGAAGTGGGTCGACTGGCCGGACTGCGTCAACGACCGGGTCGGCAACATCCTGCTGAGCCGGATCATGGGCGCCGACGTGCGGCTCGACGACGCCGGGTTCGACATCGGGTTCCGTGACTCGTGGCGGCACGCGATCGAGGACGTCGAAGCGGCGGGCGGAACGCCGTACGCGATCCCGGCCGGCGCCTCCGACCACCCGCTCGGCGGTCTGGGCTTCGCGAACTGGGCGATGGAGGTCGAACAGCAGGAGCGCGAGCTGGGCGTCTTCTTCGACACGATCGTCGTCTGCACCGTGACCGGCTCGACGCACGCGGGCATGATCGCCGGCTTCGCCCAGCAGGAGCGTCCGCGTCGCGTGATCGGGATCGACGCGTCCGCCACCATCGCCAGGACCCGGGACCAGGTCTCGCGGATCGCGCGCCGTACCGCCGAGCTGCTCGGCCTCGGCCGCGACCTTCGCGACGACGAGATCACCGTGCTGGAAGGCTGGGCCGGCGACCTCTACGGCATTCCGGTCCGGTCGACCATCGACGCCATCCGGCTCACCGGGCAGCTCGAGGGGATGATCATCGACCCCGTGTACGAGGGGAAGTCCATGGCCGGACTCATCGACCTGGTGCGCAACGGCGCGATCGGCCCGGACTCCCAGGTGCTCTACGCCCACCTGGGCGGGCAGCCCGCGCTGAACGCCTACTCCGGCCTCTTCCCGCGCACCGACCGCGTCGAGGTGTGAGCGGGTACGAGGCGCCGGGGCACGCGGTCTCGTGACGGGTGCGGAGCGCCCTCCTCGACCGGCGGACGAGTCAGCGGGTCGCCTTCGCTAGGTTCTCCGGGTGCTGGTGACCGAGGTGGACGGCGAGGACGTCGTCGTCCGGTACGCCGATCCCACGCACGCCGCCACCGCCGTCCGCGTCTGGGCCCACCTCCACCTCGGCGACACCTCGATGCACGAGGTCGAGGGCGGCTGGGAGCTCCGGCTGACCGACCTACCGGTCGACCGGCTCGAGTACCTCCTCGACGTCGACGGTGACCTCCGTCCCGACCCGGCCAACCCTCGGGTCACGGGCGGTCCGTTCGGCGAGCACTCGTGGATCCCGCTGCCGGCCTACCGCGAGCCGGCGTGGCTCGGGCTCGAGGCCTGCCCCGGCGAGCGGGCGGCGCTGACGCTCTCGCGGACGGGTGCGGGACGGATCGACGCCGAGATCTGGTCGCCCGCCGACCTGTCGGCCACCGACGCGTTGCCCCTCCTGATCAGCCACGACGGCCCGGAGATGGACGGCTACGGCGGGCTCACGGCGTACGTCGCAGCGCTCGTCGCCGCGGGGACGCTGCCGCCGATGCGGGTCGCGCTGCTCAGCCCCGGCCCTCGACGCAACCAGCGGTACGCCGCCAACCCGGCGTACGCACGCGCCCTCAGCGGCCGCGTGGTGCCGGCCCTGACCGAGGCGGTCGCGACGACGGGGAGACCGGTACTGATGGGGCAGAGCCTCGGTGCGCTCTCCGCTCTCCATGCGGCGTGGAGCTCACCGGCGACGTTCGGCGGGCTGTTCCTCCAGAGCGGCTCGTTCTTCACCCCCGAGCTGGACCCGCAGGAGTCGGGCTTCGAGCTCTGGCGCGAGGTGACCGGATTCGTGGCCAGCGTGCTCGCGTCGAGCCTCGCCGCACCGGGTGCGCCACCGATCACGCTGACCTGCGGCGCGGCCGAGGAGAACCTCGCCAACAACATCGCGATGCGCGACCACCTCGCGGCCGTCGGCATCGAGACCGGCTGGGGCGAGGTCCGCGACGGGCACACCTGGACCTGCTGGCGCGACACCCTCGACCCGTACCTCACCGACCTGCTCACGCGGGTGTGGGCGTGACCTCGCTCGAGCCTGGCCGCACCGGAAACGCGTTGGGCCGGCCCGGGACCGGTCTGGAAGGCTGGACCCGATGGAACGCCACCAGGTCGAGCTCGACGCGCCCGGATTCGACCGGCCGGGCACGGTGATCCGGTACGGCCACTACGGCCGCCCGGTGATCGTGTTCCCCAGCGAGGCCGGTCGTGCGTGGGACTACGAGAACAACGGCATGGTCGGTGCCGTCTCCCACCTGGTCGGCGACGGCCGAGTGAAGCTCTACTGCGTCGACAGCTTCGACCACGCCAGCTGGTCCGACCGTGGTCTGCCGATCGAGGAGCGGGCCCGGCGACATCAGGCCTACCAGGCCTGGATCTCCGACCAGGTCGCGGCGTACGTCGGCTCCGACAGCCACGGTGCGTCCGACGCGATCGTCACCGGCTGCTCGATGGGTGCCTACCATGCGCTCCAGATCGCCCTGCAGCGCGCCGACCTGTTCCCGGTCGCGATCTGTCAGTCGGGCAACTACGACCCGTCCACGTGGCACGGGTGGGGCGAGCGCGCGGAGTCGGCGTACTTCACCAACCCGACGGACTACGTGCCGCACCTGCACGGCGACCACCTCGACTGGCTGCGGTCGCGACTGCACGTCGTGCTGACCGTGGGTGAGGGCGCCTGGGAGACGCATCCGACCGGGTCGCTGCCGAGTGCGCACCGGATGGCGCACCTCCTCCGCGACAAGGGCATCTCCCACGAGCTCGACGTGTGGGGGCACGACGTGTCCCACGACTGGCCGTGGTGGCGCAAGCAGCTCGCGCACCACCTGCCACGCTTCTGCTGACATGCCGCCCGCTCCCCGCCGCCCCGAAGGTCATCGCCGGACCGTGTTCGGCCCCACCATCGACTCCATCCAGCACGAGCTGCTCCCGTCCCTGTCCGGCGGTGCCCTCGAGCCCGACCGCGAGGCCCTGGTCCGCAGCGCCGTCGGCCGTCTGCTCATGCAGTTCGGTGACTACGACGCCGGGCTCGTACAGCTCGAGCGAGCCGTCGACCAGCTCCCCGCCCGGAGCGTCCCCCGGGCCGCCAGCCTGCTGTGGTTGGGCTGGCCGTACGGAAGTCCGCACCCGGTGTCGTGGCACCTCGACCAGGTACGCCGAGCCGTCGCCGCCATCCCGGACGACCTCGCGCCTGCCGATCGGCTGATGCTCGACCGTCTCCACGTCACCCGCCTGCTGTTCCTCGGCGACGACGAGGGGTGGGCGATGGTCGACCGCATCCCGGACCGGGCCGACGACCAGGACGTCGCCCTCCAGGCGGTGCTGGGCCACGCCGACCTCGCGTACGCCGCGCTGCTGTGGGGTCGCTACCAGCAGGCCGACGAGCACGTGCGGGTGACCGAGCAGCTCTCGGAGCGCTGGTACTTCGAGGGGTTCACCGACGCCGTGCAGTCGACCCGGGTCCACCTGGACTGGTACGTCGGCCGCTGGCAGGGCCTGGCCGAACGCGCCCAGGCGCTGACCACGACGGGACACGACCGGTTCGCCCGGCTGGAGTCCCTGCTGGTCACCAGCAGGCTGAGCACGGCCTGCGGGTTGCCCGAACGGGCCGGCACCGACCCCGAGCTGCTGCTCGCCGAGGTGATGCCGCACGAGGCGCCCGAGCTGCTCGCCCAGGCTGCCACCGAGGCGGGGCAGCGCCGACTGGGCCGCGGCGACCCCCTGGGGGCGGCCGAGGTGACCGACGACCCGACGGCCGAGGTCCTCGCATCACGGAGCTGGCTCTCGGCGATGGAGATCGTGCCCGGGCGCGTCGAGGCGCTGGTGGCGGCCGGTCGCCGGGGCGAGGCGGCCGCTCTGCTCGACGACTTCGAGGGCCTGGTCGCCGGGCGCGACCACGAACGCCCGGCGGCCGCGCTCGCGCTCTGCCGTGGCCTGATCCTGGAGCAGGGGGATCCCGAAGGCGCGGCGGCCGAGCTCGGCGCCGCCGCCGACGCACTGACCCGTCTCCCACGCCCGTACGACGCGGCGCTCGTGCGCATCCGGCGCGCGGAGTGCCTGCTGCGCGCCGGGTGCCGGGAGCAGGCCGTCTCCGATCTCCGGACGAGTCGCGGCGCGCTGGCCGATCTCCAGGCGTGGCCCCACGTGGCTCGGGTCGAGGCGCGACTGGGCAGCCTGGGGGTGCGCGGCTCCGGCGGCACCAGCGGACGGCGCGCGTACGGCGACGAGCTCTCGCCGCGCGAGCGCGACGTCGTCCGACTCGTCGCTGAGGGACGGACCAACCGCCAGATCGCGCAGGACCTCGTGCTCTCGTCGAAGACGGTCGCCAACCACGTGGCCACCGCCCGCCGCAAGCTTCGCGCACCGTCCCGGACCGCGCTGGCCGTCGTGGCCATCGCGGCCGGGGTCATCGAGCACCCGACCGAGCAGCTGCGAGGTTAGTTGGGCATTTTGCCCGATTGCCGGGCTCCGCGACCGGACGGGACGGTGAGCCGTGCTCTCCACCCCCCATCGGTCCCGGTCCACCCATGCCCTGGCGGCCGTGACCGCCGGCGTCCTCCCTCTGGCCCTGTTGGTCACCCTCACCGGCCGGCCGGCCGGCGCCACCTCACCTCCGGTGCAGCGGCGTGTGATCGTGCAGTTCGCCGGCGCACCCGCCCTGTCCTCCGGCCACGGCCTGTCCAGCCCCGCCGCGCGTGTGCGGCAGGGCTCCCGTGCCGCCGTGGCAGATGCCCACACCGCGCTGGTGGCAGCGGACGCCCGCATCGTGGCGATGATCAAGAGTCGCGGCGTCGCCGCGCGGGTGACCGCGTCGTACACCTACGCGTTCAACGGCGCCGCGATGTCGGTCTCCGCCGCCGACCTGGAGACGCTGGAGTCGACGCCGGGCGTGGCGCACGTCTACCCCGACTCGACGGTCCACGCGTCCTCGCTCGATCCGGCGCTCGGCCTGATCCGGGCACCGCGGGTCTGGAAGCGGAAGGATGGCTCCGGTCACGCGACCGACGGCAACGGCGTGACCGTCGCCGTCATCGACACCGGGGTGGACTACCACGACGCCGACCTCGGTGGCGGTTTCGGCCCCGGTCACAAGGTCGTCGCCGGTCACGACTTCGTCAACGGTGACGACGACCCGATGGACGACAACGGCCACGGCACCCACGTCGCCGGCATCATCGCGGGATCGCCGGCCACGCGCGACGGGATCACCGGCGTCGCACCGGGTGCCCGCCTCACGGCGTACAAGGTGCTCGGTGCCGACGGCACCGGCGACGAGTCGACGATCATCGAGGGGCTCGAGGCAGCCATCGACCCGAGCAACCACGACCGGGCCAACGTCGTCAACATGAGCCTCGGTGCGCACGAAGACTCGAGCGACCCGCTCGAGCAGGCGGCCCATGCCGCGTCCCAGGCGGGTGTCGTGGTGGTCACGGCGGCCGGGAACGACGGTCCCGGTGACGGAACCTCGGTCAGTCCGGGTGACGCTGCCGGAGTGCTGTCCGTCGGCGCCTCGATCAGCGGGGTGGACCTGCCGCGGATCTCGGTCACGTCTCCGCGGCACGAGGGACTCCGCGCCGACCTGCTGGTCGGGACGACCGACGTACCGAAGGGTGGCGAGGACCTGTCGCTCGTCGACATCGGCGATGGCTCGCCGGGTAGCTACGACGGCCTCGACGTCGCCGGCAAGGCCGTGCTGATGGCGTACCCCGTCGAGTCCGACTGGGACGCCGACCTCGCGGCGGCGGCCGACCACGGGGTGGCTGCGGTGCTGATGGCCACGCCCGACTACTTCGGAACCGGCGGGTCGGGTGGCGGTGGCCTGCCCGGGCATGTCCGGATCGCCGGCGACCTCGGCGCGTATCCGTTCGTCGGCGTACGGATCGACGGGACGACGGCGACGTCGCTGCACAAGATGCTCGGGCAGGGCGGCGTCACGCTGCACGTCGACGGGCAGGACGCCACCGACCTGCTCGCGTCCTTCAGCTCGCACGGCCCCGCCCAGGACAGCTATCTGGTCAAGCCCGACCTGGTCGCGCCGGGCGTCGAGATCCGGTCGACCTGGCCGGGCGGCCGGTACGCCGTCGAGAGCGGCACCAGCATGGCCGCGCCCCACGTGGCCGGTGCCGCGGCGCTGGTCCTCCAGGACCACCCGGACTGGACCGGGCCGCAGGTGTCGTCCGCACTGGCCTCGGCGGCGCACCCCTTGGCGGGATATGCGCCGACGGCCGACGGAGCGGGCCGGCTCGACATCGCCGCTTCGGACGACGCGACGGTGCTGCCGACCCCGTGGACGGCCCGTCTCGGCGTCGCCTCGATGTCCGACTCGCACGCCGATGGCGCCACGACCGTGCGGCTCACCAACACCGGCACCCGGACCGCACACGTGCACCTGAAGGTCCAGGCCCAGTCGTCGAGGCGGTCCCAGGTCACGGTGAGCCCGGCGTCGCTGGCCATCCCGGCGAGCGGCACGCGCGAGGTGCGCGTGCGCGCGTCCGGACCGGTCACCAGCGCGCCGTACGACGTCTCGGGCCGCGTGGTCGGGACCGTCTCGAGTGGTCATGCGACCAGCAGACTCCGGGTGCCCTACCTGATGGCGGTCCGGCCGCTGGCACTGCACCCGACGCCCGACCCCACGGCCGGGGCGCAGGCGGTCGAGATCTACTCCGAGGCGTCGCTGAGCCAGCCACCCGTGGTCTCGATGACGGGGCCGAAGGGTGCGCACTTCACGGCCACCGCGATCCTGGACCACGACCACTGGTGGAGGGCGACGCTGCCCTCCAGCGGGCCCGCCGGCACGTATCACCTGGCGGCCGCGGCGTACTCCGGCAACAGCCGCCTCACGGGCGTGGCCGTGGCCGACCGACTCGGTACGCAGGGGTCGACCCGCTGGGACTCGGTGGGACCGATCGGCGACGCGGGAGTCCTGGCGACGAGCGCGGCGGACCCACGGGTCGGCTACATGCTTCCCGGCCGCGCCATGGCGTCGCTCCTCCAGCGCACGACCGACGGCGGTAGGACCTGGACGCCGGTCGGCGAGGGTGTGCTCGACGGTGGCGCCGATCTCGCGATCGCGGTCGACCCGACCGACGCGAAGACCGTGTACGTCGCCCAGAACGGCGAGGACATGCCGTACCTGGGACACGTGCTGGTCAGCCACGACCAGGGAGACACCTGGTCGACCCTGCCCCTGCCCGACGACGCGTATCGCGACGTCGAGGTGTCGGCGGACGGACGCATGGTCGCCGCGGTGGACTTCAACCAGGAGATCCACTACTCGACCGACCGCGGGCGCACGTGGACCAGCGTCGACGTGCCGACGTCGGAGAACGCGGTGGCGCTCGCGTTCGCCGGCGACGACCTGTTCCTCGGGACGTCGCACTCGCTGTGGCGGCTCGCCGATCTCGGGTCCGGCTCGGCGCCGGCGGTCGTCTGGACGGCACCTGGCACCTTCCCCAACGTGAGTGCGGTCGCCGGGCACGACGACACCATCGCCGTGGCCGGATACGACGCCGACCAGGGCGGTGCCCGGACGCTGGCGGTGTCGACGGACCAAGGATCCACCTGGTCGGGGAGCGCCCCCAGCGCCACGTCCACCGTCACCGCGCTCGACTGGGTCGGCGACGACCTGTACGCGTCGGCGGGAACCCGGAGCTGGACCTCGTCCGACGGCGCGGCCACCTGGACCGAGGTCACCGGTCCGCCGAGCGGCAACCACCGGTTCGCGACCCTCGGCGGACGTCCCGTCGTGTCGGTGCTCGGTGTCGGCCTCTACCGGACGACCGACGGCACGACGTACCAACGCATCGGCGTGACCGGGACCAGCGTCCACGCGCTCGGCATCGCGACCGGGCCGGGCGGGAAGAAGCGCCTGGTGGCGGCGACCGTCTTCGGCACGTACGGGACCCGGGTCCCGGTAGGTGCCCCGGCCGACGTCCGCGACTGGGGGCGCAACGGCACCGAGACGTCTCTCGGAAGGGACGAGGTGTCCCTCTCGGTCGACCCGAGGCATCCGTCCGTCGTCTACGAGCTCCAGCACAACGCGTTCTCCCGGTTCGACGTGGAGAAGTCGACCGACGGCGGTCAGACCTGGACCGGAGTGGAGTCGGCGCGGACCTCGGCCATCCCGTACCAGGTCGCGGTCTCGCCGGCCAACCCGTCGTACGTCTACGTCACCGAGCAGGACCCGTTCGGCTACGGCGTCCTGGTGTCGACCGATGCCGGCCAGACCTGGACGCGCTACGCCGTCGACGGCGCGGTCACCACCGTGGCGCCCGACCCGCGTCACGCCAAGGCGCTGTGGCTCGGCGGGCCGGACGGACTGTTCCGGTCCACGGACGGGGGGCAGAGCACGACCCGCCTCTCGGCGCGGCCGATCAGCTCGATCGCGGTCGACCCGTCGCGGCCGACGCACCTGGTCGTGGGCGGCGCCTCGATCGCGATCAGCCACGACGGCGGTCGGACGTTCAGGGGCGGGCACACCCCGCCCGGCCGGATGCGCGTCTCCGCGCTGACCTTCGTCGGCAACCGCGGCATCTGCGCGGCTGCCCCGGCCTACGACGACCAGGGCCTGCTGGTGGGTGGTCGTGGGGTGCTGTGCAGCGGGAACGGGGGACGCGCCTGGCACGACGTCTCGGGAGACCTCCCGTTCCGCTCGATCAGCAGCCTGGCGGTCTCCCCGGACGGTCGGTGGTTGTACGCAGGGTCTCTCGGCCAGGGGGTGTACCGGACCGGGGTGCGGTCCGTGCTCCCCTGACGCGGCCCACCGCCGCGTCGCGGCCGCCCGGTGACCGGGGTTCCCCCCACCCCGACACTCCTGGACCCGGGCGGCCGCTTCGATACCGTCGGTGGCATGGGAGTCCCCGGCAACTTCGCCGACCGCGCTCCGGCCGGTCTGGCCGACACCGAGCTGTTCGCGGTCGACGCGTATCGCACGGAGTTCGACGCCCGCGTCGTCGAGGTCGACCGCGAGGGTGGACGGCTCCGGCTCGACCGGACCGCGTTCTACCCGACCGGTGGCGGCCAGCCGCACGACACCGGCACCTTGGCCGGCCCCAGCGGCACGCTCGAGGTGACCGGCGTACGCCGAGAGGGCGGGGTGATCTGGCACAGCGTGGTCTCGGCAGCGTCGACCGCCGGTGACGCCCTCCCCGACGTCGGTGCCGAGATGGGTGGGCAGGTGGACTGGGCCCGGCGCTTCGCCCTGATGCGGACCCACACCGCGCTGCACATCCTCTGCGGCGTCATCTGGGCCGACCACGGGATCCCGGTCACCGGCGGCAACATGGAGCCGCTCAAGGG
>Ga0070683_100001065_pt1 | contig 20590 bp, 12 predicted proteins | sample KBSC713LmetaG_FD_64662 | JGI IMG/M metagenome (GOLD analysis project Ga0070683, IMG submission 64662) | Corn rhizosphere microbial communities from Kellogg Biological Station, Michigan, USA - KBS C7.1-3L metaG | ecosystem: Host-associated > Plants > Roots > Rhizosphere ... | reverse complement strand
CGCTCTTCCTCTCGCTCGCCGTTGCGGCGCTCACCATCGCTCCCGCGCGCGCGCAGCAGCTCACCTTTCCCGCGCTCCCATGGCGGAGCGTCGAAACGAAGCACTTCGTGCTGTACTACCCGGCCGCGGCGTCGGCGTGGACCCTCGACGTTGCGGCGCACATCGACGCCGTCTACGATCAGGTGTCGGCACTGGCCGGCAACGCACCGGACTCGCGCGTCACCGTGATCGTCGAAGATCCGAACAATCTCTCCAATGGCTTTGCCCTGCCATTCCTGAGCGCACCGCTGATCTTCTTCTGGCCCACACCGCCGTCTCCTGCGAGCGGGGTCGGCGACAATCGTGGCTGGGGCGAGATGCTGTCGGTGCATGAGTTTGCGCACATCGCGCATCTCACGCGCCCGTCGCGCAATCCCTGGCGGCGCTTCCTCACCGCGCTCTCGCCGGCGGATCTCGGGCCCCTCGCGCTCAAGGCGCCGCGCTGGCTCAGCGAGGGCTACGCGACGTACGTCGAAGGCGTGTTGACGGGCACGGGACGCCCGCACAGCGCCTGGCGCGCCGCGGTGCTGCGCCAGTGGGCGCTCGAAGGCCAGCTTCCTACCTATGGGCAGCTCGATGGCGACCAGCGCTTTCTCGGTGGATCCATGGCCTATCTCGCCGGCTCGGCGTATCTGCAGTGGCTGGTGGATCGCTCGGGAGATTCAAGCCTCGTACATCTGTGGCGGCGCATGAGTGCGCGCACGGACCGCTCCTTCGATGCGGCGTTCGCGGGCGTCTTCGGCGGGTATCCGGCGGTTCTCTACGGGCGCTTCGCCGCACAGGTGACGGCGGACGCTGAGCAGCTGGTGCGCCAGAGCTACGCCGGCCTTCCCGCCAGCGCCCGCGATTCGGGGCAGGGAACGCTTGTGCAGGCGCTGCAGTGGAATTCGGGCGCGCCGGCAATCTCGCCAGACGGACGGCTCATCGCGATGGTGCGTTCGGTGCGCGACAGACCCTCGCGCGTCGTCGTGTTCACTACGGAGCCGGACACCGCGGCGGAGAGCGCGGCGGCTCGTGCCCGATCGCGCATGCTGCGCCTCGATCCGCAAGACGTCGCGGCAATTGACTGGCTGCCGCCGCCGCGCCACCTCGTTGCGATGCTCCATCCCCATGGTGGCGTTCCCTACGACGCGCCGCGCTTCATGCCCGATGGACATCGCCTGCTGCTCGTGCGTGCGACGGGGCGGGGCGATGGCGCGCTGCGCAACGACCTCTTCACCTGGGATTTTCGGTCCGACGCAGTGCGGCGGGTGACACATGCCGGTGGCCTGCGCCACGCCGATCCGGCGCCGGACGGCGAGAGTGCAGTGGCCGATCGCTGCGTGGCCGGAATCTGCGACGTGGTGCTGGTCGATCTGCGCACCGGGCGACTCGACACGATTGCCCGTGGATCGCCTCGCCTCGTTTATTTCCGCCCCATGTATTCGCGCGATGGCCAGCGCATCATCGTGAATGTTCAGGACCATGGGCAGTGGCGCCCGGCACTGCTCGCTCCCGACAGCGGCGTTCAGCGGCCGCGTTTCATCGGGCCCGACGACGGTGCCAATCGCTACGACGCGGTCTTCTCCGCCGACGGCCGCAGCGTGATCGTTGTCTCCGACGCCAGCGGAATTCCCAACATCGAGCGCGTGGACGTTGCGACCGGCACGACCGTGCCGCTCACGGACGTCACCGGGGCAGCGCTCGCGCCTGCGCCGAACTGGATGCGCGGTGGCGTGTACTTTCTCCGGCTCCATGCACGCGGGCTGGATCTCGCGGTCACGCAGGACACCGCGATCCACGTCGCGCCGCTCGCATCCGGTGTCGGTCTTGCGCCGGCCGCGCGCGTGCCGCTCGCGCCCGGCGACTCGTTCGCTAAACGGCCCTTGCCACCCGGCACTCCCTATGGATTGGGCCCGCGCCGCTATCGAGTGCTGCCCACGATAAATCTCGCTGCCGAAGGCAAGACCTTCGGGCTTACACTGGCGAGTACGGACCCCATCGGCCGCTTCACCTGGCTCGCGCAGGGAACGTACGGCGACCGGGGAACCTGGCGCGGCGGCTCGCTCTCCGGCGAATGGCGCGGCGGCATTCCGTCACTCGGTGCACAATTCTTCTATGCCGAGGATCACGTCTCGGCCCAGCACGGTGGCGTCGCGACCTCGGGCGTACCGGACGTGGACTACCTCGGCGTGCTCGCCACCGCCACCGTTGATCAGGATCTGCTCACGAATGCGCGCCGGCTTCGCATTGGGGCGTCGGTGGGCCGGCTCGGTCATCGGCGCGACTCGAGCCGCGCGCGACTGCTGGGCTTCGCGACGTATTCCGTTGCCGCGGTGCAAACGAGCGACGAGTGGCGCGTTCTCGAACGCCTTGGCCTTCGGGGCGATCTGGGCCGCACGGCGGGCAGATCGTGGGCCCGCACATCCGGCAGCGCGGAGCTCACGCTCTCACACGGTTCGCTTGCCGTGGAAGGCGATGCGGCGATTGGCGTGGTGAACAGGGATGCCGATCCGGCGGAGCAGTTCGCGATTGGCGGAGCCGCATCGCCGCTGTTCGACCCGGACCTGCTGCCCCAGCGCATCACGATGCCCGCACTGCCGCTCGGCATTGCCACGGGCCGGACATTCGCGACATACCGGGTATCCCTTCCATCCCTGGCCCTGACGCCGTATTTCTGGGCAGCAACCGCTGGCGAGTCGCTGGGACAGTGGCATCGCGTCGTTGGCCTGGAGTGGACGTTCGACATCAACGGATTCACCCCGGCGCGCCTGCCCGGTGTACAGGCGCGACTCGGCGCCGGCTATTCGCTGGACGAGCCGTTCCGGAAGAAGGCGCGGGTGTACATTGGCCTCCGCTATCGACGCTGACGGCGCGCCTCATGCACTACACCAGTGCCGAACTTCTTCGAGAGACTCCATGAATATCGATAAGCATGTGCTGCAGGGATTTGCCGCGGTGGGCGCGCTCGGCGTTTGCGTCGTGCTGCTTGCACTGCTCGCCCTGGTGATCTTCATCAGCCTGCCTGGCGGAATCGACACGACGGAGGCGTTCATCACGTGGGTGAGCGTCGGGATCGTGATTCTGCTGATGGTGGCTGGCCACCTCGTGTACGCCCGAACGCTATTCCTGGCGTCGCGCGGACGGCGATTCGGTCTGTAGACGGCCACACCGTTACTTCACTTCCTCCCCCCTCGTCATTGCAGTGAGGAGGGAGGCCATGACAGACAGCGTCGAAGCACGGTGGGAACGCCATAACGAAGCCGGGAAGCGACTGCTCGGCGCAGGGGAATTCGCCGCCGCGGAACAGGCATTCATTGCCGCCGTGCGTGAGGCCACGCTGCTTGGCGCGGACAACGAGCGACTTGCCACAAGCCTGAGCCATCTCGGACAGCTCAAGACCCGGCAGAAGGAGTTTGCCCAGGCAGAAGCGCTCTTTCGCCGCGCGCTGGCCATTCGCGAGCGCGTGCTCGGCAAGGATCATCCGTCGCTCATTCCCGCGATCAACAATCTCGCTTCCGTGCAGGCCGCCGCGGGAAACGTCGCGCAGGCGGAGCCGCTCTTCCGGCGCGCCCTCGAACTGAACGACCGGGCATTCGGCGAGCAGAACGCCGCCGCCGCCGCACCCTTGAACAGCCTCGCACGGCTCCTCTTTCGACGGAATGACTACGCCGCCGCCGCTCCGCTGCTCACGCGGCTGCTCGCGATCAAGGAAGAGGCGCTCGGCGCCAATCACCCCGAGGTTGCGGCGATTCTGACCAGTCTTGCTCGTGTACGCACGGCGGAGGGTGATCATGCGGCGGCCGAACAGCTCGCCCGTCGGGCACTTGCCATTCGCGAACAGACGGAATCCGCGAACAGTCCCGTGATTGCGACGAGCCTCGATGCACTTGCCGAGGTTTGCGCCGCGCGCGGAAAGCCGGATGAGGCTATGCAGTTGCGCGTGCGCGCGCAGGCGATCCGCGGGCCGGCAGGAGTGGCCGCCCCCGGTGTCGAGAGTCTGCCAGCGCGCGCGCCGGAGCCGGTGGCGGATCGAAAGCTGACACCGCCGTTCGTGCGCCAGGTCTCACGCGCGCCGCGACGTACCCCGCCGCCGCGAGACAGCCTGCCCTGGGTTCAACCGACTGCGCCGGTTGCGCCATCCGCTCCCACGACATACCGGGCATCGGTGGCACCGGCCGCACCCGTCGCACCGCTCTCGACGAGCGCATCGCTCGCGCCACCTGCACCGCTCGCCGCAAGCGCACCACCGGCGCCAGCCGCGCCGCGCGGGGCACGGATGTCACCCGAGCTGGGTACCCGGCGTACGTCGGCACCCGTCTTCGCGCCGACGACGATGAGCACCACCGGCTCCATGAGCGCCATCATGGTGCCACTGGGTGCCGCGGACATCTTCACGTCGCAAGGCGCGATGGCGTCCCGGTCCAGCTCCACGGCGGAGCTGGCGCAGCATGCTCACGTGGAGCATCAGCCCGCTCCGGCACCCGTACGGGCTGCAGCTACGGCGGCGGCTGTGGACGAAATGGAACGCCCGGTGCGGGAACACACCGCCGATGCTATCGCGGACTCGTCGGATCGCGGCGCCGAGCCTTCGTTCCGGTTCCGGCGCACCGGATGGCGCGCGCCGCAGTGGCTCTCGGATCCGCGCCGGCCATGGCTCAAGGCAATGGCGGGCACATCTGTTCTCGTCATTCTGGGTGCCAGCGCATGGGCTCTCACGCCGCACGCGTCGTCGGCGCACGCGGTGACGCCGACCACGTCAACGGTGCAGAGCGAGCAAGGCGCTACGCTTGCCCCTGCACCACAGCCCGCGGCCCCCGAGCCATCGGTCCCCACCGAGGCCGACCGCATGGCGACGGCCACCATGCCACAGCAACACCCGGACGCACCGCGTTCAGCGGAGGCACACCCGGGCGCCACGCACGCGGCGTCTGATTCCCATGCCGACCGGGGCGACGCGGACTCGGTCGTCCTGCCGCAGCTGCCGAAGATCAGGAACGTTGACAAGGTGACGAACGCCATTGGCGAACGAGCGACGAATCGCGTCGACTCCCTCAGCCGCACGGTTACCATCAAGCCACCCACCTTCGGCAAACCGTAGCGCCGCCGCAACTCTTTCCATCTCCGGCGTGCGGGGGTAGCGTTGAGACATGACCTCCTCCGCTGCGGGAGAATTCATGTCGGGTGGTTCGGGCCTTGGTGACGCATCAGCGGCGGCAGCCGGCATGCCGGTGTCGGGCGATCCGCTGCTTCGCGCGGTACGCGCCGTGTCGCACGACAATTTTGAGGTGCTCGGCGACATGGGGCGGACCACCAGCGACCGGGTGACGCTGCTCGCGCGCGAGCTGGCTTCGACCAATCTGGTCGCGCTGCGCCTCCAGCCGCACGGCGATGAATTCCGCCTGGATGTCATGCGTGCGCTGGACGAGAGTGTCCCCGCCGCCGAGTTGAGCTGTCCTGACTGCAACGCGCCGCTGCATCCCGGCGTCCACTTCTGCCCGCGGTGTGGCGCCGACGCAACCTGCGTCGTAATGCCGGCGGCCACGCTCGGTACTGCCGAGGATGCGTTGCTCGATGTCGTTCGCGATGCGGCGCGCGGCGCGTACGAGGTGCTCGGCGAGATGCCGCGCGCGGATGGAGCGGGCTCGATCTTCTTCGCGCGAGAACTTTCCACCGGCGCCATTACCACGTTGCGCCTCCGACGCAACGCGGCGCCCGAGCCCGGCGCGAGCGCATACTCCCTTCGCGTCACCAGCGTCGTCAAGCCGCTGGTTGCGGCGGTTGCGCCGGCCGCACCAGTCGAGCATCGCCCGGCGTTGGCGCAGCCCACGCCGCGCCGCGCGACGCCGCAGGAAATTCTGGTGCCGCTTCCGGTGCCGGTGGCGGAGGACGAGTCGCGTCCGGCGTGGCGGCCTTCGCGCGAAGTGATCATGGGTGGTGTACTCGCGGCGCTCGTCGCAATGGGATTGGCGGGCTATGCACTCTGGCGGCATGCGTTGCCCGATGCCACGCGCGCCACTGCCACACTCACCATGCGCGGTGCGCGACCTCGCGCGAGCGGCGCTGCGCCGGCGAACCCACTGGCGGATTCGGCGCGCATTGAGGTCGCGGCGGATCTGCCGGATCAGGCACGCGTGACGGTGAATGGTGCGCCGCTGCCGTCGGGGATCATTACCGTGGCTCCCGGTCGCTACACGTTTCAAGTCACGGCGCCCGGCTTCGTCACCACGACCGAACAGGTCAGCGTGAAGGCGGGTGAGACGCTGGCGTGGACGCCGAGGTTGAGGACGGAGAAGAGCGTGCAGGCGGCACTGCCGGCGCCGCGTCGTCGCGCGGCGCCGCCGCCCGCCACGGTGGCCGTCGCGGCCGCGGCTGGTGCCGCGGCTGCAGCCGCGGCGCCAGCGGTGCCGGTGGACGCGGCGACCTGCGCCGCGATGGTCACCGCGAAGGATTGGGCCGACGCCGTACCGGGCTGCCAGCGCGAAGCCGACGGCGGAAACGCGACGTCCGCCAGAATGCTGGCCCTGATATATCAGGCCGGCAACGGAGTGACGCGCGACACCATCCGTGCCACCGCCTGGTTCCGGCGAGCTGCGATGCTGGGCGATGCCGAAGCACAATTCCAGACCGGGCGAGCGTACGAGCGTGGACTGGGCACACCGGCGAACTTCGCGGAAGCGCTGGCATGGTACCGCAAGGCCGCGGTGCAGGGCGATGCGCGCGCGGAGAATTACCTGGGCTGGCTCTATGGAGCCGGCCATGGAGTGCCGCGTGATGACGCTGCGGCGGCACGCTGGTTCCAGCTCGCCGCGGCGCACGGTGACGCGCAGGCCGAATACAATCTGGGTTTCATGTATGCCAATGGACGCGGCATCGCGCGTGACGACCGGCAGGCCGTGTTCTGGTTCCGCCGGGCGGCACGTGCCGGTTATCATGATGCGATCGCTGAACTGCAGCGCCGTCACATCTCTCCGTGAGCCAGAATCGATGGAACATCAGGTTGTTCCGATGCCTTCGGCAACATGACCGCCGCTGAGGCGCCCACACCGATCACCCCGCCGCCCGATCCCATCGCCTACTTCCAGTCGCTGCTTGCGCAGGCCCGAGCCGTCGATCGCGCGGTGCTGCCGGAACCCACGGCGATGACGGTGGCGAGCGTCGGCGCAGATGGACATCCCTCGGCGCGCGTGGTGCTGCTCAAAGCCGTGGACGAGCGTGGCTTCGTCTTCTATACGAATCTGGAAAGCCGCAAGGGACGGGAACTGCTCGAGCGACCCTGGGCGGCGCTGTGCGTTCACTGGCAGCCGCTCGAGCGTCAGGTGCGCGTGGAGGGGAGTGTCGTGCGCGTGGCGGACAGCGAAGCGGACGCCTATTTCGCCTCGCGCAAGCGCGCCAGTCAGATCGGCGCCTGGGCATCGCGGCAAAGCGCGCCGCTGGCGAATGATGCCGAGCTGGCCGCGCGAGTGGAGCAGGCGGAAGCGCGATTCGCGGGAGCGGATGTGCCGCGCCCGCCGTACTGGAGCGGGCTGCGCGTCGTGCCCGCGCGCATCGAGTTCTGGCGCAATCGGCCGTCGCGCCTGCACGAGCGCCTCCTCTATGAGCGCGCCGGCGACGCCTGGGCGATGCGGCACCTCTTTCCATGACGGGTTGACCCTACACGCGCCGCGGCGCATCACGTAAACTTCGCGGCCTATGGCAACGCACATCGAAGCGGCTCCGACGGCACCGGCGACGCCCTGGACCATCGACGACTCCCGCGCGCTCTACAACGTGGAGGGGTGGGGAATCGGATTCTTCGACATCGACGATCGGGGGCACATGGTCGTGCGCCCCGACAAGTCGCGTCCCGAGCGCGCGCTCGATCTCTATGAGCTGACCACGGATCTCGCCGAGCAGGGCGTCGGGCTTCCGGTGCTCCTGCGCTTCTCCGATATCCTGCGCTCTCGGATCGAGACGCTGAGCACCCGATTCCAGCGCGCCATCGCGGAGTTCGGCTACGAGAACGGCTACACCCTGGTGTATCCGATCAAGGTGAACCAGCAGCGGCACGTCGTCGAGGAGATCGTGCAGTGGGGTGCTCCCTACGGCGTCGGTCTCGAATGCGGCAGCAAGCCCGAGCTGCAGGCCGTTCTTGCGCTGAGCGAGTCGGTGAATCACATGATCGTGTGCAACGGCTACAAGGACGAGGAGTTCATGCGCCTCGCCCTGATGGGCCAGAAGCTCGGCCATCAGGTCTTCATCGTGATCGAACAGGTCGCGGAGCTCGAGACGCTGCTGCGCGTCGCGGACGAAATGGACGTGCAGCCGACCGCTGGTGTACGCATCAAGCTCGCGTCGGAGGGATTCGGGCGCTGGGCGGAAAGCGGTGGCGAGAAGTCCAAGTTCGGGTTGAACGCGAGCGAACTGGTCAAGGTCGTGGACCGGCTACAGGCCGCCGGTCGCCAGGACGTGCTCAAGCTCATCCATTTTCATCTCGGATCGCAGATCACCGACATCCGCTACATCAAATCGGGGTTGCAGGAGATCGCGCGCTTCTACGGCGAACTGCGTGCGGCCGGCGTGAACATCACGCACGTGGATGTTGGCGGCGGCCTGGGCATCGACTACGACGGCTCCGGCTCCACGGTCGCGGCCAGCGTGAACTACTCCATGCAGGAGTACGCGAATGATGTCATCTACACGCTCGCGGAATCCTGCCGCGAAGCCGGCCTGCCCATGCCGCACGTCATCTCGGAGTCCGGTCGGGCACTGACCGCGCATCACGCCCTGCTGCTGATCAACGTCATTGACGTGGACAGCCATCAGGACATCGTGCTTCCCGAGGTCGGCGAGGACGATCACGCGATCCTCCACGATCTGAAAGAGGGCTACGAAACCGTCTCGCACCGGTCGGTTCGCGAGGTCTATCACGACGCGATCTTCCTGAAGGACCGCGCGCACGCGTTGTTCAACAGCGGCGTCCTGTCGCTGCGCGGGCGTGCGCTGGCAGAGCAGCTCCATGCCGCCACGCTCAACGCGGTGGCGCGCATCGCGCAGAGGGATCGCGAGGAATACGCCGACATCATCGAGGATCTCGAAGCGCAGCTCGTGGACCGCTACTTCTGCAACTTCAGCGTGTTCCAGTCACTGCCGGACAGCTGGGCCATCGATCAGCTTTTTCCGATCATGCCCATCCACCGGCTCGACGAGGAGCCGACCCGGCGCGGCACGCTGCAGGACATCACCTGCGATTCGGACGGCAAGATCGACCGGTTCACCGGCGGGCGCAACGGCCATCCGAACCTGGCGTTGCATCCCTTCCGCCTGGGGGAGTCGTATATCCTGGGCATCTTCCTGACCGGCGCGTATCAGGAAATTCTGGGCGACCTGCACAATCTTTTCGGCGACACCAACGCCGTGCACGTGCGACTCTCGCCCACCGGCTACGAAGTCACGGATCTCGTGCACGGCGACACCGTGACCGAGGTGCTCAACTACGTCCAGTTCCGCGCGTCCGATCTTCTGACGCTCTTCCGGCGCAAGGTGAGCGCCGCCAAATCGCTCTCCCGCCAGGAAGCAAATACGTTCATCGCCGATTACGTCGCCGGCCTCGAAGGCTACACGTATCTGGAGGGGGATTAGTCGCTGGTAGCTGGTGGCGGGTAGCTGGTTTAGCGACGGTAGCGGGTGGTTGGTCGCTGGGCTCCCGCACTCAATGGGGGTCAGCGTCGATTGATCCACGCCCGATTCCCGGTTTCAATCGACTCTGACCCCTTTGACCCATGCCCCTCCTCGGCGTCCTCGTCGCCACGCTGGTCGCGACCAAACTGCTCGGCGAGCTGGCGCAACGCATTGGCCAGCCCGCGGTGCTCGGCGAGTTGCTCGCGGGCGTGCTGCTTGGCGCGTCGCTGCTCGGCGTGCTCCAGCCCAATGATCCGGTCATTCATGCATTGTCCGAGATCGGCGTGCTCGTGCTGCTGTTCGAAATCGGGCTGCACACGGACCTGCGCGCGCTGCTTGGTGTCGGCACCACCGCTGCGGTAGTGGGACTCGTCGGCGTCGTGGTGCCATTCGTGCTCGGCGCCGGCGCTGCCCACCTCATGGGTCTGGCTGCGGTGCCCGCCATTGTTTGCGGCGCGGCGCTCACCGCCACGTCGATCGGCATCTCCGCGCGGGTGCTCTCCGACCTGGGGCAACTCGAAACACGGGAAGGGCAGGTGGTGCTCGGCGCGGCCGTGCTGGATGACGTGGTGGGACTCATCATCCTGTCAGTCGTGAGCGCGCTGGCCAGCGGTGCCTCCGTGAGCGCGATGGGGGTGGGGCTCAGCACCGCGGCCGCCGTGGCGTTCATTGTCGCGGCCCTGGTCATCGGCAGCAGGATCGCGCCGCCCCTTTTTCGTGCGGCGGGTCGCCTTGAAACCGAGGGGAGCCTGGGTGTGCTGGCCCTCGCCTTTGCGTTCTTCATGGCATGGCTGGCCACGAAAGCCAATTCCGCATCGATCATCGGTGCATTCGCCGCGGGATTGGTGCTCCATCGCATCCCGCAGCGCGAAGCTATCGAGAGCAAGGTGACGACGCTGGGCCACTTCTTCGTGCCCATTTTCTTTGCGGCCGTCGGGGCAGCCGTAGATGTCCGCACGCTGGCGAGTGGACATGTGGCGCTGACCGGGGGCGCACTGATTGTCGTCGCGCTCGTCGGGAAGTTCGTGGCCGGCTATGCGCCGTGGTGGTTCCGCGGAAGCAAGGCGCTGGTTGGCGTCGCAATGATCCCGCGTGGCGAAGTCGGTCTGATCTTCGCGCAGATGGGTCTCGCAACCGGCGCGCTCGACGTGAGTCTCTTCAGCGCGATCGCCATCATGGTCATGGTGACGACGTTTATTCCGCCGCCAATTCTGACCCACCTTACCAGGCGGCGGCCGGCCGCCCCCCCCCGTTCGAGCGCCGAGGAAGGAATCGACGATCTGGTGGTTGGCGACGGGTAGGGAGTCTGCCGCTCAACCGCGGTAGCTGGTACCTGGATGCTCGTTCCTGGAAAGGGAGTTCGGCATCCAGCTACCAGCTACCAGCTACCAGCCTCACTTCCCCCTCCCCTCGAACCGCTTCGCCACTTCGCCCCAGTTCACGACGTTCCACCATGCGGCGAGGTAGTCGGCACGGCGATTCTGATACTTCAGATAGTACGCGTGCTCCCACACATCCACGCCCATGACCGGATAGCGGCCCTCCATCAGCGGATTATCCTGATTCGGCGTGCTTTCGATCTTGAGCGCGCCCGATCCGTCGGCTGTCACCCAGGCCCATCCGGAACCAAACCGGCTGGATGCCGCGGCATTGAACTGTTCCTTGAACTTCGCGACGTCGCCAAATGAACGCTTGAGCGCGTCGGCGAACGAGCCACCCGGATCGCCGCCGGCCTTGGGGGCCATGATCGTCCAGAACATGCTGTGATTCCAGTGGCCGCCGCCGTTGTTGCGTACCGCTGTGCGAATGCTCTCGGGAACGGCGCTGAGGTCGCTAATGAGCGCATCCAGCGACTTGCTCTGCAGCCCCGGCGCCTTTTCCAGGGCCGCGTTGAGATTGTTCACGTAGCCCTGATGATGCTTCGTGTGGTGAATCTCCATGGTGCGCGCGTCAATGTTCGGTTCGAGCGCGGCGTAGTCATAGGGCAGCGGCGGAAGTGTGAAAGCCATGGGTCTTTCCTCCGGAATTATCGTACGAACTTCATGGGGCGCTCCCATCGGTTGATACCGAGGGCGCGCGGCGCTGCCGCACCCAGCCAATGAGTCCTGGCAGGAGCGAGAGCAGGATCACGATAGCGATGACGATATCAATATGCTTATCGACGCCCGGGATGTAGCGGCCCAGGAAGTAGCCGATGAAGAGCATGCTCCACACCCAGCCCAGTCCGCCCACCACGTTGTACGCAATGAAGTGCCGGTAGCTCATGTCGGCAACACCCGCCACGACCGGAGCGAACGTCCGGATGATCGGCATGAACCGTGCGAGCACGATCGTCTTGCCGCCATGCTTCTCGTAGAACTGATGGGCACGGTAGAGGTGCTTCTTGTTGAAGAACCAGGAGTCTTCCCGCGTAAAGATGTGCGGCCCGGCCGCATGCCCGATCGCGTAACCCACCGAGTCCCCCACGATCGCGGCCACGGACAACACCCCGCCCAGGACGTACACGTTCAGGAATCCCCGCGATGCCAGCAGTCCGGCGGTCACCATCAGGGAGTCGCCGGGCAGGAAGAATCCGATCAACAGTCCGGTTTCCGCGAAAATGATCAGGGTGATCGCGGAGTAGCCGCCCCAGCGAATGAGAGCGGAAACGTCGGTCAGGCGATGCCACAGATCGGCGAGGCCGTGCATGGAGCTCCGTGGGAACTGAAGGTGAAGGGGCGATGCATGAACATCCCTAGCCGCGACGCGCGGGTCAACAGTGCCGGTCCGGCCTTGGCGCGCACGTGACGCCTGCGCTTACCTTGCACCGGCGCGACGGCATCCACGCTCACCTGCATACCCATGACCGCTGACGCGGCTCACCCGTTGCACATTTGCGTGGTGGTCCACACGCACTGGGACCGCGAGTGGTACCAGCCGGTGGGACGATTCCGCCAGCGTCTCGTCGCGCTGCTGGACGAGCTGCTCGATGAGCCGGAATCACCGGGCGCCGCATTCCTGCTCGACGGACAGACGGTGCTGCTCGACGATTACCTGGCGGTGCGGCCCGAGCGGCGCGATGCGCTTCGCGATGCGTTGCAGCAGGGCGCGATCGAGGCCGGCCCGTGGTATGTACTGGGCGACGAGCTCATCCCCTCCGGCGAGGCGTTGGTGCGCAATCTGCTCGAGGGACGCCGCGTGCTCCAGCGACTGCACGCCGTCGCGCCGCCCGTACTCTATTCGCCCGACGCATTCGGCCACCCGGCAATGCTCCCGGCGCTCGCGATCGGTTTCGGCTTCCCGCTGATCATTCTCTGGCGCGGCTACGGCGGTCCCGCGTGGCCTCCCGGAGACTCCGTGCGCTGGCGCGCGCCCGACGGATCGACGGTGCTGCTGTATCATCTGCCGCCCGATGGCTACGAATTCGGCGCCACGCTCCCCGAGGATGACGGCGCCGCGGCGTCGCGCTGGGCCCGCGTGCGCGCCGTGCTCGAACCACGGGCCACGCTTGGCGTCGCACTCCTGCCCAGCGGTGCCGATCATCACGCCCGGCAGCGTGGCCTGGCCGCCGCGGTCAGCGCCCTGGCGCGCGCTGCGCGCCCGGCGCTCATCAGTCGCTGCTCGCTGGCCGAATTTGCCGGGCGTGTCGTGCGGCGCGCTGCCGATGCCACGCTGCCGGTCGTGCGCGGCGAGCTGCGCGACTCGTATGGATATGCATGGACTCTCCAGGGTACGTTCGCCTCACGCGCCGCGCAGAAACGCCGCTACGTCCGGGCCGAACGCATGCTAACCCGCGACGTCGAGCCCTGGGCCGCGCTCCTCTGGGTGCGGCGCCACCTCGATCAACGCCCGCTCGTGCAGTCGGCGTGGCGCACCCTGCTCTTGTGCCAGCCTCACGATACGCTCTGCGGATGCGCATCCGATCTGGTGGCGCGCGCCATGGATGCGCGGCTGGATGACGTAGAGGTCCAGGGATGCGGTCTCCGCGAGGATGCGCTGCTGGCGCTGGCCGGTGTCGACCCTGATGCGGCGCATGGCCATCGCGCGGAGTGGCGCTCCGCGGTTCTCGTGCGCAACCGGTGCCCACGCCCGCGGAGCGGCGTCGCCGACATTGAAATCGTGAGGGTCGTGCGCCCTGCGCCCGTGGGACCCGGTTCAGCCGGATTTCGTGCGGTGGACGCACCGGACACGCCGTTCGTGCTTCGGAACGGAACGGTGCCGCTGCAACTGCTCGGCGAGTCGCGCCGCCATGACCGCGTGGAGGCGCCGCGGCATTATCCGGTCAACGATATAGTGAGGGTGACACGCGCGGTCGCCTGGGTCGATGCCGCGCCGCCATACGGGCTGACCGCGCTGAGCATCGATACGGCGAGAACGGCATCGCCCGCCATCCCCGAATCTCGTGCCGTGCTCGCGGGCACACACTGGATGGAGAACGCCGCGCTGCGCGTGGAGATTCTTCCCGAGGGTGCGGTGCGATTCGCATCGCGGGAGACGCCGTTCACCTGCGAATCGCTGATCGGATTCGAGGATGTGGGCGACGTAGGAGACCTGTACACGCATTCGCCGAAAGCGCCCGTGGTCGTGCCGGGCACGTTTCTGGGCGCGCACCTGGTGCATGCGGGCCCGCTGCGTGGCGAGTTGCGCGCATCGTGGCGGCTGCACGTTCCGGTGGACAGCTCCCCCGACGCCCGCGCGCGCGCCACGCGCGCGCTCACGGTGCACGCATCGTTGCAGCTCGATGCGGGCGCGTCGTTTCTGCGCGTGCATGTCTGGGGCGACAATGGTTGCGCCGATCACCGGTTGCGCATCGTCTTCGCCACCGGCCTCGCCGGTGCAACCGTACAGGCGGATGCCGCCTTTGCCATCGTCGAGCGGAGGATAATGCCCGAGCGACCGGACGCTGCGGAAACGCCGCCGCCGACCGCACCGCTCGCGCGCCATGTCACGGTCGTCGCGCCGGACCGCGCGGTAACGATCTATTCGGACGGGCTCGCCGAATACGAGGTCATGCCGTCCGGTGACGTCGCCATTACACTCCTGCGCGCCGTGGGTGAGCTCTCGCGTGCGGATCTCCCCGAGCGGCCGGGTCACGCCGGCTGGCCGCTGTCCACGCCGGACGCGCAGTCGCTCGGGCCGTTCCAGGCCAGATTTGCGGTTCTGGCGCATGCAACCGGCGACGCGGCGGTCGATCTCGTCGAACGCGTCGCGGACGATGTGCTGCTGCCGCTGGAGGGCGGCACGCTCCGCTCGCTCGTGACGGTGCCGGACGATATGATTGGCATCGCGCTCGAAGGCGACGGTCTCGTGTGCTCGTCGATCAAGCAGGCGGAAAGCGGCACGGACATCGTGCTCCGCTGCGTGAATCGCCGTCGTCACGAAGTACCGGGGAGCTGGCGCCTCGGCTTTCCCGTCGCGGTCGCGCGACGCGCGCGTCTGGATGAGACGCCGCTGCACGAACTGGAGGTGCACGGCAGTCACGTGAAGTTCCGCGCCGGCCCCGGGGAGATCGTCACGGTACTCGTGAGCCCTGAGGGCGACGCATCGCCGAACGCCGCCGTCATCCCCGCGCCCGAATCGTGATCGTCTCTTCGCCCGCCAACCGGTCGCGCAGCGCATCGCCCAGCAGCGTGCACGCCAGCACCGTCAGGATGAGCGCCACGCCTGGCGAGAGCGCCACCCAGGGAGCAGTCACGATAGCGTCGCGTCCGCCCGCGATCATGTTTCCCCAGCTTGGCTCAGGCGGTTGAATGCCAAGGCCCAGGAACGAGAGTCCGCTCTCCAGCAGAATGGCGCTGCCCACGCCAAGGGTGATGGCCACCGTGGCCGCACCGAGCGCGTTCGGCAGTACGTGTCGCCAGAGGATGCGTCCGGGCCGTGCACCCAGGGCCATCGCTGCTTCCACGTAGCTCTGTGTGCGCACGCCAAGCACCTCGGCGCGCACCAGTCGCGCCACTCCCATCCAGCCGGTCGCCATGAGCACAACGACGACCATCGTCGCGCCCGGAGCCCAGAGCGCCGCGAATACCAGCAGGAGTACCAGCCTCGGGATGGCCAGGAGTGCATCGCCAATGGCCATCGCCGTGCGATCCAGCACGCCACCACGCCACGCCGCCACGGCGCCTACGAAAATGCCGGCTCCGCCCGCCAACAGAGCGCCCAGCAGGCCGACCAGCAGCGACACACGCCCGGCGAGCATCATTCGGGTGAACAGGTCGCGTCCGAAGCGATCCGTGCCCAGCAGATGGACGTGACCGCCGCTGTCGCGCGCGAATGGTGGCAGCAGTCGCGTGACGAGCACGTCGCCAATGGCTCGCGGATCGGTGGGCGCGAGGAGCGGCACCAGCACGGCGCCGATCACGAGCGCCGCAAGCAGCGCGATCGCCCAGCGCACGCGCCACGTCGTGGGCCACCGGCGCGGCATCAGCTTCGCCGCCTCGGGTCGAGGGCCGGCAGTGCCAGATCGCCGGCAAGGTTCGCGAAAATCACGAGCGCCGCATAGAGCACCGTGGCCCCCATCACCACGGGATAGTCTCGCGCGAGAATCGAATTCACCAGCAGTCGTCCCATGCCGGGCCAGGCGAACACGGTCTCCACGAAGACCGATCCCGCGAGCACGCCCGGCAGCGCCAGGGCAAAGAGCACCACCAGCGGAGCGAGCGCGTTGCGCAGCACGTGATGCAGGTAGAGCGTCGAGCGGCTCACACCCTTCGCCCGCGCGGTCTGCACGAACGCGAGACCGGTCACGTCCGACACGAGGGTGCGCGAGTAGCGCGCAATGCCCGCGGCTCCGATCGCGGTGAGCGTACAGACCGGCAGAATCGCATGTCGCAGAAGGTCCGGCAGCGCGCGCCACCCCGATACGCCGCCGGCGGGATCGCGCATGCCGAATGCTGGCAGACGCAGCGCGGGCGGGAATCCCCATCGCGCCGCGCCATAGGTGAACAGCGCCACCAGCGCCAGCGAGAGCCAGTAGCTTGGCGCTGCGTACACCGCTGTAGACAGCACGGTGAGCGTGGTATCCACCGGCCCACCCCGCTGCGCGGCCTGCACCGTTCCCACGAGGATGCCCAGCAGGAACGTCAGCAGCAATGACGACAGGCCGAGACCGAGCGACACGGGCAGCGCGCGCTCCAGCACGACCGACACGGGCTCGCGCGTGACGAAGCTGTCTCCCAGCTTTCCTTCCAGCAGCGCGCCTCCCCACCGCGCATATTGCACCGGCAGCGGCCGGTTCAGTCCCAGCTCCGCGCGCGCCCGGGCAACGTCCGCCGCCGAGGCGGATGGTGCGATGAGCAGCGCCGCGGGATCGCCCGGCGCGGCGCGCAACAGGACAAAGGTGAGAGTGGCGACGATCCAGAGCAGCAGAATCGACTGGGCCAGACGGCCAACGAGCACGCGCATCGCGTGATGATGCGCGGCGGGCGGATCGCGTCAACCATCGCCGGCCTCGCCGCCCTGTCGGCGTGGGGAGCGGGCGCAGGATGCTCCGCTGCCCGGCGCGATCCGGGCACCGTGGTCTATGCGTCCGGCGCCGATCTCGAGTCGGCGAATCCGCTCGTCACGGTGCATCCGCTGGCGCGCCAGATCCAGCGGTACGCGCTCTTCGTGACGCTGGCTCGATACGATGACTCGCTGCAGGCGGCACCGTATTACGCAAAGCGCTGGTGGTGGTCCGCCGACCGGCGCCAGCTTTCGTTTTCGCTCACACCCGGCCTCGCATGGCAGGACGGCGTCCCCACGACCGCGAGTGATGTCGTGTTCACGCTCGACGCGGCGCGCGATCCGGCCACAGGATACCCGCGCTACGCGGACCTGGCGGACCTGGAGCGAGTGAACGCCGTGGACGATACCACGGTGACGCTGCACTTCGCGCATGCGCAGCCGCATTTCCCGCTCGTGCTGTGCGAGCTGCCCATCGTCCCTCGTCATGTACTCGGCACGGTGCCGCATGCCGCGATGCGCCGCGCGCCGTTCGGAACGCATCCCGTTGGCAACGGGCCGTTCCGGTTTGTCGAGCGTCTCCCCCGCGAGCGCTGGGTCTTTGCCCGCAATCCGGAATTCCCGGCCGCGCTGGGCGGCCCGCCGCGCATCGAGCGCCTGGTGGTGGTCGTGGTAGACGAAGCATCCACGAAGTTCGCGGGTCTGGTGAGTGGCGAGCTGGATGTGGCGGGCATCGCGCCCTTCATGGCGGAGCTCGTTGCGAGGGACCGGGCGCTGCGCGTGCTGGAGTACCCGGTTCTGCAGGCGAATGGCATCATCTTCAACGTGCTGCGCGCGCCCTTCAACGACGTGCGCGTGCGCCGGGCCATCGGCTTGGCGATCAATCGCAAGCGCGTGATCGCTGCCGCCCTGGCGGGCTATGGCACTCCTGCCACCGGACCGGTCCCGCCCGATCACCCGTATGCCCTGCCGGTGAGCGCGCTGCCGGACAGCGCCCTGCTCGATACGGCCCGCGCCGATTCGTTGCTCGACGCCGCGGGGTGGCGCCGCGATGCGACTGGAATGCGGGCGCGCAACGGCCACACGCTCTCGTTCCAGTTGCTCACGGTGGGCGGTGCCGATAACGCGGTGGAGGAACTGCTCCAGGCTGATCTCGCGGCGATCGGAATTCGCATGGAAATTCGCCAGCGGGAAATGGCATCATTCCTCGCGGAAGCGCGGGCCACGCCGCGCCACTTCGATGCCCTCTTCACGGGCATTCCGGGCGACGTGTCGCTCTCGTATCTCTCGGCCATGTACGATTCACGACAGGCTGGCGGTGTGCTCGACTACGCGGGATTTCACACTGCGGCGCTGGATTCGCTCCTGGAACGGGCACGCACCGCGCCCGAAGGCCCGGTGGCGCGCGACGCCTGGTACGCGGTGCAGCGCGAGCTCGCGCGCGACGCACCAGCCGCCTGGATCTATCACTCGCGCGGAGTGCAGGGGCTGAGCCGGCGATTGCTTGGCGTGCGCATGGATCTGCGCGGCGAGCTGGTGACCCTGCACGACTGGCACGTGACGGACTCGACATCCGTGGCGAAAGAGCGATGACCCTGCTGCTCGACGCCGGCGCGCTCGCGCGGCGACGGATCGCGGCGCAGTCCGCACTGGCGCCGCTCACTGCGTCATTGCGGGCGGATCTGCAGCGCGTGATCGACGTGGGCATCGCCATCCCGACCCGCAAGGCGCTGCTGTCCCGCATCGGCGGCCGCTGCGCGGAGCACGGGTGCGCGCTGGAGTTCGATCCGTTCTCGCCGCAGGCGCACCGCTGCCCGGTGGGCGGCGAGCTGCACCGCGGCGAGCTGCATGATCGCTGGTGGATCACGTTCTATCAGCTCTGGCTGGCAGAGCGCGCCGTGCACGGGGCGGCGTTGCACCTGTTGTGCGGCGACGCCAGCGCGGGTGCGCTCGCGCGTGACATTCTCGAAGGCTGCGCCGAGCAGTATCTGCGCTATCCCAATCAGGACAACGTCCTCGGGCCCAGTCGGCCGTTTTTCTCGACGTACCTGGAATCCATCTGGCTGCTGCAGCTCTGCGTTGCCCTCGATCTCCTTGAAGCGAACGGGGAGCGCGGCACCCTCGGCCCGACAGTCCGGGAACGCATTCTCCAGCCCAGCCTGCAGCTCATCACGTCGTTCGACGAGCATCTTTCCAACCGGCAGGTCTGGAACACGGCGGCAATCATCGCCGCGCGCACGCTGCTCGGCGAGCGCGACGCCGCCAGGGACGCCATCACGGCACCGACCGGTCTGCTCGCGCTGCTCGCCGGCGCCCTGCTGCCCGACGGCACGTGGTACGAAGGCGAGAACTATCACTTCTTTGCGCATCGCGGGTTGTGGTATGCGGTCGTCATGAGCGAACGGCTCGGCGTGCGCATCCCTGCGCCGCTCCAGGAGCGCTTCGAGTCGGCCTTTGCCACGCCGCTGCTCACCGCGCTGCCAGACTTCACCTTTCCGGCACGTCGCGACTCCCAGTACGCCATTTCGCTCCGCCAGTGGCGCTTTGCGGAATCGTGCGAGCTCGGACTCGCACGACATGACGATCCGCGCCTCCTTGGTGCGCTGTGGGAGCTGTACGAGCATTCACCGGTTCCGCATCGAGACACCGGCCGCTGGCGTTCCACGGCGGAGTCCGAGCGTAACGAGCCGGCGTCTGCCCTGTCGCGCGCCGACCTGGGATGGCGTTCGCTGCTCTTTGCGCGCGAAAGTCTGCCGCGTCTCGAGCCTGTGCCGATGCGCTCCGCGCTGCTCGAGTCGCAGGGCATCGCGGTACTGCGGCGCGACGCCGGTCGCATCTACACGGCGCTGGACTACGGTCACTCCGGTGGCGGCCACGGCCACCCTGATCGTCTGAATCTGCTCGTTGCGGTGGAATCCGAGCGCTGGCTCGACGACGTCGGAACAGGCTCGTATGTGGATCCCACGCTGTTCTGGTATCGGAGCACGCTCGCTCACAACGCGCCGCTCCTCGACGGCCGCTCGCAGGCCGTGGTGAACGGCACCTTGCGCGCGTACGATGAACGCGGCGCCGTCGGGTGGATCGATGCCGCCGTATCGCGGGGCGGTATCGCACCCGGTGTGGCGGTGCGCCGGTCCGTGGTGGTCATGCCGGACTATCTCGTGGATCGCATCGAATGGAGCGCTGATCATGTCGTGCGTTTCGCCCTGCCGCTGCACATCGACGCCGAGCTCGAGGGAATCCCTCCGTTGCATGACGCATCCCTGGAGGGCAGCACGGCGCGCGAGGACGGATTTTCATTCATTACGGCCGCCAGCGCCGCGACCGTGGATGCCGCGGCGACGGTGCGCCTGCTGCGCGGCGGGACCACTCGCGCCTGGGTGACAGCGAGCCGTGCCGCGATCTGGTGGCGCCTGCGCGGTCCCGGCGCACCGGGGAGCGCCGCCGCCGACTTCGTACTCGTGTGCGCGAATGCCGCCGCCGGTGTCAT
>Ga0070683_100001059_pt1 | contig 20635 bp, 25 predicted proteins | sample KBSC713LmetaG_FD_64662 | JGI IMG/M metagenome (GOLD analysis project Ga0070683, IMG submission 64662) | Corn rhizosphere microbial communities from Kellogg Biological Station, Michigan, USA - KBS C7.1-3L metaG | ecosystem: Host-associated > Plants > Roots > Rhizosphere ... | reverse complement strand
GCGTCCTTCGTCGCCCAGATCACAACGCCCTTGCCCTGCGCGAGCGCAGCCGTCGCGACGAGATACGCCACCGTCACGCGCTCGAGGTCGTCGCCTCCCCGTCGCGAGATTGACCAGCACCTTGTCCGCCATGCGGGCGACTCTAGAGCTGTCCGCGCAGCTGGTCCAGCGCAGCCCAGCGCGGATCGCCGGCGAGCTCGTCGTGCGTGTGCGGCTCCTCGTTCAGGTCCTTGCCGCAGACGGGGCAGAGCCCGGCGCAGTCGGGCGCGTGCAAAATCTTCTCGGGGAGCTGCAGCGCGAGCGCGTCCCGCGCCCAGGCGGTCAGGTCGAGCTGGTCGTCGTGCAGGTACTCGTTGCGCAGCTCGTCGTCGTTGCCGGGGTTCGTCGCCTGGTACTCGCGCGCCTGCACCGACTCCTCGACGACCGTCTCCCGCAGGCACCGGAAGCACGGTCCGCGCACGCCCGCGCGGAACGCGAGCTCGAACACGGTGCCGGTCGTCGCCTTCGTGATCGTCAGCTGCGCGGGGACGAACGCCGGCTCGGGCGCGTACTCCTGCCCGCCCAGGACGAACGGCTCGAGCGCGATCTCCACCTCCTCGCGCAGCTGCTCGCCGCTGCGCAGGCGCGCCCGGCGCAGGTTGAACGTGCTCACCGGCTGAACTATGCCGCGCGCGGAAGCTCGTAGAGCCGGGGCGCGCCGCGGAAGTCCGTGCGCTGCGCCTCCTGCCGCCTGATGTACGGCCGGAGCGCCTCGGCGACCGGCTCCGGCGCCGCGCGGCGCTCGTGGCGGATCGCGAGCAGGGCGACCGACGAGAGGATGACCAGGCCGGCCACGAGCTCGCGCACGCCGACGTGCTCGCCCGCGAGCAGCCAGCCGAGGAAGACGGCGACCGCCGGGTTGACGTACGCGTACGTGGAGACGAGCGGCGACGGGGCGTTCCGGATGAGCCAGCCGTACGCGGTGAACGCGATCAGCGAGCCGAAGACGACGAGGAACGCGAACGCCCCGAGGGAGGCCCGGCTCGGCACGACCGTCACGCGCTCGCCGGCGGCCGCGCTCACCGCGGCGAGCGCCAGCCCGGCCGTGAGCATCTGCATCGCCGCCGAGAGCAGCGTGTTCGAGGGGAGCGGCGCGACCCGCGCGTAGGCGGAGCCCGCCGCCCAGGCGAACGAGGCGCCCAGGATGACGGCGACGCCGAGCGGGTCGAGGTGGCCGCTGGAGCCGACGAGCAGGCCGACGCCCGCGAGGCCGACGAGGAGCCCGAGCGCCGTGTTGCCGGCGATCCGGACGCCGAAGCAGATGCGGTCGAGCAGCACGATGAAGAGCGCCACGGTCGCGACGAGCAGCGCCGTCATGCCGGAGGCGACCCGCTGCTCGGCCCACGCGACGCCGCCGGTGTCGACGACGAGCAGCGCGGCGCCGACGGCTGCCGCCGCGCCCCACTGCCGCCCGGTCGGGCGGTCGGCCCCGCGCCGGCGCGCCCACCAGTAGAGGAGGGCGCCCGCAAGCAGGAAGCGGCCGGACAGCATCAGGAACGGCGGCAGCGTCCGGTCGGCGACGGCGATCCCGAGGAACGTGGAGCCCCAGACGACATAGACCGTCAGCAGTGCGGCGACCAGCTTCATCTCTTCATTGTCGGGAGGTAGCTGCATCAGCACAAATGCAGTTAGAATAGGTATCGATGAATATCGCTAATGTGGAGCTGCGCCATTTCACGGCGCTCGAGGCGGTCGGCCGCACCCGATCCTTCGCCGCCGCGGCCCGCGAGCTCGGCTACACGCAGTCGGCGATCAGCCAGCAGATCGCCCGCCTCGAGCGGGCCGTCGGGCAACGGCTCGTCGACCGGCCGGGCGGACCGCGCCCGGTCTCGCTGACCGAGGCCGGCAAGCTGCTGCTCCGGCACGCGGACGCGATCGTCGCGCAGCTCGACGCGGCCCAGGCGGACATGGACGCCCTGGCCGCGGGCGCGGCCGGCCCGCTGCGCGTCGGGATCCTGCAGAGCGTCGGCGCCCGCCTCCTCCCCGGCCTGCTGCGCCGCTTCCGCGAGCGCTGGCCGCGCGTCGAGGTGCGCGTGCAGGAGGAGATCGCGCCGCGCGAGCTGCTGCACCTGCTCGAGCACGGTGAGCTCGACCTCACCTTCGCCGACCTGCCGCTCCCCGACGGCCCGTTCGCGTGGAACGAGATCCTGCGCGATCCGTACGTGCTGCTCGTCCCGGCCGGCGACCCGCTCGCGGAGCGCGACGCCGCGCCGCCGCTGCGCGAGCTCTCCGGCCTGCCGCTCGTCACCTGGCGCCAGCTCGGCGAGCCGGAGACGTCCCTGCGCGGGCGCGTGCCCGACCTGAACGTGGTCTTCCGCAGCGACGACAACGGCACGGTCGTCGGCCTCGTCGCGGAGGGGCTCGGCTACGCCGTCGTGCCGCAACTCGTCGTCAACCCGCGCAACCCGGCGTACGTCGCGCTCCCCTTCGGCAACCGCATCCCGCCGCGGCACCTCGCGATCGTGTGGCACCGCGACCGCTATCGCAGCGCGGCCGCGGAGGCGTTCATCGAACTGTCCAGCGATTCGGCGGCCAGTACGTCGCCACCACCGGGCCGATGAACGCGCTGCGCGGCACCGGCCCCCACGTGCGCGAGTCGCACGACGCGATCCGGTTGTCGCCCATCACGAAGTACTGCTTCGGGCCGAGCCGCGCCCACGTGTGCGTGACCGAGTCGCGGTAGTCGAGCGACAGGTACGACTCGTCGAGCTTCTTCCCGTTCACGTAGAAGAACCCGTTGCGCTCGCTCACCTGCTCGCCGGGAAGCCCGATCACGCGCTTGAGGAAGGTGCCGCCCTCGTCGCACCGCTCCTTCGCGAGCGGCGGCGCATGGAAGACGGCGATCTCCTGACGGTGCGGGTCGCGAAGGCGGTAGACGATCTTCGCGACGATCACCCGGTCGTTGAAACGGCCGGTGCAGCCCTCGCCGGGGCGCGCGCACTGCAACGCCGGCTCCATCGACGCGGTCGGGACCCGGAACGGCTGCGCCACCTCTGCCTCGAGCGCGAGCACCACCACCGCGGCGACGGCCAGCGTCACGACCCATTCGACGACCGTGCGCCGCACGGCGGCAGGGTACTTACGAGTAGGTCAGGTCTTCGGACTCGGACGGACCGAGCCCGGCGCCGACGACCGACTCCTGCGAGCGCTCGTGCAGCCGCTCGCGACCGCGGCGCACCGCGGTGAGGAAGCGGTCGAGGTTGACCTCGAGCGACGCGAGCATCGAGTCGGCCCAATCCTCCATCTCGAGCCGTGCCTCGCGTGCCTCGCGGCGAGCGTCGTCGACGATGTCCTGGGCCTGCCGCTCGGCGATCTTGACGATCTCCGTCTGCGACGCCTCGCGCACCGCCTGCTCGCGCGCCTCGGCGAGCAGCCGGTCGACCTCGCGCTTCGCCTCGGCGAGCATCTCCTGCCGCTCCTTGACGATCCAGCGGGCCTGCTTGATCTCCTCGGGGATCGTCGCCCGCATCTGGTCGAGGATGTCGTAGATCTCCTCGCGGTCGATCCGGACCTGGTCGGTGAGCGGGACGGCCTTCGCGTTGTGCACGAGGTCGTCGAGCTTGTCGATGAGAACGAGAACGTCCATGCGGTGCGAAGCTTAGCTTCGCCGACCGGTCGGACGGCCCTGTCGCAGCCAGTCGTAGATCTCGCCCAGACGGCCGACGGCGATCGAGAGGTGGCCGTCCGCCTCGCTCACGTGGGCCTCCACGCCCGGAATCCGCTCGGCGAGCCAGCGGCCGTGCGCGACCGGGACCATCAGGTCCTGCACGCCCTGCCAGAGCAGCGACGGGACGCCGACGTCTGCAGGCTCGAAGCCCCACGGCGTCACGAACGCGAGGTCGTCGTCGCGCCAGCCGGCGATACCGGACGCGAGCGCACGCTCGAGGTTCGCCTTCGCGTGCTCCGCGCGCTGTCCCGTCAGCACCGCGCGGTCGACCGGCGGGAGCAGCGTCGACATGACGTCGCGGATCTCCTCGGCGCTCGCCGCGCGCAGCTCTTCCGCGGCGGGCTCGAGCCACGCCTCGAGGGCGTCCGCCCCCTCGAGCGCAGCCGAGAACTCCTCGACGTTCTGCTCGCCCATCCCCGCCAGCTGGTCGATGCCCTCCGCGTCCCACGGCGTCGGCGACGCGATCGCCGCGACGGCGCGGCACCGCCCGGCGAGCAGCGCGCCGAGCGCGAACGAGTGCGGCCCGCCGCCCGAGCCGCCGACCGAGACGAATTCGCCCACGCCGAGCTCGTCGAGGACGTCCTCGACGTCGGCGGCGATGTCGGCGACCCGCCTTCCGGGCTTCGGCGTCGACCCGCCGTAGCCGGCGCGGTCGTAGGAGACGACGCGCAGGCCGCGCTCGCGCGCGAGCTCGACGTCCGGCGGGTACGGGAGGCCGCTGCCCGGCGTGCCGTGGTGCTCGACGACGACGAGCCCGTCCGGGTCGCCCTCGTCGTACACGTGCAGCGTGCGCCCGTCGCGCAGCGTAACGTCGAGCTCGCTCATTCCCCCGGATTCTCGGGCGTGCCCGGCCTGCCGTTCGGGAAGAGCTCCTTGAAGCGGCGCGCGACCGGCTCCGGCACGAGCGCGGAGACGTCACCGCCGAACGCCGCGATCTCCTTGACGCCGCTCGACGACACGAACGACACCTGCGGGCTCGCCATCACGTACACCGTCTCCACCTCCGGCGCGAGGTGGCGGTTCAGCTGGTTCATCTGGAACTCCCACTCGAAGTCGGAGATCACGCGCAGCCCCTTGACGATCGCCTTCGCCTCCCAGCGCTTCGCGAAGTCGACGACGAGCTCGCGGAAGACGTCCACCTCGACGTTGTCGAGCTGTGCGAGGGCATGCCGGAGGAAGGCGACACGCTCCTCGATCGAGAACATCGGCTGCTTGTGGTGCGGGCTGCCGACGACGCCGACGACGACGCGGTCGAAGATCCCGGCAGCGCGCGTGATCACGTCCACGTGGCCGTTCGTCACCGGGTCGTACGAGCCGGGGCAGATCGCGGTGATCATCGGTCGTACACCGTCACGCGCACGCTGCCGTACTTCCGCGACGTGCGCTCGACGAGCGGCAGCTCGGGCTGCGTGCGTGCGTCCGTCTCGACGACGACGACGCCGTCCTCGGCGACGACGGGCAGCAGGTGGCGCGCAAGCTTCGGCTCGATGTCGGCGTACATGTCGTAGGGCGGGTCGACCAGCACGAGATCGTACTTCCTGCTCTCGGAGGCGAGGACGGTGATCGCATCCTTGCGCAGCACCGTCGCGCGCAGGCGCAGCTTGTCGAGGTTGCGTTCGATCGTGCGCACGGCGTCCGCGTCGCGCTCGACGAAGACGACGTGCTCGGCGCCGCGCGAGAGCGCCTCGAGCCCGAGCGCGCCGCTGCCTGCGTACAGGTCGAGCACCGAGGCCCCCTCCACCGGGCCGAGGATGTTGAAGACGTTCTCCCGCACGCGGTCGGAGGTCGGCCGGGTGTCCCGCCCCGGCGGCGCCTGGATCGTGTGGCCCTTGCGTGTGCCGGCGATGATCCGCACGTCAGCCGAGCTGCCGAACCGGCAGCCGCGTCTCGCGCACCGTCCCGTCCGGCGCGCGGCGCACGTCGTAGCCGTGCGCGCCCGGCGAGTCGGCGATCACCTCGTGCAGCTCGGTCCCGTGATAGACGAGACCGGCGCCGTTGTCGGTCGCGTACCCGTCGGGGAGCACGCCGTCGCCGATCAGCCGGTGGAAGAGCGGTCGCCGCTGCTCCTCGGCGTCGTGGTGCGGGCTGTTCGAGTACGGGAGGAAGCCGAGGGCGTCGGTGAGCGGCCGCAGCTGCCGCCCGAACGAGTCGGTCGTCCCGCCCACGTGCCAGCACACCGAGCCGGCGGAGACGCCGGCCAGCACGACCCCCGCCTCCCAGCAGTCGCGCAGCACCTCGTCGAGCCCGTGCGTCCGCCAGAGCGCGAGCAGGTTCGCGGTGCTCCCGCCCGCGACCCAGATCACGTCCTGCTGCAGCAGGTGTGAGCGCGGGTCCTCGACGTTCGGCATCGGGAACAGCGCCAGGTGCGAGACCACGACGTCGAGCTCCGCGAAGGCCGCGTAGAACTTCGCCAGGAGCGACGGATCGTCGCCGAGCGCCGTCGGGAGGATGCACAGTCGCGCCCGCCGGCCGTCCACGCGCGCGAGCCTCAGCGCTTCGGAGTAGAGCGGGCCGGGATGCAGTGCGACCTCGCTCCCGTCGAAGCCGATGCTCGTCGCGAGGATCGTCGGCTGCTCGGCCGCCACCCCGCGAGCCTACGCCTGCAGCTCGAGCGCCGCCGCGTCGAGCTCGAGGCCCGCGCGCGCGAGCGCTCGCGCCCGCTCGAGCAGGGGCCGATCCTCACGCAACCGCGCGAAGCGGAGGTCGCTGAGGCCGTGCTGCCGCGTGCCGAAGAGCTGGCCGCCGCCGCGCAGGTCGAGGTCGACCTCGGCGAGCTCGAAGCCGTCCGTCGTCGCCACGAGCGCCTCGAGGCGCTTCGTCGCCGTCTCGGTCAGCTCGTCCTTCGTCCGCGAGACGAGCAGGCAATAGGACTGCTCGCTCCCCCGGCCGACGCGGCCACGGAGCTGGTGCAGCTGCGCGAGCCCGAAGCGGTCGGCCTCCTGCACGATCATCACCGTCGCATTCGCGACGTCCACGCCGACCTCGATCACCGTCGTCGCGACGAGCACGTCGAGCTCGCGCGTCTTGAAGCGCGCCATCACGTCGCGCCGTTCCTCCGGCTTCAGTCGACCGTGCAGGCACCCGACGCGGAACTCGCGCAGCTCCGCGCGGCGCAGCCGCTCCGCCTCCTCCTCCGCCGCGCGCGCGAGCGTCGTCTCGGAGAGCTCGACGAGCGGGCAGACGACGTAGGCCTGCCGGCCCTCGCGGAGCAGGCGCGCGAGGCGGACGTACGCCTCGGACGCGCGATCCTCGGTGATCCAGCTCGTGACGATCGGCTTGCGCGACGCGGGCGGCTTCGCGATCTCGGAGACGGCGAGATCGCCGTACACGGTCAGCGCGAGCGTCCGCGGAATCGGCGTCGCCGTCATGTGCAGCACGTGCGGCGCACGACCGTGCAGCAGGGCCTTGCGCTGCTCGACGCCGAAGCGGTGCTGCTCGTCGACGACGGCGACCGCGAGGTCGCGTAGCTCCACGCCCTCCTGGATCAGCGCGTGCGTGCCGACGACGACGTCGGCGTGCACGGCCATGTCGCGGTCGCGCTTACGCGACGCGCTCGTCAGCAGCGCGCACGTGACGCCGAGTCGCGCGCACAGCGGCTCCACGGTGAGGAAGTGCTGCTCCGCGAGCGTCTCGGTGGGCGCCATCAGAGCGCCCTGCCGGCCGTTCTCGACGGCGCGCAGCAGCGCGTAGAGCGCGACCACCGTCTTGCCGGAGCCGACGTCGCCCTGCAGCAGCCGCTGCATCGGCACCGTGCGCTTCAGGTCGTCGTCGAGCTCGCGCACGGCCTGTTCCTGGTACGGCGTCAGCGCGAACGGGAGCTCCTGCCGGTAGCGCGCGATCAACTCGCCGGGCTCGCCGAGCGACGGCGCGAGCGTCTGCTCGCGTTCGGCGGCGCGGCGGGCGATCCCGATCTGCAGCACCAGCAGCTCCTCGAAGGCCAGCCGCCCGCGCGCGGTCTCCGCCTCCTCGTCGCTGCGCGGCGCGTGTAGCGCGGCGACGGCGTCGCGGCGGAGCGGCAGGCGCTCGCGCTCGCGCAGCTCCGCCGGCAGCGGGTCGAGCACGTCGTCCACGAGCGGCAGCGCGGCGGCGACCAGGCGGCGCAACGTCTTGGGCGGGATCTCCTCACCCGCCGGGTACACGGGCACGCGCGGCGCGGGCGGTGGATCGAGCTCGTGCGAGCGGACGGCGAAGCCTCCCCGCCGCATCGTCCCGACGAGCCGCACGCGGACGCCCGGCTGCAACTGCTCGGCGACCCACGGCTGGTTGAACCACGTCGCGCGGATCTGGCCGGTGCGGTCGTGGACGCGGGCCTCGACGATCGTCAGCTTCCGGGCACGGCGCTTCGAGGCGCTGAGGACGGAGACGTCGATCGCCACCTCCTCCGTGTCGCCGAACAGATCGGCGATCGTCGCCGGCTCCACGAAGCGGAACGGCGCGTGCTCGAGCACGTCGCGCACCGTCTCGAGCCCGAGCTTCGCGAGCCTGCGCTTCAGCGCGACGCCGGCGCCCGGCAGCGTGTCGAGCGCCCGCTCGAGCCGCTCCGGCCGCGGCGCGCGGGGGGTGCGCGGCCAGGCCTGCGGATGGTCCAGGCCTGCGAAGACCGTCTGTCGACGGATCGGTGTCATCGTGCTCGGCGCCAGAGCGAGTCGGACGTTAGAGGGCGGACCGGACGACATCCTGAGCGACCTGCTTTCAAGCAGGTCGCAGTCGTTCCGACGACTGCCGCCACGATGAATCGTGGCGGCGCGATCAAGCGTCGTCCGTGAACCAGAAGAAGCCGACCGTCCCCGGCCCGGCGTGCGCGCCGATCACGGCGCCGAGGCTCGCCTCCATCTCGATCGTCGCCTGCGGGCGGCGGTCGCGCACCATCTTCTCGAGCTCGGCCATCCGCTCCGGTGCGTCGGCGTGCGCGATCCCGATGCGCAGCCCCGGCTCGTCGCGCGTCTGCGAGTCGAGGGCGTCCACGAACTCCTGGAACGCCTTGCGGTTGCCGTGCACGCGCTTCAGCGGGACGACCTCGCCGTCGCGGATCGTCAGGATCGGCTTCACGTTCATCAGCTGCCCCGCGAAGGCGCGCGCCTTGCCGATGCGGCCGCCCCGCGCGAGGAACTCGAGCGTGTCGACGGTGAAGAGCAGCCCGTGCGACGAGCGATAGTGCGCCACGAGCGCATCCACCTCCTCGTCGGTCGTGCCGCGGTCGAGTCGCCGCTGAACGGCGAGCGCGAGCATCGAGATCGCCACCGACGCCGACCCGGAGTCCAGCACGCGGACGCGGTCGTCCGCTGCGGTGACCGCGCTCTGGTACGTCCCCGACAGGTTCGACGCGAGGTGCAGCGAGATGATCCGTTCGTAGCCGGCCAGCTCGTCGTAGACGGCGCGGAAGTCGCCCGGAGTCGGCTGCGACGTCGTCGGCATCACCTCGCTCGTCCGCAGCCGCTCGTAGAAGTCGTGCGCACCGAGCTCGACGCCGTCCCGGTAGCTCTCCGTGCCGAAGTTGACGTAGAGCGGGACGACGCGCCAGTTCGCGTGCTGCTGCTGCGCGTCGGGGAAATCCGCGGTGGAGTCGAGGACGATCGCCGTGTTCTGCGCGGTCAGGTTCACGCTGCCGCGCCCTTGATCGTGTCGACGATCGTCTCGAGCTCCTGGTCCTTCGTCAGGCAGGCGGACGCGCCGGCGGCGTAGAGCGCGTCGATCTCGCGCGAGTTCGCCGACGCCGTCAGCACGACGACGGCGACCTCGGGATGGGCCTCGCGCAGCGCAGCGGTCGCCTGCACGCCGTCCATCCCCGGCAAGCGGTAGTCCATCAGCACGACGTCCGGGCGATGCCGCGCCGCCGCCGGGAGCGCGTCCGTCCCGTCGGCGACGGCTGCAACGACCTCGACGTCCGCGCGCATGCCGAGCAGCAGCTCGAGTGCGTCGCGGAACACCTGGTTGTCCTCGACGAGGAGGATCCGCACCGGCCGCGCCACGGCCCGGACCTTACTCGGCGGACAGGAGCAGGGCGTAGTGCGGCTGGCCCCCCTGCTGGACGTCGATCTCGACCTCGGGATGGGCCGCTGCGACCCGCTCGAGCAGTCGCTCGAGCGACGGCGCCTCCTCGCCGACGAGCAGCGTGAGCAGGCTGCGGGAGCCGTCGAGCAGCGCCTCCGCGACGGCGAACGCAGCGTCCTCGAACCCCTCCGTCGCGGCCACGGGACGATCGTCGGCGAGGCCGAGCCAGTGCCCCTTGCGGATCTCGACGCCGTCCAGCTCCACGTCGCGCGAGGCGATCGTCACCTCGCCGGCGGCGACGGCAGCGATCGCGTCCCGCATCTCCGCCGCGTTCGCGGCGGCACCGCGGGAGCCGTCGAATGCGAGCAGCGCGGCGAGGCCGGCCTGGATCGACGTCGTCGCCACCACCTCGACGGCCCGGTCGGCGTGGGCGCCGGCGTGCTCGGCCGCGAGCAGGATGTTCGAGTTGTTCGGCAGCACGACCGCCTCGTCGGCGACCAGCGACTGCACGGCGCGCAGCAGGTCGGCGGTCGACGGGTTCATCGTCTGCCCGCCCTCGACGAGCCGGATCGGGCCGACCGGCTCGGCGAGGCTCTCGAACAGCTTGCGGTTGCCCGCGCCGGCGACCACCGCGACGACGCCGCACCTCGCGGCCGGCGAGTCGGGCACGGCGGCGAGCAGCCGCTCCTCGCGCTGCTGCGTCTGCTCGTGCATGTTCGCGATCTCGATCCCGTCGATCGTCCCCGCGCGCGTGCCCAGCGAGAGCGCCGCCCCCGGGTCGTCGGTGTGCACGTGCACCTTCACCGCGCTCTCGTCGCCGACGACGAGCAGCGAGTCGCCGAGCCGCTCCAGCTCCGACTCGAGCGCCCCGCGGTCGAGGTCATTGCCTTCGACCAGGAAGACCGTGCAGTAGCGGTACGTCGAGAGCTCGCGGTGGATCGCGTCGAGGCCGATCCCCTCCGTCGGCGCGGGCGGCTCGGGCAGCGGCTCGCCGCGGACCGCGGCGGCGACGCCGCGCACGAGCTCGAGCAGCCCCGCCCCACCCGCGTCGACGACGCCGGCGTCCCGCAGCACCTGCAGCTGGTCGGGCGTGCGTGCGACCGCCGCCTCGCCGCGACGCACGAGCAGCCCGAGGAGCTCCTCGACGGGCGGCTTGCCGTTCGCGGCCTGCGCCTCCGCCTCCTCGGCGAGCTCGCGGATCACCGACAGCATCGTCCCCTCGACGGGCCGTCGGACGGCGCGGTAGGCGGCGTCGGTCGCGCCGCGCAGCGCGCGTGCCGTCGCGTCGGTGTCGATCGCGGCGGTGTCGGTCGTCCCGAGCACGTCGGCAGCGCCGCGCACGATCTGGGAGAAGATCACGCCCGAGTTGCCGCGCGCGCCCATCAGCGCGCCGCGGGCGACGTCGCGGGCGAGCGACTCCCGGCTCGCGGCGGACGTGGCGCCGACCGCGTCGACGACCGCGCGCACCGTCATCGTCAAGTTCGTGCCGGTGTCGCCGTCGGGGACGGGATAGACGTTCAGGTCGTCGATGCGCTCGCGGTTCGCCTCCAGCGACGCGAGCGCCGCCCCGGCGAGCGTGCGCACGACCTCCAGGTCGACGGTCACGCTCAGTGAACCCGCTCCCGACGCCGGCGAAGCCGGCGTCTCCGCTCTTGGGCGAGCTCCGTCAAGCCTACGCTCACGGCTCCCTCACGTCGTCGACGTGGACCTCGACGCTGCGCACGGGCAACCCGGTCAGCCGCTCGAGCTCGTAGCCGACCCGGTTGCGCACCGACGAGGCGACCTCGGCGAGATTGAGGCCGTACTCGACGACGACATGGATGTCGACCGTGACCGCGTCCCCGTCGCGCCGGACCTCGATCCCGCGCGTCGACCGCGACGGCAGCCACTTCGGGCCGGCCATCGCCACGACGCCGTACGACTCGCTGACCGTGCGCGCGACGATCTGCGCGATCGCGTCGCTCGAGATGGAGATGCGTCCCAGCGCGGTCGAGAGCTCCATGCCGTTCTATTCGACCATCCGGAGCGGCTCAGAGTTGCGTCACGAGAAGCTGCGCCCACTCGTCGCGCACCGCGAGACGCGCCTCGCCGAAGCCCGCCTCGCGCGCGAGCACGAGCAACTCGTCGTCGGTGCGCAGGCACGCCCGGCTCGCCACCGGCTCGGGCGCAGCTGGCGTGCCGCGTGCCTCGGGCGCGGCCGTCCAGAGCGCGAGCCGGCCCCTGGCCGGGTCGAGCACGCGCCGCATCTCGCGCAGCGCCTGCAGCTGGTCGGGGAAGAACATGAACGCCTGGATCGACGACACGGCTGTGAAATAGCCCGTCTCGAACGGCAGCGCCTGCGCGTCGCCGAGCGCCGCATAGGGGGCGGCGAGGCGGATCATCGCGCGGCTGTGGTCGACGCCCGCGATCTTGCAGCCGACGGTGTCGCGAACGTGGCGGAGGAACGCGCCGCCGCCGCAGCCCACGTCGAGCAGCCGGTCCTCGGCCTGCAGGTCGAGCGCCTCGAGCAGCTGCGGCCAGAGAAAGTCGTGCGAGGTCGGCGACCCGTAGGTCTCGCGGGCGCGTCTCCCCCACGGCCGGCGCGCCAACCGGTCGACCTGCAGGTCGACCAGGCGCTCCCGGAGCGCGACCCTTAGACGGCCTTCTGGACTTTCCCGGCCTTCAGGCACCGCGTGCAAACGTAGGCACGCTGGGCCTTGCCCCGCAAGAGGACGCGCACCCGCTGGAGGTTCGGGTCGAACCGCCGCTTCGTGGCGACCATCGAATGGCTCCGGTGGTGACCGAAGCTCGGCTTCTTGCCGCACACTGCGCAGATCTTGGACATCGGCGGGGCAGTGTAGCCGAACCCGCCTAGCCGGCCCGCGCGGCGGCGCGGACCTGCTGGAAGAGGTCGGCCATCTCGAGCCCGCGGCGCACCGCCTCGGCCGCCCGCTCCGCGGCGTCCCCCGACTCGATCAGCACCCCGAAGGCGACCGGGACGCCGGTCTCGAGCGCCGCGAGCTGCAGGCCGGACGCGGTCTCCGCGGCGATCACGCCGTTGCCGCTCGCGTCGCCGAGCCCGACGACGCAGGAGTAACGACGCGTCTTCGCGAGCGCCATCGCACCGAGGGCGAGCTCGAACGCTCCGGGGACGAGCATCACGGTCACGTGCTCGCGCCCGACGTGGACGCGGTCGAGCTCCTCGAGCGCGGCCGCGAGCATCGCGTTCGCGCCGTCGGCGCTGTCGCGCGAGAGCACGATGCCGACCCCGCGGCGCGTCCCGCGCACCTCGCCCTCGAGCAGCTCGACGTCGTCGGGGATGTGCAGCCCGTCCCCCTCGTCGTGCTCGACGACGCGGAGCTCCGGCTCCTCGTCGTTCTCCACCGGGGGGACGTCGGGCTCGTCGCCCGTCCACTGCTCGCTCATCGCTCCCAGCCTAATGGAACCTACGCGAGCGCCTGCACCAGGCGGCGGTACGCGCGCGGCAGGTCTTCCCGCCCATAGATCGCGCTGCCCGCCACGAGCAGCGTCGCCCCCGCGTCGTAGACCGAGCGCACGTTGTCGCTGTCGATGCCGCCGTCCACCTGGACGTGGATGTGCTCGGGTAGCGCGGTCCGCAGCCGCTCCACCCGCTCGAGCGCCTCGGGCATGAACTCCTGCCCCGAGTAGCCGGGATGGATGCTCATGCAGAGGACGATGTCCGCGTCGCCGGCGACGGCGGCGACGTCCTCCGGCTCGGTCTCCGGATTGAAGGCGACGCCGACCTCGAGCCCGTGCTCGCGCGCGGCCGCGACCGTCCCCGTCACGTCGTCGACCGCCTCGAAGTGGAACGTGACGCTGTCGCCGCCCGCGCGCGCGATCTGCGGGAAGTGGCGAACCGGGTTGTCCACCATCAGATGGCAGTCGATCGCACCGCCCAGGCCGTGCACGATCGGCGCGACCGCCCGCAGCACGACCGGCCCCATCGTGATCGGCTCGATGAAATGCCCGTCGCCGACGTCGAAGTGGAAGACGCGCGCGCCGGTGCGCAGGAGCACGTCGACCTGCTCGCCGAGGATGGTGAAGTCCGCCGCGTAGAGCGACGGCTCGATCTCCACCGTCCGGATCCATTCGCGCCACGCCACAGCCGCGGGCGGGAGCTTACGCCCTCAATCGGCTGACGAAGAAGCCGCTCGTCCCGTGGACGTGCGGCAGCGTCAGCAGGAACTCGGGCCGTCGCGGATGGACGAACTGCGGCCACTCCTGGGCCAGTGCCGGGTCGACCTCGAGGCCGCTCGCGTCGACGACCGCCTCGTTCTCGTCGGCGTTCACGGTGCAGACGGAGTAGACGATCGTCCCGCCCGGCCGCACGCGCTCGGCGGCGGCCCGGAGGAGGGCGAGCTGGAGGTCGGGCAGCGGCCGCGCGCGCCAGCGCAGGTCGGGCCGCTGGGCGAGCACGCCCAGGCCGGAGCACGGCGCGTCGAGGAGGATCCGGTCGAAGCCGGTCAGCTCCGGCGGCAGGTCGGTGCCGTCCGCCTCCACGACCGTCGCCGGGTGGCGCATGGTCGCGAGGTTCGCCCGCAGCTCGCTCGCCCGGCCGGCGTCGATCTCCACGGCCGTCACGTCGCCGGCGAGCTGCCCGGTCTTGCCGCCGGGCGCCGCGCAGAGGTCGAGGATCCGCTCGCCCTCGCGCGCACCGAGCGCGAGCCCGGCCACCAGCGAGCCGCGACTCTGCGGCCAGATCCGACCAGCCGCCACGAGCTGCTCGTCGACGCGGTCGACGCGGTATGCGCCCGGGACGTCGGTCGGCTCGCCGACGGCGTCTCCGCGGACGACGGTCTCGAGCGGCTCGTTCATCGCGCGCTCCAGCCCGAGCGCGCCCTCGGGGCCGAGGTCGCGGATGAACGTTTCGTGGATCCAGTCCGGGTACGACTCCTTCAGCGCTCCCTCGGGCAGCGCGGCGAGCAGGTCGCGCATGCCGGCGCCGAGGCGGCGCATGACCGCGTTCGTGAACGGGACGGCCCGCTCGAGCCGGGCGCGGCGCACGAGCTCGACGGACTCGTTCGCGGCGGCGTGCGGCGCGGTGTCCGTGTAGCCGAGCTGGTACGCACCGAGGCGCAGCGCGGCACGGACCGGCGGGTCGAGCTTGCGTGTCGGACGCTTGCCGAGCTGGTCGATGGCGTGGTCGAGCGTGCGCACGCGCTGCACCGAGCCGTACGCGAGCCGCTGCGCGAACGCGCGCTCGCGGTCGTCGAGGTCGCGCGCGGCGGTGCGGAACGCGCGGTCGGCATAGGCGTCCTGCTCGAAGACGCGCAGCAGCGTCTCGTACGCGGCGCGGCGGGCCGGGCTAACGGCGGCCACGGAGGTACTCGTCGTAGTCCATGCGGCGGCCGCCCGCGGGCTGCACCACGAGCGGCTCGAAGCTCCCGTCCTCGCCGACGCGCGCCTTCCACACCAGCAGATCGTCGAGTCGCGCGCCGATGTGCGGCGAGAGCGCGCGGACGACGTTCACGTTCTCCCGTGCGGGCCGCGCAGGGTCGAGCTCGCGATCCGCGGCGGTGATCTTCTCCGCGTAGGTGACGCCCTCGTCGGGCTGCGGCGTGAACCGCGGCTCCGGCAGCACGTCCTCGAGCAGACGCACCGCGAGCTCGGCGCTGCGCGCGTAGACGGCGCCCGCGTCGTCGTCGGGCGCCACGTCGAACGCCTCCTGCGCCGCGATCGGGCCCGCGTCGAGCGCCTTCACCGTCTCGTGGATCGTCACGCCGGTGCGCGCGTCCCCCGCGAGCAGCGCGCGCTCGACCGGCGCGGCCCCGCGCCAGCGCGGCAGCAGCGACGGGTGGACGTTCAGCCACAATCCGCGCGCGAGCAGCGAGTCCGGGATCAGCAGCCCGTACGCGCACACGACGGTGACGTCGGCGGGGATCTCGACGCTCTCGTCGAGCTTCGCGGGCTGCGCGACCGGGATGCCGAGCCGTTCGGCCACCTGCTTCGCCGGCGTCGACTGCAGCGTGCGGCCGCGGCCGCGCGGCCTGTCGGGCCGCGTGAGCAGCAACGCGACCTCGTGGGTGCGCGCGAGGCGCTCGAGCACGTCGGCGCCGAACGGTGCGGTGGCGGCGACCGCCAGGTCCACTAGGTCAGGACGATGCGGGGGCGCAGGACGGCGAGCGCCTCCTTGCGCGACTCCGGCGTCGTGCGGTCGATCATCAGCACGCCGTCCAGGTGGTCCGTTTCGTGCTGGACGCAGCGGGCCGAGTAACCGTCCAGCTCGTAGCGGACGTCCGCCCCGCGCTCGTCCTTGCCGACGAGCGTCACCTCGAGCGCGCGCTCGACCGGGACGGTGACGCCCTGGATCGAGAGGCAACCCTCGTCGGCGACGTCGGTCTCGTCGCTGCGCTCCACGATCTCCGGGTTGACGACCGCGACGGCGTCGCCCTCGTCCGGCTGGAAGACGAAGAAGCGCTGCAGCACGCCGACCTGCGTGGCGGCGAGGCCGATCCCGTTCGCGTCGTGCATCAGGAGCTTCATCCGCTCGACGAGCGCCGCGAGCTGCTCGTCGAACTCGGCCACCGGGCGCGCCTGCATCTTCAGGGCGGCGTCCGGATACTGGCGGATCTGCGCGAGCGCGAAGCGGCGGCGCGTCTCGCGCTCGGGGTCGAGCTCCTCCTCGATCACCTGTCCTTCGACGTGCTCGTCCATGCGCTCGGCACACTAGCGCCGGTGGACAAGCGGGAGCTCAAGGAGATCATGAACCAGGGCGCCACGCGGCCGGAGACGCCGCGCGACCGCGAGGAGGCGCGCGTGCTGCGCGAGGATCTCGACACGAGCCCACTGAAGGGCAAGGCGCTCCGGCAGCGGCTGCGCAACTTCCGGCCGGACGCCGACTCGGCGATCCGCGCGCTCGGCGGACCGACGATCTGGATGCGGCGGCTGCGCGCGATCGAGGACGAGCTGGAGCGGCACGAGGCGCAGCTCGAGGAGGCGTGGCGCACGCTTGCCGAGGAGACGGCCGACGAGTCCGAGTTCGCGGAGCGCTGGCGCGCGACCGCGGAGGAATGGAGCTTCGCGCAGGTGAACGAGCTGATCGAGCGGCACAACCGCAACTTCCCCGCGGAGGCGCGGCTGCCGATGGACCCGCGCACGCGCGACTTCGTCAAGGTGAACGGGAAGCCGTACACGCGCGAGCCGCTGGGTGCGGGCTGGATCCTCGAGCGCTGGCCGGCCGACCTAGACGCTCTGCGGGTCGACGTCGACGACGGCACTTAGCCCCGCCCGGCGCATCGCCGGGGCCCCCGCGGCGAGGAGCGCGGCGAGGCGCGTCGCGAGCGAGCGTGGGCGGTCGGTCTTGCCGATCAGCTGCGCGCGATGCTTGCCGCGCAGCCGCAGCAGCGGCGCCGGGCCGAGCAGCTCGTCGCCGGCGAGGCCGTCGCGCAGCTCCTCGAGCGCACGCAGCGCATCCGCGAGCTCGGGCCCGGAGACGACGACGCGCACCAGGTGCCGGAAGGGCGGATAGCCGAGCGCGCGGCGGCGCTCCAGCTCGCCCGCGTTGAAGCCGGCGACGTCGTGCCGCGCCGCGAAGGAGATCGCCCGCGCGTCCGGCTGGAACGTCTGCACGATCACGCGGCCCGGCGCGTCGCGGCCGCTGCGCCCGGCGAGCTGCGTGAGCAGCTGGAACGTCCGCTCCTCCGCCCGGAAGTCCGGTAGGCCGAGCCCGGTGTCCGCGTCGACGACCGCGGCGAGCTCGACACCGGGGAAGTGGTGGCCCTTCGCGACCATCTGCGTCCCGACGAGCACCGCCCGCTCCGTGCGCGCGAAGCGCTCGAGCGGCGCGCGCACGTCGTCCACGTCCGCGTCGAGCCGGATCACCTCGAGCTCCGGGACCTGCTTCGCGAGGTCGCGCTCGAGCTTCTGCGTCCCTGCGCCGATGCGCGCGAGCTCGGCGGAGCCGCACGCGGGGCACACCTCGCCGAGCTGCTCCAGCCGGCCGCAGTGGTGGCAACGCAAGGAGTGGTCCTGATGGAGCGTCAGGGCGACGTCGCAGTTCGGGCAGCGGCGCGTCTCACCGCAGGCGCGGCAGTGAATCGCGGGCGAGAGCCCGCGCCGGTTCAGGAGCAGGATCGCCTTGCCGCCGCGCTCCGCCACCGCGCCGAGCTCCGCCAGCAGCGGCGCGGAGAGTGGGTAGCCCTGCTCGCGCCGCAGGTCGACGACGCGCACCGTCGGCAGCGGCGCCGCGATCCGGCCGCCGAGCTCGAGCCGCTCGAGCGCCGCCCACGACTCGGGCCGCGGCGTCGCCGAGCCGAACACCGCCACCGCACCCTCGAGCGCCGCCCGCTTCGCCGCGACCGTGCGCGCGTCGTAGCGCGGGTCGGATTCCTGCTTGTACGACGAGTCGTGCTCCTCGTCGACGCAGATCACGCCGAGCGACGGCACGGGCGCGAACACCGCCGAGCGGGCGCCGATCACGACAGGCGCCGCGCCGGCGGCGATTCGCTCGCGCTCGTCGCGCCGTTCCGCGTCCGAGAGCGCCGAGTGCAGGACGGCGACGCGGTCGCCGAAGCGCACGCGGAAGCGGCCGAGCGTCTGCGGCGTCAGCGCGATCTCCGGGACGAGCACGATCGCGCCGCGACCGCGCGCGAGCGCCGCCTCGCAGGCGCGGATGTACACCTCCGTCTTGCCGCTGCCTGTCGCGCCCCAGAGCAGGAAGTTGCCCGACGCCGCGGCGGCGATGCGCGCGAGCGCGTGCTCCTGCGAGGCCGAGAGCGTCTCGGGCGGCGCCTCGCCGGAGAGCGCGCCGCCGACGACGCGGCGCTCGCCGCGTCGCTTCGCCATGTGCGGTGCGACGAGCTGGAGCGCGCGGGCCGGCGTGGAGCCGTAGTAGTCGGCGAGCCAGAGCGCGAGATCGACGAGAGCCGGCGACAGTGCCTGCGCGACGCGCTCCACCGGCGCGACCTTCACGCCCTCCGGCGGTGCGATCCCGACCTCCGTGACGATCCCGCGCCGTCGCGCGTTTCCGAAGCGCACGTCGACGATCGCGCCGCGTTCCACGTCGTCCGGCACCTCGTAGGTGAAGGGCCGGGCGAGCGCCCGCGCGGTCACGAGCGGGTAGACGGAGGCGAGCTTCACACAGCGAGGCTAATGGCCCTGCGGCCGCGACTCGCGGCCGCGGTCTTCGGCCGAGCTCCGGCGGCGGGGCCGCCGGAGCGCGCAGCCATAGACGGGCAGCACCCGACCCCATTCCGACGGCTCGGAGTCGCGGACGTACGTCGCGCCCAGGTGCTCGTAGAACGGGACGGCGTTCGGGTCGGCCTCCCATTCCATCCGCACGCAGCCGGCGCCGAGCGCCTGCGCGCGCTCGAACAGCTCGCGGCCCACGCCCTGTCCCATCGCGGCCGGCTCGACCCAGAGGTCCTCGAGCCAGAGCACGTCGCCGCGCCGCTCCACCGACGCCCAGCCGACCACGCGCCCGCCCCGCTCCGCGAGGATCGGTTCCTCCGGCAGCGTCATCCCCGCCGCCCAGGCGGCGACCAGCTCCACGTCGTAGCCCCAGTGCCCCTTCGCGGCTGCGGCGATCGCGCGCAGCCGCTGCTGGGTCACACGCCGGCGGCGTCGATGACGAAGTCGGTGGCGAAGCCGAGCAGGACTCCCACGAGGACGAGCCACGTCACGAGCACCGCGTGCCCGTACTTCCGGTTGACCGCGAAGAGCTCCTGGACGACGTACAGGATGGAGCCTGCGGCGACCGCGAAGAAGAGGACGGAGACCTCCTCGCTCGTCCATGCCTGGCCGAGCAGCGTGCCGAGGAACGTCGGCCCACCGCCGATCAGGCCGAGCAGTCCCAGGTAACCCCACGTCGGCCGCGTCCCCTCGCCGGCCATCGGCCCGCAGATCCCGAAGCCCTCGGTGGCGTTGTGCAGCGCGAAGCCGACGATCAGCGTGACGGCGAGGGCGGTCAGGTCGTTGGCGGCCGCCTGCCCGATCGCGAGGCCTTCGCCGAAGTTGTGCACGCCGATCCCGACGGCGATCAACAGCGCGAGCTGCTTTCCCGGCGTCAGCGACTCGAGCCAGCCCCGGCTCTCGAACTCGTCCACGGCCGCAGCGCCCGGCCCGACGAGCGGCGTCGAGCGGCGGTTGGAGCGCCGCCTCATCCACTCGGCGTAGTAGACGAGCGCCATCAGCCCGAGCGCGAATCCGGCGACCCCGAGCGCCGCGAGACCCGCGAACTCGCCCCAGTGCCGTTCCTCCAGGCGGTGCTCGATCGGCTCGACCGCGCCGGAGAGGACGTCCCAGAGCAGGAAAATCAGGATGCCGGTGGCCAGGGCCGACAGGCCCGCGCGGGCCGTGCCGCCGAGGTTCTGCAGGCGGCCGATCGGCAGCCCGAGAAAGATGGTGCCGCCGGCGATCGCGCCGAGGAGGAGGATCTCTGCAGTCGACATGTGTAAGGGTCACCTTACAGGAATAGACTTGCGGGCATGACCGACAACCGCCACTCGGTCGACGAGTACCTGGAGACGATCTACTTCCTCGCCTTCCCGATCGGCGAGTACACCCCGAAGGGCGCCGGCTCGCCCCCGCTCGCCTCGCGCGTCGCGGAGATGCTCCGTGTCTCGCGCGCCTCGGCCGGCGAGATGCTGAAGCGGCTCGAGGGCGAGGGCCTGATCGAGCGCGGGGAGCGGAAGGAGGCGCTGCTGACCGCGACCGGGCGCGAGCGCGCCGAGCGGGTCGTGCGCAAGCACCGGCTGATCGAGCGCCTGCTCACGGACTTCATGGGCTACACGGGCGCGGAGGCGCACGAGCGGGCGGATGCGCTCGGCGACACCTTCACCGACGAGATGATCGACCGGATCGACGAGAAGCTCGGCCGGCCCGAGCGCTGCCCGCACGGCTGGCCCGTCGACCCCGACGTCGAGCAGACGGAGAACGTCCACCTCGCGCCGCTCGCCGCGCTCGAGCCCGGCGCGCACGCGACGATCGTCCGCCTCGCGG
>Ga0070683_100001057_pt1 | contig 20657 bp, 20 predicted proteins | sample KBSC713LmetaG_FD_64662 | JGI IMG/M metagenome (GOLD analysis project Ga0070683, IMG submission 64662) | Corn rhizosphere microbial communities from Kellogg Biological Station, Michigan, USA - KBS C7.1-3L metaG | ecosystem: Host-associated > Plants > Roots > Rhizosphere ... | reverse complement strand
TTCAGCGATGCTTCATGAAACACTGCACTCCTGGCTCCGCGCTACCCGTCGCGCCATGGCGGGTTCCCTCGTCGCGTCGGCACTGCTCGGGCAGAGCTCGCGGCCGACGGACGCACCACGCGTCGAGGACTTGCCGCTGGTGGAAGTCAGAGGCGCGACGCACACAGGCACGCTGGCGGTGTTCCTGAGCGGCGATGGCGGCTGGGCGGACATCGACAAGAAGATCGGCGAGGAGCTCGCGCAGCGCGGGATCGACGTCGTCGGATTCGACAACCGTGCGTACCTGCGCGGGCAGAATCGCACGCCGGACGGCACCGGCGCGGACGTGGCGATGGTGGCGGCGACGTATCTCGCGCGGTGGAACGACCAGCGGCTCGTCCTGCTCGGCTATTCGCGTGGTGCCGATCTCCTGCCGTTCGTCGCCGCGCGACTGCCCGCGTCGCTGCGCGGGCAGCTCGTGCTCGTGGGAATGCTCGCCCTGCAGGAGCGCGCGAGCTTCCACTATCGGTTCTCCGACCTGTGGGCGACGCACAGCCGGCCGACGGACATTCCCATTCGGCCGGAGCTGGAGCGGCTGCGCGGCGTGAACATGATGTGCGTGTACGGCCACGACGAGGAGGAGTCGCTCTGCCGCAAGGTGGACACCACGCTCGTGCACCCCGAGGTGCGGCCCGGCAAGCACCACTTCGATGGCGACTACCACGCGATCACCTCGCTGATCCTCGCGCGGCTCGAGGCTGGGACGAACCGGCGTCGATGATAGCGATCCGCGAGCGCGCACTCCGCGACTGGGCCGAGGCTTCGCCGGCCGAGCGCGTCGCCGCCGTGCTCCTGGGCGTGATCGCGCTCGCGATCAGGCTCGCGCATCTGCGCCAGACGATGCGGCACGACGAGGCGTACACCTACCTCCACTACGCGAGAGCGCCGCTCGCGACGGCGCTCAGCGACTACACGTATCCCAACAATCATCTCTTCCACACGCTGCTGGTGTGGACCTCGACACGGCTGTTCGGCTCCTCCGAGATCGCGATCCGGCTGCCGGCATTCGTGTTCGGCATGCTCGTCGTGCCCGCGACCTACCGGCTCGCGCTTCGGTTTGCGAATCGTGGCGCGAGCCTGCTGGCGATGGCGCTCGCCGCGGTATGGCCCGCGCTCGTTCTCTATTCCACCAACGCACGCGGCTACTCGTTCGTCAGCTTCCTGTTCGTCGTGATGTTGCTGCTCGGCGACGAGATCGTGGAGCGCGACACGCGGCAGCGATGGGTGACGCTGGCGTTGCTGTTCGCGCTCGGAATGTACACCGCGCCGTTCATGCTCTACGCGGGAGGCGCGGTACTCGTGTGGATCGTGGCGGAGAAGACGCGGCGCGACGGGCTCGCCGGAGCGCGTGCGATCATCCCGGCTCTCGTCGCGAGCGCGATCCTCACCGCGGCGATCACCGTGCTCGTGAACGTGCCGGTGGTGCGCAGCACCGGGCTCGCGTCGCTCGTCGCGAACAAGTACGTCATCGCGCTCAGGCCGCGAGAGCTCGTCGCCGCACTGCCGAGCTTCGTCGGCTGGCTGAAGGAGACACTCGCGCTCGGCGTTCCACTGCCGCTGCTCGGGGTGCTCCTCGCGTGTGCGGTCGCGGGGCTGCTGATCCCAGGCGCGGAGCGCGGGCGGCGACTGGTGCTCGCGGGCTCGGTGCTCGGCTGGTGCGCGCTCGTCCTGCTGGCGACGCGACGTCCACCTCCCGCGCGGGTGCTGCTCTTCCTCATGCCGTTGTTCTGCGTCTTCGCGGGGCGCGGGCTCGCGCTCGGCGTGGGGTGGGTCGTGCGGCGAACCCCGGCGCGCGCGCCAGCGGCATGCGCGGCGGTCGCGCTGCTGTTCGCGATCGTGTTCGGGGCGAGCGTCGTGCAGCGGCGGGTCGTCTTCCGCACGCCGGAAACGGGCACGCTGGCCGATGCGCCGGCGATCGCACGCCATCTGCTCGGCGAGCTGCGGCCGGGCGACCGCATCGTGGTGATGAATCCGTCCGACCCACCGCTGGACTACTATCTGTTGCGCATCGGCAACCGGCGGCTGGACGACTTCGGGGTGCGCTCCGATGGAGGGCGCGTGTACGTCGTCGTGAACCCAAAGCATCTGCAGACGCTCGCTGCGGTGCAGGCGAACACGCGGGACGTTCGGTGGGCGGACCTCGTGCAGGACGGCCCCCCGAAGGAGTTCCAGCCGGAGACGGTCTGGCGCTTTCGTGTGGGGGAGTGAGGGAATGCGGGGTTGGGTAAGTGCAGTCCGTGCAGCGATATGAGCCTGGCGGACCGGGCCATGGCGAGCTGACTGGTCCGGAGGATGCTATAGGCACCGCGGACGAAGCGACGCGTGTTGCACGCGTCGCTCTCCCACGCTCGGCGCCGCCGAGCGTTACTACTTGAAAGGAGCTCGACCATGAAACGACTTCACCGCGCCCCGCGCGTCCTCAGCGTCGGCCTGCTCGCCGCCGCGTTCGCCACCCTGACCGGGGCCTGGATGAGCGCCCAGCCGCTCGCCGCGCAGGCGGAGAAGCGAGTGGAGACCATCGTGCGGCTCACGGAGCTGAACATTCGCGATCCCAAGGATGCGACGGTGAGCGTCATCGTCTACGCGACCGGGCCGGCGCGCGTCGCCGTCGGCGCGGGGGAGCTCGCTCCGCTCACCGACACGTTGCGCCTGTCGGCGCTCGAGCCGATCACGGCGGACGTGTCGCAGAGCGACGTGCACATCAGGCTGTTGAGCACGGGACGGCTGAAGGTGGGGGGCCCGGTGCAGGGGGGCCGCGCGATCCATCTCACCGCGACGGGTCGGCACATCGTGCTGCTCAAGGGCGGCACGGGCGCCGACACGATCACGGATCCGGAGTAGTCAACACACGGATCGCGACAGCGGGGTCAGAGGTTGGGGTCAGACACCGAAGGTGTCTGACCCCTTGGCGTGATCAGGTCAGCCCAGCGGCGAGCGGACAGCGGCGAGCGGACGGCGGTCAGCCGTAGGCGGTAGAATCCTACCGCCAAGGGGTCAGAGCCCTCGGGCTGCGCCCTCGGGGTCTGACCCCGGCATCCGCCCTCGGGGTCTGACCCCAATGTCTGATCCCGGCATTCGGCGACTTACGGCTTCGCGGGCGTCGTCGCGTCCGTGGCCGGCGCCTCGGTGCTTACGGGAGTGGTGGAACCACCGGCGCTGCGCTCGAGCGTCCGCAGTGCCGAGAGCTCCGCCTGATGCCGCTGCAGGAACTCGGCGTTGGCGGGAAGCGCCGGCGTCGGCGGTGCGGCCTTCGGGTTCGACATGAAGCGCTCCGCCTGCGCGACGGCGATCGACGCGACGAAGTAGTCCTTGGCCGACATCCCCGCGGACACGATCGCGTTGTTGATCGCCGGATTGTCCTCGAGACGCTTGCGGCCCGCGTTCATGGTGGCGGTGGCGGTCTTCACCCCCGCATCGCTGACCTGCTTGTCGAACATCGCGCGGACCGCGGGATCGCGGCGGCGCAGCGCCACCAGACTGTCGCTCGCGGCGACGAACTTCCGGAAGTTGTCCTCGGTGAGCTTGTACTCCGTCGCGTGCTCGACGCTCTTCTCGTCGGTCGGCGTGATCTGCGCTGTCCCGCCGGCCATCGGCGTCGCGGCGTTGGACATGCCGGTGTCGATCGTGCCGGCCGCCATGCCGACGTTGCCGGCCGCCGAATCCGTGGTTTTGTTCTCTGAACGACTGCAGGCGGCCAGCGCGGCGCTCATGGCGATCGCGGCAGCCGTCCGGCGCGCAACTACGACGTTCACGACTCGCATGCTGTCTCCCAGGCTGAAGTCCACGAGGACAGGTCGCACACGACGTGCCGCCGATCGGAACGGCGGAGCGCGGGCGTGATCGGGCGCACACTGCGCGTCGTCGTCGCGCTGCTCGTGCTGGCCGGGGGACTGTTCGTCGGGGCGCGAGCGATCGGGCCGGCGCCGGCGCTCGGCCCCTTCCTCGAGCCGGCACATGGCGTGTGGTCGCTGGCGCGAAGCTCGACCACGCCGGCCCGCGCCGAGGGGCGCATTCCCGGACTGCGCGACTCGGTGGAGGTCGTGTACGACGACCGCGCCGTGCCGCACGTCTTCGCGAGCAGTGAAGAGGACGCCTACCGCGCGCTCGGATTCGTCGTGGCGCGGGACCGGCTGTTCCAGCTGTACGTGCAGACGCTCGCCGCCTCGGGGCGGCTCACCGAGATCGCCGGCGCACGGACGCTCCCACTCGATCGCGAGATGCGGCAGCTCGGGCTGCCGCGCGCCGCGGAGCGCGCGGTGCTTCGCGTCGGTGACTCGAGCACGATGGGCCGCGCGGCACGCGCCTATGCCGCCGGCATCAACGCGTACATCACATCGATGCCGGCGAGCGCGCTTCCCCTGGAGTTCCGGCTGCTCGGCGTCACGCCGCCGGAGTGGAAGCCGATCGACTCGTTCTACCTGCAGAACCGGATGGGGTGGACGCTCGCGAACATCGCCAACGAGCGCGATCGCGCCGTGGCCGCGGCGCGCGTGGGGCGAGAGGCGGCGATCGCCCTGTTCCCCGACGACTCGCCGATCCAGGAGCCGATCCAGCCGAACGGTCAGCACGCGCCACGGTTCGACTTTCATCGTCTGCCGCCACCAGGCGCGCCGGACAGCGCGAGCATGCTCGTCGCCGCGGCGGTCGATGCGTTCGCGCCGTCGGCGCGATTCGCCGAGCGCGTGCCGGGCGAGCCGGCGACGCGGTCGCTCGCGAGCAATAACTGGGCAGTGTCGTCGTCCCGCTCCGCCACGGGGCACGTGCTGCTCGCCGGCGATCCGCATCTCGACCTGACGCTGCCGTCCATCTGGTACGAGACGCATCTCGTCGTGCCGGGCGCGCTCGACATCTACGGCGTGACGATTCCCGGTCTGCCGCCGGTGGTGATCGGATTCAATCGCGACATCGCGTGGACGTTCACCAACACGGGCGCCGACGTGATGGACGTCTACGTCGAGGAGGTGGACGACATGCGCCATCCGACGCGCTACCGCGTCGACGGCACGTGGCGTCCACTGGAGCGCCGCGTCGAGGTGTATCGCGGCCGCCATGGTGAGACGATCGCCGCGGACACGATGTACTACACGCATCGCGGCCCGCTCCAGCTCGTGCGCGGGCGCTGGATCTCGCTGCGCTGGACGGTGCTCGAATCGGGTGCCGAGGGCGCCGGCTTCATCGTCGGCTCGCATGCGCGAACCGCGCGCGAGTTCGAGGACGCGATGGCGGCGTCGTATCAGGCGCCCGCGCAGAACATGCTCGCCGCCGACCGCGGGGGGCACATCGCGATCCGCTCCACCGGTCGCTATCCGATCCGCCCGGGCACCGGCGCAGGCAGCGTGCTGTTCGACGGCACGAAGAGCGCGAGCGACTGGAAGGGCGACGCGCCGGTGACCGAGTGGCCGCAGGCGGTCGATCCGGCACAGGGCTATCTCGCGTCGGCCAACCAGCAGCCGATCGATCCGCGCGCCGCGCACATCTGGTTCGGCGGAAGCTGGGACCCGTGGCGCGCGCTCCGCATCAACGAGCTGCTGCGCGCCGACAGCGCGGTGACGGTGGACGAGATGCGCCAGTTCCAGACGGATCCCGGCAGCGTGCGCGCGAATCTGTTCGTCCCCTTCTTCCTCCGCGCGGCGGAGCGCGTCGCCGCGCGCGGGACGGGCTCGAACCCCGCCGTGCTCGAGGAGGCGGCGCGCGTGCTGTCGCGCTGGGACCGCCGCTACACGACGACGAACACGGGCGCCGTGCTGTTCGAGGCGGCGCTACGCGAGGCGGCGGTGGAGACGTGGGACGAGCTCAATCCACAGTCCGACGGCCGTCGCCTCTTCCCGTCGAGTGCCGTGCTGCTCGAGCTCATGTCCGATTCGGCGAGCGCGTGGTGGGACGATCGCAGCACGTCGGCGGTGGAGGATCGCGACGCCATCCTCGCATCGAGCCTCGTCTCGGCGTTCCTCGCGACGCGGCGCAGCTACGGCGCGCCAGGCGGGAGCGGATGGGAGTGGAGGAAGATCCGTCACGCGAACATCGGCCACCTGCTGCAGATCCCCGCGCTTTCGGCGCGCGACCTGCCGGTACAGGGAGGACCGGGCACGTTGAGCCCCTCGACCGGAAACGGCACACAGGGCCCGAGCTGGCGCATGGTGGTGGAGCTCGGCCCGACGCTGCACGCGTGGACGACGTATCCCGGAGGCCAGTCGGGCAATCCGGCGAGTGCGCGGTATCTCGACCGCCTGCCGCAGTGGCTCGCGGGGACGCTCCAGGCGGTGCACGTCCCGACGCGTCCCTCCGACCTCGAGGGCTCGCAGCGGGAGGCCACACTCGTGCTTCGGCCCGCGCGGTGAAGACGATGATCACGGTGCTCGCGATCGTCGCGGCCATCCTCGTTGGCGCGACGTGGGTCGTCGGGTGGTGGGGCGTGCCGCTCATTGCCGCGGTCGTCGGTGTGGTTCTCTGCACGCGGCGCGGGATCGCCGGGCTCACGGCGCTGGCGGCCGTGATCGCGTGGAGCGTGTTGATCATCGTGGACGGCGCGAGTGGGCGCTTCGGCGCGCTCGCGCGCGCCGTCGCCGGTACGCTCACCCTGCCCGCGAGCGTGTTGCTGACGGTGACGCTGCTCTTCTCGGCGCTCCTCGCGTGGAGCGCGGCGGCGCTCGGCGTGGAGATCGGGCGCCTACGCCGGCGCCGCGCCGAGTAGTGCGCCCTCGCGCCACGTGTGCCCCGCGGTCACCTTTCGTGCATGACCGATCCCGCCGATCTCTCGCTCGACGCGCTGCTCGCCGCACCACTCCCTGCCGATGCGCCGGAGCACGCGCGCCGACTCGTCGAGGCGGTGGGACGCGCCGCACCCGCGCTGCTGCGGATCGATGACCGCGCATCGGCGTCGCGGCCGGCGCCGGGCAAGTGGTCGCCTCGGGAGATCATCGGGCATCTCATCGACTCGGCGAGCAACAACCATCAGCGCTTCGTTCGCATGAGCGCACGGGACGATCTCGTCGTCGAGGGCTACGAGCAGGATCGGTGGGTGGCGAGCCAGCGCTATCAGGACGCGCCGTGGCGGGAGCTCGTCGTGCTCTGGCTGACGTACAACCGGCATCTCGCGCGCGTGATGACGGCGACGCCCGCTGCCGACCGCGCGCGGAGCCGCTCGGAGCACAACCTCGACGTGCGCGCGTTCCGGCCGGTGGCGCGCGACCGTGCCGTGACGCTCGACTATTTCATGAGCGACTACGTCGATCATCTGGAGCACCACCTGGCGCAGGTGCTCGCATGACGGCACCCGGGCGACCGTCGCCGCCGGCGGCCTCGTTGCTGCGTCCGGTGCTGGCGCTGATGGCAGGACTGGGGATCACGGTGGCGATCGTCGTCGTCGGCGTGTTGATCTCGACGCTGTTGGCGATGCGGGGGCAGGACTCGCAACACTACGTCGCGCCGTTCTGGACGTATCCCACGCATCTGCTGATCATCGCGGTGGGCGCGGCGGCTGGCGGCGCGATCACGGGCCGCATCACGGCGGAGCGGTCGGCCTACAGTGTGTTCCTGCTCGCGCTCATCCTGATGATGTCGGCGCTCGGGCCGGTGATCCGGCACGTGCCGCCGGCACCGGGCCAGCCGGCGTGGTTCGCCCTGGCGCTCGCCGTCGTGAATCCCCTCGCCGCGCTCACGGGTGGCCTGCTGACGCGTCGCGCGGCGGCGCGCCGCCGAGCCGCCGCCGCGTAGGAACGCTCTCTGCGCTTCATGGGCTCCCACGCTGGACGTGGGGCGTGCACCGCCACAGCATTGCACATGCGCCGACTCGCTCTTCCCGCACTCCTCGTTTTCTTCCTGCCGCTGGTGGCCGCCGCGCAGGCGTCGACCCCCGACGACACGACGCACTTCGTGCGCATCTCGCCGGCGATCGGCGTCCACTACGGCACGCCGCTGCGGCTCTCGGTCGCCGCGGGCGGCCTGTTCGACTTCAACGGTGGTCGCAACGACGGCGTGATCGCGATGGGCGAGATGGGGCAGAACGGAGGACAGGCGTCGGTCGGCTACTTCCGCAGCCTGCGGTTCGGCCAGGGCTACGACGTGCGCGCAGCGGTGCTGCGGACGTCGGACGATCCGTGGAAGGCGGCGGAGAACGCGACGTATCTCGGGGTCGAGGGGCACCTCATGCTCCTCGTCGGCGTCGGCGGACGCGCGGGCTGGTTCCGACGCATGACGGAGGTGAGCGGGCCGAAGACGTACGACAACGTCGGGATGTTCGGCGTGTCGATCGGATTCTGAGCCGCGATGCGCGAGATCGATTGGCCGCTCGCGATCACGCTCGCCGTCGTGTTCATCGTGATGTCGATCGTGCGGTGGCGCTACTTCCGGTCACTCGCACGACGGCGCGCGCGGCGCGACGAAAGGTCGAGCACCGATCGCGTCGATCGGACCGACACCGTGAATGGCGGCGATCCACCCGCGTCCTGAGCGAAGGGGAGCCGACGCTTTCACGCTTCTTGTAACTCCCGACCGACATGGCACTCCGCGAGACCACAGTGAGCTCGCTCGGCGAGCTCATCGACCGCGTCACCCCCGACCGGCCGGACGAGCGCACGGGGCGCCGACGGGACAGCTGCGTCTACCACGGATCCGCCGACGCGGCGCGGACGCTGCTGACGAGCCTCGACCGGCTGGGCGGGATGAATCCCCCGCACACGAAGACGGACCTCGAGGAGTACATCCTCCGGAACTTCGCGCGCTACTCGCGGCCGCACCTCCAGCACGCGACGAACGAATGGGAGCTGCTCGTGGCGGCGCAGCATCACGGCGTGCCGACGCGCCTGCTCGACTGGAGCTACTCACCGCTCGTCGCGGCGCACTTCGCGACGCTGGGGGACGCGCACGCGGACCGGGTGATCTGGCAGCTCGACTGGAAGCGCGTGCACCGGCAGTTCGGATTCCCGGAGCTGGCGCTGCTGATCGACGATCTGCACCGGCTCGTCGGACGCGACGGCCGCTTCACTCCCTGGCGCATGATCGGCGAGGGGAGTCACCTCAAGCCGTTCGCGTGCATGATCGAGCCGCCGACGCTCGACACGCGCATCTCGGCGCAGGCGGCGACGTTCACGCTGTGCTCCGACACCTCGACGTCGCTCGACCAGTTCCTCGCCGAGCACGGGCTGGAGGACGCGCTGACGCGATTCGTCGTCCCGCAGTCGGCACGGAGCATGGTGCGCGACCAGCTGGATCTGGTCGGGATGGACGAGCGGCGACTGTTCCCCGATCTGGACGGTGTGGCGGCACAGATGAGGCGCTACTACTCGTGAGTGCGGGGATACGGGGGTACGCGGGTACGCGGGTACGCGGGTACGGCGATGCGGAACGGCCTGAGTGAGTGCAGATCCCTCGACTTCGCTCGGGATGACAGAACGGCCTCGGGAGGCATTGGCTTCCCGAGGCCGTGTCGTTCCGCATCCCCTCATCACCTCATCCCCGCATCCCCGCTCAGGGCAGTCCCGCTTCCCCCGTATCCGGCGCCAGGTCGGCGGGGGGCGCGCTCGGTCCCTTCTTGCGGCCGAAGATCCACTTCACGAGCCATACGATCAGGATGATCGGCAGGGCGATCTTCAGCGCGATCAGGCCGAGCGTGAGGAGCACGCCGACGAGGAGGAGCAGGACGCCGCCGAAGCCGACGACGACGAGCAGCGGGAGTCCGATCGCCGCGAGGAGGAGGAAGAGCGGTGCGCCGACGATCCCCAGCACGATCAGGATCGGCAGGCCGACGACCTTGAGGACGCCGGCGAGGGGCACCATGAGCAGGAAGAGGGTGGCGAGCATCCCGCCGAGGGTCCGTCCGATGGCGAACCTGAGCGCTACCGCCTTGAGAACCGTCCACATGAGCCGGACTCCGTCTAGAGGGTGCCGGCAAGAGGGTGCCGGCGTGGAGACGTACGGGGGCTGGAAGGGCCGGGTTTCGTGGGCGAAACAGAGGGTGCTCGATTTCTCGGTCGACGGTTTACGGCCGACCTCGGGACGCCGAAATTTCGCGAGGTCGGCCGTAAGCCGTTTGCCGTCGACCGACCACCAGCCCGCCTCCGCCCCACTCTCAACTTTCTCGATGCCCGTCATCCTGCGCACCGCCGGCCTGCTCGTCGCGTCCAACGTCTTCATGACGTTCGCCTGGTACGCACACCTGAAGAACCTGAGCGACCGGCCGTGGTGGATCGCCGCGGTCATCAGCTGGGGGATCGCGCTGTTCGAGTACCTGCTCCAGGTGCCGGCCAACCGGATGGGCTACGGCTCGCTGTCGCTCGGGCAGCTCAAGATCATGCAGGAGGCGATCACGCTCACGGTGTTCGTCCCATTTGCGGTGCTCTACATGCGGCAGCCGCTGCGCCTCGATTTCCTCTGGGCGGCGCTGTGCATCTGCGGGGCGGTGTACTTCATCTTCCGCGGGCAGTAGGCGCGCGCGGCGCGCCTACTGCGGGGCCTCGCGCCGTCGGGACGCGAGCTACGGGGAGCGCGCCATCCGGGCGCGCATCTCACATGGAAGGCAGTGGGCGCGGCGCCCTGGCCTGCGTGCGCTGCAGCGCGTCCGCGATCGACGGGCTCAGGTCGCCGAGTGCGCCTTCGTGCTCGCGGAGCAGCGACGACGCGGCCGCGGCATCAGGGCTCAGGCGCTGGCGACGCAAACGCACGTAGTTGAGGCGAAGCAGCCAGATCGCGCGCTGTGCGTCGGCGGGGACCTCCGGTACGAAGGCGACCCAGCCGAGGCCTCCCGCCTGCTCGAGCGGCAGGGCGAAGCCCTGCTCGAGGACCATCTGTTTCAGCGCGCGCGTGAACGAGAGGTGCACGGCGCAATCATGGTGAATGTGCCCGATCTGGCGTCCGTACAGGCGGAACTCGACGCCGTCGTCCGGATCGGGCGAGGTGGGATTCAGGTGCGGGCGGATCTGCACACCGGGCCACCGGCGCAGCTCTTTCATCACCTGCAGCGCGAAGGCTTCGCGGTCGACTCCGATCATCATTGGGATGCCCTCCGAGGTCGTAATGCTCCGCTGCACCGATCGTGCAACGCGCGTCCCTCCGAGCCCAGGCCGAAGTGACGCGCTGCTGGCTCCACGCTGCAAGGAAAAGCATACTCCACGCCAACCTCTCCTCCATCGCCGTCGATCATGCGTTTTCGAATCATTCGTTTCTCGCGTTACGTGATTCCACTCGCTCTCGCGTACGCGATTGTACCATGCGTCGCGCACGCGCAGTGGGCCGCGCAGGTGAGCCCGGTCGACGTCGAGCTGCGCGGGCTGAGCGTGGTGTCGCCGCAGGTGGTGTGGGCCAGCGGGCAGCGCGGCACCGTGTTGCACACCTCGGACGCGGGCGCGCACTGGACGCGCGACACGATCCCTGGCGCGGGCGCGCTCGACCTGCGCGCGATCGCGGCGACGTCGGCCACCACGGCGCACGCGATCAGCATCGCCGACTCGTCGCGCATCTATCGCACCGCCGACGGCGGACGCACCTGGTCGCGGCGCTGGTCGGCGACGCGGAAGGGTACGTTCCTCGACGCGATCCAGTTCTGGGACGCGCAACACGGGATCGCCATGAGCGATCCGGTCGATGGTCGCTTCCTGCTCCTCACGACGAGCGATGGCGGCGACTCCTGGCAGGAGATCCCCGCCGACCGGATCCCGACCGCGATCGAAGGCGAGGGCGGGTTCGCCGCGAGCGGGACCTGTCTCGCGGTGTGGGGCTCGTCGCACGTGTGGATCGCGTCGGGCGGGGCGGCGAGGGCGCGCGTGTATCACTCCGCGGACCGCGGCCGCACGTGGACGGTGAGCGATGCGCCACTGCGGGCCGGCATCGCGTCGGCGGGGATCTTCTCCATCGCCTTCCGCGATGCGCAGCATGGGGTGATCGCCGGCGGTGACTATCAGCAGCCTTCCCTCCCCGGCCGGAACGTCGCGCTGACGAGCGACGGTGGCGCGACGTGGACGCTCGTCGACAGCGCGGCCGCGCCGGCGGGTTATCGCTCGGCGGTGACGTTCGTGCCGGGCACGCGCGGCGCGACGCTCGTGGCCGTGGGGCTGACCGGGACGGACGAGTCGCGCGACGGTGGGGCGACGTGGACGCGCGTGGACTCGACGGCGTACAACAGCGTGGCGTTCGCGTCGGAGGCCTTCGGCTGGGCAGTGGGGCCAAAGGGGCGGATCGCGCGGTGGGTCGGTGCGCTGCGATCCACCCCTTCATCTGCTCGGCCGTGACGCGGGGCGATTCATTACGCGTCGCCCCGTGCATGGTCCCAGATGCAGGTGCCGGCAAAGCCGGCCGCTGCCGTGCTCGCAGCGCGGGATCCGTGGCGGCTCGCTGATCCGCGCGCCTGGCAGGGGAGCGTGCCGGTCGCCTCGATACTCGTCGCGCTCGGGCTCGGAGTGGGCGGACTGCTGGCCGGGCTCTATGCGTTGGAGCGCATGGACGTGTGATCGCTGATCGACGCGCGTCCCTCCCCGAGCAGGAGCATCGCGCGCGGGCGTGCCGGACGGTCCAGCGCAACGTTCGCCGGGGTCTGACCGCGGGCCGCGGAGACCAGCCGGACTGCGCGCAGGAGCCCGGGCATGGGCTGGTCCGCGTTCACGTCGCACTGCGCCGACAGCGCGCGTTCCGCACCGAGCGGCATCGGGCGCGAGAGCGCGGCTCGCAGGGTGCCGGCGAGGGACAGCGCCTCCACCCGACGATGGCGCGGCACGCACGCGAGCAACGTTTCCAGGCGTTGCTGGACGCGCCGGCGGAGGGGCGAGGCTGCGACGCCAATGGCGCACGAGCGGCGTGTCCAGTCCGCGGCGATCCATCGCTGAAGCGCCATCAGCACCTCCGCTTCTCGCACCGGATCGATCTCGCTCGGTTCTGGCGAGCGCACCGAGGCGTGGCACAACACGCGCCCTACGACTGCGACATCGTCCGATACGTCGACGTCCGAGGCAGGTGACGTACCATCCGGAGCGACCCCGCAGACGATTCGTCCGTCGTCGAGGACGGCGAGCCAACCTTCGAGCGGAGAGCGGAGCGCGACAACCACGATGTCCAGGTCACGCGATGCACCCGGCGGCCCCATACGTCGCCAGCTCTCCAGCGTGCGATAAATCTCGCCGCGAAGCTCGGCGACCGAGAGCCCGGGCGCAGCAGGAGTTTGTGTCGCGGGACGGCCCATGTCGGACGCCGAGTCGAACGCATTCACGCTCAGCTTCGGCATCACGTCGAGTCCACGCCCAATCGTCCGTTCAGCCTGCACCAGCTTCGAGCGGAGTCGTGCTTCGGCGCGCAGCAGCAGTTCGGTCCGTGCCGGCGGCGCGACGAGGTAGCTCGTGACTTCGCGTGCACCACCGGGGCGCCGCACTCGGCCGACGCGCTGCGCGAGGCGAGCCGGGTTCCACGGAAGATCGAGGTGCGCGACGACGGATGCGTCCTGGAGGTTCACTCCTTCCGATAGCAAGTCCGTTGCGAGCAGCAGCGTGACGCGCTCACGCGCATGTGGTTCGGGGGCGCCCTGGGCGAGCGGTGCGAACCGCGCGAGCAATGCCTCGCGCGAGAGTCGGCCGCTCGCGATCCGGCTCTCGCCGGCGGTGAGCATGCCTATGCCCGCGTCGGCATGCATCGCGGTGAAGTACGCGCGGACCGTGGTCGCGAACTCGCTGAATGCGAGGACGGCGGCGCCGGGATGGCGCGTGCGAACGTCGCGCAGTGCGCGCGCCCGCGCGGCGTCCACATCGTGGTCGCGTGCAATGGCGAGTCGGACCACTTCGAGGGTGCGACGTTCCACCGCGAGCGCCTCGGTCAGGCCCCGCAGGACACGATCGTTCGCGAGACCGGCCAGGAGCGCCGCGAATCCGAGCTGCACGGCGTCGGTACCGGCCCAGCTGGCGAGCTCACGTCGCGTGGGCAGCCGGCCCGCCGCGCAGCATTGCTCGAGGGCGATGAGTGAGCGCGTGCGACGCTGAATCGTCGCCTGAAGCGCAGCACGACTCGACGCCCAGGCGCGCACGAGCGAGAGCAGGAGCAGGGTGCCGCCATCCCCGACGTCGGCGGCGCGCGGAGGCGGTGGGAGTGCGAGCAAGGCATCGAGTACCTCTCCGTCGTCGACGTCGACTTCGAGCCAGCGCGGCGGAATCACGCGCGGAAGCGCGACCATCGTACACGCGTGCTCGGCTGCGCCACGGACGGTCCATCGCGTCAGCGTGGCTGCATCGAGGGAATACGCGACCTCGCCGAGGAAGAGCGCGATCTGCGCCGCCAGCTCGCTCGCGCGGTTCTGAAGGGGAGTCGCCGAGAGGAGCAGGAGTGGTGAGCGCCACGCCAGTCTCGCGAGGGTCGCGTGTCGTCGCGACGTCGACCGGAATCGGTGCGATTCGTCGACGATCAGCCCATCGAACGGCTCATCCGGAAAGGCGCCACGACTGAGCGATTCGTGGGTGACGAGTGCGCACGAGATGCCGGCGCGCCGCAGCGCACCCGTCCAGGTCGAGCGGAGCGAGGCAGGGATGACGACGAGCGGGCGTCGCCATTCACGCGCAACGGCCAGCGCGACGTAGGTCTTGCCGGTGCCGACGTCGTCGGCGAGGAGGCAGCCGCCTTCGCATCGAAGCATGTCACGGACGCGTCGGACGGTGTCGATCTGATCCGGACGCAGCACGATCGAGCCGAGCCGCGGCTCGACGTGGGTGGCGTCGAGCGAATCGGCGAAACGGGCGCGCGCTTCAGCGAGTGCTTCCTCTGGCGAGAGGAGCGACGTCAGCTCCGATGTTCCCATGCGAGCAGGGGCGCGACGTCGGCATGCTTCAGCCGATAGGCTCGGCAGGCGGCATCGAGCAGCTCGATGTCGGTCGGCGGCGCGCCGAGCATGGCACGCTCGGCGATGGGCGCGAGGAGGGCGCGCGCGCGTGGCCACTCTTCGGGTATGGGGAGCAACGAGATGGTCCAGCCGAGGTAGCGGTGCCATCCGCCGCGCGCCGGTTCGGCGATCGTGTTGAGCCACGCGGCGGCGAGGGGCGAGTTGAGGAGCGCCGCGAGCGCGAGGGCGTCGTCGAGCTCGGGGCAGGGGAGCACGTAGCAACTGTTGAGCGGAACCGTCTCGTCCTCAGCGGGGATGACGGCGGCGCGTGGCTGGCGCCCGAAGTCGCTCCAGACGACGCGATGCTGCGACGGGTTCGCCCCTTCGATGCGGAAGAGCGACCACCACGCACGCGTGCCGCGCAGGTCGGCGCGTGCCGCGAGCTGTCGCCGCCAGGGGCCGAGCCAGCGCGCGGCTCCCTCGGGCAGCGTGGACAACGGCGCGCCGTTCGGCGCGTGCGTCCAGACGATCGCGGCGTTCGTCGGCTGGAGGCGCCATGCGGTGAGGGCATCACCACGGAGCAGCGGGCGAAGCAGCGCGCGCTCGATCTGGCCACGACGCTCGCCCTGCGTCACCAGGTCCATCATGCCGTCGCGCGGGCCGCGCTCGACGACGAACGCATCGTTGCAGCCACACTTCACGCCGAGCGTCGGTCTGCCGAGCGGACTCTCGGCCAGCGGACGGCCGTGTGCCGTCACCCGGTCGAGCGCTCGGCGGACGTCGGGCGGCAGGAGGAGCCATGGGCTCGCGTGATCGGTCGCGTCGAGACAGATCCCTTCCGGGGTGCTGTCCCATTCCACGACGAGCGAGCGGCGTCGCACGGAAGCGCGGAGCATGGCGGGGGCGTCGGTGGAAGGCGTCGCGACGATCACGGAGGGATAGACCGCAGCGTCGAACCCGCACGGTGCCTCCGACCAGTCCTCGAGACGGAGGAGACGCGTCTCGCGTGCGAGGAGCGCTCTCGTTCCGCCGCCGGCGAGCGATCGCCACAGCTTGGCGGGGACGAGCAGCGCGACCACACCGTTCGGCGCGGCGAGGGCGAGGCTCCGCTCGACGAACAGCGCGGCGAGATCGATCTGGGCAGCGAAGCCGCGACCGGCACGCGCGCGCTCGGCGCCGGCGCTCCACGCGGCGTCGCGAAACACGGCGAAGCGGCGGCGCAGCGCGGCGCGTTCACCGGGCGGGATGTTGTGGAGCCTCACCCACGGCGGGTTGCCGACGATGAGCGGAAAGCCCTCGCGGGCGTGCACGTGCGCAAAGTGGGTCGGAAATGAGAAGGGAAGCGCACCGCCGTCCGCCAGTCGCTGCCGCTCGCGCTGCAGCGCGGCCGCCCGACGACGCAGGGCGAGCGATTCGTCGCGCGACACCGTGGCCGCGCCGCCACGTCCACCGAACAGGTCGCGGCTCCGCAGTGCGGCGACGCGCTCGCGTCGCTCGTTGCGCAGCGCCGCGATGCGCCGGTCGATCGCCGCGATGGCGCGACGACGCTCCTCGCGGTCGAGTGCGCGCCGCAGCGGCGCCTTCCGCGCGCCCGCAGCACGCGCGTACCGCTCGCGGAGCCGCGCGAGGGTGGCCGGCGGGCCGACGAGCGCGGCGGGCTCGGCGAATCCCTCGCCGGCGAGCGCGTCCCCGACGCGCACGTTGCAGTCGAGGTTCGGGAGCGGCGGGACGGCGCTCATGCGCGTCTCGTCGCTCTCGATCACGACGGAGAGCCAGAGGCGCAGCTCGCAGAGCCACACGGCCGTGGGATTCACGTCGACGCCGTGGATCGCGCGCGCGAGCACGTCGCGCCGGATGTCGGCGATGCCGCGCGTGTCGCCCGCCACGCGATGGAGGTCGGCGAGCGTCTCCAGCAGGTGGACGAGGAACGCACCCGAGCCGCACGCCGGGTCCAGGACGACGAGCGACGCCAGCTCGCGCCGGAGCAGCGCGGCGTCACTCGCGGCGATGGCACTCCTCCGCAACGCGGCGGTGATCACGTGCTCCGGCAGCCCCGCCTCGGCGAGCCGGGCGGCGAGCGCCGTCTCCGCGACGTGCGCCACGAGAGCCTGCGGCGTGTAGAACGCTCCGGACGATCGCCGCTCGCGCGCGGCCATCAGCGACTCGAAGGCGCGGCCGAGCATCTCCGGGTCGATCGCGACTTCACTCCACTTCTCCTGCTCCTCGCGTGCGGTGAAGCGATAGGCGCCGAGCACCTCGCCGAAGAAGCTGCCGAGCTCCTCGTCGGAGAATCGGGCGCGCGAATGCCGGCGCTCGAGCATCGTCTTCCCGAACAATCCGCCGTTGAGGAATGGCACGGCGCCGAACGCCCGCGCCGCGCGCGCTCGTCGGCGCATCGGTGTGTTGAGCGTGCCGAACCAGAGCGGCAGGAGCACGCGCTGATGGAACGCGCCGCCGCTGGCCATGCACGTGTCGAACTGGCGCGCGAGGAACGCGCGGTCGCCGTCGAGCCAGCCCTTCGTCTCGAGGAAGGAGAGGAAGAGGAGGCGCGACGCGGCGAGCAGGGCGAGCTCGCGTCGTTCCTCCTCCGCGACGCGCGGCAGGGAGCTCGCGAGCCCGGCCACGCGCTGCTCCAGCGTGCGGTAGAACCGGCGCGAGAGTGCGTCGCGGCCGAGCAGCTCGCACCAGCGCGTGTGGACGACGAGGTCGTCGTCGCCCGCCGCGGCGGCGAGCGCGCCGAGCGACTCGGCGTCGCTGGCGACGATGCGGTCGCGGCGGGCGACGAGCGCCACGACGCGCGGCGGCCGGGCGCCGGCGCTCCAGCAGGCGATCCCCACCTCTCCGTCGGTGGTGGTGCCGATGAGCACCCAGAGCACCGGACCGGTGCGCGCCGCGATCGACGCGGCAAGCTGAGAGAAGAGCGCGCGGAGCGCGATGTGCTCGCGCGTCTCGACGATCAGCGCGCGGATGGCGCCCGGTCCACGCACGACGTGTGCGTCGTGCACGCAGGCCGGAACGCCGAGCGCTCGGCGGTTGGCGTCGTCCACGGGGAGCGGGTCACCGAGGATCCCGAGCTCGGTCGCGATCGGGCGGAGGGTGTCGAGGGAGTGCGCGTTCGCGAGGAGCGCGGCGGCGTGACGCAGTGTTCGCACGCGCGCAGGGTACGGGCGCTCGACCGAGGCACCGGCACCGCTCCACCGCGCGCATCAGCGTAAGAGTGGGGATGAGGGGATGGGGAGATGAGGAACGGCCTCGGGAAGCAAGCGCCTCCCGAAGCCGTGTTGTTCCGCATCCCCGCATCCCCGCATCCCCTCATCACCCCGACCGGTAGTCTCGCTCTTTCCACCGCACGCGACTGCCACGGATCATTGCGCGCATCGTGATGTACATGAGCATCACTGCACCGAGCGGGTGCAGCAGCGCGTAGATCGGCGAGGCGCGGAGCCACAGATACACCAGCACCCACCACACCAGGTTCGCGCCCGTCGCGATCGCGGCCCACGTCAGCGCGGCGGAGCCCAGCACGCCGGCCAGCGCGAGGACGAGCACCACCGGCGGCACGAGCTGGAAGAGCGACGGCAACACCAGCAGCAGGGGAAAGATGACGCGTCCCAGCGCACCGAAGGGCATCGCGTCGCGCCCGCCGGCGAAGACGTTCTTCCCCCAGCCTTCCACGAGCTCGCGCAGCGAGGTGTACATGCGCGTCGTGAGCTGATCGATGCCGAGGACGAGCGACACCGCGCGTCCCGCGCGGAACCAGTGCTGCGCCATCGCGAGGTCCTCGGCCACCTTGTGACGCACCGCGCCGTGGCCGCCGGCGGCGTCGTACGCGTCGCGCCGCACCCAGAGGCACTGTCCATTGGCGATCTTCGCCGACGCGAAGCGCGAGCGGTTGACGTGCTCCGTGCTGCCGTAGCGCTGGAGCAGGATGCCGAACACCTGCGGCTGCACGAGGCGCTCCCAGAAGCTTCCCATCTCCTGCGTGCCGGCGACGGAGAGCAGATCGGCGCGGCGCGACGTCATCGCGTTCACCACGCGTGTCACCAGATCGGGCGCCTGACGCGTGTCGGCGTCGAGGAAGCCGAAGATGGCGCCGCGCGCCGTCGCCGCGCCGGTCGCGCACGCCCACTGCTTGCCGAACCAGTCGCTCGGCAGGGGCGGTGGGACGACCACGCGCAGCCGTGGATCGCGCGCCGCGATCGATGCCGCGATCGCGCCCGTGTCGTCGGTGGAATGATCGTCCACGACGATGACCTCGAAGCGCGGGTAGGACGACGCGAGCGCCGACTCGACGCACGGCGCGATGTTGCGCGCTTCGTTGCGCGCCGGGATCACCATGGAGACGAGTGGTGGATCCGTCGGCGGCTCCGCACGCTCCTCGTCGAGCGAACGTGATTGAACCGCTCGCAGGGCGGCGGCGAGCGGGGCGAGCACCCAGGGGGCGGCGTAGAGAACGGGCGCGAGCGAGGGCACCCGGGGAAGCTAGACGCCTGACACGATGAAGGGCGTCTCGATCGAGACGCCCTTCATCGTTCGTCGATCGGATGACGTCAGCGCTGCGACCTGTCGTCGTCGCGTCCGCGCGAGCCGCTCGAGCCACTGGATCCGCTGGAGCCACTCGAGCCGCCGGAGCGACCGCGATCGCCCTGATTGCCCGAGCCGCTCGATCCACTCGATCCAGGCGAGCCGCTGGAGCCACTCGAGCCGCCGTAGCCGCCCGAGCCGCCCGAGCGCGACGAGCCGGACATGCCGCCCGACGATCCGGAGGAGCCCGAGGAGCCCGACATGCCGGAGCCCGACGATCCCGACGAGCCGGACGATCCCGAGAAGCCTGACGAGCCACTGCTGCTCGACGACCCCGGGGACGCGTTGCGGCTACTCTGCCCGCTCATGCCCGAGCGGTTCGTGTCGCCCGCCAACTCGTCCGAGGCCGACGACGAGCGATTGCTGCTCGACGCACTCCGCGAGCTGCCCTCACCGACGGACTGATCGCCGCGAATGTCGCGCTGCGACGAGGAGCCCGACTGACCCTGCCGTCCCGACTGTTGGTCGCCCTGCGACCCCGATCGGCCCGACGACCCACTCATGCCACCCTGGTTTCCGCCCTGGCTGCCACCCTGGTTGCCCTGGTTGCCACCCTGGCTTCCACCCTGGTTCACGTTCGACGAGCCCGAGTTCTTGTCGCGATCGGTCATCTGGCGAACCTCCTTCTTCTAGAAGTGGACCCTCGGGCGGATCGGCCACCGCACCGCCTCGCCCGAGGGCTGCGTATGGGGGGCATAACGAGTGCCATTTGTCGCCCCATTGCCCAGCGCGATAGCGCTCTCTACGTTGCCCGCGATGCGACTTCCGCCACCGCTCGCTCCAGGCGCTCGCGTCGCCCTCGTCGCGCCAGCGGGACCGCTGCGCGGCCCGGACGAGCTGGAGCGATCGCTCGCCAACGCGCGCGCCCTCGGCTGGGAACCCACCGCCGGCGAGCACGTGCTCGCGCGCCACGATTATCTCGGCGGGAGCGACGGCGAGCGGCTGCGCGACTTCAACGCCGCGCTCGCCGACGAGTCGGTCGACGCGATCTGGTGCGTGCGTGGAGGCTACGGCGCGATGCGCCTCCTGCCACACCTCGACTACGCGTCGCTCACGCGGCGCCCACGCGTGCTGCTCGGCTACTCGGACGTCACCGCGCTGCACGCCGCGATCGGCACACGCTGCGGACTCGTCACGTACCATGGGCCGACGGCGCGCGAGAATCTCAGCGCCTTCTCGCGCGATTCGCTCCTGCGCGCCGTCGTCGAGCGCCGCGATCCGCTCGGCGACGCGCCGGCGGCGCGTACGATCC
>Ga0070683_100001056_pt1 | contig 20685 bp, 17 predicted proteins | sample KBSC713LmetaG_FD_64662 | JGI IMG/M metagenome (GOLD analysis project Ga0070683, IMG submission 64662) | Corn rhizosphere microbial communities from Kellogg Biological Station, Michigan, USA - KBS C7.1-3L metaG | ecosystem: Host-associated > Plants > Roots > Rhizosphere ... | reverse complement strand
ACGTGCGTCCCAATCTGGAGCGGTATCCCCGCTGGATCACGACCAGTCACACGCCGTTCATCTGGCTGTCGCTTCTGGCACCCCTCTGGATCGTGCGACGCGCCACGAATCGGCGTCTCGCGTGGACGGCGCTCGCACTGGCCGCGGTCGTGTGGCTCGCCTATCTTCCATACCTGTTCTTTCAGCCGAACGAGTGGTTCTACACGCGATTTCTTCTGCCCGCGATCCCCATCATGATCTTCTTCGCGGCGGCATGCGCGCTGACCGCCGTCCGCGCGCTGCCTGCGGCGTGGCGGACTCCGGCGATTGCGTCGATTTCGGTCCTCGTTGGCGCGATGTCGCTGCACTACGCGCACACGAACGGCGTCTTCGACATTCGCAACCAGGAACGCAAGTATCCGCTCGCCGGAGAATTCGTGCGCACCCGTGGCCCGGCAAACGCGTTCGTGCTGGCGGCGCAACACAGCGGCAGCATCCGCTATTACGCAAACCGGCCGACGCTGCGATGGGATCTGCTCTCGCCAACAAGACTCGATGAAGCGCTGGCGACATTCCGCGCCCAGGGTTACGAACCGCTGCTCGTCGTCGACGTCGGAGAGTACGAGCAGTTCCGGGAGCGATTCGCGGCGACCGGTCAACACGCGGTTCAGCAGCTGACGCCTCTGGCCGTCGTCGGTGACGCTCGGGTGTTTGCGTTCAGATAGGAGGTCTCGGATCGGGAGTTTCGGAGGAAACGGAGGACACGGAACAAGCTTTTAACACGGAGGCGCGGAGACACGGAGGATGCGAAACTGAGACTCGCGTCCGCCGCCACGCGCTTCGAGCGTCAGGCAGCCTGTATGTCGGCCGTAGGCCGACGGCGTCGGACGCCGCTGCCAGTATCCGACTGGCACACCTTTCAGGCGAGTGAAAAGCATCAACCTCCGTGCCGTCTTCTCTACCTCTGCCTCCTCCGCCCTCAACTCAGCTCGCGCTCGCAGCGCGTTTCAGCACGAGGATCGTCAGGTCGTCGATGAACCGTGATGCCTTTGCATGGGCTTCTACGGCTTTCAGCACCTGCAGGTCTATTTCAGCCGGTTCCTGCGGCGCGTACCGTTCGGCGACGAGTTCCAGGCCGGACTCCTCGAAGGGCCGACCCGATGGATCCTCGGCTTCAGTGATGCCGTCGCTGTAGAGAATCAGCATTTCGCCCGGAGCGAGTCTCGTGTCCACGGCGGTGAACGTCGAATGATCGAACATCCCCAGCGCGACCCCGGTGCTGCCAAGTCGCTCGTACCGTCCGTCGCTGCGGCGAATCATCGGCGGGTTCTGGCCGGCGTTCACGTACGTCAGCGTGCCGGTCGATGGTGAATACACGGCATAGAACAAGGTGATGAAGCGCGACGACGGGCTGTGACGGCAGATCTGCACGTTCAGCCGCTCGACCAGCGCCGGCGGAGGCAACTCTTCATCGACCAGCGTCCGCAGAACGGCGAGCAGCAATGCCATCAGCAGGGCCGCCGGACTTCCCTTGCCAGCCACGTCCCCCAGGGTGACGATGACGCGCCCGTCGGCTAGCGGAAGGACGTCGTAGAAGTCGCCGCCGACGGTATTCGCCGGCCGTGTGATGCCACAGATCTCGACGTCGGCCGTCCGATAGGTTCCCTTCGGCAGCATCGCCAGTTGAATCTCACGCGCGACTTCGAGCTCGCCTTTGAGCGAGAGTCGATCCGCGACCTCCAGGAGCACCAGCAGGTTTACGAGGAACAGACTGACGAGCAGGGCCAGCGTGCCGTCCGCCCATACCGGCATGAGCACGGCGACCTGAAGAAACGGCACGCCGAACGGAAAATTCACGGACTCAAATCCGCGGAAGAGCCGGATGATCCCCGTGAGCGCGACGATCAGCGCTCCGAGGTAGAGCGCCCGGCGCGCCGGCGAGAGCCGCATCGTGAACGCGACCAATAGCTCCCGTAACCGGAGCGGCCCGCTCTTCCAAAACGGCATGCCGGCGAACCGGTCGTCGTCTTTTCCGCGCGTGAAGAACTGGTAGGCGTCGCGTGTGTCGTCGGTGAACAGCCGCTGAAGATCTTCGGTCGACAGATCCCGCGTGTAAGTCTCGAACAGCTCCCGCGCGCGACCCGAAGCGGTACTCTTCAAATCAGGCCGATCTGCCTGCCCACCTTGGCAAAGGTGTCGAGGGCGTAGTGAAGATCGTCGCGTGTGTGCGTGGCGGTGACGATCGTACGGACCCGCGCCTTGTCACGCGCGACGGTCGGGAACCCGATTGCCTGCGCAAACACACCCGCCTCGAACAACCGATCCGACAACTGATTGGCCTTCGTGCTGTCGCCGGCAATCACCGGCGTGATCGGGCTCTCGCTGATCCCCGTGTCGAATCCGAGCCGCACCAGCCCCTCTTTGAAGAAACGTGTGTTGTCCCACAACCGTTCCATGATCTGCGGCTCTTCCATGAGCACATCAATTGCGGCGATACATGCCGCCGCCACCGCGGGCGGATGGGATGTCGAAAAGAGAAACGGGCGCGCCCGATGGTAGAGAAACTCGATCAGATTGCGGTTCCCGGCCACGTACCCGCCGAGTGCACCAATCGCCTTTGAGAGTGTTCCGACCTGGATATCGACGCGCCCGTGCATGTCGAAGTGATCAATCGTGCCGCGCCCGTTCTTGCCAAACACTCCGCTCGCATGCGCGTCGTCGACCATCATGATGCAGCCGGTCTTCTCCGCCAGATCACACAGCGCGGGTAGCGGACCGAGATCGCCGTCCATACTGAAGACGCCGTCGGTGATGAGCAGTTTGCGCTGGCTGGCGGGCAGTTCGTCGATGATCTTGCGCGCCGCATCGACGTCCTTGTGCGGAAACACCTTGATCGTTGCGCGGCTCAGACGGCAGCCATCGATGATGCTGGCGTGGTTCAACGCATCGGAGATGACGACGTCGTCTTTGGTGAGAATGGCAGATACGGTTCCCGCATTTGCGGTGAAGCCGCTCTGGAAGACGACCACTGCCTCGACCTTTTTGAACTCAGCCAGGCGGCGCTCGAGCTCCATATGGAGCGCCATCGTGCCGGCAATCGTCCGGACGGACCCGGACCCGACGCCATAGGTCTCGGTCGCTTTTAGCGCCGCCTGCCGAAGTCGGGGATGGGTCGTGAGGCCGAGATAATTGTTCGACGAAAGGTTGACTACTGAGCGGTGGTCGAAGGTCGTGTGGGCCTTCTGCTCGTCTTCCAGGACGCGAAGTTTCCGGTATAAATCCTGCTTTTTCAGCGAATCGAGCTCTTCGCCCAGGTAAGAAAGAGGGTCTCGGCGCATGGACCGAGTATAGTCCGCCGGGCCTGCCAGGACGCCTGGTCGATTCTTCAGTCAGTTGGCATCCGCATTGACTAAACTCCGCTTGTGGAGTGGTTCGGACGGCGGCTCGCGCACGCTCTTCCGTCTTTGCGGAACCAGGGAGGCACTGTGGGCACGGGCCGACGTACCGGGCGCGACGTCTTCGGCGACGTCGCTGTTCTGGTATTCCTCATCGCTCAGGCGTCCGACGGGGTGCTGACTTACGTCGGCGTGAGCATCTATGGCCTGCGCATCGAGGCCAATCCGCTGATCGGCTGGCTGATGTCACTCATCGGGCAGGGAGCCGCGCTGGCGACGGTGAAGGTCGCCGCCGGGTTTTTCGGAATCGCGCTACACCTGTCTGCCGTGCACCGCGCCGTCGCGATCCTTGCCGTCTTCTACCTTGCCGTGGCGGTCTTTCCGTGGGTCGCAATCCTGTTTTATTACTGAAATGCTGATTGCTGAATGCTGATTGCCGTCAATCGACAATCAGCAATCGACAATCATCAATTCTTTTCCTGCTTGTCCCTCGCGGCGACGACTTCCCAGAACACCACCTGCAGAATCGCCGCGGTGGGAACCGCCAGGATCGCGCCGACGATTCCCAGCAGTTTCCCGCCGATGAGCAGCGCAACGATGACGGTCACGGGGCTGACGCCGACCTGCCGCTGCATGACTTTCGGGACGAGGATGTGATTCTCGAGCTGCTGCTGCAGGACGAAGAAAATGATCACCAGGACCACCTTATTGATCGAAACCGTGGCGGCGACGGCGATCGCCGGGATCGCAGAGAGGAATGGACCGACGACCGGGATGAGTTCGCCGACACCGGAGATCAAGGCGAGCACATAAAAGAAAGGAATGCCGAGCAGCCCCAAGCCGATCGCCGAACTGATGCCGATCATCGCGCCGAGGAGCAACTGGCCGCCGAGCCACGCGCTGACCTTGAGCGTGATGTCGCGACTGACGGCGGCCACGCGCGCGCGGTCACGCGCGGGAAACAGCTGCAGCATCGTCCGCTGGAGGCTGTCGCCTTCAATAAGGATGTAGAACGTCAGGATCAGAATCGTGACCAGTCCGAATAAGCCGCCGACCACGCCCATGACGGCGCCGAGGAGGGTCCCGACCGCTTGTCCGCCGCCACTGGTCGGCGCGTGCTTGACGGCTTCGGTCAGTGAGACCGGTTCTCTCAGCACTCCTTTGCGGATCAGGAACTCCTGGGCACGCTCGTACATGTCCGGAAACGCCGCCCAGAACTGCTGCGCCTGATTTGCCAGCGGCGGAAAGATCATGAAGCCGATGCCGACCAGGATGCCGATGATGACCAGATACAGGATCAGAATGGCGAGCCAGCGCGGGAACCGCTTGGGACCGATCGGCAGGACTTTTTGGCGCTCGATCAGCCGCACGACAGGACTGAACCCTATAGCAAGAAGGCCGCTGACGTAGACGAGCAACAGGACGTCGCGAACGAGAAACGCACACCACAGCACGATGCCGACGAGGGCGATCATGCTGATGGTCCAAAGGATGAGTGATTTCTGTTCCGACCGGTCGGCCGTCACTTTATGAGGTCCGCCCGGCCAGGAAGTCGCGGGTGAACTCGGCTATCAGGCGATAGATTTCACGGAGTTCAGCTGGGGACGCGAGGAACACCACACGGAAGTATCCGTCGCCGGGTGCCGTTGCGAAGCCGGATCCGTAGACGCAGAGGACGGCCGTCGCACGCAGCAGACCGAGCACGAAGTCCGCATCGGTCTTGCCCTCAGGCAGATCCACCCGCGGCATCGCATAGAACGCCGCGGTCGGACGGACGCAGGTGATGCCCTCGACGGCATTCAGCTGCTCGTAGGTGACGGCCGCGCGTTCACTCAGGGCCTGCCGGAACGATTCCTGATGCGATCGGTCGCCGCTGAGCGCGGCGGCGAGCGCGTGTTCCATCGGGCCAGTGCTGCAGAGTCGGCCATCCGCGAGCTTCTTGATGCCCCCGAGCACCTCGTCGAGCCGGTCAGTCTTGCCGACGGCGAGCCAGCCGCTTCGCCAGCCTGGCGCGAGGTAGGCCTTGGACAACGACGAAAACGTAATCACAGGAGCGTCCGGGTTCAGCGCGGCAATCGCCGGAACCGGCCCGTCGAACGCCAGGTCTGCGTAGACCTCGTCTGCGAGGAGTGGAAAATTGTGCGTATCGGCGAGATCGACGAGCGCGCGTCGTGCCTCGGTCGAGTAGGTCGCGCCCGTCGGGTTGTTCGGGTCGATGACGACGAGGGCCCGCGTCGCCGGCGTCACCAGGCTGCGAACGTGGTCGATGTCCGGCTGCCATCCGCGCTGCTCGTCGGTCCGGTAGAACACCGCCCGCGCGCCAATCTTCGCGAGGACCGCGGTGTAGAGGGGATACGTTGGTACCGGGATCAGCACTTCGTCACCCGGCCCCGCCAGGGCTGTCAGCGCGAGCTCGATGCCTTCCGAGGTACCGGACGTGATCACGACCCTGTCGGGCGTCATCGGCATCCCGCGCTGAATGCACTCGGCGGTCACCGCCTCCCGTGCTTTCAGAATGCCGACCGACGGAGCGTACCCGTTATCGCCGTCGCGCATGGCGCGCTCCACTGCCTCGATCATGTGTGGCGGCGTGCGGAAACCAAAAATAATGGGATCGCCGATGTTCAGGTAGCGAACCTTGCGGCCGGCCGCCTCGATCTTGCGAGCCTCCGCGACGATGTTGCGAATCGCATAGCTGAAGCCGCCCACCCGCTGGGCGACCGGGATGGCGGAGGAGGCACGAGGCGTCATGGTGAGGATTCTACCGCCCTCGCCGTCATTCTTTTGATTCCATCCCGACTTGGAGTGACGGCGCACGTCGAAATCTGTAATTGAAAGCGTTCGACAACTTCAATTTTCGATGACGAAAAGTCTACTGAAATGCGCGTGTAAAAATGAGCTCTAGTAAACGCACTGATCGCGTAATTCTTACCGCTTTTTGGTCTTTTGTTTGACCACGACCGGATCGTGCTGTAGAGATAACTACAGTCAAATTAATGAGTTAACCATTTGGCAAAGTCCTTGGAGTAGCAGGGTGCATGACGAGGCGTTTCCTCGTGGTGAACGCGGCGCTGACGCTCTCCCTGCTCCCCACTCCCGGGACGGCGTTGGCTCAGGAGCCGCCAATCAGCACATTTCGTTCGTCGATCGACGTCGTGTCGGTGAGCGCCGTCGTTCGCGATCGAAAGGGCCGCTTCGTTGGAAACCTCGAGCGGAAGGATTTCATCGTAGCCGAAGCCGGACAGGTCCGGCCGATTCTCGACTTCCGTGCACAGGCCGATGGGCCGGTCAAGCTCGCGATGCTCTTCGACATCAGCGGCAGCATGCGAGTGGGGACCAAAGCGGTGGATGCGCGGCAGGCCGCGCGACATGTATTCGGCGCGTTGAAGCCTGGCGACGAGGCAGCGCTCTTCAGTTTTGACACACGCCTCGATCGCGTGACGCCATTCACCTCTGATATTGATTCGCTGGTCGCGGGACTCGACAAGGTGCAGTCGCCGTACGGCCAGACCTCTCTCTACGATGCGATAGCGGAAACGGCGAGGCTCGTGGCCTCCGAGGGACCAGGCAAAGGTCGCGTTCCACAAAGGAGCGCGGTCGTCGTCCTGACGGATGGCATCGACACCCGAAGCCGGCTGACCTCTGAGCAGGTGTCGACCATTGCCAGCACCATCGACATTCCGGTCTACATCGTTGCGGTGGTTGCGACGATTGACGATCCGCGTAACGCGGTGACTGTCGCCCCTGAAATGACTGGCGCGCTTCCGGATCTGGCGAAATTGACCGGTGGCGAGATGTTCGTCGCCAGCGCTCCCGCGCACGCCAGCCTCGCGGCCCGGCAGATCGTGGACGAGCTTAGACATCAGTACATGCTCGCGTTCGAGGCCTCGAGCCAGCGCGAGGGATGGCGCCCGGTGGAAGTGCGCGCACGCGACGGTGCGCTCACGGTCCGCGCGCGCGCCGGTTACATATCCGGGAACGCCGGCTCCAACGGCGGCCCGACCGTTCGTCTGAACCCCAGTAATTACTCACTCGCTCACTCGGCAATATACGTTCGGAGGCAAAGATGAAGAAGCTCGTGGTCGCAGCGCCAATTCTTGCGCTCGCGCTCGGCGGCACCACCGCCTGCGCGACGAAGAAGATGGTGAGAACAGAAGTTGGTGAGGTGAACGGCAAGGTCGAGACGTTGTCCAAGTCCGTCGAGGAAACGCAGGAAAGGACGCGTGCGAACGAGGGACGGATCAACGAAGTCGACCAGAAGGCGCAGTCAGCGGGACAGCGCGCCGATGCGGCAGGCCGTCGTGCTGATGAAGCGCGAGCGGCTGCTGATGCGGTCAACACGCGAGCGGACGCGATCGAGCGCGCTTCGAAGCGGCTCGTCTACGAAGTCACGCTCAGCGAAGACAAGGGCGGCTTCAAGTTCGGAAAGGCGACGATGCCGGACGAGGCGAAGGCTGACCTCGACGCGCTCGTGCAGAAGCTGAAGGCCGAGCCGAATGGCGCCTACATCGAGATCGAAGGCCACACCGATAACGCAGGGCCGAAAGATCTGAACTACAAGCTCGGCCTCGAGCGTGCGGAAGCCGTTAAGCGCTATCTCTACGAGCAGCATCAGGTGCCGCTCCACAAGATCAGCGTCATCAGCTACGGTGAAGAGAAGCCGATCGCGCCGAACAAGACCAAGGAAGGTCGCGCGCAGAATCGCCGCGTCGTCATCAAGGTTCTGACCTAGAGCCTGAGCTCGGGCCGCCCTCGCGGAGTCGCGTGGTCTACACGCGAACTCCGCGGGCTCGGCACGGTGGACCGGGAGCGGAGCGCTGGAGGTATCGCCGGAATGGTCCGGCGGCACGTCCGCGGCTAAACGTCAGCACTTTCGCAGGGTGCTTCGCGTTCCGCTTCCGGTTGATCGTTCTCTCCCAGGGGCTTCGCCCCTCAGACTCCCCCACAGGCTCTCTCGCTCGCCGCTTCGTCGGCTCGCTCCGTTCGCCTGGCTCGTTTCGCTTCGCTCACTCGCATTTTTCTCCCCAGCAGCCAGTAATCAGCAGCCCAGCTTTCGCAAAGGTTCATGCGAAAGCTGTCCCGCCCAAGCCCGACAGCCGCGAAGGTGGACGGATCTGCCCAGTTCTCTACAGCCTTTCTCGAATCTGACCGATACGCGATCTTGCGAGGTGCTCCCCTATGCGATCACGTACCCTTCGACTCCCATCAGCCGTGGCACTGTTTCTCCTCGCTTCGGCTTTGAATTGCGCGGCTCAAGGGATCGGCGTCGGCGGCAGATTCGCCATGGTCCGTGGTGACGTGCAGTCCGACACCGGCGCGGAAGGCTTTGCCGGCGGACACGTTCGCGCATGGTTGTCGAAACGAACGGCCCTAGAGGTATCGCTCGATCGACGTGTTCAGACCAACCCGACGCGGAATGAAGAGGTTCGCGATTATCCGCTCCAGGGGTCGGTGTTGCTTTCACCGATTCCGGGAACGTTTGCGCCATATGTGCTTGGCGGGCTGGGCTGGTATTCGCACACTGTCGAGAATCTCGCCGGGAAACGGGTCGTCGATTCGACGACGTCCCGACGCCTTGGTACTCACGCGGGCTTTGGTGCCGAGGTGCGCGTGGGCAAGCGCGCCGCCTTTCACGCTGACTACCGATACACCTTCCTGAAATTCGGAGGGTCGGATCCGATCAAATCAGATACGATCGCCGGCGCAATCGCGAAGTCCCACCTGACCGATACCGGCTCGGGAATACATTTCCTGCCGTCATATCAAGGGTCGATGTGGACCACCGGCATGACAATCTACTTCTAGCTTTCCACTGTTCAAATAAGGTTCCGACGGGTTCTACACGGATTTCTGTAGAATCCGTGTGTCTGCCCGCTTGATGACCGGAAGGGGGGCGTATGAGCAGCACATTGAAACGATGCGGTGCCGCGGGGATTGTGGTCGCGCTCGGCGTCGCTGCGGCGCCGCTGACACAGATCCAGTTCACGGACACGAAGCTGAAGAACGGGCTTCGCGTGATTGTTTCAGAAGATCATGCCGCGCCGGTGTTTTCGATCGTGGTCAACTACAACGTCGGGTCGCGCGACGAGCGCAAGGGCCGCACCGGCTTTGCTCACCTGTTCGAGCACATGATGTTCAAGGGTTCGGAAAATGTCGGCCAGAACGAACATCCCTACCTGATGTTCATGAATGGCGGCACGATGAATGGCACCACCAGCAAGGATCGAACGATGTACTACGAGACCTTGCCGGCCAACCAGCTCGACCTCGCGCTGTTCCTCGAAGCTGACAGAATGCGATCGCTGGCGATTACCAAAGACAACCTGGACAACCAGCGCAACGCAGTACAGGAGGAGCGTCGCCTCGGCGTTGACAACCAGCCGTATGGCAAAACGTTTGAAGCGATCGACGAGCTGGCCTACGAGAATTTTGCGTACGAGCATTCAGTGATCGGCTCGATGGCAGATTTGAGTGCGGCGACGGTCGACGATGTCGCCGCCTTCTTCAAGACCTACTACGCGCCAAACAATGCGGTGGTCGCGATTGTGGGTGACGTCGATGCGAAGACCGTGCTGGCGAAGGCGGAGAAGTATTTTGGCGCGATTCCGTCGCAGCCGGCGCCGCCGCAGGTCGACATGACCGAGCCGCCGCAGAAAGACGAACGACGGCTGACACTGGATGACGGGCTCGCGAGGTTGCCGCGCGTGGACATCGCCTACAAGATCCCGCCGAGCTCTTCGCCAGACAGCGACGTGCTGTCAGTGCTCGGCACGATCCTGTCGGGAGGGCGCAGTTCCAGATTCTACGAATCCATCGTGCGTCAGAAGCAGCTGTCCACAGGTGTGGGTGCCGGCACGGACGGCAGTCGGGGTCCCGGCCTGTTCGTGATTTCTGCGACGGCGCTTCCGGGAAAGACGCTGTCGGATCTCGAAGGGGCGATCGATGCCGAGGTCGAGCGGGTCAAGAACGAACCGATCGCCGGCTGGGAGATGGAAAAGGCGCGGACGGGCGCACGCCGTTCGTTTGTCGCCGGCCTCGGCAGCTCTCTGAACCGCGCCGTCGAGCTTTCGCAAGACGCGCTCTTCTTCAATGACCCGAGCCGTATCAACACCCGCGCCGATCGCATCGCGAAAGTCACTGCGGACGATGTGCAGCGGGTTGCGCGGCAGTACCTCGTGAAGACAAATCGCAACGTTATCCTTACCGTGCCCAAGCCGGCAGCGACGAAGGGAGGCCTGTGATGTCAGTCGCGGTATTCGCCTGGCTGCTCGTCGCACTGCTTGCGTCGGCACCACCACAAGCACCCGCCGGGCCATCGCAGCCGTCGACGACACAGATGGTGCTGAAGGGGAAGGCCCCCGTTTCGAATGAAGTCCTGAAAGTCAAGCTTCCACGGCCACAAGAAGCGGATCTGTCCAACGGACTGCACGTGATGGTGCTCGAAGATCATCGCCTGCCCCAGATCACTTTCACGATCATCATCCCGGGAGCCGGTGGCTACTTCGATCCTCCCGACAAGATCGGTCTCGCCAGCTACACAGCCTCGCTCATGCGCGAAGGTACGAAGACACGCACGTCGCCGCAGATTTCCGAGGCGCTTGAAACGATGGCTGCGTCGCTCATCGTCAGCAGCAGCTTCTCGGGCACGACCGCATCGATTGGCGGCAACTCGCTGTCCGAGAACTTCGACAAGTTGATGGATCTGACGGCCGACGTTCTGCTCAATCCGCTGTTCGACGCGGCCGAGTGGGATCGGTTCAAGACCCGCACGAAAGCGCAGCTGATTCAGCAGCGCACCAATCCAAACTTCCTCGCCAGCGAAACCTTCAACCGGGTGGTGTTCGGATCGCACCCGGCCAGCCGCGTCTCTCCGACGGCCGCAAACCTGGACGCCATCACGCCGGACGCGCTGGTTGCATTCCATCGCACACACTACGTCCCGGATCACGCGGCGGTCGCATTTGCCGGCGACATCTCTCTCGCCGAGGCGCGCAAGCTGGTCGAGGCGAAGCTGGGCAGCTGGAAGAAGCTCGGCGCACCAAAGGCTGGCGTCACCGAGCCACCGCCTCTGGGTTCCCCGAAAGTCACGCTGATTGCGCGGCCCGGCTCGGTGCAGACGACGCTCTACGTCGGGACGCAATCGATGAACCGTACTGATCCGGACTACGCGGCGCTGACGGTCGTGAATCGGGTGCTGGGCGGGACGATGGGCCGGTTGTTCCGTCACCTGCGCGAGGAAAAGGGATACACCTACGGCATCGGCAGCGGTTTCACGGCCACGTCGTACCGGGGATCCTGGTCGTCGTCAACGAGCGTGCGTACGGACGTGACCGAACCGGCCCTGACCGACTTGCTCGGGGAAATCGGCGATCTTCGCGATAAGCCGGTACCGGAGAACGAGCTGGCCGATGCGAAGCGGGCGATCGTCGGCAGCTTCGCGCGCGATCTCGAAAGCCCGCAGCAGGTGCTCGGCTATTACGTCGACAACTGGTTGTATGGCTTGCCGGCCGACTACTGGGACACCTACCCGGCACGTGTGATGGCCGTCACCGGCGCTCAAGCGCAGGCCGCGGCGCAGAAATACTGGGCACCCGGCCGCCTGCAGATCGTCGCGGTCGGCGATGCCACGAAGGTGACGGAGATCCTTCGGAAGAAGGGGACGCTCGAACTGTACGACGCGGACGGGAACCCGATGAAGTGACGGTTATTCGATACCTGCCGCGGCGATGGTTTCCATCGGCTTCTATTCGACGCCGGTTGAGACGATGTTCTCCATCGCCGCGCTGAACGTATCGATCTCTTCCAGTGTTGTGTAGACGTTGGGTGTCACCCGAAGCCCTTCGAACTCGTCGTGGACGATGGGGGTGGCGATGATGCGCCACTTATCCCACAGCCGTCCGACCACCTTCGCCGTCGGAACCCCGACAATCTGGACGTTGGCAATGGCACACGATTGGGCCGGATCCATGCTCGTATGGATCGTGAATTTCGACTGCCGCGAGAGGCGTGTCGCCCATCGGTCGCGCAGGTAGCGCAGGCGCGCGGCCTTGCGCTCGGCGCCGATCCCTTCATGAAAGTTCAGCGCCTCGGCGATGGCGTTGTGGTTCGCTGCCGGGTGGGTACCGATCTCCTCGAACTTTCGGATGTTGCCCGTCTGTGATTCTGCCGCCGGCTGGAGCGGCCAGAGCCCCGCGATGTTTTCGCGCCGTACATACAGGAATCCCGTGCCGATGGGTGCGAGCAGCCACTTGTGCAGACTGGTGCCGTAATAATCGCATCCGAGATCGGCCACCTTGAACGGGAACTGCGCGAACGCGTGCGCACCGTCGACGATGGTTTTCACGCCGCGGCGCCGCGCCTCGTCGCAGATCTTTTTGACCGGGAAGATCTGCCCGGTGAGGTTGGTGATGTGGCAGAAGTGGAGCACTTTCGTCGCCGGCGTCATTGCGCCGAACAGCCGCGTCGCGAGGTCGTCCATCGACGGCGGCGGCACCGGGAATGAAATCTTCTTCAGCCGAATCCCGTCGCGGCGGACGCGCTGTTCCCACGTCGTCAGCATCCGCCCGTAGTCCTGGTTCGTCGTGACGACTTCGTCGCCCGGCTTCAGGTCGATGCCGAGCTGCGCCGTCTGCAGCGCCTCGCTCGCGTTGCGGGTGATCGCCAGCTCCTCCGGATCGCAGCCGAATTCAGCAGCCAGACGTCGCCGCACGCTTTCGATGTTCGGCTCCAGGATCTGCCACATGTGATACACCGGCGCCTGGTTCGAGATATCCAGGTACCGTTTGAATGCGTCGTGGACGACCCGAGGGCTCGGCGAGCAGCCGCCGTTGTTCAGATTGATGATGGTGCGATCCAGCGTGAATCCCTGCTGAATCTCGCGCCAGTACGATTCATCCGTTGCGACATCCGACGCGGCCACATTTTCAACGCGCCGTCCCGCCGCTTCAATGCGCGACAATCCGTCGCCGCGGAATGCCGTGATCGCCACCGCGGTCGCCGACCCCGTCGTGTGCAGAAACGAACGTCGTGTCAGCATGGTCAATTCCTCAAAAGAATTGCTGAATGCTGATTGCTGAATGCTGAATGGCGAAACATCTGGATCGCTCACTCACTGCGCAACCAGCCACAAGCCAGCAGCCGATCGCCAGAGGCCGCGGCGAGACGGACTTTACTGTACTTCCCTCTTGAAACGGTGTCACAATACGGGGATTGGGTCAGACAAGAGGTAAGCGGTCGTGAACACACCTGGTGTGCGGCTGGGCGGCGCCGTCATTACGAATCCCGCGAAACCGTTCTGGCCTGACGAGGGTCTCACCAAACTCGATCTCGCCAAGTTCTACGCCCGCATTGCCGGACAGATCCTGCCATGGATGAAAGCGCGTCCGATCGTCATGGAGCGCTGTCCCGATGGGATCCGCGCATCGTGTGTCTACCAGAAGCGAGCCCCGCACAATCTGCCCGGTGAAGTGCCGACAGTCACCATCCCTGCGCAGTCTTCCGGGTCGACCATCGACTACATGGTCGGCGGCACGCGCAAGACGCTGCTGATGCTGGTGAACCTTGGCTGCATCGCGGTGCACGTGATGAACTGCCGGGTCGACGAGGTCGACAAGCCGGATTGGCTGGCGTTTGATCTCAACCCCGCGGACGGCTTTCCGTCAGCCGCGCGGGTCGCGTTGCTCTTGCGAGCGAAGCTCGAAGATCATGGCCTCGAGCCGTTCGTGAAAACATCAGGCGGGCGGGGGCTGCACATTTTCGTTCCGCTCCGGCGTGGTGCGGAGCAGGATCGCGTCCGCGCGTATGCGTCGGCGATTGCCGGCGAGATGGCGCGCGAGCATCCGAAGCTCGTCACCGTCGAGGCGCGCACGACCCGCCGCCGCGCGCCGGTCTACCTCGACATCATGCGGAACGCCTCTGGCGAGACGATCGCTCCTCCATTTGCCGTGCGGTGGAAGCCACGGGCACCGGTGTCCATGCCGCTCGACTGGGACGAGGTCAGCCCACGGCTCGACCCGGTTCTTTTCAACATCAAGACCGCCGAACGGCGAATGCGCGCCAAGTCGCCATGGTCGAGCTTCTTTGGCCATCGCCAGACGCTGCCACGAGTGTAAGCAAAGCCACGGACTCACTCCCCCCGCCGTACTGCTCCGATATAATCGGCTGCGCGACATGGAGCTTCGCGATCGCGTTGCGCTGATCACTGGCGGCAAACGAATAGGCGCCACGGTCGCCATTGATCTCGCTCGCCGCGGGATGCACGTCGCACTCTCCTACAATCGTTCTCTTGCCGAAGCCGAAGAAGCAGCCGGTGCGGTCAGCCAGGCCGGGCGGCGGTTCGCCATCATCCAGGCGAATCTCTCGCAGGCCGCCGAATGTCAGCGCCTCGTGGACGAGGCGGTACGCCAGCTTGGACGCCTCGACGTCCTCATCAACATGGCGTCCGTTTATGCGTCGGTGCCAATCGACGAGATCGACGAAGCCAGGTGGGACGCGTCCATCGACGTCGATCTGAAAGCTGCGTTTCTGTGCGCGCGCGCAGCCCTTCCGCATCTGAGAGCCGCACACGGTGGCAGAATCGTGAATTTCTCCGACTGGGTTGCCGCCAGCGGCCGGCCCCGATACACGGGCTTCGTGCCCTACTACGTGGCTAAACGAGGCGTGATGGGCCTCACCGAAGCGCTGGCGCTCGAACTTGCCAGCGATCAGATCCTCGTCAACGCGATTGCCCCCGGCCCCATCGTTGCGCCGCCCGGCACAACGGCTGAGGAACACGAGGCCGTGGAGACATCCACGCCGCTCGGCCGATGGGGCGGCGAGTCGGAAATCGTCAAGGCAGTCGCCTTTCTCCTCGAATCCGATTTCGTCACCGGGGAGACCCTGCGGGTTGATGGCGGACGTCACGTCCGCTGACCCTTCCTGCCGGCCCCGCAGTGCCGCGCGAGGGGCTTCGAGCCGGCAGCCGAATTGCTGCACCTGGGTGGGTTTCGCGTTGATCCGTATGAAACCACGCCACATGTTTCTCAGCCGTTCCCCCCGCATTCGACGTGTGCGTCACAAGCGTTGCGTGCCGTGCGCACCGCGCCACCCGTACCGTCGTGAATAGTTCAGCTTCCGATGCGCGCATCCTCGTCGTCGATGATCAGGACGACGTCAGGCAGATGCTCGTGACCGCGCTCGAACTGGATGGATATGTCGTCGATCAGGCGGCGAACGCGGTTGACGGATTGAACCGGTTGCGTCAGGCACGGTATAACCTCGTGCTCAGTGACTACGCGATGCCGGGCGACACGGGCGCGTGGATGCTCAACGAAGCGAGTCGGTTGAACCTGCTTGGAGGCGCAACCGCAGTCATCATTACCGCACACCCGCTGATGCCGGGGACGGCGGACGTCACGGTTATCACGAAGCCGATCGATCTCGACAGCTTCCTGACCCAGATTCGCGAGCTTGTCGGTGTCGCCGATGGCGGGTCGGACAGCACGCAGAGCCCGGCAGAGGAGTTCACCGAATCCGCCATGTCCCGTGATCAGCCGCGATGCCACGAAGACTACCTGGTGGATCTCGTGCTCTACGTGAGCGCGGCCTCGCCGGCATCGATTCAGGCGCGCCGGAATCTCGAACGACTGCTGTCGCGGTTCGAACCGGGGCAGGTGCGGTGGACGGTCCGGGATCTCGAGCGCGAGCCTCTTGCCGGCGAGGAAGATCGAATCGCGTTCACGCCGACGCTCGTGAAGCGCTTTCCAGAGCCGCGCATGTGGGTGCTTGGAAACCTGCGCGAGGCGGACATTCTTGCAGACATGCTGCGCGTCTGTGGAGTTGAGTCGAAAGAATGAGTGCACTCAAGAAAATTGAAACCGGTGTGCCCGGTCTCGACCGGTTGACGCTCGGCGGCATTCCGGAAGGACGCGCGACGCTGATCGCGGGCAAGAGCGGCACGGGCAAGACGGTCATGGGTCTCCAGATTGCCAGCAACCTTGCGCGAAACGGCCTGACGACGATCGTGGTCGCGATCGAGGAATCGCCAGGCGATCTCCAGGACAGCGGCGACACGCTTGGACTCGGCACGTCCGAAATGGTCCGTCAGGGCCGCCTGCACTTTGCCGACATCACGCGTCCGATGGACGGCCCGACGCTCGTGTCCGGCGAGTACGACTTGTTTGGCCTCGTCCACCGACTGGAGGCGCTCGCGAAACAGACCGGCGCACGCGCAGCCATCATCGATTCGGCGACGGCGCTCTTCAGCCCGAGGCCTCCGGAGGAAGCGCTTCGCAGCCACTTCTTTCAGCTCGTGTACGGGTTGCGGAGGATCGGCCTGACCGCCGTCATTCTGGCTGAGGCTCCCGACGACTATGGACGGCTGACGACGATGGGTGTCGAGGACTACGTCTGCGACTTGACGATCGTCCTGCGGAACATCGTCGATGGCCAGCGCCGGCGGCGCTCGATCGAGATCAACAAGTACCGGCGCAGCGCGCATTTCAAGGGCGAATTCCCCTGCACCATCACGCCCCGCGGCCTCGCGGTCTTCCCGCTCGATGCTCGTGAACCACCGGATCAGCACTCGGTCGAGCGTTATTCCAGCGGCGTCGCCGGTCTCGACGAGATGACGCGCGGTGGCTGGCTGCGCAATTCAATCATCATCGTTCGAGGACCAACCGGGAGCGGCAAGACACTGCTCGCCGGGCTCTACGCGCTGGCCGGGGCGAAGCGCGGAGAGCGCGTCGTCTACTATGGTTTCGAGGAAACGCGTCCGATCCTCCTGCGCAATTATCGTGAGCTCGGGATGGCGATGGACTCGTACATCGAGAGCGCGAATCTCAAAGTCATCTGCCGCTACCCTGAAGCCACGAGCCTCGAAGATCTCCTGGTCGACCTCCGGCTCGGGCTCGAGGAGTTGAAGCCGTCGCTCGTCATCATTGACAGCATTTCCTCGATCGAACACGCGTCCTCGCAAAAGGGGTTTCGCCAGTTCATGATCGGCGTCGCCGCGATCCTTCGGGAGTATGGCCGCAGCGCGCTCATCACCCAGACCATTGCCACCTCGGAGATGGCCGAGCACACGGCGCCCTACCTCTCGACCATCGCCGATGCGATTCTCACCCTCGACTACTCGACCGACGCCTACGATCTCGATCGGCAGATGAGGGTCATCAAGATGCGCGGTTCCGATCACGAAACGCATCCGTACCGACTCGACATCGAGCCCGGCGGGTTGAAAGTCCAGAAACTCACGGCGGAAGAAGTTCTTGCCCGGAAGGAAAGAGAGCGGCGGTTTGCCAACCGGTGATGCCGCCGCGACACAGGTCGAACCATTCCTATACATATTCATGAGGCATCGACGGCCCTGATCCCGTAACGTATTCTCTGTTCGCCTTTTAGCCGCTCGATTCAACCGGCAGGAGAATTGCTCCCGTCTCGAATGACGAGATTTCGTGACGGAGAAGGCATGAAGCTGCGTTGGATATCGGATAAGGGTGGCTCTGACAGCGACTGGATGCGGACGGATAGGGAGCCGGAATTCGACGGCGCCAGCATCCTCGTCGTGGAAGACGATGAGGATATTCGTGACCTGCTGGTGACGCTGCTCGAAATGGCCGGCTATGCGGTGACGGCCTGCGCGTCAGCCGAGCACGGTCTCAACGCGCTGCGCGAGGGGATATTCGACTTCGTGCTGACCGACTACGCGCTGCCGAACCGCACGGGCGGCTGGCTGCTGCGTCAGGCCGAATCGGAAGGGCTTCTCGATGCGACGCCGGCGCTCGTGGTCACCGCTCACCCGAACACGCCCGACCTGAGTGGATTCGAAGTCTTTCACAAGCCATTCGACCTCGACGATCTCGTCGCCCACGTCCGGCAGCGACTGGACGGCGATGGCTCGAAGCGCCCCGTCGGGAACCGACCCGTCCGTCCGACGCGATCAAGGGATCGCGACAACGGCGACAACCACGATGAGTGCCCCGAGCCGATCGAGTTGATTCTGTACGTCAGCGCCGACTCGCCGCGGTCGGCCAATGCGATCAACAACATCAGGCGCGTGCTTTCCCGCTACCGCTCCGACAAGGTGAGGTTGACGATCTGCGATCTCGCGAGAGATCCAGCGATGGGGAATGCTGACAGCATCGCGTTTACCCCGACGCTGGTCAAACGATCGCCGGGACCGAGAACCTACATCCTCGGCCACCTCACCAATCCTGACGTGCTGATCGAACTGCTCGACGGATGCGATTCTGATTCGTAGATCCGTCACTCGCCGCCTCGGCGTCAGGGTCTGAGCACGCGTGGCTCCCGGGCGTCGGGGTGGCCACGCGGAGCGGCAGCCAGCCGGCGAGCCCGGTCGCCCTGCGATCACGGACCGAACGCATGTGGAATTGCATTGAAACCGCTTCTAGAGAGTGGTTCAGCGGTTGACCGCGCTGCCGGCGAACACCGATCGCATCGACTCGAGCGCGCCGACCAGCTCCGCGCGATCGCGCGCGAAGCAGAATCGGATGTAGCCTTCGCCGTTGGGGCCGAAGTCGATACCCGGTATGCAGCCGATGCGGCCGCGTGAGATCAGAAACTCCGCCAGCGCCCACGAGATCGAGCCCGACGACGGCGCGCCTTCCGGTTGCCAGTCCGGATTGATCTTGAGGAACGCGTAGAACGCGCCTTTCGGCGGCGCACCGCTGAAGACAGTGCCCGCGTGCTCGCGAATCCCGGCGTAGAACAAATCACGGCGGGCTTGAAGCTCCTGCCGAAAAGCGCGCACGCTTTCCTGCGATCCCTCGAGCGCGCCCACGCCACCGTACTGCACGACGGAGGTGACATTGGTCGCGGTATAGAAGAGCGCCTTCTTCATCCGTTCTCGAAGCTTTGCATCGGCCAGCGCGACGTATCCGAGGCGAAGTCCCGTCATCGCGTACGACTTGCTCATCGTGAACGTGGAAATCGTCCGTTCGTACATTCCCGGAATCGATCCAGGACTCACATGCTCCGCGTTGTCGAAGATCACATCCTCGTACGCTTCATCTGAGATCAGCCACAGCTCGCGCTCGCGGCAGAGGTCCGCTATTGCGGTGACGTCGTCGCGCGTCAGTACGCCGCCTGTGGGGTTGTGCGGGGAGTTGATGTAGATCGCCCTGGTTCGAGGTGTAATCGCTGCCCGCAGTTCATCGAGGTCGTAGCGCCAACCCAGCCGTTCGTGCAGCGGGCACCCGACGGGCACTGCCCGGGCCGCTCTCACGTTGCCCATACACGGTGGCCACTCGGGATCCGGAACGATGACCTCGTCGCCGGGCTCGAGCAGCGCCTGGCAGGCGATGTAGACCGCGTGGATGCCGCCGGTCGTGACCATCACTTCGTCGGGACCGCCGACCGGGATGCCGTTGATCGAGCGCAGTTTCGCGACGAGCAGATCGAGAAGCTGCGGGATCCCGGTGGTCTGGACGTAGTGGCTGCGGTTGTCGTCGATGGCTCGATGCATCGCCTGTTTGACCGTGTCAGGCGCATCGAAGCTGACGTCCCCCTGGTCGAGGCGGAACGGATCCTTGACCGCGTACATCATGTCGCGAATGCGGATGATGCCGGAGAAGGGTACCGCATCGAGGTGGTGGGCCACGGGAAGAGTATAAGTCTTCGCGGCTCGTCCGCCTTCGCGGCTTCGCGGCTTCGCCGCGACTGGCTGGATTTCGGTAGCGGTGCGTGGGAATGCAGCTATTACCGAGTCGATCGATTACTGTCCTGTTCCTTTGAACTGGTCGTCCTCATCGGCAAAGAGAACGTTGAAGCTGGTGAGCGATCCATAGCAGCCGCTGATGTAGCCCTGGAGCTTGACCTTCACATCGTCAGGCATGTCGACGGCATTGACCTGTTGCTCCAGCGTGCGAAGGCGATTTCGCAGCATCACGATTTTGTGAAAGAAGGTTTCGATCGGCCAGCTCTTTTCCTGCACGCCTGGAGCGCCAGGTCGCAGCACCATATTGCCGCCTCGCCACTTTTCTGCCGGCGCGACCGCGGTAATTCCTGTTTCTTCGCGAATGACGCGACGCAGGATCATTTCGATATCCATGGCGGAATCCTCGCTGACCGGCGGCGCGACTCTTTCGCGCTCGCTGACGATGGGGAAAGGCTGGCGGTCGGTTTTGATGGTCGATCGACGGACGGGGTCACCTGATGTCGCAGGCGTGACCGGTGAAGGTTCCAACGCTACACGAGGGCCGCCGCGGTAGTTGTGTTCGCTCTGGCAATACCCGCACACGACCCGAATCGGCACACCTTCAGGATCGGCAGCGACGACCGTATGCATCCGATCGGTCTTGCACGCGCGGCAGAA
>Ga0070683_100001054_pt1 | contig 20696 bp, 18 predicted proteins | sample KBSC713LmetaG_FD_64662 | JGI IMG/M metagenome (GOLD analysis project Ga0070683, IMG submission 64662) | Corn rhizosphere microbial communities from Kellogg Biological Station, Michigan, USA - KBS C7.1-3L metaG | ecosystem: Host-associated > Plants > Roots > Rhizosphere ... | reverse complement strand
GCGCGACCGTGGCCGCGATCCGGCTCCGATCGCTCCGGAACATGCGCATGCCGATGTAGAGTGCGTGTTCATCGTAGAGCACGCGCACCTGCGTGGAGTCGGTGCCGGGCGCATATGGGTCGGGGCGCTGCTGCACGAATCCCGAGGTGACGGGCGCGGCAGACCAGATGGGTTCATCAAGCCGGCCGTCGATGGCCGGCGCGGTGCCGGTGATGCGGCCGGCCGCGACCGAGCGCTGGCGGGCCGTTGGGCCGCACGCTGCCAGCGAACCGGAGGACTGCGCCGCAGCGGACGCGGTGAGCAACACGGGCAGACACGCGACAGCGGCGAGAGAGGCGAGTGTTCTGGAAATTGTCCGGTCGGCTGACGGAGAGAAGAAGAGTCTGCTGCATCGTTGGACAACGCGGAGCGGCTCAAGGTTGCGACGCATCGACGGGCGCCGGATGGCCTGCCGCTGCGGAGTCGGTCCTGGCGACCACGCTGGGGTATATTACTGTCCATCACCCCCATGCCAAACCTCGCCGACATTCGCGCTGCGCGCGAGCGTATTCGGGACGCGATCGTGCCCACGCCATTGATCCCGGCGCTCGCCCTCCGCGATCGGTTGCCCTGTGCCCTGCATCTCAAGCTCGAGAACCTGCAGCGTACGGGGTCGTTCAAGGATCGCGGTGCACTCAATCGGATGCTCGATCTCACCAGCGATCAGCGCCGCTGCGGGGTCGTCACGGCGAGCGCGGGCAATCATGCCCAGGCAGTGGCGTATCATGGGGCGCGCCTCGGCATTCCGGTGGAGGTGGTCATGCCGGAGCACACGCCGCTCATCAAGGTCCAGAACACGCGACGCTTCGGCGCGGGCGTGCGCTTTCACGGCGCGACCCTCTCCGAAGCCATGGTCGAAGCTCGCCGGCTCGAGGCCGAGGAGGGCCGCATCCTCGTTCACGCATTTGACGATGAGCGTGTGATCGCGGGGCAGGGCACGATCGGACTGGAGCTGCTCGAGCAGCTGCCGGACCTCACGACGGTCGTGGTTCCCATTGGCGGCGGCGGACTCATTTCAGGCATCGCCACGGCAATCCGGGAGCAGCGGCCGCACGTACGCATCCTTGGCGTGGAAGCGGCGAACGCGGCGTCTGCGCTGGCCTCGCGACGTGCGGGACAGCCGGTGCACCTCGAGTCGGCGGATACCATCGCCGACGGCATCGCCGTCAAGCGTCCCGGCGATCACACGTTCCCCATTATCGAGCGCTACGTCGACGATATCGTCGCGGTGGACGAAGAGCTGATCGCCAGCGCCGTGCACCTGCTGCTCGAGTCGCAGAAGGTACTGGCGGAGGGCGCCGGTGCCACGCCGCTCGCCGGAATCCTGAGCGGGCAGCTTTCGCTGACGGCGGCGGACACGGCGGTGATGGTGCTCTCGGGTGGCAACATTGATGTGAATCTGGTGGAGCGCATCATTGATCGTGGCCTCGTGGCGGATGGGCGACTGGCGCGCTTCGCGGTCACGGTGCCGGACCGCCCTGGCAACCTGGCCCGCCTCACGCAGCTCGTGGCGGAGGCCGGCGCGAACGTGCTCGAGGTGTCCCATCTGCGCGAGTTCGCCGACATCTCCGTGCGCGACGTGGAGATTCTTCTGCAACTCGAAACACGCGGGCGAGACCATGTGACCGCGCTCTGCGCCCTGCTGGAGCGGAAGGGCTATCAGGTGCGCGAGAGCATGTAGCGGACTGCTCGGTCGGGCGTCACCCGTAGCGCTGCCGAATCTCCACGGACTCGATAATGCGCTGGCCCGGCTCGTCGGTTACCGCGGCCCGCACGAGCGCCGTCGCCACCATGCCGGCGGAGATGGGCTTGTAGCGCGCGGGAACGAGCCAGCTGAGCCGCTTGCCCATCTCCTCGCCGCGCCTGGGCCGCGCGCGCTCTCCCACAAGCAGCGACGGTCGCACGATGGTGAGCGAGCGATAGGACAGCGCGCGCAGGGCCTCTTCCAGATCTCCCTTGACGCGATTGTAGAAGATCATGGAACGTGGATTGGCGCCGAGCGCACTGACGAGCAGAAAGTGGTGTGCGCCCTGTTCCAGTCCCAGTCTGGCAATCGTGAGCGGGTAGTCGAAGTCCACATGGCGGAAGCGCTCGCGGGTTCCGGCGGTCTCTATGGTGGTGCCGAGCGCGCAGATGATCTGGTCCGCTCGCACGAGGGCAGGATGGGACGCGAGCTGATCGAAGTCCATCACGCGCTGCTCCGCCGCCGCACTCCGTCCGTCAATGAGGTCTGGGGGGAGGGGGCGTCGCGAGAGCGTCGCCACCTGCGTGAAGACCGGTGTGGCGAGGAGGAGATGGAGGCATTCGCGCCCCACGAGGCCCGTGGCGCCGACAAGCAGAACGGATCGCGTCATACGGTGCAATCTCCGTGTTTGCCAGCCGAATTCAATGTCCCCCGGGGACAGCGCGTCGCCGGACCGGTCCTTGCACGGACCGTGGGGATGCAGGAGGAGACCGATGATACGTAAGCTCAAGACCGGCGAGTACCGCCTCTACTCGAAGAAGAAGAACCCGAAGACCGGAAGGCGCCGCAACCTTGGCACATTCAGGAGCCGTGCGGCCGCGGAAAAACACGAGCGCGCGGTGCAGTACTTCAAAGCCAGGTAGGCGCTCGGGAGCGGATCACCGTTTCGCGTGGGGCCGTGTCCGGCCGTTTGCCTCTTGACCAGACGTATGTTCGTGCCAAGTTGAGTTCGTCATCCCCACCGCTTGACAGGGAGCGAACATGGCCGTCGCCGAGCCCGGGGTTCCCGCGCTTCCCCCGCTGCCGTTTGTCGGTCGCGACGCGGAGCTGGAGATGCTGCGCCGTACGCTCGACCGGGTGAAGGCGGGCCATCCCGTTACGGTGTTCCTCGTTGGCGAACCCGGGGTCGGCAAGTCCCGGCTCATCGAGACCGTGGCGCAGCAGGCGCGCCAGTCGGAGTGGCAGGTCGCGCTCGGGCGGGCCTATCCGGTGGAGTCCGGCGTTCCGTACGCACCCTTTGCGGACGCGCTGCTCCCGTTGCTTCGATCGTTGCCCGCCGCGACGCTGGCCACCCTCACGCGCGGCGGTACGGCCGAACTCACCTCGCTCTTCCCCGCACTCGGCACGAATGATCCACCTCGCGCCGCGCCGCGAGGCGATGCGGCCGAGGTGAAGACGCGCCTCTTCTGGAACTTTTCGCAGTTCCTGGGGCGGTTGTCGGCAAAGCAGCCGCTGCTGCTCGCACTGGACAACATGCAGTGGGCCGACACGGCATCATTGGAGCTGCTGCACTTCATTGCGCGCCAGCTCGGCGGCACGCGCATCGCCATCTTCGTCGTGTATCTCGACACGCCCAACGAGAACAACCCGGCGTTGCGCACCGTGCAGCAGTCGCTGGCGTCGCTCGACGTCGCTCAGCGACTGCCGGTGCCCTCGCTCTCACGAGCGGCGACCGAGGAGTTGCTCTGTCGCATGTTCGACGCCGAAGCGACGACGGTGCGCGAGTTCGCGGCGCTGCTCTTCGGCTGGACACGGGGCAATCCGCTGTTCATGGGAGAGACACTCAAGGCGCTCGTGCAGGACGGTCGCCTCTATCGCCGCGATGGCGCCTGGCACGGCTGGGGAATGGAGCATCTGCAGCTCGCCCCTTCGGTCCGCGATGTGATGATCGAACGCGCCGCCGGTCTCTCACCGGCCGCGCGCGCCGCGGCCGACCTGGCCGCCGTGATCGGAACGCGCGTGACGTACACGATGCTGGCCTCCGTGAGCGGGCTCGAGCCCGACACGATGATCGTGGCGCTCACGGAGCTGCTCCGCGCGCACATTCTCACGGAGCACGCGGACGGAGCGGAGATCATTTACGACTTCACGCATCCGTTGCTGCGGGACACGCTGTACGGCGAACTGGGGCTGGCTCGCGCGCGAGCCCTGCACGGGGCGATCGCGAAGGCACTCGAGCGCTACCATGGCCCGCGCGCCGGGGCGTTCGCCGACGAACTCGCGTATCACTATGCTCGCGCCGATGCGCGCGAACTGGCGCCCAAGGCCGTGGAATATCTGCGGCTCGCCGGCAGTCAGGCGCTGCAACGGCATGCGAATCGGGAGGCGGCAAGCTATCTGGGAGCGGCGGCGGAGCTGCTCGAGCGAGGCAACGCCCCGGAGGACCTCAGTCGCATCCTGCTGCTGGAAGAACTGGCGCAGGCGCGGCAACGGATCGGGCGGTACGACGACGCCGCCGCGTGTCTTGAGCAGGCGGGCGGGATGGCCACCCGGCGGGGATTGCCCGGGCGATGCGCCGGCATCGAGCGTCGCATGGGCACCTTGTGCCACTGGCGCGGCAAGCACGAGGAGGCGCTGGCGCACTACGATGCGGGGATCGCGGCGGCAGGGCCGCTTGGCAATGAGGTCGTCGTTGCGGGACTGCAGGTATCGAAAGCGTCCTGTCTTGAGGCCCTCGGACAGGCCGCGGAAGCCGAGCAGGCGCTGCGCAGCGCCATGGCGATGGCGGAGCGTCACGGCGGCGATGCGCTGCTGGCTCGCGTGCATCGATCGCTCGCGCTCACGTATCTGTGGATGGGCGCATCCGACCAGGCGCGCGATCACGCCACGCGTGCCCTCGCGCATGCGCACGCGAGTGACGAGCCCGCCGTCGCGTGGTCGGCACACTGGTCGCTTGCGGCGCTGGCCGGTCTCACGGGCGATACCGCGGCCACCGCGCTCAACGTGGCTCAGGCGGAGCGCATCGCAAACGAGCTGCGCTCACCGGTGCTGGGCCTCTGGGTCAACGAAATCGCGATCGAGTACAAGTCCATGACTGGCGACTGGCGTTCGGCGTTTTCGCTCGCCTCGCGCAGCATCGAGCTGGCCCGATCGCTCGATCAGCGCTCGCTGCTCCCCAGGCTGCTCGTGTACGCCGGGATCCTCAGCGTGGAGCGCGGGCAGTTCGCCGAAGGCAAACGGCTGCTCGATGAAGCGTGGACGCTGGCCGGCGCCGCATCGCGGGGCGACGGCAGGCGCGACGTGCATACGCTCATGCGCGCCTATACCGGCATGACGATCTACCATCTCATGTCCGGATCATACGACGAGGCGATCCGCATCGGGAATGAAGGACTGTCCATCGTGGATCAGTCGGGCTATGCCGTATGGGCCATTCATCGATTGCTGCCCTCCATTATCGAAGCCGCACTCTGGAAGCGCGAGCACGACGTGGCGGCGCGCTACGTCAGCCGCCTCCGGCGCGATTCCGAGCGAGTCGGACAGCGGTTGGGACTCATCCTCGCGGATGTAGCCGACGCGCTGGTGAGCATGCTGCGTGGAACGACGCACGCCGGCCTGGGACGCGTCGTCGCCTGCGCCGACGCGCTCGAGGAGATCCCGCTCCCGTTTCACAGCGCGCGGCTGCGGCGGGAGATTGCGCGCCGTCACATCGAAATGGACGACCGAGCCGCGGCCGTTGCGGAACTGCGCCGGGCCCACGCCGTGTTTGCGCAACTCGATGCGCGCAGCGAACTCGAAGGGACTCGTGCCCAGCTCCGCGAGCTTGGCGCGCGCATGCCAACGCAGGCCGCCGGCGCGGGCACCGACGGGCTCACCGGCCGCGAGCTGGACATTGTGCGACTCGTCGTTGCACACAAGTCGAACAAGGAGATCGGTCGCGCCCTCGGCATCTCCGCGCGAACCGTGAGCACGCACCTGTCGAATATCTTCAGGAAGCTCGAAGTGGATTCCCGCGGCGCGGTGGCGGATGCGGGGAGAAATCTGGTCTGAGCCCGCACCCGCAACGCGGCTGGCTGGTGCTTATTCCCCGGCTGTCTTCGCGATCTTCACCCGCCATTCCGTAGGTCCCTGCGCCAGATAGGTCCACTCAAAGGTGTTCGGACGCTCGGCCATCAGTTGATAGTGCAGGGGCTTGGGATCGTGATCGTTGATGAGCACCATGGCCTGGCCACCAGCGAGACCATCGAAGGTGCGAAAGATGGCGGGGTGCTTGTCCCGCGGCGGGATCGCGCGGACGTCAAGTTCCACTGCGGTCAGCGACATTGGATTCATCTCCTGTTCCGGGTAATGGTGCTGTGCCGGCGGCGGTGCCGCGGGCGGTTCATGAGGCACGGCGAATCCGCACGAGCACGTGATCAGCGCGCGCCTCATCAATCGTGTAGGTGAAGCCACGCTCTCGGAGCATCGGCAGCAGGAACTGCGGCACGCGCACGTTGACGTGTACCAGCGTATGGTCCGGCGGCATGTGCTCGAGCGCGGCCAGCGTTCGCATCATGGGTTCGGGCGGCTCCAGCCCGCGCACATCGAGCCACTGTTCATTGAATGCCGCGCGCGCGCTGGCTCCCGGGCGCGGCGCCTCCGGTTCGCCGCCCGGCGGTGTCGCCACGCTCGCGCTGGCCGCCGGCTCGCCAGCGCGCCAGAACCAGGCGGACCAGTCGTCGGGACCGTGCTCCTCGGTTTCACAGGCGAACCCACGCTTGCTCAGCACGGTGCAGAGCGGTACGGGCTCGAACGGGGCGCGGAGGCAGAGTACATCGGAGGCATCGAGCGCCGCCACGGCGTGCATGATCGTGGAGAATGGTTCGCGCCCTGCGCGGAGATCCTCGCGCACGTCCAGCTCCACGATATGTGCATCGAGCGGGTGCGAGGTCGGGGGAGCCTGTGAGCCGGGCGTCGGCGCATCGGCCGACGAGGTGTGCGGGTCAGCGTCACTCGCCTGAATGCCCAGGGCGCGGTTCAGCTCCAGCACCAGCAGATCCGGCGAAACCTTGGCGAGCCGTGCGGCCTGCTCGACGGTGACGAGACGCGCCATGACGCGCCGCATGGCGCGATTGCGCAATTTTGACAATGCGGGTGCGTGTGTTACCAGCACCTCGACGAGTGACTCATCGCGGATGAGCACGTCACTCACGACATCCGACGCGCGCACCGGGACCATGTCCTGTGTGGTGCTCACTGATGTTTCCCGGTAGCGATATGCAGAATCTGGCCCATGAAGATCATGGTCCCCGCCAGGAAGAGCACCGCACCGCAGCGCGTGACGTGCGACGAGCCCGCGAGCTCGCCTGAGGCGAGCCCGACGACGCCGAGCGTCATCAGAATGAGCTGCACCTGGGCGATGCGGGCGGAGTAGAGCTGGGCCACCGTGGGGACGGGTCCCTTGCCCATGCGGCCGCGGAAGCGTGTGGTCCACGCGAGCAGCGGTACGATCTTGTAGAAGAATCCGGATACGTACAGCACGATGGCGCCCAGCAGGCCAACGGTGATGTACGCGGTGGCGAGCTGCGTGTGAGCGGCGCCGGAGGCCAGCACCAGTGGACCGAGCAGGGCGCTCACGACGAGAAACCCGAGTGCGACACGCACGAACTGCATCCCCACGTCGATCGTGCGGCGAATGCGCGCGCGGTAGAAGCACACCGCCTGCGTCAGAAAGCACGCCACGCCGCCTTCGACGACCACCATGCCGGTCCAGCTTGCCCACGTGCTGCCGGTGGCGAGTCCTGTGGCCAGCACGGCGACGCCGGGTGCGAGCAGCATCAGCGCCCGTGCGGTCCACTTCGTATTCGCGCCGTGCGCAAGGAGAAACATCGGCAGCAGGCGATGCGACACGCCCACGATCATGATCAGCACCCAGCCGAGCAGTGCGATGTGCAGATGCGCCGCCAGCATGCGCAGGCGAAGTGCGGCGATGAACCCGGTGTGCAGGTTGTGCAGCAGCACCACGCCCAGCGACAAGGTCGAGAAGAGAAAGAACAACGCGATCGGAATCGCGGCCCAGGTCGCGTCGCGCAGACGGGCGCGCGGCAGCGACGCGCCGATGTTCGTGACGACGAGCAGGATGCCCAGGGTGACGAGCGCAATCCCGGCATGATCGAGCGCGAGCCTGCTCGTCGCCACGCCCGTCGCGAACAGCGCGACGCCGGGAACGAACACCCAGAAGCTGGCGTGCCCCAGCCGCTCCGAGCGCAACGGCGCGCCCAGTGCCACGGGCAGCAGCTGGGACAACGCGCCGAAGATGGTGGTGGTGATCCAGCCGAGCGTGAACAGGTGCGCGATGCCGGCGACGTGGGGCGAGGAATACAGGCCGGCGGCCAGCTCGGGTGCGATCCAGACCAGTCCCACCGCACCCGCGAACAGGAACACCATAGATGCCACGAAGTGCTCCGCCGCGAGATGCAGCGAACCCGAGGCGGGCGTGGGCGGGCCGGCCGCGACACCGAGCGGTCGCGCCGCGGTCGGACGCGATGCCGGTGGGGCCATCATCGCACTCATGCGGCGGCGCCCTCGCTGCTCTCGCGCTGCGACCAGCCGAGCATCTCGGCCACGCGGTCGGCAACGCGCGCGAAGCTCAGCGATGCCGGCGCGTCCGGTCGGGCGAGCACGGTGGGCGTGCCGCCATCGCCTTCGGCCACCATGGCGGCGTCGAAGGGTACCGCACCGAGGAAGGGAACGCCCAACTCCTCGGCGACGGAACGCCCGGCACCCGCACCGAATGCGCCAGTCATGTTCTCGACCATGCCGAGCACCGGGACCTCGAGTGTGCAGAACATCGCCGCGGCCTTGCGCGCCTCCGCTGCTGCGACGCGCGGGGGTTGCGTCACCACCACGGCACCGGACAGGACGACCGCCTGCGCGAGGCTCAGTGGAATATCTCCGGTGCCGGGTGGCAGATCCACGACGAGCACATCGAGTGCGGGCCAGGCCACGCCTCGGGCGAATTGCTTGACGGCCTTGGACACCATGGGCCCGCGCCAGATGGCGGGTGAGCCCTCGCCCAGGAAGAACCCAAAGCTGATGAATGGGATCCCATGGGCATCGAGCGGCAGGATGTGCTTCTCCGCCGTGAGCCGCACACGGCCGGCGCCGTCTTCGATGCCGAGCAGAATCGGCAGGCTGGGACCGTAAATGTCCGCGTCGAGCAGCCCGGTGCGCAGGCCGCCCCGCGCGAGCGCGAGCGCCAGGTTGACCGCCACCGTGCTCTTGCCCACGCCGCCCTTGCCGGCTCCCACGGCAATCACGTGCCGCACCGACGCCAGCCGCGCCTGCTCCGCCCACGGATCGCTCACGCCGCGAGGCGTCGCGATGGGATTGGCGGATGGTTGGGGCGGTCCGATCTCGACGGCCACACTCCGCGCTCCCAGCCGCGCCAACTCCGCGGTGATCGCGTGGCGGAGCCGCTCCGGAATGGTCGCATCATCGGTTCGAATGGCAAGGCGGACCTTCACGCGCCCGTCGCACACACTCACGTGCTCCACCATGTTGAATGACACGATGTCGCGCGTAAGCCCGGGATAACGGATCGCGCCCAGCGCCGAGCGCACCGTGTCGTTCGTCAACTCGACCGTCATGTCCGCACGATCACCGGCGCGCCAGCGGCGCGACGTGACGCATGTCTCACGGTGCACGGCGTGTGACAATCGTCACGCGGCGCGCAATGTGTCGTGGGCAACGTTGCTCCGGGGCCGTGACAGGCGCGGCCCGTCACACTCCGGCAGAGAGCAGCCAATGACCCAGAGCGACCCGCGCCTCGATGCCACCTGGCAGGCGCTGCGCATGGTGATCGATCCGGAGCTGGGCGTGAACATCGTCCGGCTCGGTCTCGTGTACGATGTCGTCATTGAAGACGATATCGTGCACATCACCCACACGCTCACGACCCGAGGGTGCCCCATGGAGCACGTGATCCGGCAGGGCATCGGCGAAGCCATGGACACCGTGGAGGGCATCGCCGGAATGATGACGCATCTCGTCTGGGATCCGGCCTGGCATCCCGGCATGATCGAGCAGGACGTCTTTCAGACGTGAGCGACCTGGCGTCAGGTATTGGCTGACACGTCGCGCCGCAAATGCCGCACGCATCGCGCTGCATTGCCTGATTGTTGCGCTCCCTCGGCGAGTCGATGTTCCTGCGTGTCTGAATCCGCAGTTCGACTCAACCGCACATCCCGAGGTCGATATGGGGTCGTCCCTGCTCTACAAGATTGCCGCTGGCACCGCTGCCGCCGTGGTCATTGGCGCATCGGTGCACGCCTGCGCCGCGCCTGGCCGCGGCACCACCAACCTGGTGACCGGCGACGCGGCATCCCGGGTGTACGTTCCGCCTGGATCGTACGACGAGTTCTACGCATTCCTCTCCGGCGGCTACAGCGGGCAGGTGACCGTCTATCTCCTCCCGTCCGGGCGGCTCGTGAAGGAAATTCCGGTATTCTCGCAATTCCCGGAAACCGGCTACGGATACGACGAGAACACGAAGGCGATGCTGCAGACCACGTATGGCTTCGTGCCGTGGGATGATTCGCATCACCCCGAGTTCTCGCAGACGAATGGCGTGCCCGACGGGCGCTGGCTCTTCATCAACGGGAACAACACACCGCGTGTGGCGCGCATTGACCTCACGCGCTTCGAGACCACGGAGATTCTTCAGATTCCCAACGCCGCCGGCGGTCACGCGTCGCCGTTCACCACTCCGGACAGCAAGTACATCGTTTCGGCCACGCGATTCAGCGTGCCGGTGCCGAATACCGATGTGCCCATCGAATCGTATCAGAAGAACTTCAAGGGTACGCTGTCGTTCATCACGGCCGACAAGCCGGGCAAGATGGACATCGCGTTTCAGATCCTCATGCCGGGCTATGACTACGACCTCGGTCACGCGGGGAAGGGTCCGTCGGACGGCTGGTTCTTCTTCAGCACGTACAACACCGAGCAGGCATACAGCAAGCTCGAGGTGAATGCATCGAAGAACGACAAGGATTTCGTGGCGGCGGTGAACTACCGGCGTGCGGAGCAGTGCATTGCACAGGGCAAGGCTCGCGTCGCCCCGGCGGCGTACCTGCATAACTACCGCGATGAGGTCACGCACGTGGCCACGAGTGAGCGGAAGACGAGCGTGAAGGTGCTCGATCCCAAGGATTGCGATGGCGTCGTGTACTTCATGCCGACACCCAAGTCGCCCCACGGGGTCGATGTGGATCCGACGGGAGAGTACATCGTTGCCGGCGGGAAGCTGGCCACCGTGATTCCCGTGCACTCGTTCACGCGGATGCAGAAGGCGATTGCGGACAGGCAATTCGAGACGGTCTCGGACGGCATTCCAGTGCTCAAGTACGAGGCGACCATAGCCGGTGAGGTCAAGAATCCCGGGCTGGGGCCGCTGCACACGGAATTCGATGGCAAGGGCTACGCCTACACCTCGATGTTCATCTCCTCCGAGGTCGTGAAGTGGAAGCTGGGCACCTGGGAGGTGGTGGACCGCGCACCGGTCTACTACTCGGTGGGACATCTGATGATCCCCGGCGGCGACAGCAGGAAGCCGTGGGGCAAGTATCTGCTCTCGCTCAACAAGATCACGAAGGATCGCTATCTGCCAACGGGCCCGGAGCTGTCGCAGTCGGCGCAGCTCTTCGACATCAGCGGCGACAGGATGAAACTGCTGCTGGACTTTCCGACCATCGGCGAGCCGCACTATGCCCAGGCGCTGCCGGCCTCGCTCATCAAGGACAAGCAGCTCAAGTGGTACAACCTCGCCGAGAACAAGACGCCGGGCGTGGTGAAGGCGGAAAGCGAGGGTGGGATCGAGCGCCACGGACGGCGTGTGGATGTGCGCATTGCGGCGATCCGCAGCCACTTCGCGCCGGACAACCTCGAAGGCGTGCAGCTCGGTGACACCGTGTACTTCCATGTCACGAACATCGAACAGGACTGGGACATTGTGCACGGCTTTGCGGTCTTGGGCGCCAACACGGCAGAGCTCATTCTCCCGCCGGGGGCAACACGCACGTTGAAGTGGGTGCCGACCACCACGGGCATCTTTCCGTTCTACTGCACCGACTTCTGCTCCGCGCTGCACCAGGAAATGCAGGGGTATGTGCGCGTGTCTCCAGCAGGGTCGTCCGTGGCGCTCACGGCGAATGTCAGCAAGCGCGCGCAGACGCAGATGAGTCGGGCCGCCGCGCTGCCGTCCACCAGTGGTGATCGGCGATGACCAGAGCTGCGCGCTGGCTCACGGGGGCGGCGGGGCTGCTGCTGGCGGCGGCCTTCGCCTTCCCCCTGTGGGGGATTCAGCTTCGCGCGCCCCAGTATCCCGAGGGATTGGGACTGCTCATCCGGGTACACACCGTGACGGGGGCGCGCCCCACGGACCTGAACAACATCAACGAACTGAATCATTACATCGGCATGCGCGCGATCGATCCGGACATGATTCCCGTGCTGCGCATCATGCCCTGGGTGCTTGGCGGGTTGGCGGCGCTTGCCGTCGTCGTGGCCCTTCTGGGCCGGCGCCGGCTGCTCATGGCGTGGCTGGCCGCATTCGGCGTGGCGGCCATCGCCGGACTCGCCGAGTTCTGGTGGTGGGAATACGACTACGGTCATCACCTGGACACGGCACAAGCCATCATCACCGTGCCGGGCATGAACTATCAGCCGCCAATCATTGGCGCCAAGCAGCTGCTGAATTTCACCGCCATCTCATGGCCAGCGACGGGCGGCGTGCTGATCGCGATGGCACTGCTGGCCGGCATCGCGGCGCTGGTGATCTCCATTCGCGCATCGCGCACGGCGCGCGCGGGGAGAGCCGAGTCGGGATCCGCGGCCCTGGTCGCCGCCGTGGCGCTGCTGCTGTGCGCTGGCCGGCCAACGACCGCGGTGGCCCAGCAGACCATCGAGGTCTCTCCGACTGGTCCGGTGCGGTCGATCGGCGCCGCCATCGGACGCGCGGCACCTGGCGCGCACATCATCGTGCACCCGGGCGTCTACCGTGAACCCATGATCGTCGTGGACCGCATGGTGGAGATCACCGGCGACGGCATGCCGGTGGTGCAGGGCGATGGAACGCATCAGCTCATGGGCATTGCCGCCGACGATGTCACGGTGCGCGGCCTGCGGTTCGTCAACGTGCGCACCAGCTACGTCGAGGATCGCGCCGCCATCAAGGCGGCTGGCGTGCATGGCTGCGTGATCGCTGACAATCAGGTGGACAGCACGTTCTTCGGGATCTACCTGGCGCAGGTCACTGACTGCCGCATTACCGGCAACGTGCTGCGGGCGCGCGGCACCGGCGAGGCGGCGTCAGGCAACGGAATCCATCTCTGGAATTCGCAGCGCATCATCATCGCCAACAATCACGTGAGCGGGTTTCGCGATGGCATCTATTTCGAGTTCGTCAGGGCGAGTCACGTCGAGGAGAATCTGAGTGAGCAGAATCTGCGCTACGGGCTCCACTTCATGTACTCCGACGATTGCGTCTATCGCGGCAACGACTTTCGCCGGAACGGTGCCGGGGTGGCAGTGATGTACACGCGGCGCGTGGAAATGACTGACAACCGATTCGAGGACAACCGGAGCCCCGCCGCGTATGGTCTGCTGCTCAAGGAAATCAGCGACAGCCGATTGGAGCGCAATGTGTTCGCCCGCAATACCACCGGACTGCAGGCAGATGGCGCCACGAAGCTGCAGGCGGACCGGAACGTGTTCACGAACAATGGGTGGGCCGTGAAGCTGGAGGCCAGCACGGCAGGTGCCCGCTTCACGCGCAACAACTTCGAGGCGAACACGTTCGATCTGGTGACGAACAGCCGCCAACCGGCCGACACGCTCGATGGCAACTACTGGGACAGCTATACGGGCTATGACATCGATCACGACGGCGTGGGTGATGTTCCCCACCGCCCGGTGCGGCTCTTCTCGATGCTCGCGGCGCGCGCGACGCCCGCGCTGGTCCTGCTGCGAAGCGCTTTCGTCGGATTGCTGGACTCCACGGAGCAGGCGCTGCCGGCACTCACGCCGGAAACGCTCGCTGATGCGCACCCGGCCATGCGGCCCCTGCCATGATCGAGATCACCGGGTTGGACAAGCACTTCGGCGCCCTCCACGTGCTGCGCAGGCTGGACCTGCACATCGCGCCGGCGCGCGTCATGGCCATCGTCGGACCCAACGGAGCCGGGAAGACGACGCTCATCAAGGCGCTGCTCGGCCTGGTCCGTTCGGATGCCGGCAGCATTCGCATCAAGGATACCGTCGTCGATGGCGATGTGAGTTACCGCGCCGGCATTGGCTACATGCCCCAGATCGTCCGCTTCCCGGAGAATCTGAGCGGGCAGGAGCTCATCGCGCTGCTGACACACCTGCGCGGGTCAACCGCGCCGCGTGATGAGGAGCTGATCGAGGCATTTGCGCTGGGCGCGCACCTGCGCAAGCCGGTCAGGACGCTCTCCGGCGGGACGCGGCAGAAGCTGAACGCCATCCTGGCGTTTCTCTTCCAGCCGGAGCTGCTCGTGCTCGATGAGCCGACGGCCGGCCTGGATCCCCTGTCGAGCAGCGTTCTCAAGGACAGGATTCTCTCCGTCCGCGGCGCGGGGCGGACTGTCGTACTCACGTCGCACATCATGAGCGAGCTCGAGGAGCTGGCCGACGATGTCGCGTTTCTCGTGGATGGCCGCGTCGCGTACGTCGGCACGCTGTTCGACCTCAAGCACATGACGAGCCAGACGAATCTCGAGCGTGCCGTTGCCGTGATGATGCGGCGGGGGATGGCCGCATGACGACGACCCTGAAGGTCACGGGCTATGGCGTACGCAACCTGGTCCGCAGCCGCTGGCTGCTGGTCTACACGCTTTTCTTCTTCGCGGCCGCCGAGGGCTTGCTGCGGTTTTCGGCCGATGGGACGAAAGCACTGCTCAGTCTCACGAGCGTCGTGCTCTTCGTGGTACCCCTCGTGACTATCGTCTTCGGCACGGTGTACGTGTACGGCGCGCGCGAATTCACCGAGTTGCTCCTGGCACAACCGGTGCGGCGCAGCCAGCTCTTCACCGGTCTGTATCTGGGGCTCGCGGTGCCGCTCGCGATGGCGCTCGGTGCGGGGATCGCCATTCCCTTCGCGATGAACGGGGCGGCGCGCGCCGCGGATGCCGGCACACTCGCCGTGCTCGTGTTCGCCGGGGCCGCGCTCACCGCGGTGTTCACTGCACTGGCTTTCCTGATCGCGCTGCGCGTGGAAGATCGCCTGCACGGGGTCGGTGTGGCGATCGGCGTCTGGCTGCTGTTCGCGCTCTTCTACGATGGCCTGGTGCTGCTGCTTGTCGCCCTGTTCGCGGACCACCCCATGGAGAAGCCCGTGCTGGCGATGGTGCTGGCCAATCCCGTTGATCTGGCCCGTGTGCTCCTACTGCTGCGCTTCGATCTCGCGGCGCTCATGGGGTACACGGGCGCGGTGTTCCAGCGGCTCCTGGGCGGATGGACCGGTTCGATCCTGGCAGGCGCCGCACTGGCGCTCTGGGTCGCGATTCCCGTCGCCATTGGGCAGCGAGTCTTCCGGCGCAAGGATTTCTGATCATGCGTCGGGTTCACGCCGGCTGGTCTGAATGCCCGGTCGGCCCTCCTTCACGTATTCACCGGCTCATTCAGCGAGAACGCTACCAATGATCACACGGAACGCACTGCATCACGGCATGATCCTCGCGAGCGCACTGGCGCTCGTGGCCTGCGGCACGAAAACGGGCGACAGCAATGCGGCTCCCGGCGCGGCGCCTTCGAGCGCCGCACCGAGTGCCGCACCGGCCACCGGACCCGCGCCCGGACGAAAGATCGTCGTCGTGGAACTGCACACGGACGAAACCGGCAATTACTTCAAGCCCAACAAGCTGGAAGTGGAACAGGGCGATGTCATCCGCTTCACGCTCGTGACCGGCGTGCACAACGTACACTTTCTGCCGGATTCCAATCCGGGGCGCAGCGGGCTGCCCCCCGCGAGCGATCTGCTGCAGCTCCCCGGGCAGACGCTGGACATCCCGGTCACCATGCCGAAGGGGCACTATTACTTTCAGTGCGACCCGCATTCGGCGCTTGGCATGCGCGGGCACCTCGAGGTTGAGGACTAGCGAAGAGGTCATGTCCGCCACGACTCCGGTAAGCGCACCCTCCGCACGTGACATCCAGCGCTACCGCGAAAATCTGCAGGGAGAGGTGGACAGCGCGACGCTGTATCGCGCGATGGCGGAGGCGGAGCCCCGGCCGCAGCTCGCCAGTGTCTACCGGAGGCTGGCCGCGACCGAGGATGAACACGCGGCGCGCTGGGAGAATTTGCTGCGGGCGGCGGGATCGTCGGTCCCGTCGCGCCGCGCCGGCTGGCGTGTGCGCGTGCTCGTGCGCCTGGCGCGACGCTTCGGCGCTGGTCTCATTCTCCCTGTCGCGATTGGCCGGGAGGCTGCCGATTCCAGCGCATATGATCGGCAGCCGGAATCGAGCGGTACGGCGATGCCCGTGCAGGAACGCCTGCATGGTCGCCTGCTGCGCGCGATCGCCGGGTCGAGCCAGGATGGCGTCGAAGGTTCGATACTCGCACGATACGAGGGGCGACATCGCACGATCGGCGGGAATGCGTTGCGTGCAGCTGTCCTCGGCGCGAACGATGGACTCGTCTCGAACCTGAGCCTCGTCATGGGCGTGGCCGGCGCCGCCGTGTCCGAGCGGGTGCTGCTGGTCACCGGTTTCGCCGGACTCCTGGCGGGCGCAGGCTCCATGGCAATGGGGGAATGGCTGTCCGTGCAGAGCTCGCGCGAGTTGAATGAACGGCAGCTCGGCATTGAGCAGCAGGAGCTGGCTGCCGCACCGGAGGAGGAAGCGGAGGAGCTGGCGCTGATCTACCAGGCCAAGGGACTGCCGGAGGACCAGGCCCGCTCACTCGCCGCCCGTCTCCTGTCCACGCCGGACACCGCTCTCGATACGCTCGCGCGCGAGGAGCTGGGCATCGACCCCCGCGAGCGTGGCGGATCGCCCTGGGAAGCCGCCATTACCTCGTTCTTCCTTTTTGCGGCAGGCGCGATCGTGCCGGTGCTTCCCTTTGTATTCCTGCGCGGCACTGTTGCGTTGATCGCCAGCATTACGGTGAGTGCGGCTGCGCTCTTTCTCATCGGCGCCGGCATCACGCTCCTCACGGGGAGGAGCGTGCTCCGGTCCGGCATGCGGTCGCTGCTCATTGGCCTCGGCGCCGCGGCTCTGACCTACGTCGTGGGCAGACTCATCGGCGTCAGCATCACTGGATGACCGGTGTCCGATCGGTAGCCCCGAATCCAATGCTCGCGGTGTGCATGGAAAGCTCCGTCGGTTCAGAGCGGGCACGTACGGCATCCGGGGGCGCAAGCAACACCGAACAGCGTGCCGCGCGCAGGAGCTTTGTGGCTACGCTGCCGAGCAGCAGCCGCTCGAGTCCCTTGCGCCCGTGGCTTCCCGCGGCGATGAGCTCCACCGGCGTGCGACGTGCGAGCGCAATGAGCTGCTCCGCGGGATCCCCCTGCAGGACGACGACGTTGAAGTGATTCAGGTCCGTCGGATCGATGTCCGCGATCATTCGCTCTGCCGACGCTTCCACGCCTGTCCGGTAGACCCGTTCCCATTCGGCGCGTCCCGCGTCGAGCAGATCGATCTGCGGCATCACGTGCGCGAGCGTCACCTGTGCACCCTGGGCGATGAACTGCGTCGCGACGCGTGCGGCATGCAAACTGGAGACGCTGAAGTCCGTCGCGATGAGCACGCGGGCTGGTAGTCCCGTCGCGTCCTCTGTTACGGCCAGCACCGGAACCGTAGCGGCGCGACTCACGTGCAACACAGTCTCGCCGCCAAGCAGGCGGTCGGATGGCGCGTGGCGCCCGATGCCCAGCACGATCGCGACAACTTCTTCCGACCGCGCCGCGTCGACGATCGCGGCGCCCACGGAACCCGTGCGGCAGGAGATTTCCCATCCGTCGCTCGCCGTGCCGACCACATTGCGCAACTGCTTGCGGATCTCTGCTGCCCGGGCCACACGCCGCTCCTCTTCCATCCGCTCATCCGGGACGAAGACGGGCCCGAACCCGTAGTCGTACGCTGGCAACGGCTCGAGGACGGTAATGACCTGCACCGCGGCGTCGAGCCGCGACGCCAACGCCTCGGCGGCGCGTAGTGCTCCCGCCGCACCGGCCTTGCCATGTGTTCCGACCAGAATCGACTGTCGCATTGGTACCTCCTGTCGTGGGGCGGTGCAGAGCCTCCGGCCGCTGAAATTGCCCTCGTGCGTGCAGGCGCATGCACCAATGTTGACCCACCTGACAGGATGCGACAGGTGCCCAGCACGCACGATCGGGCGAATTCCGTGACCTGTGTAGGGCAAAGACCTATCGGTGCGACGTGTCAGCGTATCCCTGACACAGCCGTGCGCGGATCACGCACGAAAGTTCCAGCATCTCCCGACTCCCCCGACACCCTGGGCCGGCGATCGTACAGGCACGAACCACGAACGATCCGCCCCGGAGGGGGAACATGATCCGCAAACGAGTGCTGTTCACGACAATTGCCGCTGGAGCAACCGTGCTGGCGACCGCCGCCTTCCACACGGACAACCACCCGCATCTGTCGGTGGCCCGAACGGATTTCGCGCACACCGTAACACCGACGACACCCGCCTACCTGGCACAGTTGCCTCCGCTCGATCCCGCGCCTGTGAAGGAGTTCCGCATTCCGATCATGGACGCGAAGCTGCACATCGCGCCGGGCATCAGCTACGAAGGGTGGACCTTTGGCGGCACCGTGCCAGGTCCTGTCATGCACGTGCGCCAGGGAGATCTGGTACGGATCACCGTGGTCAACGAGACGCCCATGCCGCACTCGATCGACTTCCATGCGGCGCGCGTTCCAGCGAACGTCGCGTACCGCGCGATCATGCCCAGGGATTCGCTGCAGTTCGAGTTTACGGCTACCGACCCCGGCGCGTTCCTCGTGCACTGCGGCACGCCACCCGTGCTCATGCACCTCATGCAGGGCATGTACATGACGATGATCGTTGATCCGCGCGATGGGTGGGGCACGAAGGCCGATCACGAATTCGTTCTGGTGCAGAGTGAGTTCTACGCGAAGGATGGTCCCGGCGGAACGGATGCGCAGCCGGACTACGCGGCGGCGCAGGAGAAAGAGGCGAGTCAGGTGGTGTTCAACGGCCGCGCGTTCCAGTACAAGGACCACCCGCTGCACGTCAACGTTGGTGATCGCGTGCGGCTCTACGTGGTGAATGCGGGCCCGAGCCTCACGAGTGACTTCCACATCGTGGGCGCGATCTTCAATCGGGTCTACCCGGATGGTGATCCCGCGCACGTGTTGAGCGACGTCCAGACGTATGCCGTGCCGGCGGGCGGCGGTGCGGTGTTCGAAACCGTTTTCGACGCGAAGCAGAGCGGGGAAGGACTTTACGCCTTCGTGACCCACAGCTTCGCGGACGCCCAGAAGGGCGCGGTCGGCCTCATTCAGGTGGGCACGCCAAAGCAGTTCGCGACGATGGATCATTGAGGCTCGGCGGGACGACTGGTTCCGGGCCGGACACCTGCGGGTGTCCGGCCCGTTCGCCATCCCGCCATTGCCATTCCCCGAGCGTCGTTCGATCATCCGCATCATGCGCTCATCCACGAACGCCGGCGACGCGGTTCCCCGCCGGATCATTGGCTATCACCGGGACGAGGAGCATCACTGGGTGGCCGAACTGGAGTGCGGTCACACGCAGCACGTGCGGCACGACCCGCCCTGGCAGGTGCGCGACTGGGTTACAACCGAGGCCGGGCGCGCCAGCCATCTGGGCACGACCTTGTTCTGCGTGAAGTGCGTGACCGGCGAGCGCCCGTGAGCGGTCAGTTCACGGTCGCAGTCGCGCGAAATAGATCTTCTCTGTCACGCTGTTCGCGGCGTAGCGACGCTGCTCATGCTCCCGGTCAGCGCGGTAGCGCGCGTAGCGGCGTTCGTACACGCGGAAACTTGACGGTTCGCCGTGGTCGCGAAAAATCCGGCGAATCTCGTCTTCCGGAATGATCCCTTCGCTGTTGTAGCTCATGAGTACGTAGCGCGCCTCGGCACGGCTGATCAACTCATCGAGTGCATCGACACATCCGCCGCGCGTGGACCAGCGTGATTTCCTGTCGCCGTCCGGAATGAGACCCGTCTTGCCGCGCACCTCCGGTTCGGCGTGAAACCAGCCGGCGGCGATGACCTCCGGCACGTGATAGTACGCGCTGTACTGCCGCGTGTTGTAGGGTGGGTCCAGATAGAGCAGCTCGTGCCGGCCCACGCTGCGCACGACCTCATTGGCATCGCCCAGCATCGCGCGACAGGCGAGTCCGGCTCCGGCCACGACATCGGGCAATTCGAGTCGCAGCGACCGGCGGGCATTCGATTGCCAGGCCTTCACGTAGGCGGCGTAGATCCCCGTGGTGTTCGCCACCGCGTCAGCGCCTTCGAGCAGCGACGCGAGCAGCAGCGCCTGTTCGTGATCAGTCAGCAGTCCCGCGGAGCGCCATTCATGGACGCGCGTGCGTACGGCATCGATGCGCTGCCCGTTCGCGGCGGTGAAGTACATCCGGCCGCCGTCGTCGCCACCGGTGGCGTGTCGCGAATACTCGCGGGTGATGAACCCGGAACAGGGCGGCAGTGCCTGTTCGAGGTAGGAGAGCACCTGGCTGGCCGGATGCCGGGGATCGCTCGCATCGTTCCAGAGTTCGCGTTGTGCGCCCGGCATCTCGCCGGCACGGCGCTGGCAGCACGGATGCTCGAGGGTCTCGCGCACCGCGCCATCTGCTGCCCGCAGTGCCGCAAACGCGGGCAGCGCGTCGAGCTCGATGCCGGCCTGCTGCAGGATGTAGCTGTACGTCATGAGATCGCACGACCAGACCTCGAACCCGCG
>Ga0070683_100001053_pt1 | contig 20720 bp, 19 predicted proteins | sample KBSC713LmetaG_FD_64662 | JGI IMG/M metagenome (GOLD analysis project Ga0070683, IMG submission 64662) | Corn rhizosphere microbial communities from Kellogg Biological Station, Michigan, USA - KBS C7.1-3L metaG | ecosystem: Host-associated > Plants > Roots > Rhizosphere ... | reverse complement strand
AAATTCCAGTATTTTCCATCCCTCTGCATCCGTTTTTTTAAGGACAGGTGCAATCAGCGATGCTAAAATAATATTAATGCCGTAGATGAGGATCATCATGATCCACCACGGCATTTTTCCGTTTATAGGAACAACAATGAAGTATACCAGTGATGAGCTGATTCCTTGGGCGAAATAAAAGAATATGGCATTTTTACCTATATAAGTGATGAAATTTTCTTTGGTGACCTTAAGCCTGTTGTATAACGTAAATAAAGTAACCAGGGAAAATAATGTCCAGATTATATAAGGGATCTTAGGAGGGAACTTATTCCTGTTGATCTGATAAAAAATATCGCTTCCGTAAGACCAGAACATCAGTATCAGCAGGGCACCTACAGCCAAATAAAGCAACGGGACCATCAGGGTGCTTATTTTTTTGCCTCTCATCCTGTTGCCGATCAGGAAAACCGCCAGATAAAAGCTGACATATCCCACCTGGCCCGTCGGATAGTAGAACGGGAAAAAATTAAACAGCAGTGTCAGGATAATGCAGAGGGCAATAAACCAGTTGATATGTTTCGGAAAAAACTTTAGGATTAGCACTCCGAATACACTCAGGATGAAATAGACTTTCAGGTACCAGAAACTTCCCATCACCACCGGGAAAGTATCGGCATTGGTGTACTGGTGCAGGTACCAGTTCCCAAGCGTCTGCCATTGCGGTTCTGCAGATATTGCCGTTGCTGCATATTTGGATCCGAAAGTGGAATAAAAATGCTGGAGCCACTCTGCTGAAAAGAAGCTGAGGCCGAATACCTTGAAAGAATAATCCGCAAAAAACAGCAGGGTCACAAAAATCATATAGGTAATCTGCAGTTTCAGCAGCCTGTAGAATGTTTTTTCAATATTGCTGCCTGAGGTTATTCCGCTCAATGCATAAAACAGAGCTACATCAAATACCAGCGAAAGCACCCTTACTTCGGCCGGAATATAAAACTGTCCGGACCAGAAAGCGGTGTGGATGAAGATGATGGACAGGGTAGCGAGCCCTTTGGCAAAATCAATATAAAGATCTCTTTTCATGCAGGGTATTGGATATAATTGATACAGCCAAAAATAGATAAAGTTTTCCGAATAGTTTTTACAAAAAAAGAAAGCAGAACCGTAATCCTGCTTTCTTTACTGTAAATATTGAGAATGAATGTTATTATTTCAGTTGTTTGAACTCTTCGGCAGAGATCTCTCCGGACTGGATTTTTCTCAGCTCGTCAATATACTGCATCATATAGGCATCAAGTTCCGGATTCCTTGAATTTTTCCCCATTTTATATGTGCCGTTCAGCACACCCTGGTAATAGTAGAAAAAGTTGTAATCAAAATCAGATGCAGAAAGGTTATACTGCCCCAGCAGGAATCCCAGACGCACTGCTGATCTTCTTTGTGGCGGTGTACCGTGGTGGCCCGGGCTTGTCGTCGCGTAATCCCCGATGCTCTGGGCAAATTCATAAGCTGCAGCAATTTCGGAGAATTGCGTTTTATTGTAGCCTTCCGGTCTTCTCAGGTAATAGCCTGCAAATCCGTCCGCCTCAAGCTCATTCGGCCTGGCTGTGGATTCGTTTACGGAAGGCAGTCCGAAAATGTACTGGAGCTGATGGCCGTACTCATGGGCAAGGATCATGGCATTTACAATATCCCCGCCTTTGTTTTTGGCATCATAATAGATGGCATAACCGTAATAAATTTTCCCGGTAGAATAGGAGATGGCATTGTAGGTAGAATTCGGGCTGGATGGGTCATCAACAAATCTCAAAGTAGGATTGTTTCTGCCCCATAAGCTGGCGATTTTAGTCATCTGGCCATTCATGAAGTTGGTATCCGTTGAGGTTTTCAGGGTCGTTTTCAGCACTGCTGAGGAATTCCAGTTCTGGTCTACATAGTAACATGCCTTTTCCCGTTCATTAGGCTGCTCGACTTTGGCACTTTCAGCTTGGGGCTGTTGTAAAAGATTGTTGTCTTCGGTAGAGTTGTCATTACATGCTGTTAAAGAGAATACAGCAATAGCTCCTGCTAAACAGCAGAAATTAAAGTTTTTCTTCATATTAAAAATTTTGGTATCGACTAAGTTATAAAATTATCTTTTACACGGAATGATATTCATCTGAAAAAATATTCGTAGCATAGTGAATAGGATAAGTGTTTTATTTCGCAAAAAATAAAGATTGATTATGAGAGGATTGGAAAATTATTCATATATTTGCACCTCGAATAACTAAAATTTTATAAACAATGTTTGCAATTGTAGAAATAGCAGGGCTTCAATACAAAGTTGAGCAAGACCAGAAGTTGTTTGTAAACCGTTTGGCAGGAGACAAAGGATCAAAAGTTTCTTTTGACAAAATTCTTCTTACCGTAAACGGTTCAATCACTGTAGGCGCCCCGGCTGTAAGCGGAATCACTGTAGAGGCAGAGATTCTTGATCACGTTAAAGCTGATAAAGTAATCGTTTTCAAAAAGAAAAGAAGAAAAGGTTACAAAGTTAAAAACGGTCACAGACAATCTCTTACTCAGATCCAGATTACCGGTATCACCGGATTTGAAGGAGCTAAAAAGGAAGAGAAAGCTGCTAAGAAGACCACGAAAAAAGCAGATGCTGAGACTGCTGAAAGCGCAGAATAATTGTAAAACCAAAAAACCTTAGAATAAAATGGCACATAAGAAAGGAGTTGGTAGTTCCAAAAACGGTAGAGAATCACACTCCAAAAGATTAGGAGTAAAGATTTTCGGAGGTCAGGAAGCTATTGCCGGAAATATTATTGTTAGACAAAGAGGTACGCAACACCACCCGGGTGCAAACGTGGGTATCGGTAAAGACCACACTTTGTTTGCATTGGTAGACGGTAAAGTAGTTTTCAGAAAGAAAGCAAACAACAGATCTTTTGTATCTGTAGAAGCAAACGCATAATTTATTTATCCGTTTATACACAATTTAATCCTCAGCAGTTTTGCTGAGGATTTTCTTTTTATTTATACTATTGATTATTATTTTACGTTATATAAAAACCAATTCTAAAATAAAATCAATATGAAACACGTAAAAAGACTTTCCAGAAATGAGCTCAGAACCCTACAGGGCGGTTTTAAGTGCGAAGGGATTTCCTGTGACTGGTACTGCAGCCTGCCTGCAGGAAGCCGTCCGGTATGCCTTTCGCCCCAGACCTTAGTGCCGATCTGCGGCGGATGCAACAGTGCAGATATATAACCATAGCTGCAGCGAAATAAAAATCTCCTTCTTCACGAAGGAGATTTGCTTTTTAGAATCCTACCTGGAAACCTGCTTTTACGCCGAATTTGGAGATATCCGGCCGGTCCAGGTAATTGCCCCGCCAGTTAAAATCTACCCTGAAAATCCTGAGGTTCCCGAAACCGATGTTTTCAATTCCGAAACCGTATTCAAAATAAACATGGTCACTTGGAGCAGAGTATTTGAAACCGGCAACATTGATGTTCTTGGATTCATCGCTTAATGTTCCGTAAGCGCCTCTCAGGAAAGCGACTTCCCTTAGTTTCAGCTTTTTGATCAGCGGAATAAACGACAGGATCTTACCGTTGAAGTGATGTTCCAGATGCAGGGTAGTATAAGTGTCTGCAACAAATTCATAGTAATTGAGCTGCGCAAAGGTATTGGGCGCAAGGCTGTACGACTGGTTTCCCGGGATTACGTTCTGCAGGGCCAAAGGGACGGTATCGAAGTTTTTCCCGGCTTCAAAATTCACCATCATTTTACCCCAGCTCCCGATCAGGACCGGTTTATAAAACATGAACTGCAGCTTATTGTAATTATAGTCAGCGTTAAACAGTCCTTCTATACCACGGGTATATTTAAGTATAATGGTCGGCGCAAGTGTGCCATGTTCGGTACGGTCGACACCAGTCTGGGAAAATTTGGCACCCGGCCTTGCAATAAGGCTGAAGGTAACGTGTGAATCATTCAGGGTTTTCCTCAGTTCCCCGTTGCGGTAATACATCAGGTTGAATCCCGAAGGATTGGCGGATTTAATGCTCTGCATGGTTCCGTCTACTCTGAGCTGGATATTTTTCCAGGGTTCGATAGACGTGAACACATTGGTCTGGTTAACGGAGCTTAATGAGGCATTTTCACCTCTGGCAAATACCGTTGATGAAGCAAAGGTCCTGGACATAATCCCGTCATCATTGGTCAGCTGGACACCTAACTGAAGAATGTCTCTTCTGGTGCCTGCCCCGATCATAAACCGGTTGACCCTGTTAAACATATATTTGGCTTCCGCACCGTATTTCAGCTGTTGGTCTTTAAATCCGTATGCCGTATAAAACTGGACCCTCCACGGATCATTACGGGTAAAATACGTTCTGGCTCCGATCCTGATCCGGTCGCCTTCCACATCATTTTTTCCGTAGACAGAAAAGATAGGACCCAGATCGATGGCTTTAAAGACGTTATAATACCCTGAGCCAAGGGTTTCGTACAGTTTTACGATACGATTGAATTTTGGGGTCTTTTCAAGCCTGTCAAGCATCTCATAGACACCCTGTTCGCTTTTGGATAATGAATCAGGCCTCGCTTTGGCCCAGTACGCATCATCTTTTTCTACAAAACCGCTTTCATATTCTTCTGCCTTGCGGTTGAATACCTTCGGGTCAAGAGCTTTATTGAAATCATATTCAGAATAGTCTACAGTTCTTTTCGCGATCAGACTCTTTGCCGTTTTCTTTTTTGAGAAAGGCGTCATTTCGATTTCGGTCACGAACTTCCTAGGAAGAAAAGTATTTTCATCCGGGTTGTCATATTCCAGTTCGGTGGAGATGCCGTTGATAAAATTGACATTGATCTTTTTCGTTGATTTTAAGGTAGCTCCCAGCACGGCATAGCTGTCTTTTGCAATATAGAGGTAGCCCTGAAAAGCCAGGACCTCTGTCCGTTTAGGCTGATACCGGATTCTGAATGCATTCTCCCCGCGTACGGATATGGTGTCAATCAGATTATAATCGTAAGTACTGAACCCGTCCGTTCCTACCGGGCTGGGAAAACCGATGTCGAAATAGTTCAGTGTATTGTCATAGATATTGATGTCGCGGTACAGGTTTTTAGCTGTTAGAATGACGATCTGATTATCCTGGAACCCAGAGGTCTTTTGTGCAACGAGCAGTTTCTTGTTTCTTTTTGCCGGCCTGTTTTCACCGTAATTTTCGTACACAGCTTCATTAAGGAATAGCGGAAGCGCCAGTTTGCCGCTGGCAGTGGAATCGGCATAATCGAAGACAAAGTCCAGCTTGTTGAACATTTTCTTTTTCATGAAGGCACTGTCCAGGTTATTGGCATCAAGCTCTATCTTCTCGTATTCCTTATAAGTGTAGGTGTCAAACTTATCCAGCCCGTTGTTTCTTTTCCGTTTCCATACTTCCTGCATGATGGCATAGGCCGGATTCTCTTTTTTATTTTTATACTTCGGCTTTTCATTGTGAATCACCACTTCCTGGATATCGCTGACTTTCTCACGGGAAAGTTTAACCAGAAGCGGAGCTGTGTTGTCCTGAGCAATACTGATCGTTGCCAGGGCATAGCTTTTTTTCAGGAATTTCAGCTGGTAAATGATGCTGTCTGACTGTACTGTGAATGCTGCGGAAGAAGTAGTCAGTACCGCTTTATCTGATTCATTGATGAATACATCCACTCCGGTGATTTCCTTGTTGGTTTTGGCATCGATAATTCTGCCGCTGACGGTACTTTGGGAATAGATGAAGCCGGAAAAGAATGTGAAGATTAAAAGATAATAATATGGAGTATGGTTAAACATTTGTTGTTTTATCAGGCATTAGCATAAACAAAAAGTATGCACTTTATTTTAAACGGTATCATTTCGGATAAATTTCATTAATCCGGTAAAAAAGTGCAAATGTACTGAATTAATATCAGCCGTTTCATGATGAGCATCAGGGCATGGATTTTAATTCAGTATGCTATGAATAAAAACGGTTTAATTATGTGGCTGAAGCTGCCGAGCACTAAAGCCACGGGATTGATTCTCTATCTTTATATGGTAATGAAGATCAGATTGCTCTCAGTGGTTACCGGAAAAAAAATTGTCTGATCAACACAATACATGATAAGATCAGACAATTTTTTGATAATCTGTTTAGTGTGTTACACTAAAGTTCGATACTGTTATTTCTTACACTATATTTTTTTTTCAATTGTCTTTCTTCCTCGCGCATTTCTTTTGACTGAAAAAATTCATCCGGCAATTGCATACCCGCAGGCATATGCTGAGCAAACGTCTCTTTTATACCCGCAAAAGGATTCTTTTTATATTGATCGTATTTTTCTAAAAATTTTTCTTTTGTAACTATATTAGGTACGGAACTGATATATTTATCCATATATGATTCAAACTGGATATCGCCGGTTTTTCTGTTTCCTTTCAGTTCCCAGGAATAATTTTTTCCCTGATCTTCAATTTTGACGATTAATCCCGGAAGGCCATAAAATTTGTAGGGTCCATCCTGAAAAGGGATTTCAGTCGTGAACCATGCAATCCACTTCCTGCCGCCAAAATCTGTAGTTGCTTTTTGAGTGTTGTATATACCGATTTTCTGTTTTTCATCCGAAATCTTCCAGTTCAGGTTTGGGTTTTCGCGATATGAAAAATAATCCAGAGCAATCAAACCTGTATACACCACTTCATGGATCGGGTATGTTTTGAAAATCCGATGCATGAATAGAGCATTTTTATTACCCAGTTTCTTAAGCTTAGGCATTTGGCCGATTTTTGAAAATTCCTGGAACGCGGCATCTGCTAATGAATCGTTCTGAATTTTGTCATAGGATTGGTAAAGAGATCTATTCTGATCAATATCCAAAACCATCATTTCCTTTTCGAGTTGTACAGAATCCTTACTGGGTTTGTAGGTCAGCTCATAAAAGAATCGGTTTGCTGTATTTTGTGCATTGAGCAGCACAATAGCCATGGTCAAAATGACCTGTAAAACTTTTGTCATAATCGATGTTTTAGGTGGTATGTTTAATGGTATTGGTTGAATTCGTATTTTGTTGTTCTTTCAGGTCGCCTTTCAGGAAGGAATCAAGAACATACTGCATATCCGGAAAAGACGGATCTTCCCAATATTTTGATGTATAATAACTTCTATCCAGGTCAAACTTTATTTTATGATCATCTTTATGGTCTCCGGAATCAAACGAAGTAGGATAGAAATTAGCATAGATATGGAGTATATTGTAGTTCGGCTCGTTTTTGTATTTCAGTTTTATAGATCTATTTTGATTGTATTCCAAAAGGTCTTCCAGTGTTTTCCTGGAGTCCCTGTTATAAGTGATATTTATAATATTTCTGGTATATAAAAAATGATATCCCAAGAACGCTATATCTTTTTCTGGATATTGCACATCTTTGATCTCTATTTTGTCAATTTTCCTGCTCTTCACTTCCTGATAAACCATGTTTTTGCTTTTTTTGTATTGATCAACGTTCCCCACCCATTTTATATCCGGAACTTGCATAAAAGCAAGGAACTCCCAAGAAGATGATTTTTTTAGGTTTAACTCTGATTTCGGCAATTTGAAAATCCTATACTGCTGAATCCGGACAGCTTTCAGTTTTTTTGTTTTACTATTGAATATATATCTTACAATCCCGTCAGCATAACCATTTACCGTATTGTTAAGGGTTGTATATGTATTAAAGTTTCCCGTGATGTAGATATATTTTCCGGTTTTATGGTTTTTGACCGGCATAGGATCAATTTCCGTAACCTGATCATTAATTTTGATCACCGGCTGGTCAAAATCTGAGTAGGACAGGGTATCTAAGGGAATATTCTTATACACAAGCTGAAATTTCTCCTGATCACGTTTCAGGGATTGTTTATCGATTGTACCGTGATCATCGGAATACGCTGAAATACTACCATCTTTGCCGAGAACCGAAACTTTGGGCAGCGGTTTTCCGGTCTTTTCGGAAACAAAAGTGATGCTCTGTGCATTGACGAAGCTGTACCATATGATCAGTAAGAAGAACAGTGTGCTTTTTTGCATAATGTATTGTTTAGTGAAGATTATAATCCCTATCCTATATAAGACAACCTGAAGGTCAAAAAAGTTTCAGTTGATTGAAAATTTTATTGTAAATATAAAAAAGACTGAGGATTGACATCAGTCTTTCAATACTGTTTTCTATAATTTATGAGAATAAATCTGCGTACATTGGGATTGGCGTTTATAACTTCTTGCAAAAAACTATCAAATTAGAACAACCTGAAAAAGCAGCTGCTGAAGATCATCGCGATTCCTTAGTGTTCATTAGGCTCCTCTTTTAGATCTCCTTTAAAAAAGCTGCTAAAGACCGGCTGCATATTTGGGAAGGAGGGATCCTGCCAATACTTGGACTGGTAATTACTGCTGTTTTTGTTGAATCTTACTTTTTTAATATCATTATCATTGCTGAAACTGAATTCTGTCGTGTAAAAATTGTTGTATAATGCTAATTGATTGTATTCGGATTCACTCTTATGTTTTAGCTTCATGTAGATAAGCTCATTATATTCCAGAAAGTCTCTTAACGTCTTTCCTGATCCTTTTTCAAAAGACATACTGAACACTTTTCTGAAATCGTAAAACCTGAATCCTAAGAACCCGATTTCTTCTCCCTTGGCCATCGCATGGGCTACTTCAATCTGATCTTTAACGTCACCCTTCAGTTCTTTTATGGTATTGCTTGCTTTCTTATATTCCTCAGGATTTCCCAAATGTTTAAGTTTCGGCAGCTCCAGGGAATTTACATAATCATAAGAAGAAGTGTTTTTTATATCATTCGTTGCAGTTTCTAATCTGAATATTCTGTACTGCTCTACATTGGTACTTTTCAGCTTTTTTGTTTTGTTGTCAAAAACATAGGTTACAATCCCATCGGCATAAGCGTTCAGCTTATCGTTAACAGTGACATAAGCGTTGAAATTTCCCTTGATAAGTATGTACTTTGCGGGCTTATCATTTTTAATAACCACAGCTTCAATGTCTTTGATACGGTCGTTAATTTTGATGATGTCCTTATCAAAATCAGAATAGGATAAAGTGGCAACTGAAACATTATCATAGACCAGCTGAAATTTTTCCTGATCGGGTTTTAATGACTGCTTATCGATTTTACCATCAATATCCGAAAAAGCCAGAATACTGCCGTCTTTTCCAAAGACTGAAACTTTAGGTAATGGCTTACCGGTCTTTTCGGAAACGAAAGTGATGCTTTGCGCATTAAATAAACCGTACAATGCGATAACTAAAAATAAAAAAATCTTTCTTGTCATATTATTTTGTTATTAATTATTAAGAGTCTTATCTACTCATAAGACAATACCAATAGCAAAAAGGTTTCAGTCCAGCTGCATTTTTTTATTGGAAAGCATAAAAAAAGACTGATCATTATAATCAGCCTTTTCTATATGATGGTAGTATGTTTTCTTAGAAATTACATGACTGAATTTCATACTTCCATTTTCTCCTAGATACCTTAAAATAGGCATCATTTAAGTACGGATAGATAGGGTAATGGTTGTATACCCAAATATTATTTATTGTATCAGGGAATATTCCTTGCCTATTCTTTACTTTCCATTGGGTAATTCCCTTAGGTCTTCTTTAAAGAAGCTGCTGAAAACCGGCTGCATGGTAGGAAAAGAGGGGTCCTGCCAATATGGTTTCTGGTAATTGCTGTTACTTTTATTGAAATTTACTTTTTTAGTATCATCAGCATTACTAAAATTGAATTCTGTCACATAAAAATTATTGTATAATGCTAATTGACTGGGGGTGGGTTTCTCTTTCAGTTTAAGTTTTGATGAGCGGATTTCACCATAGTCCAGAAAGTCTCTCAACGTTTTTCCTGATCCTTTTTCAAAAGATATGTTTATAATTTTTCTGTAATCATAGACGGTTACTCCAAAAAATGAAAACCCTTTTTCCGACCCGATTTTATCTAAGATTTCAATCTGGTCACTTTGATCTCCCTTTAATTCTTTAATCTTATTTTTTCCGGCTTTATATTCCTCCGGCTTTCCTACATATTTAAGTCTTGGTATATCCAACCCTGCTGTGTAAGATAAGAAAGACCCATTCATTTCATCCTGCAATTTGAAGATCCTGTACTGCTCCACATTGATACTTTTCAGTTTTTTTGTTTTATTATTGAAAATATAAGTCACGATCCCATCAGCATAGCTTTTCAGCCTATTATCTGAAGTTACATAAGCATTGAAATTCCCCCTGATAAGAATATACTTGGCGGGCTTGTCATTTTTGATGACTACCGCTTCAATATCTTTGATGCGGTCATTAATCTTGATGATGTCCTTATTAAAATCGGAATACGATAAAGTGGCTACGGAAACATTGTCATAAACCAGCTGGAATTTTTCCTGGTCAGGTTTTAATGACTGCTTATCAATTTTACCGTCAATATCCGAAAAAGCCAGGATGCTGCCGTCTTTTCCAAAAACTGAAACTTTAGGTAGCGGCTTACCGTTTTTCTCGGAAACGAAAGTGATGCTTTGCGCATTAAACAAACCGTACAATGCAATCACCAAAAGAAAAAAAATCTTTTTTGTCATACTGTCCTGCTTTGAAATATTAAAGAATCATTTTTATTGATAAGACAATGACGATGGCAAAAAGGTTTCAGGCTACCGGAATTTTTAACGGTAAAGCAAAAAAAAAGACTGATCATTAAAATCAGTCTTTTTTATTATCAGTCTCAGAAATAATACTGATGCATTTCAGAATGTTCGACATCACCTATATTCTCAAATATGAAAATAATTCTGCAGGGCTGTAAGTCCGAACCCTATTTATGGCTACAGGAAGCATGGCTATGATTTGGGTGTATAGTTTGCATGTGTTCCAGGTTTAATTTTAATCAGCCGTTTTTAGTTCATTGCCTCCACTACTTTCTTACTGTCGACAAATTGCTCAAAACGTACAATTTTACCATCACACAAATCCCAAACGTGCACAACCCTTGCAGCAAATGGCTTCATCGTTATTTTATAGGTTCCTGTATAGGTGCCGATGACCGCAATCTGGTTATCACCTGTAATATAATTCTCAGGTGTAAATTTATAATCTATCCATTCTGTTGCTAAGCGATGAAAGACATTTCTCGAAATTTCCTGAATGCCTGTATAAGTGCCTGCATAAGGAAACCCGGCAGCCTCGGTCCATTGGGCATCAGGAGCCAGATATGCTTTCAGGTTTTCACCGTTTTCTTCTGAAGTTTTTCCTTCGTATGTGCTTTTTACAATTTCTAAATTTGTCATAGTTGTAAATGGTTTTAAATGCCAGACTGTACAATTATGTTTTTTTGTTTACCATTTCATCTCTCCGGTCAATACTTTAGCACCCAGCATCAGAGCCATTTCAAAAGTCAGATTCGGATATTTTGTTTTAATGGCTTTTATTAAATCTTCAGAGGTCTTACTGGTCTTTAATGCCTCTTCATAAAAAAGAATATATTCTTTAGTGTGCTTTACTGAAGTGAGATCAAGAGCATCTCCGGTTTTACCGTGTGCAGGAATAACAACAGAAGGATTTAACGCAATGATTCTGTCAAGTATGTTGATCCAGTTGGAACGGGCCTCAGCTGTCTGCGCATCAGCCATCCAGATATTAAAACCATTACCGAATACATTTATTCCACCAACAACTGCTTTAGCTGCGGGAATATACACAAAAGTTTTTCCTGGGAAATCTTCCAATCCGATAATGTCAAATTTTTCACCTTCCAACTCAAGTATATTATCTTTTAAGACCTGTGGCAATACGATGTTTGATGTAATTGCTTTTCCTAGCCGTTCGCCCCAAACGTCTAACTTTTTCTGAGCAGTTTTTGTTATTTGTTCAACAACGGCGGGTACTGCATAGGCAGTTACCTCCGGAAAATATTGTTTGAATACTTCTAACCCGAAATAAAAATCGGGATCGTTATGTGAGATGTAAATTGTGGTCAGTTTCTTACCGGATTCCTTAATCTTTTGGGCAACCGTTTCGGCATCTTCTAATGTGAATTGTGCATCAATTAATATTGCATCGTTTTTTCCTGATACGATTACGGATGCTACTCCAAAGCTGTTTTCAGATGCATTGAATACATCAAGATCATATGGGCCGGCTTTGATGGTTGTAAAGTTTTGTGCTTGTGTTGTCATATTGAATATCATTAAAATTGTGAATAATGCTGTTTTGGTTTTGTCTGATGTTCACGCTCAAAAAATAATCTACAATGTTTTTTTGAAATGTGATATGTTTGTCCTGCGCCGTTTTTTTGATTTTGATATACAAAGATGCGAAGGGCACAAACCAAAAACATTGAACAAGTTCAATAAATTCAACTCTTTTTATCCAATGCAATTTTTTTTCTGATCCTACTCACAAATTCGTGGCTGATACCCAAATATGCTGCAACCTGTAAATTAGTTAGCCGTTGTGAAAGCATGGGGTATTTTCCTGTAAAATCTATATATCTCTGGTCAGCGGTTTTGCTTAGGTTATCTATCATCCGCCGCTGTAATGCCACATGCGTTTTTTGTGTCATAATACGGAAAAGCTTTTCAACAGCAGGAATACTTTCATAAGCTCCATCTTTGTCTGTCTTTGAGATTAAAAGGAGTTCACTATCCTCCAAAGCTTCAATATATAATTGTGACGGCATTCCATTTGTAAAACTGTCAATGTCAGTGACCCACCAATCTTCGGCAGCAAAATACAGTACTTTATCAAATCCGTTGGCATCGACATAATATACTCTAATAAGTCCTTTAAGTACAAAAGCTTCAAACCTGCACACTTCACCTTCGCGTAATAAAAATTCTTTTTTTTTAATTCTTTTTTGAGTAAATAAATTACAGAATTGCTCCAGATCTGATGCGGAGAGTTTAATGTGCCTGGCAATATTTTCTTTGAGTCGTTTCATGTTTTTCCAGTTTTATACAGATATGGCAATACTATTTTCTCTCTAAAATAATGATTACATTTTTAATCGCCAATGAAAAAAGGGGCCTGAAATCATAATGATAATAAAGTTAAGCCCTTCAGTCTTTTCACAGCAAAACAAAAAAAGACTGATCATTACAATCAGTCTTTTTTATTATCTTGTTAGAAGCCCTTAGAAAGGATACTCATAAATTTCAGATTCGTGTAAATAAGGGTTTCCTGTAGGGATAAGTTTAAGTTTGGATAATGCAGTCATTACCGTAAAGATAAACAGTCCTCCTACGAAAAGGATCGCTCCGATAACCAATAGGAATACTTCAGGAGTTTTCCAGTATGGACCTACCGTTCCAGGCATGACCATATTGAAGTAGTCTACGATGTGTCCGAAGATCACCACGATTGCCATGATGGTTACCACTTTATAGTTTCTCTTGATGCTGCTGCTCACCAATACCAATAATGGTAGAAGGAAGTTAACGATCAGCATCGGCAGGAAAGTAGAAGAGTAGTGCTGGAACCTTCCGAAGAAGTAGTTCACCTCTTCCGGAACGTTAGCGTACCAGTATAACATGAACTGAGCAAACCATGTATATGTCCAAAGCATACTTGTTGCGAAAAGGAATACACCGAGGTCGTGCAGGTGATTATCATTGAACTGAGGCAGGAATCCGTTTTTCTTAAGGAAAACACTTAAAAGGATGATTACTGCAATACCGCTTGAAAGGCAGCTCACCATAGAATACCAGATATACATGGTAGAATACCAGTGAGGGTCAATAGACATCAACCAGTCCCAAGCCCAAGCTGCAGAAGCAAATCCGAAGAATGCAATATATCCTACAGCCCATCGGTATAACATCTGGTAATCTGTTCTTGATTTAGTTTCATCCACTTTCTTAGACTGCGCCTTAAGCTTCCATGCAAAGAACGATGCTCCTACTACATAGATGATTGTTCTTACTGCGTAGAAAGGAATGTTAAGGAACTTTTTCTTTTCAAACAGGATAACATCGAAGTTAGGCTTGGTAGGGTCTGTGAGATCCGGATCCATCCAGTGGAACAGGTGCCCGTTGTGCGTAATATTCAGGATCATAATGATCACCAGAATAGCACCTCCATATGGGATATAAGAAGCAATAGCTTCCATTACTCTTGTAATAATGATTGGCCAGCCTGCGTGCGCAGCGTGCTGGATACAGTAAAAGAACAGTACACAGCAGCTAACCCCGAAGAAAAATACAGCTACAAAATGGATGGACGCCAAAGGCTGATTGTGAATCTGCATGGCAGCATGTTCCAGGTGAGCTTCATGATCCTGAGGACCTACCATCTCGCTGGAGTGGGTAGGGGCATTATGGCCTGAAGAATGAACAGCCTCCATCATATGTTCGATCTTTTCAGTGGTGATTCCCTTATTCATAAAGAAACCGATACCAAACAAGACCAGACCTACAATAAGGAGAATTATAGATGTTGACTTTAATTTTGGTGAAAAACTATACATTTCTTGTCTTATTTTTTAGTTGCGGTAGAATCTGTTTTTGCTCCTGAAGCGGCTGCCGCCGGTGTTGCTGCATTCTTTTTGAATGCATTCATCACATACATGGCCACTCTCCATCGGTCTCCTGCGTTCAGCTGTCCGGCATAAGAACCCATCGCGTTTCTACCGTTCGTAATTACATAATGAACGGATCCTACAGTAATTTCTCTGTCTGCATAATTAGGTACTCCTGAGAAAGCTCCGCTCTGTACGATAGGACCTTGCCCGTCTCCTCCTACACCATGGCATGCAGAACATGTATGGTCGAAAAGGATTTTTCCTCTTTCAAGATCTTTTGCTGCATTGGCAGGATTCAGGGGAGAAGCCGTAAGGGTTTTTGAAGCATCATACCCTGCATTGTACTCATCTACATTTTTAGGAAGTTTTCCTTCTTCAAAAATACCGTCTTTATTTTGCGGAACCGTACCTTCTACCGGAGTAAGTCCTGTTGCTCCATTGTTTCTTACGAAAGCAGGGATTTCATTTTCATGATCAGAATAGGCATCCTGAGCTTTCATCAACGGGTCATAGGCTACCGGGAAATACATATCCGGGAAATATACCAGGGGCGTATTTTCTTTCGGACCGCAGGAATTAAGTAAAACTGTTGTTAAACCTAAAATCGCTGTAATTTTTAATACATTCTTTTTCATCTTAAGCATCTTTAACAGTTATTTCTTCTACTCCGGTTTCTATCAGCAGCTGCTTTACAGAATCCACATCATCCGTTACGAATTCCATCATGAATTTATCATCGGTAGTCCTTGGATCAGGGTTCTGTGCAGGTGCTCCCGGATACATTTTGTTTCTTACCAGGAAGGTAAGCGACATCATGTGGGCAGCACAGAATACCATTAATTCAAACATCGGAACCACGAATGCAGGCATGTTATGTGCCCAGTCGAACGCCGGCTTACCACCGATGTTCTGAGGCCAGTCATGGTTCATGGTATACCATGTGATGGTAGCACCAATCGTAACTCCGTAAAGAGCGTATAGGAATGCGGCATCAGAAATTCTCGTTTTCTTTAACCCTAAAGCTTTGTCCAGCCCGTGAACCGGGAACGGAGTATACACTTCGTTGATTTTAATTCCTTTATCGTTGAATGCTCTGACGCCGTTCATTAAATCGTCGTCGTCAGCATAAAGTCCGTATACAATTTTAGTGGTGCTCATCTCCTTCTTTTGCTTTATAAGTTTCACCTGAGATTTTCAAAATCGATTTTAATTCAGCCTGTGCAATTACAGGGAATGTTCTTGCGTACAATAAGAATAATACGGAGAAGAATCCGATTGTTCCCAAATATACACCCACGTCAATGATTGTTGGCTTAAACATCGTCCAAGAACTTGGTAAATAGTCTCTGGAAAGGTTGATAACGATGATATCAAAACGCTCAAACCACATCCCGATGTTGATGATCAGGGCAACAATGAAAGTCCAGATAATGTTCGTTCTCAGTTTTTTGAACCAGAATGAAGCAGGAATAACAAGGTTACAGATGATCAGGGACCAGAAAGCCCACCAGTAAGGTCCTACAGCAGCTCCCGGAGAAAGGTAAGTGAAATCCTCAAATCTGGATCCGGAATACCATCCGATGAAATATTCAGTAGCATACGCTACGGTTACCATACCACCGGTAAGGATGATTACGATGTTCATGATTTCGATATGGTACATGGTAATATATTCTTCCAGGTGACACACTTTTCTGGCTACAAGCAATAAGGTCTGTACCATCGCGAACCCTGAGAAGATCGCACCCGCAACGAAGTAAGGAGGATAGATGGTAGAGTGCCATCCTTTGATTACCGAAGTGGCGAAGTCAAAGGATACCGTGGTGTGTACCGAGAATACAAGTGGTGTAGCCAAACCTGCCAATACCAAAGATAATTCCTCGAATCTCTGCCAGTGTTTTGCTTTACCACCCCACCCGAAAGCAAGGAATGTATATATTTTTCTTGTCCAAGGCGTCTTTGCTCTGTCACGGATCATGGCAAAGTCAGGGATAAGCCCCATGAACCAGAATACCGTAGATACAGAGAAATAGGTAGAGATAGCAAATACGTCCCAAAGTAGAGGAGAGTTGAAGTTCCCCCAAAGAGAACCGAACTGGTTTGGTAATGGGAATACCCAATATCCTACCCAAACTCTACCCATGTGGATTACCGGGAAGATGGCTGCCTGTACTACTGCGAAGATGGTCATCGCTTCCGCAGAACGGTTTACAGACATTCTCCAGCGTTGTCTAAATAATAATAATACTGCGGAGATTAGGGTCCCGGCGTGACCGATACCTACCCACCAAACGAAGTTAGTGATGTCCCATCCCCAGTTAATCGTCCTGTTAAGTCCCCATGCTCCAATACCTGTTCCGATAGTGTAAGCGATACAGCCGAAACCGTAGATGAATAGAACCAAGGCAGCATATAATGAAATCCACCATAATTTACCTGCTCTTTCTTCGATAGGTCGTGCAATATCTTCCGTGATATCGTGATAAGTTTTGTGACCAATAATCAGAGGTTCCCTTATCGGAGCTTCGTAATGTCCTGACATTTTTTACCTATTTATTATTTAAACTTTATTTTTCTACTCTGTTTCTTACTTTAGTATGATAGAACACGTTTGGTTTGGTTCCGATCTCTTCAAGTAAATAATATCTTCTGTTGTCAGCATATAGCTTTCTCACTTCAGATGCTTTGTCATTCATGTCTCCGAACTGAATAGATCCGGTAGTACAAGCTTTTGAACAAGCAGTCTGGAACTCTCCGTCTTTTACTACTCTTCCTTCTTTTTTCGCTTCAAGGATGGTAGTCTGTGTCATTTGGATACACAGAGAGCATTTCTCCATAACCCCTCTTGTTCTTACTACTACGTCAGGATTAAGTACCATTCTTCCAAGATCGTTGTTCATATTGAAGTCGAACTTGTCATTCAGGTTATAGGTAAACCAGTTGAAACGTCTTACTTTATAAGGACAGTTGTTCGCACAATATCTTGTACCGATACATCTGTTGTATGCCATATGGTTCTGACCCTGCTGACCGTGAGAAGTTGCCGCTACCGGACAAACTGTTTCACATGGTGCATGGTTACAGTGCTGACACATCACCGGCTGGAAGATGACATCAGGATTTTCGGCAGGGTGGTTCAAAGCACCTCCTTCACCGTTGAATGCCGTTCCGTACAGTTCAGGCACCGCCATTCCTTCCTTAAGACCTTCATAAACCTCTACTTTCTGCTTAGCGGAATAATAACGGTCAATTCTTAACCAGTACATATCTCTGGACATCCTTACCTCATCCTTACCTACCACCGGAACGTTGTTTTCTGCCTGACATGCAATCACACATGATCCGCATCCCGTACACGAGTTCAGGTCGATGGACATATTGAAGTGAGGTCCGTCTGTATCATCAAAAGCATCCCAAAGGTCAATTTTTCTTGCCGGAAGGGCTCCGCTGATGGTATGGTATTCCAAAGGCTTGTTCCATCCGTGGTGTTCATCATCAAAAGCTACGTTTAAGAAATCTGCCAAAGGAACTTCTTTTGCGATTTCATAACGTCCCATCAGGGTGTTCTGAAGCTGGATACCAGCGAAAGGATGCATTTCGCCTGTTTTTTCTATTTTAATGTTGGATACGGCCAGGTTGGAACCGTCAAACAAAGGATAAGCATTCACACCGGTGTCTGCCGTAGCTCCCGAGTTTTTCTTACCGTAACCTAAAGCAAGACCTACGGAGCCTTCTGCCTGTCCCGGCTGAATGAATACAGGAACATCTTTTACCGTCACTCCGTTTACCGTAACGTTCACGATGGAACCGTCCAGCTGCATTCTTGCGTTAAGGTTATTTTCAATACCTAACCTTTCTGCATCTTTAGGAGAAATAGTCAGGTAGTTATCCCACGACATTCTGGTCAACGGATCCGGTAACTCCTGAAGCCAAGGGTTGTTGGCCTGTGTACCGTCTCCCATTGCTGTTTTGGTGTACAATACCAATTCCAGGTCAGACGCCTTGAAAGCTCCCAATTCAGCCAATGCCTGAGCAGCATTTCCGCCGGAATAGGATAAAGCCGTTGTATTGGCTGTAGTATTGAACCCGTTATATAGCGCTTTATTGAAAGAAGTGCCTCCTAATACTGAAGTGGCATTCGCTTTCAGGTAATCGTAATAATTGTTGGCAGCATTGTTCTGTCCGTTTTTCCAAACCAGAAGAGATTCTTCAATCTGTCTGGATTTGTAAATCTTCTGGATGGTTGGCTGCATCAAAGTATACATTCCTGTCTGAGGCTCAATATCTCCCCATGATTCCAGCCAGTTAGCTACAGGAATTACAGCTTTCGCTGCTTTGTACATTTCGTTTTTCTTATCAGCAATCGCTACTACGTAAGGAACTTTGGATAAAGATTTTTTGAAATCCTCGCCTTTATGGTAAGAGTAGATCGGGTCTACGTTGTTGGCGATCAATACACCTACCTGGCCTGCGTTTACCCATCCTAAAAATTCCTGGAATCTTGCTTTGTCAAATTCCTTAAGGAAGTTAGCTTTTCCTGTAAAGGCTACTGATCCTAATTTCTGGTTGATCAGGTGCGCTAACACCTGAGCTCCTTTGGATCCGTCTGCAAATACTACTGCTTTGCTGCCTTTTGCCTGAAGTTCTTTAGCAATTTCTGACGCTGTTTTATCAGAAGTTCCGCCGCCTACGATGGCATTGTAAACTTCAACCAGTGTTTTATTAACTGCACTTGGCTTCAGTCTGTATCTTGAATCTGCATTGGCTCCTGTTAAAGACATATTGGATTCAACCTGGATATGTCTCAGCATGGCTGCTCCCGGCTTTCTTGCTGCTGCGTAAGAAGACTCAAGGCTTGCTGCATTGTAGTCTCCTAAGAAGTCTGCCTGGAAACCTACTACCAATTCAGTTCCTCTGAGGTCATATACCGGTAATGCTCTGGTTCCGAAAACTTCCTGAGCTGCATCCAAGGCAGCAGCATATGGGAAGGCATCATATGTTACCAGTTCCGCAGTAGGGTATTTTGCCTTGAATTCAGCAAATAACTTTTTGAAAGTAGGGGAAGGGAAAGAGTGTGATAAAAGCACGATCTTTTTCCCTGCTGTATTGGCTTCTGCCAAACCTTTAAGGATGAATGCGTCCACTTTGTCAAAAGTTTCATCTTTCCCGTCCAGTTTAGGCTGCTTTACTTTATCATTGTCATATAAAGAAAGAACGCTTGCCTGAGCTCTTGCATTGGTTTTACCCAAATCTCCTGCAGCCGTGTTAGGTTCGATCTTGATAGGTCTTCCTTCTCTGGTTTTTACCAGAACGCTGGCAAAGTCAAATCCGTCGAAATATGTTGAAGCGTAATAGTTAGGAATCCCCGGGATAATATCATGCGGCTTTACCACATAAGGAATCGTTTTGATTACCGGAGCCTCACATGCAGCAAGCGTTACCGCTGCAGTGGAGAACCCTAATAGTTTTAAAAAGTCTCTTCTTGAAGTACTAGATCCGTTCTTTTCAGCATCTCCGAGAAAATCTTCTACCGGAATTTCTTCCTGGAACTCTTTTTGAGCCAGCTTATTGTTCAAAGCCGGGTCTTTAAGTTCATGAATACTTCTAAATTGTATTTTGTTTGAAGCCATTTATACTTCTAATTTTTAGTTATTAATAATGACATTTACCACATTCAATACCTCCAATTGCATCTACAGTAATCTTACCACCGTCTTTAGGGTATTGTTTTTTCAGTTTTTCGTGTAGATTCTTGAAGTACTCTTTATTATAACCGTTGTTCATATCAACCTCAGTCGTTCTGTGGCACTCAATACACCATCCCATGGTAAAGTCATTGGCCATCTGAACAACATTCATAGTGTCTATCTTACCGTGACAGGCTTTACATACCACATCGATTTTGTTATCAGGATTCTTTTTGTTGAAAGAATTGATGATGGCCTGTTCACCGGCTACTACGTGCTGGGCGTGGTTAAAGTAAACGAAATCCGGCATATTGTGGATTCTGGTCCATTCCACCGGTTGTGTTTTTCCGGTATACTGCTGTTTCTGGGAATCCCATCCTGTAGCAGCGTAGATCTTCTGGATCTCTCCGTCATAGAATACCTTGTCTTTTCCTGGCTCCATGTAATGCTCTGCATTGTA
>Ga0070683_100001052_pt1 | contig 20721 bp, 20 predicted proteins | sample KBSC713LmetaG_FD_64662 | JGI IMG/M metagenome (GOLD analysis project Ga0070683, IMG submission 64662) | Corn rhizosphere microbial communities from Kellogg Biological Station, Michigan, USA - KBS C7.1-3L metaG | ecosystem: Host-associated > Plants > Roots > Rhizosphere ... | reverse complement strand
GTTGGGTGGGGTTTCGCATGCGGCCGTGCTGGTGGTCGAACAGATCAGCACGCCGACGCCCGGCCGGATGCTGCTCGAGGCGCGGGTGATCCACGCGATGCCGCGGTCCTCGAGCCGCCGCCAGCAGCGGTTCCATCTCAGCCTGCACGCCACGATCACGCCCGCTGCAGGCCCGGTCGCCGGCCACCCGACGCCAGCGCGGATCGAGGACCTCTCGCTGAGCGGGTTCGCCGCCTCAATCCCCCACGGCCACCTGGATGTCGGCGACCCGATCAGGCTTGTATGCCGGGTGCTGGAAGGAGAGATCCGCGCGGACGCGCGGGTGGTGCGTGCTGCGCCGGCGCGCCTCAGCGGCACGCGGATCGGATGTAGGTTCGTGGATGCGCCCGGTGATGCCCGGTGGGTGCTCAGGCGGTTGCTGCACCGGCTCGAGGCCGCCGATGCCCGGCCGGAGCCCGCCCGCCACTCGGTGTAGGATCAGCCCAGCCGACGCGCCACCGGTGCGCGGCATCGAACCGAGGGGGCAGCGCCGTGGACGACGAACAGGTGCTCGGCCGAATCGAAGAACTGGTGGCCGAGGAACACCGGCTGCTTCACCAGGGCGAGACGCAGCAGGGCCTCGGCCCTGACGATCATGCCCGGCTCGGCGAGGTGAAGGTCCAGCTCGACCGCTGCTGGGATCTGCTCCGCCAGCGGCGGGCGCTCGAGGAGTTCGGCCTCGACCCCAGCGGCGCGTCTGCGCGGCCTGAACGAACCGTCGAGGACTACCAGCAATAGGGCCGCGATGGCCACGCTGATCTATTCGGCGATCGCGTCGCTCGACGGCTATGTCGCGGACGCGAACGGGAACTTCGACTGGGCAGCGCCCGACGAGGAGGTTCACCGCTTCGTCAACGACCTGGAGCGGCCGGTGGGAACCTATCTCTATGGCCGGCGGATGTACGAGACGATGGTCTACTGGGAAGCCGCCGGCACCGGTCCCGGCGAACCGCCGTTCATGCGCGACTATGCCGAGATCTGGCGAGCGGCGGACAAGATCGTGTACTCGAGGACGCTGGAGGCCGCGTCCAGCGCGAGGACGCGACTGGAGCGGCGCTTCGATCTCGACTGCATCAGGCGGATGAAGGCCGGGGCCGATCGCGACATCACCGTGGGCGGGGCCGACCTTGCCGGCCAGGCGATCAGGGCCGGTGTGGTCGACGAGCTTCACCTGTTCGTGACTCCGATCGTGGTCGGAGGCGGCACCCGCTCGCTCCCCGACGACGCCCGGGTGACGCTCGAACTGCTGGACGAGCGACGTTTCACAAACGGCGTCGTGTACTTACGCTACCGCCAAACCTGAAAGCAACGATACGTTAATAAAGTATCTCTGAAGGTACAAATCCGTGAGGTATGCTCGGCCGATGTCACGGCCAACGTGGACGCCGGCTGAAGCGCCCCTCCGCCCCGAGATCCATTCCCTGCGGGAGACGTGGCTGCTGATGACCTGGCAGGAGCAGCCGCAGCCTGCTCGCCGACGCTCCCTGCGTCCACTGGCCGTTTTCGCCGTCGCCGATCTCGTCCTGTGGGCGTTCGTGCTGGGAGGCGCCGAGACCGTGGCCTACTGGATCATCAGGGCCGCCGGCCTGGCGCTTCTGTAGCGGCGCGGCGCCTCGGACTCGGCGCGAGCCCCGGGAGCGGCACCCGACGGGCTAGGATCGGCGAACGCGTCGACGAGGAGGGGATGTGGCTGTCACCGAGAGCTTCGCGGACGTGGTGACGAAGGCCTATGCAACCACGGGGCCGGCGATCGAACTGGGCCGGGGCGTCCACGACGGCGCCGTGGCTCACGACGTGCTGGTGCAGGTTCCCCTCGCCATGATGAACCGCCACGGGCTGGTGGCCGGCGCGACCGGCACCGGCAAGACCAAGACGCTCCAGGGCTTGGCCGAACAGCTGTCGGCGGCCGGCGTGCCCGTGGTGGTGGCCGACATCAAGGGCGACCTCTCCGGCCTCGCTGCCCCAGGAGCGACCGACGGCCCGGCCCCGAAGCGGGCCGCCGATCTGGGCGAGCCGTTCACTCCGGCCGCGTTTCCCGTCGAGTTCCTGGCCCTGGGCGGGCTTGGTCCCGGGGTTCCGGTGAGGGCGACGGTGACCGACTTCGGCCCCCAGCTTCTGGCCAAGGTGCTGGACGCCAACGAGACCCAGGAGCAGAGCCTGCACCTGGTCTTCCGCTACGCCGACCAACGCAAGCTGGCCCTGCTCGATCTGGCCGACCTGCGGGCGGTGCTGAGCCACCTGGAGTCCGACGAGGGCAGGGCCGACCTATCGTCGATCGGCGGCGTCTCGCCGGCCACCATCGGCGTCCTGCTGCGGGCGCTGGCGGGGCTCGAGGACGGGGGTGGCACCGAGTTCTTCGGCGAGCCGCAGTTCGACATCGCCGACCTGATGCGGACCGCCGCCGACGGCCGCGGCATGATCTCCAGCCTCGAGCTCGCGGCCGTGCAGGACAAGCCGGCGCTGTTCTCCACGGCGCTGATGTGGATGGTGGCCGAGCTCTTCGAGCAGCTGCCCGAGGTCGGCGATCTGGAGAAGCCGAAGCTGGTGTTCTTCTTCGACGAGGCGCACCTGCTGTTCGACGGCGCGACCGACGCCTTCCTGCAGTCGGTGATCCGGACCGTGCGGCTGATCCGGTCGAAGGGCGTCGGCGTGTTCTTCGTCACCCAGTCGCCGAACGACGTCCCGGCGGACGTCCTCGGCCAGCTGGGAAACCGCGTTCAGCACGCCCTTCGGGCCTTCACCCCCGACGATGCCAAGGCGCTGCGATCGACGGTCTCGACATACCCGCGGTCGGAGTTCTACGACCTCGAGCAACTGCTGACGCAGCTCGCGATCGGGGAGGCGGTGGTCACCATCCTGTCGGAGTCCGGCGTCCCGACTCCGGTCGTCCACACCCGCATGCGGGCGCCCCAGTCCCGCATGAGCCCGATCGACGATGTCGCCGGGCCGGCCAGGACGTCGCCGCTCTACGCCCGCTACGGGACGGCGATCGACGCGCAGAGCGCACGCGAGATCCTGGCCGAACGCATGGCCCGGTCCTCGGCCGCCGCTGCGCCCGCCCCGGCGCCACCGGACAAACCGGCCCGATCGAAGAAGGCCAGGCCCCCCGCCAGGCACGCCGGAAAACAGGCGAGCGGCGGTGCGCTCGGCACCCTCGGCGACCTGCTGGCCTCGAGCCAGGGCAAGGCCATCGAGAAGGAGGTCGTGCGGGGCGTGTTCGGGATGCTGAAGAAGCGGTTCTGATCGCCGCGACCGACCCCGAGCTGCGAGCCACGCTCGACGAGACCGCCGAGGCCACCGGATTCTCGGGCGTCGTCAGGGTCGACCGGCCCGGCGAGGAGGTGTTCGTGCAGGCCTACGGGCTCGCCGACCGCGGACACGGGGTCGCGAACGGCGCCGACACCCTGTTTGCGCTCGCCAGCGGCACGAAGAGCCTGACGGCGCTCACCGTGGTCAGCCTGATCGCCGAGGGCCGGCTCGACATGTCGACAACCGCGCGATCTGTGCTTCGGGGCGACCTGCCACTGATCGACGACCGGGTGACCGTCGAGCAGCTGCTGGCGCACCGGTCGGGGATCGGCGACTACCTCGACGAGTCGGTGCATGAGGTCACCGACTACGTGATGCCGGTGCCCGTGCACCGGCTGGCCACCACGGAGGATTACCTGGCCGTCCTCGACGGCCATCAGACCGCGTTCTCCCCGGACGAGCGGTTCGCCTACTGCAACGGCGGCTACGTGGTGCTGGCGCTGATCGCGGAGCGGACCGCCGGCGCACCGTTCCACGAGCTCGTCCGCCGGCGTGTGTGCGAGCCGGCGGGGATGTCCGACACCGCTTTCCTACGCTCCGACGAGCTGCCGGGCCGGGCCGCCCTCGGCTACCTGTCAGCCGACGAGCCGAGGACGAACGTGCTTCATCTGCCGGTGTGTGGCAGCGGTGACGGCGGCATCTATTCGACCGCGGCCGATATCAGCTCCCTGTGGGCGGCCTTCCGCGCCGGGCGGATCGTGCCCGCCGAGTGGGCTGCCGAGATGGTGCGGCCACGCAGCGACGTGCCCAGCGAGTCGCTGCGCTACGGCCTCGGCGTCTGGCTCCACCCCACGCGGTCGGTGGTGATTCTGGAGGGATGCGACGCCGGCGTGTCGTTCCGAAGCGTCCACGATCCCGATTCGGCGATCACGCACACCGTGATCTCGAACACCACCGACGGCGCGTGGCCGGTGACCGCGATGCTCGAACAGCAGCTGGGCACCGGATCCTGAAGCCGGCAGCCTGACGACCCCGCCGCGGGCTACGGCCGGGTGGTCACCTCCGCGAGCTCCCACTCTCCGACACCCTTCAGCTCGCGGACCCCGCGGGCCGCGAACTCCAGGCCCGAGCCGGCGACCAGATCCTTGACCGCCCGCGAGACAAACACCTCGCCTGCGCCCGCCTGGCCGCAGATTCGCGCACCGACCGACAACGCCACTCCGGCGACCTTCTCCTCGTGGAGCTCGCACTCGCCGGTGTGCACCCCCGCCCGCAGCTCGAGACCGAGCGGTCTCACCGCCTCGACCACGGCGAGCGCACAACGGATCGCCCGGCCCGGCCCGTCGAAGGTTGCGAAGAACCCGTCGCCGGCCGTGTCACGCTCGTGCCCGCGAAACCGGGCCAGCTCCCGACGCACCACGGCGTTGTGCCGTGCCAGCAGGTCGCGCCACGCACGGTCGCCCATCGCAGCGGCGGTCCGGCTGGAGTCGACGATGTCGGTGAAGAGCAGGGTGGTGAGCACACTCTCGGGGATCACCGGTGGGGGCTCGCCGGCGACCATCAGCTCGATCTCGTCCGCAATGTCGGGGGACAGGAAGACACCCCAGTAGTCCCGGCCGGACACGCACACCTTGCTCGCTCCCGGGATCGCAGCTGCCGCGGCGGCCGACTCCCCGCTGGCCAGCGGTGTATCGCGGTAGAGCACCACCGTGGGCACGCGCACCGCGGCGTACACGTCGCCCATGTCGGTCTCCATGAACGCACGGTTCAGCTCGTAGCCCATGGCCGGGCCTGCTCCGACCCGCAGCCAGTTCGCAAACCAGCTCCGCCCCTCCGCCGTCGCCGCGAGCGTGGGACAGGTTTGCTCGCAGATCTGGTCGCACAACTCCCTGGTTCCCCACATCTCCCGGATCGTGGGCAGCTCCTCGAGCGCGGCGGAGTCGAGATATCCCGGCATCGAGGGATGGAAGAGGGCCAGCGCGATCGAGCTCTCCGGGTAGGTCGCGGCGAACAGAGCGGCCATCAGACAGCCTTCGTGCGAGCCGAAGATGATGGTGCGCGACGATCCCACCGCGTCGAGCACGGCGCGCACGTCCTCCATGCGGGTCTCCAGCGTCGGGAAGCCCCCACCGCGATCGGACAGCCCGGTTCCGCGCTTGTCGAACAGGATCAGCCGGAACGACCGCGCCAGCCGTTCGTAGAACGGTCTCCAGTAGTCCGACTCCCAGCCGTAGACCAGGTTGGAGCAGAAGTCGGGGACGAACACCAGGTCGGTCTCGGCTTCGCCCACCACCTGATAGGCGATCGAGACGCCTCCGCTGCGGACATACCGGACGTCGACTTCCATGCCGGGCTAAGCCTCGCCCACCGGACCCCGATGGCGCAACCGGGATCGGTCAGTGCAGGTCGCGCCCGGCCGGCGACCGCTGCGACCGCTCACGCTTGGCCGCGTACATGGCGGCGTCGGCCTTCTTCAACGCACTGACCAGATCTCGCGCCGGCGGGCAGACCGAATGCCCGATCGACGCGGACAGCGGGTGGCCGTCGACCGTCTGGCGGGCCACGGCATCGGCGATCCTGCCCACCGTGCGCAGGGTGTCGGCCGGCCCGCTCGAGGGCAGCAGCAGGGCGAACTCGTCACCGCCGATGCGCGCCACCACGTCACTCTCCCGCACACAGGCGGACACGGTCGATGCGAGGCTCTGGATCACCCGGTCGCCGAAATCGTGGCCGTACCTGTCGTTTGCCTGCTTGAGGCCGTCGGCATCGATAACGATCACGCCCACCGGCGATCCGGTTCGCGCCCGGCGCTGCTGTTCGGCGGCCAGCGCCTCCTCCCAGCCCAGCCTGTTGGCAAGGCCGGTGAGGGCGTCGTGGCGGGCCTGCTGGCTGGCGCCGTCGTAGGCCGTGGTCAGCGCCAGCGCCTGATCGATGCGGGCCCGCCGTTCGCGCGAGAACACCCAGATCAGCGCCACCAGCGGCATCACCGCGAGCATGGCGACGGGCTGGGGAGCGACGGCGAAGGCGAACAGGAGGCCGGCCGGGGCGAGCAGCGCGTCGACCAGGAAGACAGGGCGCAAGAAGCCGATCACGGCCGCCGGCGATATGCCGAACCCGAGCCATTCGCGGAGGACGGAGCTGACCAGGTCGAATGCGAACTGGGCACCCAGCGCCGCGGCATACAGCGGCCAGTTGTCCCACGACGGTGCTCCCGCGCCGCCGACCACGAGCACAAGCGCCGGCCCCACGGCGTGCCAACACGTCGAGATCACCACCGGCAGCCGGTCGGGGCGCAGGATTCCCATGCCGACGTCGATCAGCGCCCCGCCCAGATAGGCGGCGCCAACCACCAGCGGCACGGTCGCGGGCGGCAGGATGAACAGCATGGGGACGAGCATCAGCTCGGTGGGCACGGCGGATCCGGTGCCGATCTCGAACTCGACCCGGGAGACGATCGAGTAGGTGACGACCAGCAGCCCCACGGTGAAGGCGCTCAGGTGAGCGTGCCGATCGGCGGCCAGCGCCATCAGCGCCGCCACGCCGACGAAGAGGCCGGCGCTGGCAAAAGAGACCGCCCACTCGCGGCGGGCCAGCGTGCTCGACGGCCGCCGCCGCGACTCCTCGATCAGCATGTCGCACGGCGCGCTGACCACCGCGTCGAACGCGGTGACGGTGGCGGCGGTGGCTGAGTTCTCGAGAGAAGCCACGGGAGGCGTATCGGCCGCCGGCCGGTGGACTTGAGCACTTTGTGATCGATGCGCAAGATCCCCCGAAAGGGTGGCGCAGCGGCGGCATCGGTCGACGAGGCTAACCGCGAATTTTTGTCCTCGCACCAGGGGTGGCTCGATGTTTCGCAAGCCCGTCGTTCGTATCGTCGTCGCCGTCGCGTCAGTGGTCATGGTGGCCACCGCGGTCGCTCCCACCCAGGCCCGTGCGGCGGGCGGCTGCGACGCCGGACCGGCGTCCCAGCCCTTCCTGCCCTGGCTCGATCCCGCTCAGTACGTGCTGGCGCCCAACGGCAACTTCGAGCGCGGCGGCGCCGACTGGCAGCTGAGCGACGGCGCCGATATCGCGGCCGGCAACGAGACCTTCTTCGTTGGCTCAGGGGACGACGGACGCTCGCTCCAGCTCGGCCCGGGCGGATCGGCGAGCAGCCGTGAGTTCTGCATCTCATGGAATGATCCGACGCTTCGATTCTTCGTCCGCAAGGACAGCGGGCTGCTCTCCACGCTGCGTGTCGAGGTGCTGTACACCGGCCTGCTCGGCGACCAGGAGTCGCTGGCCCTGCCGGTGCTCGGCGGCGGCGACTGGGCGCCGACGCTGCCCCTGCCACTGGCCGCGAACCTGGCGGTGCCGCCGCTCCTGACCGACGGCAATGCGCAGATCTCGCTGCGCTTCAGCGCGGTCGGAGGCGGCACGTGGTCGATCGACGACGTCTACGTCGATCCGTTCAAGACCAAGTAGCCGGGGTCAGACCAGGGTGCGAGGGTCGTGCACACGTCGCTCGTCGGTTTCGTCCGGCGGCAGGCTGCGGTAGTCGAGCTCGGGGAACCCGCTTTCGATCTCGACCACCCGCCCCTCCACCGACGAGCGCATGGCCGCCAGCGCCACCTCGAGTACGTGGTAGGCATGCTCCGGCCGGTTGACCGGGGCCACGTCACGCTCGATGCAGTCGACCAGATGGCGCAGGCCGTCGGTCCAGGGCCAGGTCGGGTCGGACTCGGGGATGATCTCCCATACGCCCGACTCCCGCCGCCACAGCTCGAGCCCCTGCGGCGCCCAATCGTCGCCCATCATCTGCAGAACCCCCTCCCCGCCGTACACCTCGAGCGCCGGCGAGCGGTACTGCTGGATCGTGAACCCCGTCATCACCGAGGCGAACCGCGACTCCCCGAAGTCGAGCAGCACGTGGGCGTTGTCGTCGCTCTCCACCCTGACCGCCCGGCCCTCGATCGTCCGCTCCGGGATGGCCGTGCCGACCAGGGCGGTCACCCGCTGCACGGGACCGAAGATGCCGCACAGGCTGGTCAGGTTGTAGATACCAAGATCGAACAGCGACCCACCGCCCGGCTGGTAGTACCACGACGCCCACCAGGGACCCGCCCAGCCGTACCTGCCGCGGGCAGACAGCGGGCGGCCGATGACGCCGCCCCGGATCCGGTCGAGCATGTCGCGGAAGGTCGGTGAGAGCACGATGTGCGGCGCACACACCAGCCTGCCGGGCGCGCTCGTGGAGGCGGCCAGCACCCGCCCGGCGTCATCCAGCGAGGTGGCCATCGGCTTCTCGAGCAGCACGTGCTTGCCGGCCTCGAGTGCGGCGACGGCCAGCCGGCCGTGATCGGGCATGCTGGTCAGCACGAGCACGGCATCGATGTCGTCCCGGGCGATCAGGTCGGCGTCGCCGGCCAGGTCGACGTCGGCTCCCGTCAGTTCGGCGATCGCCCGCCGCTTGGCCGGATCGGGGTCGAAGGCGGCCCGCAGCTCGACCCGGCCCTGCGCGGCCAGCCGGTCGATCAGCGTCCGGTAGGGGGTGAGGAACACGCTGCCCAGTCCCAGAACCCCCAGCCGCACGGTCATGCCGGCCCCCGGGCGGTCGACTCGTAGGCATCCACCCAGGCCGGGTGGTCGATGTCGTGCCCGGCCGCGTCGGCCAGGCGGGCGGCGACGGCGGATGCGGCGGGCAGGGTGCTGATCACCGACAGCCGGGGGTCGGCCTGGTCGCCTCCGGGCAGCCGGACGACCCGCGCCCCGGCCCCCGCGCACAGCCGCTCGGTCTCCTCGAGCGCGGGATCGTCACCCAGCGGCAGGCTGAGCGCGAGATGCCCGTGCGCCAGCCCGAACATCGCCGAGGTCGCCCCCTCCCGCGACTCGACGCCCTCGCAGGGTATCCGCGAGACCTCCTTCAGCAGCAGCGCCGTCTCCAGCGCGGCCGCCCAGCCGGGTCCCGAGGAGAACGCGATCGCGGCGGCGGGTGGGGTCGCGTCGAGGTCGCCGGCCCACCGCTCGGCCTGCTCGATGGCCCGCCGGGCGGCGCCGGACGCTGCCCTCACCCGGTCGCCAAGCTCGTGGTCGTGCGACAGCTCGGCCCAGATCAGCAGGGCGCAGACGACCGCGCCGGCCAGCGCCTGGGTGTGGGTGACCGCCCGCTGATGGAGGACGCGCTGCAGCATCCTGGCCCCCGCCCCCCGCTCGACGGTCGAACCGGCGGTCGCGGTGATCGCCGCGTAGGGCTGCGGGGCGCCGCCGTCGATGGCCTCGATCAGGTCGCGGAACTCACCCGATGACGAGATCGCCAGCAGCCTGTCCCCGGACCGGAAGCGGAACGATCCGCCGGCCAGCAGCCCGCTCGGCACCGCCACCAGCTCCGGCCCCCGTCCAGCCGAGCGTAACGAGGCCAGCCACAGCGCCATCGCCACGTAGTAGGCGGCTCCGTTGCCACTGACGACGACACGGCGGACGCCGCTGCCGCCGAGCAGGGCCACCGTCTCCGTCAGCCCATCGGAGACGTCGACGGTCGCTGCCAGCCCCTCGGGGAGCTCGCGGATGTCAGCCCACAGGCCGGTGTCGGTCCACATCCGGGGCACCGTACCGCCTGGCGGCGGCCAGGGCCGCACCGACCACGCCGCCGTCCGGGCCCAGCGCGGACGGCACGATCCGCAGCCTCCGGGTGTCGGGATACTCGATGCCCGCACGCGTCGCCTCCGCCACCCGCCCGAAGAACGGCTGCGAGCGGCCGAGACTGCCGCCGATGATCAGCCGGTCGGGATCAAGCGCGTTCACGAGCGTCGCCAGCACCCCGCCCAGCACGGCCACCGCATAGTCGACCTCAACCGCGTGGGCCGGGTCGGTGACCGCGGTGCGGGCGTCGACGCCGGTCCGCTCGGCGATCGCCCGCCCGCTGGCGACCAGCTCCGCGGGAGGCGAACCGAGCACGATGGCATTGCCGCGGGCTCCCAGCAGCGGCCGGCCCTCCAGCACCAGGCACACGCTGGCGCCCGTGCCGACGATCGCATAGAGAAATGACTCCAGGCCGGCTCCGGCACCGAACCGGGCCTCGGCCAGCGCCGCCGCCCGGACGTCGGACTCCACCACCACGGTGCCGCCCCGGCCGATCCCCACCACGTCGAGGTCGCGCCACTCGATCGTCTCGGCGCTTGTGATCCGCCCGTCGCGGTCCACCATCTCGCAGATGCCCACGCCGACCGGCAGCTGCGGCGCACCCAATCGTCCGGCCAGGCCGGCGCAGTCGGCCAGCACGGCAGCGCCGCCGCGCTCGGGCGCGGTGGCCAGCCGTTCGGCATGCAACACCCGGCCGGTATCGAGATCGACCACCCCGGCGGCGATCTTGGTGCCGCCGACGTCGATCCCGATCGCCCCGCTCACGGAGCGTACTGGGGGGCGATCCCGGCCAGCGCCTCGGCGATCTCCGTGCCGTAGTTGCGGTACTCGTGGCGGGCGCCGGCCGGCAGGTAACAGGCGTCGTCGGCACCGAGCTCGAAGACATAGGTGGTGTCCTCGTGCCAGGCCCGCACCCACAACGTTCCTCGCAGCACGTACAGCACCTCGTCACCGCCGTGGGCGTGCTCCGCGGCCGCCTCGCCGGGATTGATCTCGAGCGTGACCACGGTCAGCTGCTCGGTGCTGGCCACCACCCCCTCGAGCACCCCCAGCTCTCGCCGCCACACGGTGTCGGCAGGCGCCAGCGGGCGCAGCGTCACCCGCCCAGGCACCCAGCCGGGCACCGACCCCAGCGCGGCGTCGTCCGCATAGCGCGACCGCTCGATGTACGGACGCTCCCGGGCATAGGCGCCCGACGTGCCGGCCGAAGGCGGCGGCGCGAACAGCTCCAGCACGCGCAGCGGCTCGCCGCCGTGCGCGAAGGCGTGATGCCAGGTGTCCTTGCGGAAGAACAGCCGCTCCCCGCGACCGATCCGGTGCACCTCCCCGGTCTCCGGGTTGGCGGCGACCATGGTGCCCTCGAGCACGTGCAGCACCTCGTCGGCGCCGAACACCGTGCGGAACTCGGGGGAGTGGCGAAAGGCGCCCCCGGCGGGAAGCTCGAACACCAGGGCATGGATCAGGCCGGTTGAGGCGTAGATCCGATCGGCGACGAAGCCGGCCTCGGCGTCGCCCCAGATGTGGCGGGTGGCCGCTTGCCCGGGAATCGCCGCCGGCCGGTCGAAGGTCGGCCGCGGCGACGGCGAATACCCGCCGGCGCTCATGGCGGGCGATGGTACCAGAGCTCGCTTTGCACCCGCGGGCCGATCGGTATAGTCGCCCGGACTCTGTTGATCGGAAGGGATTCAAGGATGCACGGACGAGCACAGATCAGACGATGGATGGCCGCGGGCACCGTCGTGCTCGTGGCCGCGCTGGCCACGGCCTGCGGCGGCACCCCCGGCGCGAGCCAGAGCTCGGTCAACACCAGCAAGGAAGTGCAGAAGACCGGGTTCGACAAGCTGGGCCCCGTGAACCTGACGGTATGGTCCTACGACAACCAGGATCCCGGTCTCGAGCCGGTGCTCAAGGAGCTGTCAGCCAACTTCACCAACAAGTACCCGAACGTGAAGATCACCATGGTCTTCAAGTCGTTTAACGACTTGGTGAACGTCGTCCCCCGTGCCCTGGCCTCCGATCAGGGCCCCGACATCACCGAGGGCAACCAGGGCTACCAGACGGATGCCGCTCTGGTCAAGGCTCGGTTGATCATCCCGCTCGACCCGTACATCAAGGCCTACGGCTGGGACGACTGGTACAGCGACTCAACCTGGTCGATCTTCCGCTGGACGGACGATGGCAAGACGTTCGGCCAGGGTCCCAAGTGGGGCGTCGCCCAGACCGGGCAGAACGTGGCCGTGTTCGCCAACACCGAGAAGCTGAAGGCGCTCGGCTACGACCCCGCGAACATGCCGACGACGTTCGACGACTTCAACGCGATGCTCGCGGACATCCGCCAGAAGCTGCCCAAGAACGAGCCGGTGATCCAGTTCGGCAACAACGAGGGATACGGCACGATCCACATGTACGGCGGCATCCAGGCGGCCTACGTCGACCCGCAGTCGGTGCGTGACTGGATCCAGCACGTGCCCGGGTCGTCGTACGACACACCGGAGAACATCCAGGCGCTCAAGACCTATCAGGAGTGGGCGTCCAACGGGTACTTCAACAGCGACTACAACGCCAAGAAGTACGACCAGTCGGCCGCCGACTTCGGCAAGGGCCAGGGCGTGTTCTGGATGGGCGGCGACTGGGACTCGTCGATCATCAAGGCCGGCCTCGGCGACAACGTGATGGTGATGAACATCCCGCCCGGCGCCAGCGGCACCTGGGCCAGCATCGGCGCCACCTCCGGCCCATGGCACATCTCCGCCAAGACCAAGTACCCCGACGTCGCCGCCGCATGGCTCGACTATGTGATCGCCTCGCCGGAGGCACAGAAGCTGATGTACGCGCAGCAGCAGATCCCCGCCATCGCCGGTGCCGAGACGCCGTCGGGCGATCCATACCTCGGCCAGGTGGCGGCCGCCTGGCAGCAGGTGGCCGGAGACGACGGCCTGATGCTCTACACCGACTGGGCCTCGCCCACCATGTACAACACACTGGCGTCGCACTTCCAGAACCTGCTGGCCGGCAAGGAATCGCCGGAGGACATGGCAAAGGCTGTCCAGGCAGACTGGGAGAAGTTCGACAAGACGCTGAAGTAGAGGATGGCTGTCAGCGCCGATGCCGCGGCACCGGCTGCCGCAGCGGATGCAGAGGTCGAGAAGGCTCGCCGGGCGACACAGAGAGCGCCCGGCGAGCCTCGCAACGTCGCCTGGCTGTACATCCTGCCGGGACTCGCGTTCTACCTGCTGTTCACCCTCGCCCCGTTGGCGCACACCGTCGAGCTGTCGCTGTTCGACTGGGACGGCCTCACCCCCGGCCGCTACATCGGCTTCGCCAACTACCGCGAGGCCTTCTCCGACCCGCTGGTCAGGGAGTCGTTCCGCCATTCCGCGGAGCTGATCGTCTTCTACGCGCTGATCCCGGTGGTGCTCGGACTGCTTTTGACGGCACTCCTGACCCGCCACCCCGTGCGCGGGTTCACGTTCTATCGCACCGCGCTGTTCCTGCCCCAGATGCTGGCCGGCGTGGTGGTCGCCCAGGCATGGGTATGGATCTACGCCAGCGACGGCCCGCTGAACGAACTGCTGCGCACGATCGGGCTGGGCTCCCTCGCCCGCCCCTGGCTGGGCGACTTCAGCTGGGCGCTGCCGGCGATCGGCGGGATCGGCACCTGGGTCACGTACGGCCTGTGCATGGTGCTGTTCATCGCCGGCGCCCAGAACATTCCCACCAGCCTGTATGACGCCGCCAGGGTGGACGGCGCCGGCCCGCTGCGCGAGTTCTTCGCGGTCACGCTGCCCGGCCTCAAGAACGAGATCGTGGTGGCCTTCGTGCTAACCACCATCAACGCCCTGCGCAGCTTCGACCTGATCTACAACACCAACCAGGGCGGACCGGGCACGACCACCTACGTGCCGTCGCTCTATATGTACCAGAACGCCTTCGTCTACAACCGGGTCGGCTACGCGGCGGCGATCGCCGTAATCCTGGCGGCGACCATCTTCGCGCTGGCCTTCCTGGTCATCTACCTGACCGGCCGGGGAGAAGAGCGGTGAGCGCCCCGCGGATCGAGCGCACGATCACCTACGCCGTTCTGACCATGTTCGCGATCGGGGCGATCTACCCGGTGATCTCGATCCTGTTCCTCGCCCTACATACCAAGTCCGACCTGGTCACCGGCTTCGCCTGGCCCACCGACCCGAAGCTGGACAGCTTCCGGGCGGCGTGGGACCAGGGCAGCTTCGCCACCGGTTTCAAGTCAAGCTTCATCGTCGCGGCGGTCGTCACCGTCGTGTCGGCGGTGCTGGCGCTGGGCACGGGCTACGCCTTCGGCACGATGCGGTTCCGCGGCGACCGGCCGCTGTTCGCCCTGTTTCTGCTGGGCATCATCTTCCCCTACGAGGCGACCGTGATCCCGCTGTACTACGACTTCAAGGACGTCGGCCTGCTGAACACGTACTGGTCGCTGATCCTGCCTCAGATCGGCCAGTCGGTCGCCTTCGGGACCTTCTGGATGAGGGCCTTCTTCCGCTCCACACCCCGCGGGCTGGTCGAGGCGGCCCGGATCGACGGCGCGTCGAGCTTCGGGGTGCTTGTGCGGGTGCTGTTACCCCAGGCCCGGCCGGCATTGCTGACGCTGTGCGCGCTGGTCTTCACGTACACATGGAACGAGTTCCTGCTGGCACTGGTGCTGGTCTCGGGCGCGCCCGACAAGCAGACCGCGCCGCTCGGCCTGAGCTTCTTCGCCGGCGCCACCCGGGCCGGCGATCCGACAAAGGTGGCCGCGGCAGCGGTGCTCGTGATGCTGCCGATCGTGATCGTCTATCTCGTGCTCCAGCGCCACTTCGTGCGCGGCATGCTCGCGGGCGCCATCAAGGGGTAGGTGCTCTAGAGTGGCTGCGGCGGCCGCCACCACCGGCCGCGGCCGGAACCGTACGAGGGGAGATCGGATGGCGAGGATCAAGCTGGTCTATCTGGGGGGCGGCTCGACGCGCGCCGCTGGGACGATGGCCTCGTTCATGCACAACGGGGCGGACTTCGACGGCTCCGAGGTGGTGCTGGTCGACCTTGACCCCGACCGCCTGGCGCTGATCCGAACGCTCGCCGAACGGATGGCCCGCGCCCGTGGGCTCGACATCACCGTCACGGCGACCGCGAACCGGAGGGAGGCGCTCCAGGATGCGGATGCGGTGCTGTCGTCGTTTCGGCCCGGAGGCTTCGAGGCCCGCGCGCTGGACGAGCGGATCCCGATCAGCCACTCGGTGATCGGCCAGGAGACGCAGGGGCCTGGCGGGTTCTTCATGGCGCTGCGGGCGATCACCGTGCTCAAGGACGTGTGCGCCGAGATCGAGGAGATCTGCCCGGAAGCCTGGATCTTCAACTACACCAACCCGGTCAACATCGTCGCCGAGGCGGTCACCCACCACTCCCCGGTCAAGATCGTGTCGCTGTGCGAGGGACCGGTGTACTTCGTCGACAAGCTGGTTCGCATCGCGGAGCTCGACCGGGAACGGGTGAACGCCACGATGGTCGGGCTGAACCACGCCTGCTGGAGCGTCGAGCACACGTACGACGGCGAGGATCTGATCCCCCACCTGCAGGCGGCATGGGACCGTCGCCGCGACGATCCGCAGATCACCTCCTGGGACGCGCGCTGGCTGCGGCTGGCGGCAACCATGGAGTCGGTGCCGGCCGAGTACTTCCTCTACTACTACTACCGCGACGACGTCGTGGCGGAGATGCGGGCGAAGCCGACCACCCGCGCCGAGGACATCATGAGCTGGTCGGGCGAGTACTGGAGCCACTACAAAGAGCAGGCGCAGAGCGACGATCCGCAGCTCGACCCAGGCCGCTCGCGGGGCGGCATCCACGAGCTCGAGCTGGCGATCGACGTGATGGACGCGATCTTCAACGACAAGGACGAGGTGCATCCGGTGAACGTCCCCAACCGCGGCGGCATGCTGCCCTCGTTCCCGGACGACCTGGTGGTCGAGGTGCAGGGCCGCTGCACCCGCATGGGGATCGAACCGCTGGCCGCCAAACCCCTGCCCCGCCACGTCCGCGGGCTGGTCGAGATGCTGGGCGAGTACCAGGCGCTGGCGGCCGAGGCGGCGTGGTCGGGATCGCGCCGAGACGCTGTCCGAGCGCTGGCCGCGAACCCCCTGGTCATGCAGCTCGACCTGGCCGAGCGTCTGTACGACGAGCTGGCCGCCGCCCACCGCCGCCACTTGCCGGACCGTCTTGCGGCCTGACGGCCCCTCGCTGCTGGTCGGTGTCGACGGTGGCAACACGAAGACCGTTGCGTTGGTGGCTGCACCGGACGGCACCATCATCGGCAGCGGCCGCGCCGGCCGCTCGGACATCTACAACTCGGCGTCGATCGAGGCCGCCCTGGGCGAGGTGAAAAGCGCGACGACGCGGGCCCTGTCCGCCGCCGGCGCGGCCGGCGCCGATGTTGCCGCCGCCTGTCTGGGACTGGCCGGCGCGGACTGGCCCGAGGACTTCGAACTGCTCCGCGGCGAGCTGCAGCCACGGCTCGAGTTGCCCTCGCCCCCGCTGATCCTGAACGATGCCATCGCCCCGATCCGGGCGGGCTCCACCGACGGAGTGGGCGTGTCGGTGGTGATCGGCACCTACGGCGTGGCCGGCGCCCGGAACCCGCGCGGCGAGGTCTTTCACCTCGGCTTCTGGCCGGATTCGACCGGGGCCCGGCCGCTGGGCGCCGAGGCGCTGGCAGCGGTCTGGCGGTCGACCCTGGGCACCGGTCCCGACACCTCGCTGACCGTGCGGGCGCTCGGCCTGTACGGCGCGGACGAGCCGATGAAGCTGCTGTACGAGTTCACCCGCCGGGGAGGGCTGCCCGACGACGCCAGCGACCGGATGGCCCCCGTGGTGCTCGACGAAGCGGACGCCGGCGATGAGGTCGCCCGCGCGATCGTCGACGATCAGGGCCAGATCCTGAGCGCCGAGGCGCTTGCCTGCGCCCGTATGGTTGGCATGGCAGGCCGGCCGTTCCGGCTGATCGTCAGCGGCGGGGTGATGCGCCACCCGTCGACCCGACTGCTGGACGCGATCGCCGCCGGGGTGCCCGAGGCGGAGACGATCCGCTTGACGGACGCGCCCGTCATGGGGGCGCTGCTGTCGGCCTTCGACCAGGCCGGCGTCGAGCCGGACGTCGCCCGCATCCGGGCCACGGCGCCGGTCGAGCACGCCTCCGTGCTGCCGGCCTGACGGCCGCAGCCGCCTGTCTCAGAGGGCCTCGCCTGAGTCGGCATCGAAGAAGTGCAGCTGCCGCGTGTCGATGACCAGCGTGATCGACTCTCCCTCGGCCGCCCGCGAGCGCGGGCTGACCCTACCCACCCACTCGCTGCGGTTCTCGGCAGCCTTGGCGCGCAGCTCCTCCAGCGCCTCCACGCCGGTGTCCGCCGCCAGCTCCTCGATGTCCTCGGTGAGCACCGCGGGAGCGTCGATCGTGAAGTGCACGTAGACGTCGGAGCCGATCGCCTCGCACAGCGTCGGCACCGCCTCGATCCGGCCGTCGGCGGGCAGCTCGGGAGCCTCCGAGGCATCCGAGATGGACTCCGGCCGCACACCCACGATCACCCGGGCATCGCCTCGGATCGAGCTCATGCCGGGATGTCCGGCCAGCACGTCGGCCGGGACCGCCAGCCGGTGCCCGGCGAACTCGACTGTGGCCGCATCGCCGTCCCTGCGCAGGGTGGCCTCGACCACGTTCATCGAGGGCGATCCGATGAACCCGGCGACGAACAGATTGGCCGGCTGGTTGTACAGCACCTGCGGCGAATCCCACTGCTGGACGACGCCGCGCTTGATCACGGCCACCCGGTCGCCCATCGTCATCGCCTCGGTCTGGTCGTGGGTGACGTACAGCGTCGTCACACCCAGATCGCGCTGCGTCCGCCGCACCTCCGCCCGCATCTGCACCCGCAGCTTGGCGTCGAGGTTGGACAGCGGCTCGTCCATCAGGAACGCCTGGGGGTTGCGGACGATCGCCCGGCCCATGGCCACCCGCTGCCGCTGACCGCCCGACAGCTGGCGGGGCTTCTTGGACAGCAGCTCCATCAAGCCGAGCGTGCCCGCCGCATCGTGGACGCGGCTGCGCACCTCGGCCTTCGAGGTACGCCGCAGCTTGAGGCCGAAGGCCATGTTGTCGTACACCGACATCTGCGGGTAGAGGGCGTAGTCCTGGAACACCATCGCCAGGTCGCGGTCCTTCGGCGACACGTCGTTGACCACCCGCTCGCCGATCCGCACGGTGCCCGCCGAGATCGCCTCAAGACCCGCCACCAGTCTCAGCAGCGTCGTCTTGCCGCAGCCCGAAGGGCCCACCAGCACGGCCAGGCTGCCGTCGGGAATGGTCAGATCGACACCGCGGACGGCCTCCGTGCCGTCGCCGTACACCTTGCGCACCTGCTCGAGGACGATCTCTGCCACAGCGGGCGAGTGTACTGCGCGGTCGCGGTTCCGTACAGGTCAGACTACGTCGCCGTGACCGCCGACCCCTCGCTGGAAGCTGTCCTGTTCGACTTCTCACACACGCTGTTCCGGCCGGAGGAGCGCACCCAGTGGGTGCAGCGGGCGGCCGAGCTTGCCGGGGCGACCCTGGCGGAGGAGGAGGCCACGCGGCTGGCCGGAGAGATCGAACGGCTGCTGGTGGCCGATCAGGACGCAGAGCGGCAGGTGGGCCGCGATCTGTCGCCGCAGGCTCACCGGGCGGCGATCGGCGGCGTGCTGAGCGCTCTCGAGACGACCGTCGACGGGCTCACCGACGCACTCTACGAGCGGTTGATCGCCCCCGACGCCTGGTTGCCGTACGCCGATACCGAGCCGGTGCTGAGGGCGCTGCGGGACGCCGGCGTCCGGATCGGGGTGGTCAGCAACATCGGCTGGGACATCCGCGGCAGCTTCCGCCATCACGATCTGCACCGCTACGTCCAGAGCTACACGCTGTCGTTCGAGCACGGCCGCGAGAAGCCGGATCCGGCGTTCTTCGCCAGCGCCTGCAGCTCGCTCGACGTGGCGCCGGAAGCGGCGCTGATGGTGGGCGACAACCCGATCGCCGACGGCGGGGCCGCCCGTGCCGGTGTGGGCGCCTACATCCTGCCGGGGGCGCCGGTGCCGGGCAGGTCGACGGTGTGGGGCGCCGACGCGGTCGGCGACCACCGCGGGCTGGGACGGGTGCTGCGGCTGCTCGGCTAGGCGCTGGTCGAACGGGCGATCGCGGGCGGCGGGGCCAGCCCGAGCTGCGCGCCGGTCTCCAGCAGGCGCGACTCCGTGACCGCACCGCCGAAGGCGGTCGGCTTGTCGATCGAGAGGCTGGCGTAGGTGGTAGCCCAGCGCAGCCGGTCGGCAGGAGCGGCATCCCCCAGCTCCGCCCACACGTAGGCGGCGATGAACAGATCGCCGGCGCCGGTGGTGTCGGCGACCTCGACGTCCTGATAGGCGGGCGCGACGTGCCGCTCGCCGTCGATCATGGCAAGCGCGCCCTGGGCGCCCCGCATCACGATCGCCACCGGCACCAGCTCGCCCAGCCGCCTGGCCGCCGTCTCGCAGTCGTCGATGCCGGTCAGGGCCCGGGCCTCTCGCTCGTTGACGAACAGCGCCCGCATGCCCGACAGGTCCGCCGGGGGACGCCCGACGTACGCCCGGGCGTCGTCCTCCCCGCAGCTGACGTAGCCCGCCGCGCCGTCGGGGACGGCGTGGAGCAGGTCGAGGTTGACCGCAACCGCCCTCGGCTGCAGTGGCTCGACGTTCGACCGCGCCACCCGGACGCCACGGTCGATGGTGATCATCGCCCGGTCGTCGCCGACCGGGATGACCACCGTGACGGGCGTGCGGGGCGACGGCTTGACCACCACCTGGATGCCTTCCTGGGCGGCCTCCTGGCGGATCAGCTCCGCGGCCAGATCGTCTCCCAGCGCCGCCACCAACGCAGTGGAAAGGCCCAGCCGTGCGCCACCCACCGCCGTGATCGCGCCGCCTCCCGGCGACCGCCGCAGATCGCTTGCGAATCGCTCCTCGCCGAGCTCGGGCGGCACGTCGAGACCGACCACGGTCAGGTCGAGGAATGCGGGGATCGCAACTGCGAGGTCGATAGGCATACCGGCCGAGGATACCTGGGAGCGGCGATCCGGCGCAGTGGGATCGGGATCAGCGCCCGACGGCGCGGCGCCGGCGGCGCCGGGGACGGGTGCCCGGAGCCGGCGCGGGAGCGGCCGCATCGGCCGCGGGAAACCCTGCGGTGGCGCGCACAACGCCGTCCGCGGAGATCACGCCCGCGCTGTAGCCGGGCAGCTCGGCCACGGCTCTCAGCGCGTCGCCACCGCCCGCGACCACGGCGGTCGCCAGCGCGTCGGCCAGCGCAAGCGACGGCCCCACCACCGTGGCCGAGGCGAACCGCGATGCCGGCTCTCCGCTGCGGGGGTCGATGATGTGGGCGCCGCGCTCGTAGGCGCCGGAGGTCGCGATCGCCGACTCCACCTCGACCACGCACCGCAGCAGCCGCGCTTCTCCCGGATCCCTGATGCCGATCCTCCACCGCTGGCCGCCGGGTGAGCCGAAGACCGCGATGTCGCCTCCGGCGTTGACCATCGCCGCCTCCGCGCCGGATGCCCGAATCACCTCCAGCGCCCGGCCGGCCGCCCATCCCTTGACCAGCCCTGTGGGATCGACGCCGCCGGGCATGGCCCACGGGTCGAAGAACCCGCGGGAGAGTGCCCGCGCCCGCCGGCACAGCTCGAGCACCTCCACCACGTCGGCCGGCGCCTCGGCCGCCGCCAACTCCCCCCGCCGCAGGCGGCTGACCGC
>Ga0070683_100001051_pt1 | contig 20722 bp, 7 predicted proteins | sample KBSC713LmetaG_FD_64662 | JGI IMG/M metagenome (GOLD analysis project Ga0070683, IMG submission 64662) | Corn rhizosphere microbial communities from Kellogg Biological Station, Michigan, USA - KBS C7.1-3L metaG | ecosystem: Host-associated > Plants > Roots > Rhizosphere ... | reverse complement strand
TCCCTCCGGAGGCGGGAGCGCAGGTTCGAATCCTGCCGGGGGCACCAAGATTATCTTGTATCTGACCTGCTTTATTGGAGCCTCTGACCTGCGGTTGCGCGGGCGGGGGCTTCTCTCGTATGTCCGGCTGGCAACGGCCCTGACCGGGCATGATCGGCTGTCCACCCCCAGGACGCCCCACGTAAGTTGGAGAGTCGGCGCACGGCCGGAACCGTGGCGTCTGATACGTCCTCACCAAGCGGCAGAGGCCCTCGGCCCGCCGAATGCGAATCTGAGTTTGGCCAGCGGTAATGACACGGTAATCTGACCTGCGTGGTTTTCCGAACCCCGCAAACGGCACAGGCACCGGATGAGCTCGACTATCTCTCCTTGCCTGATGCTTCCGTGCTATTTGACGGCGTCCCGGACCATCTTGAGATTCCCCTTCGCGCCTGGCTGGCCTCTGCGCTGTCCACTCAGGGTTTGGTTTACGACGTTCGGAACGACACTCCAAGTGCCCGCCATGTCGCACTACGTTTGCGCCTTACGGTTACCAAGCCGCCTTACTACCTTGCTGTCGCAAATGTGGCGCGAAACGACCTGTTACGAGCAGTCAACGCTACGTTACAGATAGCCCAACTAGGCTCGCCTTTGCTGCACGATCTTGTGGAAACTCTTGAGCACGCCGGTTCTGCATACATGCTCGATACGACCTCACTGCAACTGGTTCGACGCGTCAACGAAGTAGCAGTCAAATCCAAGAATGCGACGGTGCGCATTGCCGGTCGGGATGGCGCTGGTCACCTGCAAGAGGCGTGGGTTTCGGCGTACGGTTTGGATCCCGATCCAGACCAAGCGTATGACGAGGCCGTGCGCTCAGTTGAAGCCACCATCTGTCCCATTGTTAGCCCCAATGCCGATGGACGTCGGACACTCGGAACAGCCATCTCCGCACTCAAGAACGATTTGGGCGCCAATCGACCGAAATGGGAGCTAGCACTCCCTGACAGTAGCGGCACGCCGGCAAGCATCGAAAGCCTCATCCAGATGCTCGATCTTTTGTGGAGGGGCCAACTATCGCGCCACGCTGGCAGCACTAAATCTCGACGGCAAACCCAGCTTGAGGCAGAGGCCGCGGTTCACCTTGCTGTACTACTGGTTCAATGGCTCCGCTCGGGCGTGCTACGCCCGCGTCAGTAGATAGGCGAATAGACCACAAGAATGACCTCTACACAGACGTGGCAGGAAATCCGTGCGCTCCGCGCAGCCCCGACTGCCGATGCAGCGACGGATCCCGACCGAAGGCAAACCTTCACTGCTGCGCTTCGATGGCGTGGTCGGTAGGAGACGCCGACGCGGAGACGGCCGGTGCGAGGCCGGCGAGCAGCAGGGCGGCGGCCAGGGGGCCGGCCCTCCCGAGCCTCCGGCGTGATGCTGAAGGAAACATGCTGCGCGGTTCCCTTTCCAGGTGGGAGAACTGAGGGCGGTACGAAGGATCCTGAGACGAGCGGCGTTACATCCCGGTCCACCCGTCATGTCCTGCCCGCGCCGTGCGCGGCACCTCGCGCGGCAGTTGATGTAACTCGATGGACCGTTGGCGTGACGCGCGCGATCGCGTCCGACGCCCACCTGGGCGGCCCGGCACTTGGGTACGTTCAGGACCGGCTGATCGCCGCCCTGATGCCGATCAGCGTCGACGGCTTGCCGGTGAATGGCCGGTGAATGACCGGTGAATGACCTGTTCTGATGGTCGAGGAACTGATCAGAATGACTGACCGTTAGGCGCTCATTGCAGAATAGGCTCGCATCGGTCGAAGGGAGATCCCTGGACGTGACCGCACTGACTTACCTGCCGCCTCGGCTGGGATAAGGAGCGGGATCCGGTGGCGGGCCGTCGAGCCACCACGGTTGGCCGCCGTAGTAGATGTGCTTCGCCCACGCCTCTTCTGACTTGTGGAACAGCGCGACGAGCGCGTGGTCGGTGAGGAACGCCTCCGTCTGCCAGAACTGACTGATCCTGCCCACCGCCTCGGACTCGTCGACTGTGAAGAGGCTGGTCATCGCGGACGCGATGGCCCGCAAGTAGTCGACCGCCTCAGTTGTCGCTGCTATGCCGAATTCGTTGTCCTTGCTCGAGTTTCGACTCACAGGTTTGCTCCTCTGAAATCCGTTTTCTTGCGCGAGTCACTGGGGGCGGTCGTGGTATCGAAGGTGCGTTCCAGAGTGGCGGCCACCTCCGCCTTCGTCGTGAGTCTGCTGATCGCTCAACTGCTGGTGGTGTCGTCGGCCCATGCCGCGCCTCCACCCGCGCCGACGAACCTCGCCGCCACGGCGACCCACTCGTTCAACAGCCACCTCACCTGGGTCGACCACTCCGGCGCGACCGCGCAGTACATCGTGAACAACGCCTCCGTTGACTCCAAGCCGCAGCGGGCGGGTTCCACCAGCTTCGACTGGGGCGGCCAGTCACCGAACACGCACATGTGCTTCACCGTCCGCGCGGTAACGTCCGGCGGAACCTCGCCAGCGGCTGGGCCAGTGTGCACCACGACCCCGGCCGCGACGTGCAGCCCCACGACGACCGTGGCCGACGCGTCGGGCTTCGTGGATTTCTACCACGGTACGAGCCTGGCCTTCGCGCGGACCATCCGGGACGACGGCATCGACCTGAGCAAGGGCAACCCGGACACCGACTTCGGCCGAGGCTTCTACATCACGACGGACTTGCGGCAGGCCCGGGAATGGGCGACGAAGAACTTCAGTGGCTCGATACCGACCGTCATTCACTACCGGGTCACCCGCAGCCAACTGACCCCTGGCGGCCTGTGCGGCCTGGTCTTCCCCAGTGGCAACGCCGACTTCGCCACGTTCGTACGGTGGTTCCGCGACAACGCACCACCTCTTGGGGGAGCCGGCTACGACTTCGTCGAAGGTCCACTGCTGCTCAACCCGTCCGATTTCCGAGCGGGCCTACCGCCGAGGACGGCCGGCCAGCAGGACTCGATCCACAGCGCGCGAGCCGTCGCGATCTTCGACGCCGGATTCGTCGAGCTGCTCGACGTACCGGCGGTCAAGGTTATGGTCGTCGGCGACTCGATCAGCCAGGGCAGTGCCGGCGACTTCACCTGGCGCTACCAGTTCTACCGGCACGAAACCGCGACGGCCGGGGTCCGCCTGGACCTGGTCGGGCCGCGGGACGACCTGTTCGACAACGTCGCGAACACGTTCAACGACAACCACACGTACGTCGATCCGGCCTTCGACCAGGACCACGATGCCATCTGGGGTCGTACCCTGGCCGACGCGGCGACTGCGATCCAGTCCACCGTGCAGGCGTACGCGCCGGACTACCTACTGGTGCTCCTGGGGATCAACGACCTGGTGTGGGGTGTCGGCGACCCGGCCGGCACCGAGGCGAGGCTCCGCACCTTCATTGCGCAGGCGCGGGCGGCCAACCCGGACCAGCGCTTCGTGTTCGGCGTGCTGCTGCCCAACACGCGGATGGCCACCGACGCAGCGCTCGCGGCCGCCGTCGCCGACTACAACACACGCCTGCGGCAGGCCGTCGCCGAGCTCTCCACGAGTGACTCGCCAATGGTGATCGCTGAGACCGGCGCCGACTTCGTGCCCGGTACCGACACGTGGGACGGCCTGCATCCCAACGCTCGCGGCGACGTGAAGATCGCGGCGGCGTTCGCAGACGCGCTCGCCGGGAAGTTCGACGACCATTCGCACGGCCCCGGCTTCGGCACGCCGTACCCGCGCCCGTACCCCAACGTCCCGATCGGCCCGCAGACCGCGCCCGAGCTCACAGTCGCCCCCGACGACGCCAGCGCCACCCTGTCCTGGACGCTGTCGCCCGGCGCGACCGGCTACTACGTCTACGTCAAGAACGTCACGGCCGGCGAGACCACCTTTACCAAGCTGCCCAACCCCCCGCCGGGGCCGACCTGGGTCGCCACCTCGCTGGTCAACGGGTCGACCTATCAGTTCCAGCTCGGCACCACCAAAGGCACCGCCGAGGGCGTCCTGTCCAACATCGCATCCGTCACCGTCGGGCCGCCCACGCCGCCGACGAACCTGACCGCGACGCCCAACCCGGACGGCACCATCGGGTTGTCCTGGAACTCCTCCGGCTCCGGGGTGTGGTACTGGGTCTACATGCGCAAGGTGGGCGTGGCCGACTTCACGAAGATCGTGTGGCCGGTCGGCTCGGGCACCTCGTCCACCGTGGGTGGCCTGGACAACGGGCAGGCGTACGAGTTCCGGGTCAGCGCCCTCGGCAGTCACGGTGCGGAGAGCGCACCGTCGAACATCGCCCGAGCCACGGCGCGGCGCGCGCCGCCGCCGGCGCCGACGAACCTGACCGCCACGGCCAACCCGGACGCGACGATCGCGCTCTCGTGGGACAGTTCCGGCCCCGGAACCTGGTACTGGGTCGAAACCCGCGATGTCACCAAGAGCGAGTCGTTCACCCGGCTGCCCAATCCGAACACCACCGGCACCTTCACCGCGACCATGCTGACCGTCGGCGACACCTACGAATACCGAGTCATCGCGATCGGCCCCGACGAGACGGAGAGCCCGCCGTCGAACACCGCGCGAGCCACCGCTGCTGTCGCCCCACCGGCGGCACCGACGAACCTGACCGCCACCGCCAACAGCGACGGCACCGTCACGCTGAACTGGCGCTCCTCCAACAACGACAGCTGGTACTGGCTGTACCTGCGCAACGCCACCGACGGCCAGCCGTTCGGGCACGGCCCGTACCCAGTCACCACCGGCACGTCGTTCACCCAAGGCGGGCTGCTGTCCGGCAAGACGTACGAATTCCGGATCACCGCAATCGGCGCCGGCGGTGGCGAAAGCGCGCCGTCGAACACCGCCTCCGCGGTGCCGACCGTGGCACCGCCGGGCGCACCGACCAACCTGCGCGCGGTCCCAGGCGACTCGCAGGCGACGTTGACCTGGAACAGTTCCGGCGCCGGCGTCTGGTACTGGATCTACACCCGGACTGTCCCGAACGGCTCGTTCGCCCGCATGACGTACCCGGTGACGACCGGCACCACGTTCACCGTGACGATGCTGGCCAACGGCACCACGTATGAGTATTACGTCACCGCCATCGGCTCGGGCGGCACGGAGAGCCCACGGTCCAACATCGTGCAGGTGATCCCGCAAGTGGCCGCGCCGCCGACACCGGCGAACCTGACCGCCACCGCAAACGGCGACGGCACGATCCGGCTGTCGTGGAACTCCTCCGGCGCGGGCATCTGGTACTGGGTGTACATGCGCACCGGCACGTCCGGCAACTTCACCCGCCTGCAGTATCCGGCCACCGCAACCTCGTTCACCGCCGGCTTCCTGACGGTCGGCCAGACGTACTCGTTCCGGGTCAGCGCGTTCAACGCCGGCGGCGAAAGCCCACCGTCGAACACCGCGCAGGCCACAGCGTGGATTTCCCCGCCGCCGGCGCCAAGCCTCAGCGCCACACCACTAAGCGACGGCAGGATTCAACTGAACTGGACTTCGTCAGGGTCGGGCATCTGGTACTGGATCGAACTCAAGGACGTGTACGGCAACAACACCTGGACGCGCCTGCAGTACCCGGTCGGCAACGGCACGTCGTTCATCGTCGCGGCGGTGCGCTCCGGCAGCACGTACGACTTCCGGGTTGTCCCGATCTACGCCGGCGGCGACGGGCCGGCCTCCAACGTCGTGCGGATCACGTCGCAGGTAGCCAGACCCACCGGCCTGACCGCGCGGTGGACCGAGCGAACGAGAGTGTCCCTGTCCTGGAACGCCAGCAACCCCACCGGCGTGTTCTGGGTGTATATCCGCGACGTGAGCAACAACGGCAACTGGACCCGCCAGGCATACCCGGTGTCCGGGCAGACCTGGGCGACAATCACACCGCTGCTGTCCAACACCTACGACTTCTACGTCACACAGGTCACCGGCCAGGGAGAAAGCGACCCATCCACAGTGGCACGGGCCTCGGCGCCGTTCCCGACACCGGCGCCCGGGTCGGTCGACGTCGGCCTGGGGACCACCCCGATCTCCTGCGATTCCGGCACCCCTATCTCCAAGCGATGCTGGACCACAGTCATCGTCCGCGGCACCCTCAGCGGCTGGCCGACCACCTTCCAGTACGCCGGCCTGCACGTCATCTGGACCATCCGCGAATCCGGCAACGTCACCACCCGATGGGCCAGCTGCTCGGAAGCCTCACCGATCTCGTACTGCGAGCAGTTCACCTCGTACGTACTCGATTGGACCAACGCGCCCAGCGCGCCACCAGCGGCCAACGCACCACAGATCTGCGCCGACCTCAACGGGCACGGGTACTACTTCCGCGACCCGGCCGGAAACTTGACGACCGTGAGCAGGATGGCCAGTCGATGCATCACACCCACCTAGCGGCGGTTCATCCGGGTGGTGGCGCGTATCAAGCCCGTCGCCCTCGGTGCTGCGGTAGTAGAGGACCGACCGTCCGGCGCGGCGGCGGCGCACGAGCTGCGCCGATGAGGCGGCGCAGGGCTTCGGGTGCGCTAACGGAGGCGACGCTCGTCCAGGTTCTGCGCCTGCGCCGGGTCCGGCGATGATGCCGACACTGCAGGCAGCCGCGCCGATGTGATCGATTAGAGGAGCCTGCTCGGCGAGGCCTGGCGCCGGCGGACCGCATCGGCGAGGACCTGTTCGGTGCGCTCGGCGCCGATCGCCATGCCCGTCCGGCGATGGATGTCGGCGGCCTTCCGGGCCCGATGCACGGCCTGCGGTACCTCGTCACGGGCGAGATGGATCTCGGCGAGCACGGTCAGGATCGCGCCCTGGATGATCAGGTAGCCGTCGTGGCGGGCGATGGCCAGCGCCTCGGTGAGGCCGGACAGGGCCTTCGAGTGTTGGCCTGCAGCGTGTTGGGCGGCGCCGAGGCCGGTCAGCGCCTCGGCGAGCGGGATGCGGTTGCCGGTCGAGCGGGCCACCGCGACCGCTTCTTCGTGATGGACAATCGCGCCGGCATGGTCGCCGGCCAGCAGTTCGGCGATGCCGAGAAGGTTGAGTGCACTGGCCTGGACCCGCCGGTCACCGATCTGCCGGGCCAGCTCGACGGCGGCGGTGGCGAGGCGGACACCGTGTTCGGGGTCCCCGGCGCGGGCGTGGATCTCCCCGAGGAGGCTCAGGGCAATCGCCTCGCCGTACCGGTCACCGATCTCGCGGTGCAGGGCGAGCCCCTGCTCACAACGTTCCCGCGCGGCCTCAAGCGGGCCGAGAAACCGCAGGACCCCGCCGAGGTTGGTGAGCATCAACGCCTCGCCGCCGGCGTTTCCGGTGTTCCGGTAGAGCCTGAGCGCCTCGGTGAGGTCGGCGCCGGCCTCGCGGAGCTGGCCGAGGACTGAGCGCAGCGTGCCCAGGTTGCCGACACTGACGGCTTCACCGGCGCTACGTCCGAGGCGGCGGTTGAGTTCCAGGCCGTCGGCGAAGTACTTCACCGCCCGCCGCACGTCGCCGACCTCGGCGTAGCCGATCGCGAGACTGCCCAGTATGGAGCTTTCCGCCGCCTGCCATCCGGCCTGCCGGCTCAGCGTGAGCGCGTCGGTAAGGTGGTGGATGGACTGCCGGTACTCGCCGGTGCACCGCCTCGCCACGCCCAGGCTGATCTGACAGGCCACCTGTCCGGTGAGGTCGCTGCCGGCCACGGCGGCCAATCGACCGCACTCGGCCACCTCCAGCCAGTCGGCCATGGCCCGCCGGATCCAGAAGTAGCCCCGCATCGCGTCGGCGAGCAGCCAGGCCATCGGCGCCAGCCCGTTCGCCGCGGCCAGGCGCACCGCCGGTACCAGGTTGGCCAATTCGTCGTCCAGCCAGGCCAGCGCCGTCGAACGATCGACGAACGCCACCGGCGGAACCGGCGCCCGTGTGCTCTCCGGCTCGAGCCGGACGGTCTGCGGGTACAGCAGCCGAGCGGCCGCGTCGATGGCCTGCAGGTAGTACCCGTACAGCCCGCTCAGCGCCGCGGCCCGGTCGGCCTCGCTGTCCTCCTGCTCGGCGCGTTGCCGGCCGTAGGACCGCACGAGGTCGTGCATCGCGTAGCGGTCCGGCCCCGGCTGGCCGACGAGGTGAGCCCGGACGAGCAGCGCGATGCTGTTTCGCACCGCCTGGGGTTCCTCGCCGGTCAGCGACGCGGCCCCGGCGTTTGTGAAGTCCTGCCCGGGAACCATCGACACCAACCGGAACACCCGCTGCGCGGCCGGGGGCAGCGTGCGGTACGAAAGATCGAAGGCGGCTCGCACGGCGGCCTGGGAGTCGCCCGGAACCTCAAGGCCAGCCAGGCGGTCATCCGAACGCAGCCGTTGGGCGACCCGGCCGATGGTGGCGTGGGACTCCGCGGCCAGGTTGGCCGCCGCGATCCGTAAGGCCAGCGGGAGGTGCGCGCACAAGCTGGCCAGTTCGGCGGCCCGCTCCGGTTCGGCGGCGACCCGCTCGAGGCCGAGTACATGCGCCAGCAACGCCAGCGACTCGTCCGGGGCCAGCACGTCGAGCGTCACCGGCCGGGCGCCTTCCAGTGCGACGAGGCCATCGAGCCGATCCCGGCTGGTCACCACGACCAGGCTGACGCCACCGCCGGGCAGCAGTGGGCGCACCTGCTCGGCGTCGCGGGCGTTGTCCAGCACCACCAACACCCGCCGGTCGGCCAGCAACGAGCGGTACACGGCGGCGGCGTCGACCACGTTCACCGGCACCTTGCCCGGCGCGACCCCCAGGCCGTGCAGCAACCGGTGCAGCGCCTCGACCGGGCGCATCGGCGACCGCTGCGAGTAGCCACGCAGGTCGAGGTACAGCTGGCCGTCCGGGAACCGGTGGCGTACCTGGTGCGCCCAGTGCACGGCCAGGCCGGTCTTCCCGACGCCGGCCATGCCGGACAGCACCGCGACGACGGGCGACGGCTGGGCGTCCTGCGCCGCAAGCATGGCGTCCAGCGCCGCGCTCTCGAGGACGCGTCCGCAGAATCCGGTGACGTCCAAAGGCAATTGGGCCGGTGCCAGCCGATCCGCTTCGGCCGGCACCGGCTTCGGCTCGCCCGCGACCGGGCTCACCGGCTGGCCCACCGCACCGCGCAGGATCTCCTCGTACGCCGTGCGCAGTTGCGGACCCGGATCGACGCCCAACTGCTCGACGAGCCGCTGCCGGGTGGCTGCGTAGTGTTCCAGCGCCTCCGCGCCGTGACCGGTCAGGAACAGGGCTCGCATCAGGATCGCCACCAGCATCTCGGCCAGCGGTTGCTCGGCCACCAACTCGGTCAACAGTGTGATCACGGCCGCCGGATTGGACAGCCGCAACTCGGCCTGCGCCCAGGTGGCAACCGCCTCGACGTGCTGGCGGCGCCAGGCCTCGCGGGTCCGGGCCGCCCAGTCGCCGGAAAGATCGGCGAGCGGCGTGCCCTGCCAGAGCTCCAGCGCTTCGCGAAGCTTGCGCGCGCGTCGTTGGTCCGGGCCGGCGGCGGCGTCGGCCACGAGCGCCCGGAACCGGTGCACATCGATCCGGTCGGGGGGCACGTCCAGGACATAACTGCTGGTCCGCCGAGCCAACGATGCGGGCGCGTCGGCGCCGGCCGCGGCGCGCAGCAGGCTCCGGATGCGCGACATATAGACGTATATCGTGTGCTGGGCGCCGTCCGGGGGCGCCTGGCCCCAGACCCGATCGATCACGGTGTCGATCCGTACGGGCCGTCCCGCATCCACCGCCAGGGCGGCCAGCACACATCGCTGCCGGGGCGGTCCCGCGTACACCGCCTGGCCGGCGGCCCGCACCTCGACCGGGCCCAGCAGCCGAAGCTCCAACGCCGCCATGGCGGTCATTGAACCATGACGTTCCGCATTTGAGGTTCCGGCAAGGTTCGGGCGCCATGCTTGGCCGCACCATCGATGCCATTCCCTACCGGCAGGCAGGACGCATGCGATTCACGGTGTTGGGTCCGGTGGCGATGGTGCGCCACGACGAGCGATACACGATGCGCCGGGCCCAGACCCGCGGGCTGCTCGCTTTGCTGCTGCTGCGCGCGGGCCGGCCCGTGTCGCAAGACGCGGTCGTCGACGCGCTGTGGGGTGGCGCCGCACCGCAGACCGCGCGGGCGCAGGTCCACAGCGCGGTGTCGAGCATCCGCGGCCGACTGGCCGAGCTCGGTGCGCCGCACGCGCTGGTGAGCAGCCGCTCCGGGTACTACCTGGCGGTGTCGCCGGAGGAGGTCGACGTCGGCCGGTTCGAGGCGGAGGTACGCCACGCCGCCCTTGCTGCCGGCCGCGGTGAGCCGGCTGAGGCGGTCGAGTTGCTGTGTACGGCGCTCGCCCGGTGGACCGGTGAGCCACTGGCCGACGCCGCGGGGGCCTACGTGGAGGCCGCCCGCGCCCGGCTCACCGACCGCCGTCTGGCGGCGATCGAGGACCTCGCCGAGCATCGGCTCGTCCTCGGGCAGCACACCGCGCTGGTCGGCGAGCTGGCGCCGATCGTCGACGCCAACCCGATGCGCGAGCGGCTACGCGGCCGCCTCATGCTCGCGCTGTACCGGGCCGGCCGCCAGGTTGAGGCCCTGGGGGTTTTCCGCGAGTACCGCGAGTTGTTGGCCGAGCGGGAAGGGCTCGACCCCGGCGACGACCTTGCGCAACTGGAGCTGGCGATCCTGCGTCGGGACGCGGTCCTAGTAAGCGCACTCGCGCAGACGCAGGACAGCCCGACCATGCGCGCCGACCCGGAGGCGGCCGAGGTCGCCGTCCCCGCGCTGCTGCCGCCGGACATCTTCGACTTCACCGGCCGCGACGGCGCGGTCGACCACCTCCAGCGGCTTCTCGGTGGCGCCGCCGACCCCACCCTGAGCACGGCGCTGCTCGTCGTCGGTCTGACCGGCATGGCCGGCGTCGGCAAGACCGCGCTGGCCACGCACGTCGCCCACCGCGTGGCCGACGCGTACCCGGACGGCCAGCTCTTCGCGAACCTGCGCGGCGGCCTGCCACAGCCGGTCGACCCGGCCGACGTCCTGGCCCGCTTCCTGCGGGCCCTCGGCGTCGACAGCCGGGCCGTCCCGGCCGACCCGATCGAGCGGGCCGAGCTGTACCGCACCCGGCTGGCCGGGCGCCGGGTCCTCGTCGTGCTCGACAACGCGGCGACCGAGGCGCAGGTCCGCCCGCTGCTGCCCGGCTCGGCCAGCTGCGCGGTCCTGATCACCGGCCGGTGCCGGCTGGCCGGGCTCGAGGGCGTGCGCTGGAGCGACCTCGACGTGTTCGACCCGCACGACGCGGTTGAGCTGCTCGCCCGGGTCGCCGACCGGCCGGAGCTGATCGCCGAGCGGGACGCCGCCGAGATCGCCCGGCTGTGCGGCCATCTTCCGCTGGCTGTCCGCATCGCCGGCGCGCGCCTGGCCGCGCGACCGACCTGGCACCCGGCCGACCTGGTCCGGATGCTCGGCGACGAGCGCCGCCGCCTCGACCGGCTCACCGCCGGTGACCTGGAGGTCCGCGTGTCGCTGGCGCTGAGCTACGACGGCCTTGCGCCACCGGCGCGGCGGCTGTTCCGGCTGCTCGGCCTGTTCGACCTGCCGCACTTCCCGGCCTGGCTGGCCGGCGCACTGCTGGGCAGCCGGCTGGACCGGGCCACCGCGTGGTTGGAAGCGCTGGTCGACGCGCAGCTGCTCGCTGCCGCCGGTACCGACGCGATCGGCCAGAGCCGCTACCGCTTCCACGACCTCGTCCGGCTGTACGCGCGAGAACGCGCCGAGCTGGAGGAGCCGGACTCGGCCCGAGCCGAGGCGCTGGCCACCGGGCTCGGTGGCTGGCTCGCGCTCGCCGAGCGGATGGCGCTCACCGTCCCTGGCCCCTGCTACGCCGCCATTCACGGCGCCACCACCCGACCGACGCTGCCCGGGCCGGACGACGCGCTGGCCGGCGTGGACCCGCTGGCGTGGTTCGACTGCGAACGCGCCGCGCTGCGCTCGGCCGTACGGCAGGCGTGCCAGCTGGGCGACCACGAGCTGGCGTTCGACCTCGCCGGCTGCCTGGAGAAGTACTTCGACATCCGCGGCATGTACGTGGAGTGGCGGCTCACCAACGAGCTGGTGCTGGCCGCGTGCCAGGCGGCCGGCAACCGGCTCGGCGAGGCTGTCATGCGGCGCGGCCTGCTCGACGTGCTCACCTGGAACACCACCGAGCCGGGCGGCGAGGCGATGGCCCGCATGCACGCCGACGCGAGCCAGCTGCTCGCGATCTTCACCGAGGTGGGCGACGAGCGGGGCATGTCCGACGCCGCCGTGATGTGCTCATGGGGGCTGACCGCCCGCGGCGCGTACACCGCCGCGGTGGAGATGGCCACCCGCGCGCTGGCGCTGGCCGAGCCGGCCGGACACCTCGGCGGGCAGGCCCGTGCACACGTGGCCCTCGCTATCGCGCACGGCGAGCAACGCCGGCTCGACGCCAGCCTCGTCCACCTCACCGAGGCGCTCACCCTGGCCCGCAAGCTGGACAACCCGCGGTACGAGGCGACCGTCCAGCAGTTCCTCGGCATGGCGTACCGGGAGATGGGCGATCTCACCGCGAGCGAAAGCGCGCTGCACGAGTCGCTGGCGATCTCCAGCGGGTACCGCGACCAGTACTCCGAATCCCTCAGCCGGCTGGAACTGGCCCGGCTGTACCTCAAACGCGGCGACTCGCGGGCCCGCTCGGCGGCGCAGACCTCGCTGCGGCTCGGCCGGGAGTACTCGATGAGCCACCACGTCGCCGACGCGCTGAGTGTGCTCGGCGCGGTCGAGCTCGCTGAGGGGCGCCCGGCCCAGGCCGCCCGGCACCTGCAGGAGGCGGTCCGGCTCTGGCGTACCCGGGGCTGGCCGTCGTTCCTCGCCGCCGCGCTGCGCAACCTCGGCCAAGCGTGCGCCGGTCGCGACGACGCCGCAGCCGACGCCGCCTGGCGGGAGGCGCGGGAGATCTACCGGCGGCTCGGCAACGAGGCCGAGGCCGCCGCGGTGGAGGCGCTGCTGCGCGTCATCCCGTCCTGAGGTCCAGCGAACCGTTGGCCGCCCATCATTGGCCTTCACCGCGATCTCGCCCACGCCCCACAGGAGGTCGGCCAGCCGCCACTTCGTTGGGTCAGATCAACCCCGGATGCCTCCACAGTGCCAGGCCAAAGCCAATGGTCAACACATATGTCGCAACGCTTGGACCCCAAAGCCTTTCCGGGTGGTGATAGAAGCCGCTGTCGCGCCTTTCGGGGAGGCGAGTCCAGATCAAGATGACCACAACCATCGCAAGTGGAGAAACCACGATCACACTACCGACAAGGTCCAATGCGCTTGACCAAGCCGGACTCTGGTCGCGGAGGACGCGGCTAAGAATAATAGCAGCAACGGCGGGCACCAATACGATGCCGAGGATTTCCAGGATGTTGGAGCCCACAGCATTCAACACGGTGCTCCTGGGTCTTGCATCTCCCTTTTCTTCATCCGTGCGGGCTTCCAACTCCACCGGATCTGTTGCTAGGCGGCGCGCGAGCCTTCTCGCCGACCACCGGTACAGCCCGGCAATAATGTTCACCCGGTCCATATTAGTCACCATGCTCGTCCGCCGCCTCGTCCGCCGCCTCGGCTACAGTGATCGCCGTACCCACCCCGAACATCATCTTGTCCACGTTCTCAGTTACGCCAAACAGAGACGATGCATTAGCGAGGGTCTTTTTCGCGGCGTCCAGAGAGTTCCGCGCGCCGGCAACTTTACTGGGGGCTCTTCTTGCCGCCTCCCTCGCGGCTAGCTTAGCGGCGGCAAGCTCGACGCCCTTCTCGGCTGACTTTGCGACGAGGGAGATCTTCGTACCTACACCAAATGTCGCAATGTCGAGGATATCGAAGGGCAGGTACTGGAACTCGCCTTTTTCGATATGACGAACCAGGTCAACGGCGGCCATGACCGCGACAACAAGGCCACACGGTGGACCACAAAAGGTGATCGCCGCAATGCCAAACCCAATCTTGGCGATGTTCCACCAGTTATCCTTGATGAATCCCCAGAACCCTCCACCTTTTTTCTTCGCTTCCTCGGCCCTCAGGTCGGCGGCGGCCTTGATGGCGGCCGCCACCTCCGCGGCCCGTTGCTGGTTCTCCGCGTCGATCTTCTGCTGGTACCGGGCGAGTTGCGCGGTCGGTGGGGTGTTGTAGTTGCACCCCTGGCGGGCCCGGGCGAGCTGGTAGCAGGCGTCCATCTCGCGCTGCCGGGTGGTGTCGCCGGCACTCGTGTGTTTGACGTCCCCGGCCTTCTGGGACTGCTCGCAGTAGTACTGGGCGTAGCCGCCGTAGTTGCACCCAGATCCGGAGTTCGAGCCGCTGCTACCGCTCTCCTCGATGGTCCGCATCAGGCCGCTCGGGTCGCTTGAGGTGACCGGTGAGTTGCCGGCGTAGGCGTAGCCGGACCACGACTGCGGATCCCCGTCGTCGAAGACCGGGTCGCCGGAGACGAACCGGCCCAGGGCAGGGTCGTACTCGCGGGCGCCCAGGTGGGTCAGGCCGGTGCGATCCAGGTCGCCACCGACGAAGCCCTTCGCGTTGGGCCACGTCGGTACGGCGCCACGCAGTGCGCCGTAGGGCGTCTGGCGACGCACCGAGATCGCCTGGGTGCCGGCGGTCACGCTCACCGATTGGGTGCCCTGATGATCACCGATGAGCCAGGTGACGGCACCGCCCGTGGTCTTCATCGCGAAGCTCTGCCCGGCCCAGGCGAAGTACCGGTTTGCCGTCGTCGTGCCGGTGGCCTTGACCCGCTTGATCTCGGTACCGGGTAGGTACAGCGTGGTGGCCGTGGGGTCGTCGACGACCAGCCGCTCGCCGGCGGCCATGTAGGTGTAACGGCTCGTGCCGGCGCTGTCGGTGGCGGTGGCGAGGTGCCCTTCCCGGTCCCAGGCAAGGGTTTGGCTGCCGGCCGAGCTCGGGCAGTCGTTGGCGGCGGTGCCGGCCGGTCGGCAGCTGGTGTTGCCCGCGGCGTCGTAGCTGTAGGACAGCGTGGTGGTGCCGGTGGTCGCGGTGCTCACCGTGTGCGGCTGGGCCGAGCCGGCGGCCGGGTACGCGTAGGTGGTGGTGCTGTCGCCACCGGCGGCGTGACTGGTCTGGCCGGTCCGGTTGCCGACCGGGTCAAAGGTCCACGACAGCCAGTACGGCGCCGGCCCGCCCAGTGCGGCCGCCGACCTGGACTGGGCGCAGTCGCCGGAGGCCGGGGTCCACGCGTCGGTGAGCCGCCGGGCGTAGTCGTAGCCGAAGCACTGCGTGTCAACCGGGCCGCTGGCCGGCGTCGCGGCGACGCGCGTGACGTTGCCGGCGGCGTCGTACTCGTAACGGGTGTCGTCGACGGGCTGCGCGGTGGTCTGGCGGATGGTGGTCGCCCGCGCCAAGCGGTGGGTCGCGTCGTCGTAGGTGAACGAGCGCTGCAGCCACGACCCGGCCTGGAGCTGGTACTGGACGAACGCCAGTTCGCCGAAGGCGTTGTAGTCGGTGTTGGCCACGTACTGGCTCTGCCCGGAGTTGGTGAGCAGCTGCTCGGGCAGCCCGGTCGCCGGGTCGTACGTGGTGGTGACGGTCTCCGCGGCCAGCCCGCCGGCGGCCGGGTAGGTCAGCGTGTCCGGCGACCCGTCGACCCGGAACGTCCGGCTGATCGTGTACGTGCCGGCCAACCCGGTCAGCTCGCCCGGGATGGTGTAGTCCTCGCCGGTCGAGCGGTACAGCGGCGTGTAGGACCGCACCTTTACCTTGAACTCGGTCGTGCCGGCATTGGTCCACCGGCTCCACGACGCCGGCAGACCCTTGAAGCCGGCCGGGTCGTACGCCCAGGTGGCCAGCTTGTTCGCCGCACTCACCGAGCCGGCGTACTCGCCGGTCTTGCGACCCTGCTGGTCATAGGTGAACGCCAGGGTCTGCCCCCGCCCGTCGGTGGCGCTCAGCACGTCACCGGCGTCGTTGTAGGTGACGCTCCCATTGCCCTTGTCAGGGTCGTGGCGGCTGGTCTGGCGACCGAGGAGGTCGAACGCCGACGTCCAGGTGTTGCCGGCGTTGTCGGTCACCGAATCCTCCTGGCCCGTACGGTCGAAGTGGAAGGTGACCGCGTCGTACAGGCTGCGCGTGTTGGACCCGACGTCGGTCGGGTTGTGGTACTGGCGCAACTCGACGGTACGGCCTCGCGCGTCGCTGATGGTCGTCGTCGGGATCCCACCGGGCGGCGGCACGACGTTGATCCGGTCGCCGCCGTAGCTGGTGGTGCTCCGCCACCGCTCCACGCCGGCGGACTTGAACACCGAGGCGATCGTGCGGCCGGCCCGGTCGTAGCCGGTGGTCGACTGGGTGCTCGGCTGCCAGTCCGCGCTGGTGAACAGCTTCGTGCTCGGCTGCACCTGGTTGTCGTAGTACTGCGACCGGCTGGCCTCACGGCCCTTGTCGTCGTACCTGGTCTCGGTGAGGACCGTGCCGACGCTGCCGGTCGCCATGGCGGGCGCCTGGGTCTGCCGCGGTCGCAGCAGACCGTCGAAGAGCGCGTAGCTTGTGGTGTACACGGCATTCTCCTTGGTGCTCGCCGCGTTGAGCTCGGCCGACGTGACCGCGTTGACGCCGCCGCTGTTGCGCACGAGGTAGGTGTAGGTGGCACTTGGCGCGGCCGGAAAGTCGGCCCTGGTGTGGTTGGCCATCCACACCTGCCGGGTCCGGCCCAGCGCGTCCAACGTCGCCTCGCTCCGTTTGGCGTTCACGTCCACGGTGGCGATCGGTGTGCCCCACGCCGGCTCCATCGTGGACGTGCTCGTGCCCAGGAGTGAGGTGGTCGTGAGCGCGGTGACCGGACCACCGGCGCTGGGGGTGAACGCCACGGTGGTGTGGTTGCCACGCACGTCGGTCTGGTCGACGGGCCGGCCGTAGGGGTCGAACGCGGTCGTCGACTGGGTCAGCCAGACCGGGCCACCGGACGGCGACCAGTCCTTGGCCACCTCGACCCGGCTGGCCTGCCCCTTGGTGGGCGCAACGCCGTAGGCCTGGCCGTCAAAGCTGGTCCGGGTGTCGGCGATGACGTCGGCGCGGCTGGCCGGCGGCATCGCGCAGCGCAGGGCGTAGGTCTCGACCCGACCGACCGTCGCGACCAGGTTGAGCGCCGGGTTACGGTTGTAGGTGGTCTTGACACACTGCTCGTCGCCGGCCGCGGCCACGTCACCCTGGTCGTCGGAGCCGATCGGCATGCCGTACGAGTCGAGGGTGTTGTCCACTCTGGACACTCGCCAACCGCCGGCCGCCAGCGCGGTGGCCGCCCAGGTCGTCTTCGTCGCGATGTGCCGCGCGTACACCGTGTTCTGGCCCATGTTGCGCGACGCTGTCGGTGCGGACTGCCGCGGCTCGCTGAATGTGGCCGACACCGGCGCCGACTCGACGCCGTTGAACACGGTGCTTCTGCGGACCATGCCGGAGTAGTTGTCCTCGTCGGCGACGGCCGGCGCGTCGGCGGGGTCGGCGGTGTCGCCGTCGCCGTTGCCGTCGATGGCCGCCAACAGGACGGTCCGCGTACCGCCGGAGCCGTCCAGGTCGCCGTGCATGCCCCGGAAGTACGTGCTCTCGGCCAGCGTCTGGGTGCCCGATCCCGGGTCGCCGACCCGCGTGTTCACCTGGGCGTAGCCCCGGTAGTCCGACCAGGTGCGCAGCTTGTCCTTGGTCAGGCCGTCGTCGTCGGTGTGCCGCCAGGCCGGCGTTCCGACGTACTCATAGGACGTCACGACGTCCGGGCTGCCGCCGGTCCGGTCCGCCTCGGTGACGCTGGTGACGAGGTACTTGTGGAAGTACTCGGTGTTGAGGGTCTTGTCCGGCTGCTCCTCCAGCACCGGGTAGCACCGCAACGTGTTCGACTGCGGCGAGGCCGGCATCCGGCTGCCCGGCACGCAGTCCGGCCCGCTGTATCGCACGTCGATCTTCCCGCCGGTATCGGTCCAGATCGTGGACAGCCGCATCCAGTTCATCGGGAACTTGCCGTCGGTGGTGGTGTCCACCCGGTTCGGCATCTGAACCCAGTCGAAGTTGACCTCCGGCAGGGAAATGGCGGAGCCGACGATGGCGGGGCCGGCCGCCGCGCCGGTGTGCACGATGGACTCCAGCCACATGCCGGCCCGGGTACCGTCGCCCGGATCCGGGAACGTGTGCTTCAGCGTCCACGAGTCGACGTCGCGGTAACCGGACGTGGCGGCACTCCACACCTTGGTGGTCACTGTGGACAGTCGCTTGGTGGTCCAGAACGTGGCCGAGTAGTCGCCGGCGCACGACGACGCCGTGCACTCCTCGTCCCATGGCGTGTCCGGCCAGTGCGCCGCGTCGTGCGTACCGCAGTCGGCAAGGCACCGGTCGGCGGTGCCGAAGTCGACCCGCATCGACGCCGGGGTGGCGGTGTTTGCCGTGTCGGTACCGGAGCGATTGTCGGTGCCGTAGTCGATGTGGTCGAGCCAGCCGCCGCGCACGTAGGACGCGGCGTTGGTGTCGGTGTTGTTGCGGGCGTACTTGTTGGTCTCCGTGCCGTAGTACATGGACATCGTGTTGCCGTTGGTGTCGACCACGTAGTCGAGGTTCCACCGCCACGCCTGGTCGCAGAACGACGCGGCGAACGAGGCGGCGTGGCACGGCTCGCCGGCGTGGTTGCCGGCGACCGGCACGGTCCAGGCCGACTTGGTCGTCTTGTCCGCCGGAGCGGTGCCAGTGTACCCGGGCAGCCGGTTCAGCCCGAAGAAGTACTGCGTGCCGTCGGATGTGGTGATCTTCCAGTACTCGTTGTCGTTGTCGCCGTTGACCGTGGTGGTCAGCCGCTCCACTCTGGAGTTGTCGTCGTTCTTGACCCGCCACACTCCGGTGGCGCCGTCCTTGACCAGCTCGCCGCCGGAGCCGTTGAGCGACATGGTGGCGTTGTCGGTACCCCAGCACTGGTCGCCGGTGTCCGCGATGTTGTTCGCGCCGGTGCCCCGGTCCTCGGCGCAGGGCTGATAGCGGCGTTCGACGTACCCGGGCCACCAGTCGAAACCCTCGCCGATCCACGACGGCTGGTTGTTGGTGGCCTGGCTGCGCCCGTCGACCGCCGACGACGAGTACGCGAACGACATCTTCGGCGCCGGGCCGTTGAGCGCCGGCGGCATCCGCAGCGGATAGTTCCAGCCGAACGTGCCGGCGTTACCACCGGCCGACCAGGTCGCCGACGCCTGCAGGGAGGTGACGCCGAAGTTGCCGGAGCTGCCGGCCGCACCGGCCGTCACGGCGAGCATCGTGCCGCCGGCGGCCACCAACACGTCGGCCGAGACCCGCCGCCGCGCCGCATCGTTGCGGGAGGGCAACGGCATCGGCTGGCAGCCGGCCGTACCGGGACTGGTGAGTGCACAGGCCGGCACCCGCAGCAGCCGGAGCCGGCTGGCCCAGTCCGCACCGAACGCGGCGGCGAAGCCGGAGTAGTCCACGACAACCGCGACGTTGCCGGCGGTGCTTCCGCCGGCCGGGGCCAGGTCCAGGACGACGCCGTCACGATAGTCTGTCGGGAGTTTGGCCCGGTCCCGCGCGCTGACCCTGACCTGGGACGGCCCGGCCGCACCCTCAGCGACTGGGCGCAGCCACACCGGCAGGTTGCCGGCGCGCACCGATGCGGCCGCCGGCCCGGCCAGGGTGACCACGGCGGCACCCGCCGGCCACACCACCGGCACCGGCTTCTTCGAGCCGGCGCCCTGGGTCAGGTCGGCCGGGCGCGGCGCCGCCTTCACCAGCGTGCCGTGGACGCTCGGCGTCCCCGGCGCTGAGAGCGTCGACAACTTCGGCGCTACCGACGCCGTTACCGCCACGAGCGTGCCCGCGACGAGCAGCCCCGCTGCCGCCAGTGCCACGGCCCGAGCCGGCCGACCAGACTTTGCCATTGCCCGCATGTGACGAACTCCTGGATCAGACGCGCACGGTCGGGTTGAGGGTGGTGCCGATCAACTACTGGCGTAGAGGTTCGCGATCTCGCGGGCGTTGAGCAGGCCCTGCCAGGCGCGGACGTCGTCGATCGTCCCGCCGAAGCGGGTACTGCCGTTGTAGGAGCCGATGGTGAGGCTCTCGGCGCCCGCGGAGCCGGCCGCGCCGGTTGGCGCGACGCTCTGCAGCACACCGTTGACGTACAGGCGGACCTGGCCCGTCCCGGCGTCGAACTGGCCGACGAGGTGGACCCAGGACCCGGTCACCGCGATCACGTCGGAGCGTGCCTCGGTGTTGACGTACCCGCCGGAGCCGTTGGGCGTGCGTACCGTGACGCCCCACTTGTGCTCCCAGCCGCGGTAGAAGAGGTTCATCGCGCCTTGGTGGACGACGTGTTGGTCGACGTTGGTGATCTGGTCCAGCTTCACCCAGGCCGCGACCGTCACCGACTGGTTGGTGATCAGGACCGGGTGGGTCACGTTGTCGGCCGTCTCCGGGGTGCCCCGGTCGTCGGTCGTGGAGGCGTACCCGCTGAGCCCGTCGAGCCGGAGCCCACCGTTGCCGTCGTGGGAGTCGGCGGTCAGCCACGCGGCGGTGGTGGCGGGATCGCCGCTCCAGTTCGGATCGAGGGTCCAGTTGGGCACCAGCGTGGCCGGGCGCCCGAACGGCGAGGCGTCCGGGGCAACCGCGCAGAAGCACTCACCGTCCGGGAAGGTCCACCAGCCGACCTGCATCGGCGCGGTCAGCCCGGCATGGGCGGGTACGCCGGTGGCCGGGTTC
>Ga0070683_100001050_pt1 | contig 20735 bp, 20 predicted proteins | sample KBSC713LmetaG_FD_64662 | JGI IMG/M metagenome (GOLD analysis project Ga0070683, IMG submission 64662) | Corn rhizosphere microbial communities from Kellogg Biological Station, Michigan, USA - KBS C7.1-3L metaG | ecosystem: Host-associated > Plants > Roots > Rhizosphere ... | reverse complement strand
CGGCACCGTTGCCCAGCACATGGCCGGGCTGCACAACGGCGGCAACCTCGAGGGCAAGGAGGTCCGCAACGGCATCGCGCAGTCCGGCCTGTGGACCGCCACCACGACCAGCACCTCCAACGGCTCCGTCAACTCCGCCCTGGACTCCTATACGGGGCTGGGCGGAGCCGTGCCGATGGCCGCGCTGGGCACGAGCGAGGTGATCTTCGGCGGCGTCGGCACCGGGCTGTACTCGATGCTCGTCTTCGTCCTCCTGGCGGTGTTCATCGGCGGGCTCATGGTCGGCCGCACGCCCGAGTACCTGGGCAAGAAGCTCGAGGCGCGCGAGATCAAGCTCGTCTCCCTCGCGGCGCTGTTCACGCCGCTGACCGTGCTGGTCACCACCGGGCTCGCCATCGCCACCAAGTTCGGCAAGCCGTCGATCTTCGCCAGCGGGCCGCAGGGCTTCTCCGAGACCTTGTACGCGTACCTCTCGCAGGCGAACAACAACGGCTCGGCCTTCGCCGGCTACACCGGCTTCGTCCAGCCCAATGCGCCCGGCAACGGGGGCTCGTTCGGCATCAGCTTCGCCGACATCCTCGGGGGCGGGACGATGGTCGTCGCCCGCTTCGTCCCGATCCTTCTCGTGCTCGCGATCGCCGGTGCGCTGGCGGGCAAGAAGGTCGCCCCCGTCGGCCCGGGCACGATGCGCACCGACAACCCGACCTTCGTCGTCCTCCTCGTCGGCGTGGTCGTGCTCGTCGGCGCCCTCACGTTCTTCCCCGCCCTCCTGCTCGGCCCGATCGTGCAGAGCCTCTCGACCCAGCTCTTCTGACCATGAAGCGAACCCTCATCTCCTCCGTCATCGCCGTCCTCCTCTTCACCGCGGTGTTCGGCCTCGCGTACCCGCTGCTGTTCACCGGGGTCAGCCAGGTCGTGTTCCCCGGTGCGTCCAACGGCTCGAAGCTCGAGCGCGACGGCAAGCTCGTCGGCTCCAAGCTCATCGCCCAGGACTTCCGCAAGCCGGTGCTGGGCCCGAACGGGAAGCCGAAGACGGACAAGGACGGCAACCCGGTGATGGTCGCCGACCCGCGCTATTTCCAGTCGCGCCCGTCGCAGACGAGCTACAGCCCGTCGGCCACCTTCTTCTCCAACCTCGGGCCGAACAGCACCGACGCGCGCGACGAGGTCAAGGCCAACATCGCGTCCTACCTCGCCCTCGAGCGCCGTTATGACCGCGGCTTGACCGCCGGCGCGGTCCCGGCCGACGCCGTGACCCAGTCCGCGTCGGGCGTGGACCCGGACATCTCGCAGACCAACGCCCGCATCCAGGCCCATCGCATCGCCGCCGTCCGCCGGCTGCCGATGGCGACGGTCAACAAGCTCATCGCCGACCACACCGACGGCCGCTTCCTGGGCCTGTTCGGCGAGCCCGGCGTCAACGTGCTCGAGCTCAACCTCGCATTGGACGGGCAGGCGACATGACCGAGTCCGGCGCCCAGTCGCTGTTCAGCCGGTCGATCCTCTTGCCGGCGCTGCTCGGCTCCGTGCGCAAGCTCGACCCGCGCGTGCAGATCCGCAACCCGGTGATGTTCGTGGTCGAGATCGGCGCGGTCATCTCCACGGTCGCGTGGCTGATTCAGGCCTTCGGCGGCAAGCCGCTGGGCGGCGGGAACGAGCCCGCCTGGTACACGTTCACGGTCGCCATCTGGCTATGGCTGACCGTCGTCTTCGCCAACCTGGCGGAGGCGCTCGCCGAAGGTCGAGGCCGGGCCCAGGCGGCGTCGTTGCGGGCCATGCGCACGGAGACCACGGCGCAGCTGCGTGACGGCGGCCAGAAGAACGCATCCGAGCTGGTGCGCGGCGACGTGGTGGTGGTGGAGGCCGGCGAGACGATCCCCGGCGACGGCACCGTGATCGAGGGCATCGCCTCGGTGGACGAGTCCGCCATCACCGGCGAGTCGGCGCCGGTCATCCGCGAGGCCGGCGGCGACCGCTCCGCCGTGACCGGCGGCACGCGCGTGCTCTCGGACCGCATCGTGGTCGAGGTCACGCAGGAGCCCGGGCAGTCGTTCCTCGACCGGATGATCGCCCTCGTCGAGGGCGCTTCGCGACGCAAGACGCCGAACGAGATCGCCCTCGGGATCCTGCTCGCCGCGCTGACCCTGATCTTCGTGCTCGTGGTGATGGCGCTGCGGCCGTTCGGCGTCTTCGCCGGCACCGAGGTCTCCGTCACCACGCTGATCGCGCTGCTCGTCGCGCTCATCCCGACCACGATCGGCGCACTGCTCTCGGCCATCGGCATCGCCGGCATGGACCGCCTGGTGCGCCGCAACGTGCTCGCCCTCTCGGGCCGAGCAGTCGAGGCATCCGGGGACGTGGACGTGCTGCTGCTGGACAAGACGGGCACGATCACCCTCGGCAACCGCCAGGCCGCCGCGCTCATCCCCATGCCCGGGGTCAGCGAGAAGGACCTGGCCGAGGCTTCGCAGCTGTCGTCGCTGGCCGACGAGACCCCCGAGGGACGCTCGATCGTCGTGCTGGCCAAGCAGTACGGCATCCGCGAGCACGACCTCAACGACATGCACGCGCAGTTCGTGCCCTTCACCGCCCAGACCCGGATGAGCGGGCTCGACTACAACGGCACGCGCCTGCGCAAGGGGGCAGGCGACGCGATTCTCACGTGGGTTCACGACGAGGGCGGCCAGGCGCCCCCGGAGCTGCAGGCTCAGCTCGATCGCATCGGCCGCGAGGGCGGCACGCCGCTGGCGGTGGCCCGCGACTCCCAGGTGCTGGGCGTCATCGAGCTCAAGGACACGATCAAGGAGGGCATGCGGGTCCGCTTCGACCACCTCCGGGCCATGGGCATCCGCACGGTCATGATCACCGGCGACAACCGCCTCACCGCGGCCAAGATCGCCGACGAGTCCGGCGTCGACGACTTCCTCGCCGAGGCCACGCCCGAGGCCAAGCTCGCGCTCATCCGCGATGAGCAGAACGACGGCCGCCTGGTCGCGATGACCGGCGACGGCACCAACGACGCCCCCGCGCTCGCCCAGGCCGACGTCGGCGTCGCGATGAACACCGGCACCCAGGCCGCGCGCGAGGCCGGGAACATGGTCGACCTCGACTCCAACCCGACGAAGCTCATCGAGATCGTCGAGGTGGGCAAGCAGCTGCTGATCACGCGCGGCGCGCTGACCACGTTCTCGATCGCCAACGACGTCGCCAAGTACTTCGCGATCCTGCCGGCGATCTTCGTCGCCACCTACGCACTCGCCGGCCACAAGACGGGGCCGCTGAACGCGCTGAACATCATGAGCCTGGGGACGCCGGAGAGCGCGATCCTGTCAGCGATCGTCTTCAACGCGCTGATCATCCCGCTGCTGGTGCCACTGGCCCTGCGCGGGGTGCGCTACCGACCCATCGGCGCCAGCGCGCTGCTTCGCCGCAACATGCTGATCTACGGCCTCGGCGGCCTGATCGTCCCCTTCGTCGGGATCAAGCTGATCGACCTGGTCATCCACAACCTGCTGGGCGCCTGATGGCATCGCTCTCGCTCCCCCGCCACGGCACCCGCGCGCACGGCGGCCTCGCCTGGCGGCTGCCCGGGCCGCCCGGGTTCGGCCTGCGCCTGTACGTGGCGATGTTCCGGCCCTCGCTGGACCGCGCCCTGGCGCGCGGCGAGGACCCGGTGAGCCGGCGGGCGCTGGCCCTGCGCGCCGGGCAGCTGGCCGGCCCGCGCGGGCGCGCCCGCGTCGTCGTCGCGCTCGAGCGCGCGTTCACGGCCGCCGTCGCGCCGCGCTCCATCACGTCGGCGGTCGCCCCCAACCCCACCGCGGTGCGCCTGAACCGCAGCGCGCTGCTCGACGTCGTCGACCGCCTTCGCGCGCCCGAGCCCGTGGCCGCCGGGGGCGTCGCCCGCCTGCTCGTGCTCCTGCGCGACGGCTGCAGCCCCCTCTACCTCCCCGCGCGCCCCGAGCAGCTCGCGCACGAGCTCGATCGTGTCCACCGAGCCCTGGCACCCTGATGGCAACGTGCCGCGAGGAAGACTCACCGTGTTCCTGGGCATGGCCGCCGGGGTCGGCAAGACCTACCGGATGCTCCAGGAGGGGCACGCCGAGCTCGAGAACGGGCGTGACGTGGTGATCGGCCTGCTCGAGACGCACGGCCGCGAGGAGACCCAGCGGCTGGCCGACGGCCTGCCGCTGGTGCCCCGGCGCCGCGTGCTCTACCGCGACACCGAGCTCGAGGAGCTCGATCTGCCCGCAGTGCTCCGCCGCGCCCCTGAGGTGTGCCTGATCGACGAGCTCGCGCACACCAACGCTCCGGGCCTCGAGCACGCCAAGCGCTACGAGGACGTCGAGGACGTCCTGAACGCCGGCATCGACGTCTTCTCCACCGTCAACGTGCAGCACCTCGAGTCGCTGAACGACCGTGTCGCCGAGCTCAGCGGCGTGCGCGTGCGCGAGACGATCCCCGACGCGATCCTCGGCCGCGCTGACGAGGTCGTCCTCATCGATCTCACGCCTGAGGCCCTGATCGAGCGGCTGCGCGCAGGCAAGGTCTACCCGCCGGACCGCATCGAGTCCGCGCTGAACAACTTCTTCAAGATCGAGAACCTCACCACCCTGCGCGAGATCGCGCTGCGGCAGGTCGCCGAGGAGGTCGAGGCCAAGCGCCTCGTCACCGAGCTCGTCGGTGTCCGCGAGGGATCCATCGCCGATGCGGCGCCGCAGGCCGTCGGCGAACGCCTGTTGGCGCTCGTCGAGCCCTACCCGGGCGCACAACGGCTCGTGCGCCGTGCGTGGCGATCGGCCCAGCGCCTGGGCGGGCCGCTCGACCTCCTGTGGGTCAAGCCACCCGGCCACAAGCTCTCCGAGGACGACGAGCGCTCCCTGGCGGCGTTGCGCCAGCTCGCATCCGTGCTGGGCGCGCATCTGCTGATCGAGGAATCCGATCACGTGCCGGAGGCAGTGGCGGAGGTCGCCGCGCAGCGCGGGACGACCTACATCCTCATGGGCCGGGCACGGCCGGCCCGAGGCGTCGCCCGCTTGCGCACGCCCCTCCCCCAGCGGCTGATGGAACTTCTACCCGGCGTCGACGTGCGGATCGTGGCCGACCGCGCGCAGCGCAGAGAGCGAGCGGAGCCATGAGCGCAGTCGTCGTCGTCATCGTCGCCATCGTGGGAGTCGGGATCGGCGTCGCGGCGGGCTACTTCCTCCCGCCGCACGGCTTCCGCCCGTCGCGCAACCGCCCGCGCCCGGTCAGCCGCATCCTGCTGCCGTTCACCGGCCAGGAGATCTCCAAGCGCGCGTTCGAGGCCGCCGTGCGCGTAGCCCGGGCCGAGAACGCCACCATCATGCCCGCCTTCCTGGCCCGCGTGCCGCGAACGCTCCCGCTCGATGCGCCGCTGCCCAAGGCGTGCACGTTCGGCATGCCGCTGCTCGAGGCGATCGAACAGCGGGCCCGCAGCCTGGGTGTGTCGGTGGACTCGCGGATCAGCCGCGGGCGCACGTACCGCGACGCCCTGCAGCGCCTGCTCGACGAGGAGAGCTTTGACCGCATCATCGTCTCCGCGGACGCCAACCCGCGGAACGGCCTGACCCTCGACGACCTCGAGTGGCTGATCGAGCGGGCACCGGCGGAGGTGTTGATCCTCCGTCCGGCCGCCGACGACACACGCAGTCTCAGCGTCCGGGAACCCGCCCCGGCGTAGGCCATGGCGCGGCTGGTCGAGCGGGGGCTGCGTCGCTCGGTCGGGGTCCCAGGGCTGTTCGCCACCGCCTACGGGAACGTCGGGTCGTCGATCTACTACGCGCTCGGCCTGGTCGCAGCGCACGCGCTCGGCCTCACGCCGCTGGTGTTCATGCTTGCCGGCGGCCTGTTCGCGCTCACGGCCAAGACCTACGCCGAGGGCGCCTCGATGTACCCGGAGGCGGGCGGCTCGTCGAGCTTTGCGCGCCATGCGTTCAACGAGATCGTCTCGTTCTTCGCCGGCTGGGCGCTGACCCTCGACTACGTCATCACCATCGCGATCTCGGCCTTCTTCGTGCCCCACTACCTGGGGGCGTTCTGGCCCGCGCTGAACCACAACCCGGGCGACATCATCGGGGGCGCCGTCGTGGTGGGGATCCTTGCCCTGCTGAACATCCGCGGCCTGGGCGAGTCGGCCAAGCTCAACCTGCTGCTGGCGGTGATCGACCTGGTCACCCAGGTCGTCCTGGTCGTGGTCGGCGTCATCCTCGTCCTCGACCCGCAGCTGCTGCTCGACCAGGTCCACCTGGGCACCGCGCCGAGCTGGTCGGAGCTCATCTTCGCCCTGTCGGTGGCGATGGTCGCCTACACCGGCATCGAGACCGTCTCGAACATGGCCGAGGAGGCCAAGGACCCCGGCCACGATGTGCCCCGCGCCGTCAACCTCGTGCTCGTCGCGGTGCTCGGCGTGTACGCGGGCATCTCGGTCGTCGCGCTCTCCGCCCTGCCCGTGCACGAGCACGCGGGCACGTTCTCGACCGCGCTGGGGACGACGTACGAGAACGATCCGGTGCTGGGCATCGTCAACCAGCTCGGGCTGAGCGGCGGACTGCAGGCGGGCCTGCGCGCCTACGTCGGCGTGCTCGCCGCCACGATCCTGCTCATCGCCACCAACGCCGGCCTGATCGGCGTCTCGCGCCTGTCCTGGTCGCTCTCCGAGCACCGCCAGCTGCCGCGCCTGTTCGCGCGCCTGCACCCCCGCCACCGCACGCCGTGGTTCACAATCGCGTTCTTCTCCGTCCTGGCCGTGCTGCTCCTCCTGCCGGGCCAGACCGACTTCCTGGGCAACCTGTACTCGTTCGGGGCGATGCTCTCGTTCACCATCGCCCACGTCGCGGTGGTGGCGCTGCGCTACCGCCAGCCCGACCGTCCGCGGCCCTACCGCGCGCCGTGGAACGTGCGCGTGCGGGGACGCGACATCCCGCTGACCGCGGTGCTCGGCGCCGTCGGGACGGCCGCCGCCTTCGTGTCCGTGCTCGTGCTCCATGACGAGGCACGCACGGTCGGCGTGGCCTGGATGGTCGTGGGCCTCGTGGGCTACTTCCTCTACCGCCGCTCGCAGGGCCTGGACCCGCGCCGCGCCTACCGGATCGAGCGCGACCAGCGCCCGCCCGACTTCTCCGCCCTGGGCTACAAGACCGCGATCGTGCCGATCTTCGGCACCGACCTCAACGCCCGCGCGCTGCGCCGCGCGGCCAAGCTGCTGGGCGACGACGCGATCGTGTACGCGCTCTACGTCCTGGAGGTGCCGCGCCAGCTGCCGCTGCAGGGCGGCATGGAGGCCGAGGAGCAGCAGGGCCGCGGGCTGCTCGAGAGCGCGCGGATCGCGGGGCGCAAGGCCGGCGTGCGCGTCAAGACCGGGCTCATCCGCGCCCGCAGCCCCGGGTCCACGCTGGTCGACGAGGCCCGCCGCGTCGACGCCGACCTGATCTACCTCGACGCCGTCCATGCCCCGCGCTCCGAGCAGCTGCTCGGGCCCACCACCACCTACGTGCTGGCCAAGCGCCCGTGCCGCATCGTCGTCGAAACCGGCGCAGCAACGCTTGCCGACCGCCTGGCCGGCGCGGGCTACCCTGGCCCCGGTGGCCGGACCCGCGACCCGCACACCACGTCCACCGGGTAGTCGCTCGGAGGAGCTGCGCCGCCGCCGCGATCAGCGGCGCCAGCAGATCCGCCGTCGCCGCTTGGCCCTGCTGGGCGGCGTCGTCGGCCTGATCGTGCTCGTGGTCGTGATCGTCGTCGTCGCCTCGGGCGGCGGAGGCAGCAGCAGCTCCAGCGACCACGCGTCCTCGGGCGGCAAGAGCGCCAGCGGCTCGGGGAACGGCGCGGCAGGCGCCAAGGCGAAGTCCGCCGACGCCCGCGCGACGACGTCCGCGTACCGCCGTGAGTCGCGCGCGATCACCCGCGTGCTCAGCTACACGCCGTTCATCTCGCGCGGCAGCCCGGCCAAGAAGGAGGTCGCGCTGACCATCGATGACGGCCCCGGGCCGCTGACGCCGCAGTTCGTGCGCACGCTGCAGCGGCTGCGCGCGCCCGCCACCTTCTTCATCGTCGGCCAGCAGCTCAACACCTTCGACGCGGGCCTGAAGGACGAGATCAAGGCCGGCTTCGCCATCGGTGACCACACCGAGCAGCACCAGACCCTGCCGCCGCTCTCGCCCAGCCTGCAGAACAAGGCGATCCAGGACGCCGCCCTGCGCATCCGCTCGTACGGCGTGCCCTATCCGCGCCTGTTCCGGCCGCCCGGCGGGGCGTTCAACGCCACCACGGTCAGCACCCTGCACCAGCACCGCATGCTCGCCGTGCTGTGGACGGTCGACACCGGCGACTTCACGCGCCCGGGCACGACGGCGATCGTCGACCGCGCGGTCAACGGGGCCAAGAACGGCGCCATCATCCTCATGCACGACGGCGGCGGGGACCGCAGCCAGACGCTGGCGGCGCTGCCCGCGATCATCCACCGGCTGCGCGCCCGCGGCTTCCAGCTCGTCACCGTCCCCCAGATGCTGCTGCACGACCCGCCCTCGCGCCAGCAGGCGCGGCCGATCAGCAATGGTGCCTAGCGGCGTCGAGCCGGACGCGGTCGAGATCCGCGTCCTCGGCTGCCTGCTCGAGAAGCAGCGCACCACGCCGGACGCCTATCCGCTCAGCCTGAACGCCCTGCGCGCCGCCTGTAACCAGTCCACCAACCGCGACCCGGTGGTCCACTACGACGAGGGCGCGATCCGGGAGGCCCTCGCGCGGCTGCACCGGCGCGGGTGGACGCGCTTGGCCAGCGGCGCCGGCAGCCGGGCGGCCAAGTACCGCCACCTGCTCGACGAGGCCATCGGCCTCGGCCGCGACGAGCAGGCGGTCCTGTGCGTCCTCATGCTGCGCGGCCCGCAGACGCCGGGTGAGCTCAAGGGCCGGACCGAGCGCATGCATCCGTTCGCCGACCTGGCCGCGATCGAGGATGTGCTCGGCCGGCTCGGCGACCGCGGCCTGGCCGCGCGCCTGGAACGGCGGCCGGGCCAGAAGGAGGATCGCTTCGCCCAGCGCTTGGGCGGCGACGAGGAGGCCGAGTTCGCCCCGGCCGCTGCGACAGCGGCGGCCGCGCCGGAGCCGGCCGACGACCTCCCCGCCCGCGTGGCGCAGCTCGAGCGCGCCGTGGCCGAGCTGCGCGCCGAGATCGAGGCGCTGCGCGGCTAGGACCCGCGCCGCGTCGGCAGCTGGGCCTTGGCGTCGCGCGGCAGGCCGTTGAGGACGTTGACCGCCCCCAGCAGGTCGCCCTCGTCGTAGAAGTCGACCGCGAGCAGCGTCGGCCGCAGCACGCCGCGCATGCGGTCGCACCTCTGCGCGCGCTTGACCAGGAACGGGAACGCGTTGACCTTGGCCGACACCGACGGCGACGGGTTGAAGCGCTCGATCCAGTGGTTGACCAGGAACAGCGGGCTGTTGGGGTTGCCGCGGTTCAGCTCGCACGACAGCTTGTAGTCGCGCAGGTCGGCCGGCTTGGGGAACTGGTAGGGCGTGTCCTGGGTGAGGTCGAAGCCGTCCTGGTACCAGGGCACGCGGGGGAGATCGGGGCGGTTCTCGGCCATGACGAGCAGGCGCTTGCCGCTCGTGATCATCTGTCGCAGGGTCGGCCAGGGTGCGTCGCGGTTGTGGACCAGCGTGTAGCGCAGGAGGCCGGCCTGCTTGAAGACCTTGGCGATGTCGGCGGCGTGGACGTAGTCCTCGATGAAGATGACCACGACCTCGTCGGGGTGCTTGTCCATGAAGTCGCGCACCTCGCCCAGCGCGGCGGCCATGCGCACGGCGCCGAGCTCGCACAGGCCGTGGCACAGGTAGAGGTCCTTCTTGCCCTTCAGGTCGCCGAGGCCGATGCTCCCGGCCAATCGCTCGGCCGCCGAAAGGACCGCGGGCGGCAGCGTCCGCACGATGGCGTTGGCCTCGTTGTTCTCGAGGTCGGTGCGCACGCGGTTGCGCTTGGGGTCGCGGATGCCGTAGTAGGCGTCGATGAGCAGACCGCGCACGCCGTAGTCGAGCTGGGCCGTGAGCGTCCCGACCTGGGCGGGGAAGAAGAAGCCGCGGTAGTCGCCCGCCGACATGGCGTTGTGGGTGGCGGCGAGCGTCACCTGGTCCAGCGTGCGGTCGCAGAGCTCGCGGAACCCGTTGCAGTAGGTCGGGTTCTGGTCGGCGCCGAACACCGGGCGCTTGGTCTCGCTGCCGCCGCTGAACGCCAGCGCCAGGCCGCCGCCGAGCAAGGCGAGGACGAGCACCGTGGCGCCGGCCGAGAGCAACGCGCGGCGCCGGCGCCGCGCGATCTCGACCGGCGTCTCGCCCACCGGGCGCGTGACCACGGAGAGGATCTCGCTGGTCCCGAAGAACAGGCCGAAGGCGCCGACCAGGATCGCCAGCACCTTCAGGAACGCGCTCGGGTCGAGGACGATGAACAGGCTCACCGCCACGATGGCCACGCCGCGGCCCACGCGGCCGGCGCGCGTGGTCGGCGTGCGCAGCGCCAGCGCGCGTGCGCGCTGCGCGCGGCTGGCCACCTCGACCGGCTGCAGGACCGACGTGGCGGCGGCGGCGAGGACGAGCCCGGCGGCGCCCACCCACAGGCACCACGTGCGCAGGTCGCCGAAGAACACGTCGAAGAGGTCGCGACCCGCCTGGGTGAACTGCGCGTCGTCGCCCCCGATGCCGACGAGGTTGATGCTGTCGCGAAGGTAGAGCAGTGCGGCGAACCCGATCGCCGCCACCACGGCGACGGAGACGCCGACGCGGGTCACCGCGACGCGGCGATTGGGCGCCACCGCGATCGCCCCCGCCATGAGCAACAACGCGACGATGGGCAGGACGATGCCGAGGACGCGCACCTTGTCGGCCGCCTGCAGCGTCTTCGTCGCCCACTGGCGCGTGCGGAAGTCGATCAGGCGTGCGTCCAGGTCCCGCGGGATGCGGTTGGCGATCTGCGGCGCAATGGCCCGGGCCGCACCCGCCACCACCTGCCCCACGTCGGCGAGGTCGAGGGCGACCGAGCTCTCGTCGCGGCTGAACGCCAGCCGGTGCACGTGCAGCGCCGCGGTGCGGAACACCGCGCCGAAGGCCGGCGTGCGCAGCGCGGCCTCGGTGATCGTCTGCACCAGCGGCTTGGCCTGCAGGAGCTCGGTCGAGCCCTTGCGGATCGCCGTCTCGACCAGCTCGTCGGAGATGGTCTGGCGGATGGCGCCGTGCTGCAGGGCCGACTGGGCGCGGTCCGCGAAGGCCCCGTCGTCAAAGACCTCCTGGCGCAGGTAGAGCGTGAAGCCGCCGAGCAGCAGCGCGATCGCGGCGATCACCGTCAACGCAATGGAAGCGCCCACGCGCCCGCGTCGAGACCACCGCCTCATCGGGCAAACCCTATGTCCACGCAGTCTTTACCTGGAAGCGACCGCGCGCCGGTTACCGTGACGACCGCTCCGGGCGGCCGTAGCCGGCTCCAGTGGCCCCACGGAAGGAAGACTCCGCATGAAGCTCAGGTCGGTCCTGCCCCTCGCCGTCGTCGCGCTGTGCGCCGCGGCCGCGCTCGCCCCCACGGCCTCCGCCGCCTCGCGCCAGCGCAGCATCGTCGGCGGGACGCCGGCAGCGGTGGGCTCCGCCCCTTGGACCGCCTTCCTCGTCGCCCCCGGCCGCTCCGGCCCGCAGGGCCAGTTCTGCGGCGCCACCGTCGTCTCCCCCACCGCGGTGGTCACCGCGGCGCACTGCGTGATCGACAGCGGCATCCGCAACTTCGACGTCGTCACCGGCCAGGACACGCTGTCGGGCGCCGGGGGCCAGCGCCTGCCGGTCTCGAGCATCGACGTGGACTCCGGCTACCAGCCCGGCCGCACGGGGCACGACGCGGCCGTCGTCCACCTCGCCTCCCCCACCGCAGCGCCGCCGATCCCCACCGCCGGCGCCGACCAGGCGAGCCTGGCCGCGCCCGGCTCGAAGCTCCTGCTGACCGGCTGGGGCCTCGTGGCCAACAACGACCGCGCGACCCCCGACAGCCTGCAGCAGGCGACCATCACCGCGGCCAGCAACCGGCGCTGCGAGGTCGACTACGAGGGCGCCTTCAAGCGCACCGAGATGATCTGCAGCACCGGCGGCCTGCCCGACGCCTGCCGCGGCGACAGCGGCGGCCCGCTCGTCTCCACGGACGGCGGCGTGCCGACGCTGGTCGGCATCGTCTCCTTCGGCGGGCAGCACTGCGGCGACCGCAGCTTCCCGGGCGTCTACACGCGGGTCTCGTTCGAGGCCGGCTTCCTGGCCCGGGCGCTCAGCGCGACGCCGGCGGCGCCGACGTCGAGCCCCGCGCCCGGAAGCCAGATCGGCCTGAGCTACGGGACGCTGAACGAGCGGGCTAGCCGGCGCTAGCGAACCGCTCCGCCACCGTACCCCAGTCGACCGTGTTCCACCACGCGTCGAGGTAGTCGGGCCTGCGGTTCTGGTACTTCAGGTAGTAGGCGTGCTCCCAGACGTCGACGCCGAGCAGCGGCGTCGCGCCATCGGTGAGCGGGTTGTCCTGATTGGCCGAGCCGACCACGGCGAGCCCGGAGCCGTCGTGCACGAGCCACGACCAGCCCGAGCCGAACTGGTTGACGCCGGTCGTCTTGAGCTTCTCCTGGAAGTCGGCGAACGATCCGAAGGCGGAGTCGATGGCTGCGGCGAGATCGCCGTCGGGCTGGCCGCCACCGTCCGGGCTCATCGAGACCCAGAACAGGCTGTGGTTGTAGTGGCCACCGCCGTTGTTGCGCACGGCCGTGCGCTTGTCGTCGGGGATCTGACCAAGGTTGGCGATGACGTCCTCGATCGGGCGGTCGGCCCACTCGGTGCCCTCCAGGGCGGCGTTGACCTTGTCGACGTAGGCCTGGTGGTGCTTGTCGTGGTGGACGCGCATCGTCGCCTCGTCGATGTGGGGCTCGAGCGCGTCGTACGCGTAGGGCAGAGCGGGGACCTCGTAGGGCATGCGTTCCTCCGGTTCAGTGGGCCGCGCGCTTGCGCCGCTTGGAGTAGGTGTGAAAGACCACGTCCCACCACGGAGCGCTGATGCCGTAGCCCTTGGTGTGGTCCTGGAAGTGATGCCGCATGTGCAGCTCGCGCAGCTTGCGCCCCAGGGCCGACTTGGGCATGCGGTGGTGGACGTAGTAGTGCGTCATGTCGTACGCGAGGTAGCCCGCGAAGAAGCCGCTGGCCACGCCGAACGCGGCGCCGAGCGGCAGCACGAGCCAGAAGAGCAGGAAGAACAGCGCGCTCAGCGGCACGCTGACCGACGGCGGCATGACCAGCCGCAGCGGATCGTTCGGGTGGTCGTGGTGGACCCCGTGGATGATCCAGTGCAGGCGCGCGCCGATGCCCTTCTCGGGCTCGAAGTGGAAGACGAAGCGGTGGATCGTGTACTCGCTGATGGTCCAGAACAGGTAGCCGGCGATGGCGCAGCCGATCCACTCGAGCACGCTCAGGCGCTCCAGCGCGAGCACCGAGAAGACCACGATCGCGGGGACGAAGATGGCCGGCACGACGGCCGGGTGGACGCGCGAGAGCTTGTCCAGGATCCGCGATTCGAACATCGGCGGTGACGCCCGGAGGGCCTCCGCACGGCGCTCGGAATGCGTCTGGGTACTCACGCCCCGAAATCCTAGTACGGCCTACGATGGACGCCGTGACCGACGTAACGCGCCTGACGCCGATCGTGCTCGCAGTCGCGGGGATGGCGCTCTTCATCATCGCCGCCGCGGCGGGGAATAATGCGCTCTACGGCACCGCCGACCTCCTCGTAGGCGCCGCGTTGGCCCTGTTCGCGCTGTGGCCGCAGCCCGCCGGCGTGCGCTCCGCGCTGGCCGTGCGCGGGGGCCTCGCCGTCGCGGCGGTAGCGGCGATCGTCGACGGCCTGCTCACGATCTCGCACCGCGTGGGCCCGGCCACGACCGTGCTCACGTTGGTCATCGTGGCCGGCGTGGCCGTCGCCGTGCTCGGCCGCGGCGTGCGCGCCTGAAACCGCCGGGTAGCCCGCGCGGGCAGCGGGTACCGGCTGAGCGGCGGGGCTTGCCCCCGGACACCGAGCGGGCTGGCCCGCGAGGAGGACGGAGGGGAGCACCGCCGCCAAATCGCCCTTGTCCTCCCGTCCCTGCTTCGTAGAGTGGAGGCAGGCGAACCCCGGGAGGCCGTTTCGTCATGCCTGCTGCGGATGTCGCTGCCACCAGCGACGTAGAAGCAACCCAGAACGACGCCGTGCGTGCCGCGGAGGAGCGTCGGCTCTTCCTGCGCCTGCACCGCTTCGACGATCGTGCGGCGCGCGACCAGCTCGTCGAGCGCTTCATGCCGCTCGCGGCGCAGCTGGCCCGGCGCTACCGCAACACCAGCCAGTCCTTCGAGGACCTTCTCCAGGTCGCGAACCTGGGCCTGGTCCAGGCCGTCGACCGCTTCGACCCCGAGCGCGGCCTGCGGTTCTCCTCGTTCGCAGTACCCACGATCCTGGGCGAGCTGCGGCGCCACTTCCGCGACACCGGCTGGGCCGTGCGCGTCCCGCGCGCGGTGCAGGAGAACGTGGCCAAGGTGCGCCAGGCGCAGTCCAAGCTCGCGGTCAAGCTCGGCCGTAGCCCCACGCCGGCCGAGCTCGCCGAGGCCACGCGCCTTGACCACGAGGCCGTGCTCGAGAGCCTCGAGGCGGCCGACGCCTTCCAGGCCGCGTCGCTGGACGCGCCCGCGCGCACGGCCGAGACGGACGACCCCGCAGCGCTGCTCGCGTCGGTGCCGGTGCACGACCAGCGCTTCGAGCTGGTGGAGTACGCGAGCGTCGTGCGCGGCACCATGGCCGCGCTACCCGAGCGCGACCGTGAGGCGATCCGGCTGCGGTTCGGGCAGGACCTCACGCAGGACGAGATCGCCAAGCGGCTCGGGATCTCGCAGATGCAGGTGTCGCGGCTCCTGCGCCGCGCGCTCGAGCGGCTGCGCACGGTCGCCGAAGCCTCGACCCTCTAGTCAGGCCGCGACGGCGACCTCGGCGACCTCTGAGGCCTCCGCGACCACCCGGAGCCGGTCCAGGCTGCGCCGCAGCAGGCGCGAGACCTGCATCTGGGACACGCCCATGCGCTCCGCGATCTCGGTCTGGGTGAGGTCCTCGACGAAGCGCAGGCGCAGGATGTCCTGCTCGCGTCGGGGCAGCGCGCGCATCGTCGGGGCGACCGACTCGCGGTAGGCGACGAGCTCGTAGCGGCCCTCCTCCTCGCCCAGCGTGTCCAGCAGGGTGAGGTCCTCGTCGCCGTCGGCATCGGCCTGGGGGCGGTCGAGCGAGAGCGCGTCGTAGCCGTGGCGTACGGCAATCGCCTCGGCGACCTGCTCCTCGGTCAGCTCGAGCTTGTGGGCGATGTCGGCGGCGGTGGGTGCGCGCTCCAGAATGCCGCTGAGCTCGTCGGCGGCGCGCTCTACGAGCAGGAAGCGCTCCTGCAGGCCGCGCGGCATGTGCACGGCCCAGCGGGTGTCGCGGAAGTAGCGGCGCAGCTCGCCGAGGATGGTGGGGACGGCGAACGAGCGGAAGGCCAGACCCCGGTCGGGGTCGAACCGCTTGAGCGCGTTGAGCAGGCCGACGTTGCCGACCTGGACCAGGTCGTCGAACCCCTCCTGGCCGGAGTTGTAGCGGGAGGCGAGCCGGCGGACGAGCCCCTGGTAGCGCTGGACGAGCGCCTCCTGCGCGGCCGGGTCGCCGGTCGCCTTGAGCCGCTGGTGCAGCTCCGTGGCGTCGTCGCGGGTACGTTCCTCGACGTCTGCGAGTAGGGCAGGCATTGCGAACCTCGTTGATCGGTGGATGAGCTACCGAGGTCCGCGCGCCGCCTCCGTCGAAAGCGGCGCCTTACGTCCCTGGCCTGTTCTGGCCGCTGCCCCGCCGGCCTGGCCGGCGGAGCGAGTGCTTCTAAGTCGTACCCGCCTCGAGAGGTCCGAAACGGTGGCAGTCAGGTGGCACAGATCGCCTGGCGCGCCGCTGCCTCGCTCAGGAACACCTTTCCCCAGCGGGCACGCCCGTTCACGACTTTCCACGCAAACGCGACGGGATCGTCGGCGACCAGGCTGGATCGACGCGCGCGGGCGTAGACGCGGCCGGTGACGAGCACGTGCTCGTGCACCTCCTCGACCACCCCGACCTTGACGTCGAACTGGCGCCAGGTCTCGGTCACGTCGCGGAGGTAGCTGCGCATCCCCTCACTCCCGCGATACGCGTCGCGGTCGGCAGCCTCGGTCGAAAGCGGCTCGAAGAGAAAATCGTCGGCGACCATGCCGGCGAGGGCGTCGGCGTCGCGCCGCGCGAAGGCGTCGAGAAGCCGTTGCACGACCGCGGCGTCCGTCCCCATGGCCGGGTTGTATCGCATTGCGGCGGGACTCCGGCCCAGTGGTACGTTGCGGGGAGGACACCTGACATCGTGGACCGTGCCGCTCAGCCCCGGACCCCGCCGGTCGTCGTCATCGGCGCGTCGGCTGGCGGAGTGGAAGCGCTTCTCAAGCTCGTTGGCGGTCTCACGGACGAACTCGGTGCCGCGGTCGTCATCGTCCTTCATCTGCCGGCGACCGGCAGGAGCGTGCTGCCCGACATCCTGCGCCGGTCCGGTCGGCTGCCCGTGGTCGCGGCTGGGCACGGCCAAGCGCTCGTGGCGAACTGCATCGCGGTGGCCCCACCCGACCACCACGTGCTCGTCGTCGACGGCCGCCTCGTCCTCGACCGAGGCCCGCGCGAGAACGGTTGCCGACCGGCCGCCGACCCGCTGTTCCGCAGCGCGGCGCGGGCGCGCGCCAGCGGCGTCATCGGCGTGGTGCTCTCCGGCTCGCTCGACGATGGCGTCTCCGGCCTTCGTGCGATCAAGGAGGCGGGCGGCATCGCCGTCGTACAGGACCCCAAGGACGCGCTGACGCCGAGCATGCCCGCGACGGCGCTCGCGCACGTTCCCGTCGATCACGTGGTCCCGGCCGACGCCATCGCTCCGCTGTTGCTGCGACTGTCGCGGCAGCTGCGGCGCAACACGATGCGCGTGACCGACACGCGGCACCCCAACCCGATCGGGGAGCAGCGCAATCCCTCGACCATGCCCGGCGAGTCCACCCCGCTCACCTGCCCGGATTGCGGCGGGGTGATCTGGGAGCAGGCCGACGGCGACCTCGCCCGCTTCCGCTGCCACGTCGGCCATTCCTTCTCCGCCGAGTCGATGCTGGAGCTGCAGTCGGACTCGGTGGAGACCGCGCTGTGGACCGCCCTGCGGGTTCTCGAGGAGCGCGCCGATCTCCTTCGGCGGCTCGCCGGGCGCCAGCACGGGCGCGGCAACGCGCTGTCGGCCGGCAACTTCGAGCGGCGCGCGGCGGAGGTCGCCGACCGCGCCGAGATCCTGCGCAGCGCGCTCGACCGGGGCGAGGCGGCCGCCGCCGATGCGGTCAAGCTGACGCCGTGAGCGACGTGGCCGCCACCCAGTCGACCGAGGCCACCGGTTTCGAGGAGCTGCTCGAGTTCCTCAAGCTGAACCGCGGCTTTGACTTCACCGGCTACAAGCGGTCGAGCCTGGAGCGCCGGATCTTCAAGCGCATGCAGCAGGTCGGCGTCGACGGGTTCGCCGACTACCAGGACTACCTCGAGGTCCATCCCGACGAGTTCCGCGACCTCTTCAACACCATCTGCATCAACGTCACCGGGTTCTTCCGCGACAAGGCCTCGTGGGACTATCTGTCCGCGGAGGTGCTGCCCGCCCTGCTCGACTCCGTGCCCGAGAGCGAGCCGATCCGGGTCTGGTGCGCGGGCTGCGCTTCGGGCGAGGAGGCCTATACGGCGGCCATCGTGCTCGCCGAGGCGCTGGGCGAGGAGGCGTACTCCGCGCGGGTGAAGATCTACGCCACCGACGTCGACGAGGACGCGCTGGCCGTCGCGCGCCTTGGCGCCTACGCCAAGAGCCGCGTCGAGTCGGTTCCCCCGGAGCTCGTCGAACGCTACTTCGAGGACGCGCCGGCGGGCATGACCTTCCGCACCGACCTGCGGCGAACGGTGATCTTCGGGCGCAACGACCTCGTGCAGGACGCGCCGATCTCGCGCATCGAGCTGCTGATCTGCCGGAACACGCTCATGTACTTCAACGCCGAGACCCAGACGCGGATCCTCCGCCACTTCCACTTCTCGCTGAACCAGCGCGGGTACCTCTTCCTGGGCAAGTCGGAGATGCTGATCACCCGCGCCGACGTGTTCACCCCGGTGAGCACGAAGGGCCGCGTGTTCCGCAAGGTGCCCCGCCCGTCCCTCCGCGACCGGCTGCTCGGCGCGGCCGACGGCGACGGTGGGGAGCCCGAGGCCGGCAACCTGTTCCACCTCCGCGAAGGCTCGTTCGACACCGGGCCCGTCGCCCAGATCGTGGTCGACCGCGTCGGCCAGTTGGTGCTCGCCAACCAGCAGGCGCGCTCGCTCTTCGGCATCGCCCCCTCCGACCTCGGCCGTCCCATGCACGACCTGGACCTCTCCTACCGGCCCACCGACCTGCGCACCGCGCTCGACGAGGTGGCCGGGAGCCGCCATTCGGTGTCGCTCGGCGTCGTCGAGTGGAAGTCTCCCGACCGCGTACAGCGCCACACCGAGATCGTCGCGTCGCCGGTCATCAGCGCCTCGGGGACGTTCCTGGGCTCCAGCATCACCTTCGCCGACGTCGCCCGCTTCGAGCAGCTGCGCAACGAGCTCGAGCGCTCCAAGCGCGAGCTCGAGATGGCCTACGAGGAGCTGCAGTCGGCCGTGGAGGAGCTCGAGACCACCAACGAGGAGCTCCAGTCCACCAACGAGGAGCTCGAGACCACGAACGAGGAGCTGCAGTCGACGAACGAAGAGCTCGAGACGATGAACGAGGAGCTCCAGTCGACGAACGAAGAGCTCGAGACCATCAACGAGGAACTGCGCGAGCGCAGCGGCGAGCTCGACCGCGTCAACGCGTTCCTGGAGTCGATCCTGCTCTCCCTCGGCGTCGCCGTCGCCGTGCTCGACCGCGAGCAGCGGATCCAGATCTGGAACGAGCAGGCCGAGGACCTGTGGGGGCTGCGCTCCGACGAGGTGTCCGGACAGCACCTGCTCTCGCTCGACATCGGGCTGCCGGTCGAGAAGCTGCGCCGGCCGATCCGCAATGCCCTGGCCGGCAACACCGAGGGCAACGAGGTCGTGCTCGACGCGACCAACCGCCGTGGGCGCGCCATCCAGTGCAAGGTGACGTGCCTCCCGCTGCTCATGAGCTCCAAGGACGTGCACGGCGTCATCGTGCTCATGGAGCAGCAGAGGAACCGGTCGTGACGGCGATCGCACTGCTCGACGCCGATCCCGACCTCGCCGATGCCATCGACGAGGCGGAGCGCATACGCGCGCGGACGGCGCTGGTCGCGCCGTCCATGGAGGTCGAGGCTGGGCCCTGGGAGCCCGAGCCCCTCGCCGACGGCGGCGTCGGCCTCCTGGTCATCGAGGGCGCGCTCCTGCGCGAGGTGACGGCCGGCGACGTCGGTGCCATGGAGCTGCTGGGCCCCGGGGACGTGCTCGTGCCCCAGCCCGACGAGGCGGTCGCCGACTTCGTCGAGGCCGCCGTCCAGTGGTTCGCGCTGCTTCCCACGCAATTCGCCGTGCTGGACGCCGAAGTCGTCCAGCGGCTCAGCCAGTGGCCCGGCGTCCTCGCGACGGTCATCCGGCGCATGGCCGAGCGGTCCGCCCGTCAGGCGGTGGTGCAGGCCATCTGTCACAACCCGCGGGTGGATGTCCGCCTTCGCGAGCTGTTCTGGCACCTGGCCGAGCGCTGGGGGCGCGTGACCGCCGGCGGGGTCGTCCTTCCGCTTCGCCTGACCCACGAGGCGCTCGCGCGGCTGGTCGGCGCACAGCGTCCGACCGTGTCGACGGCCCTCAAGGGCCTGCACGACACGGGCGAGGTGACGCGCCGGGGCGACGGCGCGTGGGTGTTGCTCCCGGAGAACCCGGAGCGTCTCAAGGGGCTGCATCGCCGTGTGGGCAGCCGGCACGCCGCGATCGCGGTCATCCACGACGGCAACGGCGACGGCGACGGCTTGCCCATGGTCGAGCAGCTCGACCGGCTGCGGATCGCGTGGGAGCAGCAGTCGGCGTCGGTCATGCTGCTGCGCCAGCGCATGGCCGCGCTCCGCTCCGAGACGAAGGGCCTGACGGGCGAACTCCGCCAGTTTCGGGAAAATCGCAACAACCAGGACGGCTCGTCCGGATCCTGACGCGCGGCCATGCGGTTGGACTCCCGCGGCGAGGCCGAGACCGCGCTCGGCTAGCGCGGCTCGAGGAAGAAAATCTCGGCCGCGATGTTGTGCTCGGGGTCGAACTGGGACATGAACGCCCGCACGGGACGGCCCATGGCCTCTTCGATGATGCCGCGGAACTCCTCGTTCAGGGCGGCCTGGAAGGTGCGACGGACCGTGTGGACCATCTCCTCCTCGCCGTGGTCACGCAGCGTCTCCTCGATGCGCAGGGCGCCGCCCTCGAGGATGCAGAACACGACGTCGTCGAGCAGGTAGGTCTTGGCCTTGGTCGGCCCCTTGCCGTAGGCCCGGCGGTGCAGCTGGACCAGCGCGTTGGAGATGGACGCCGCCTGGGCGCCGCTCCCGCTGCGGCTGTCTGACGAAGTCTCGGGGCGCGTCGTCGACATCGGACACCTGATGTACCAGATGCAGATGAGGCCGGCATGAAAAATCCGGGTCAGAGGTCTGAC
>Ga0070683_100001048_pt1 | contig 20754 bp, 20 predicted proteins | sample KBSC713LmetaG_FD_64662 | JGI IMG/M metagenome (GOLD analysis project Ga0070683, IMG submission 64662) | Corn rhizosphere microbial communities from Kellogg Biological Station, Michigan, USA - KBS C7.1-3L metaG | ecosystem: Host-associated > Plants > Roots > Rhizosphere ... | reverse complement strand
GACCGCCTGCTCCGCGGCCGTGGCCGCTTTCTGGCCGACCTCGACGTCCCCGGCCAGGCGCACGTCGTCTTCGTCCGCAGCCCGTACGCGCACGCGCTGATCCACGGCATCGACGCGGACGCCGCGCGCCGGGCCCCCGGCGTGTTCGCGGTGCTGACCGCCGCGGACGTGCCCTCCGGGCCGCTGCCGCCCTTCCTGTGGGACACGCCGCCGGAGAAGCTCGTGGACGTCCTGCGTCCCGAGCTGCGGCCGTGCCATCCGCCGCTCCTCGCCGAGCGCGCGCTCTACGTCGGCCAGGCGGTCGCGATGGTCGTCGCGGACAGCCGCTACGCCGCGGAGGACGCGGCCGAGCTCGTCCTCGTCGACTACGAGCCGCTCGAGCCGGTCGCCACCCTCGACCAGGCTCTCGCGGCCGGGGCGCCGGTCGTCCACGACGGCTGGGACGACAACGTCGCGGTGCGCTTCGTCGTCGAGAAGGGCGACGCCGCCGCCGCGATCCGCGACGCGGCCGTCGTCGTGCGCGAGCGGTTCGAGGTGCAGCGGCAGGCGCCGCTGCCGATCGAGACGCGCGGCGCGCTCGCCGTCCACGACCCGGAGAGCGGTGCGCTGACGCTCTGGTCGTCGACGCAGAACTCGCATCCACTGCGGCGCGCGGTCAGCCGCGTGTCCGGGCTGCCGATCGATTCGGTGCGCGTGGTCGCGCCCGACGTCGGCGGCGGCTTCGGCGGGAAGGGAGTCCTCTACCCGGAGGACCTGCTCGTCGCGCTCGGGGCGATCCGGCTCGCACGGCCGCTGAAATGGGTCGAGGACCGGCTCGAGCACATGCAGAGCGCGATCCACGCCCGCGAGCAGGTGCACGAGCTGGAGCTCGGGCTGGACGAGGAGGGGCGGATCGTCGCCCTGCGCGACCACATCCTCGTCGACACCGGGGCCTACAACCCGCTCGGCCTCGTCATCCCCTACAACACGATCGCGCACCTGATGGGGCCGTACCGCGTGGAGAGCTTCGAGGCACGCGCAGAGGGGATCATCACGACGAAGGTCCCGACCGCGCCGTATCGCGGCGCCGGCCGGCCGGAAGCGGTGTTCGCGGTCGAGCGCGCGCTCGACATCGGCGCGCGGCGGCTCGGCATCGACCCGCTCGAGCTGCGTCTGCGCAATCTCGTGCGGCCCGACGAGATGCCGTACGACGCCGGGATCCTGTACCGCGACGGGGTGCCCCTCGTCCTCGACGACGGCGCATATCCGGAGCTCGTGCAGCGCGCCGCCGAGCTCGTCGGCTGGGACCGCGTCGACCGCGAGGACGAGGCAGGGCGCCTGATCGGCCGGGGGCTCGCGTTCTACATCGAAGGGACGGGGATCGGGCCGTTCGAGGGCGCGCGCGTCGAGTTGCGCGCCGACGGCCGCGTCGAGGTGCGGACCGGCGCCTGCTCTTCGGGGCAGGGCCACCAGACGGTCTTTGCGCAGGTCTGCGCGGACGCGCTCGGCGTCGACCCGGACGTCGTCGACGTGACCGGCGGCGACACGGAGGGGCTGGAGAAGGGGTGGGGCACCGTGGCCAGCCGCAGCGCCGTCGTCGCCGGCAACGCCGTCGCCGAGGCGGCGGGCCGCGTCCGCGCCCGGCTCCAGGCAGGCGAGGCGGCGCCGCTCGTCGAGACGGTGTACTTCGAGCCGCCGACCGTGACGTGGTCGGCCGGGGCGCACGCCGCCATCGTCGCCGTCGACGAGGAAACGGGCGAGGTGGAGATCCTCCGCTACGCCGCCGTCCACGACTGCGGCCGCGAGATCAACCCGCTGATCGTCGAGGGCCAGGTGCGGGGCGGCATCGCGCAGGGCATCGGCGGCGCGCTCCTCGAGGAGATCCGGTACGACGAGGACGGGCAGCTGCTGACCGGCACGCTCGCTGACTACCTGCTGCCGACGGCGGCCGACGTGCCCGAGGTGCTGCTCGAGAGCCACGAGACGCCGTCGCCGCTCAATCCGCTCGGCCTGCGCGGCGTGGGCGAGGGCGGGGCGATCGCGCCGCCGGCCGTGCTCGCGAACGCCGTCGAGGACGCGCTCGCGGAGCGCGGCGCCGTCGTCCGCCGGACGCCGCTCACGCCCGAGTCCGTCCGCACGCTCGCGGGGTTGCAACGCGTCGCGGTACCTGAGATAGTACGACGTTAAGACAGTTCTCTCGCCCGGTGAAAGGAGCGCTATGGCGGTAACGACAAGGACGGAGACGCAGCAGGATCTGCAGTCCTTCCTGCGGTACCTCGAGGAGAACTACCCCGACGAGGTCCTGCGGATCTCGCGCGAGGTCGATCCGGTCTTCGAGGCCACCGCGATCCTGTGGGCGCTCGAGAACCAGCGGCGCTACCCGGTCGTGATCTTCGAGAACATCAAGGGCTCGAACATGCCGGTCGTCACGAACGTGCACGCGAGCTTCCCGCGGCTCGCGCTCGCGCTCGGGTTGCCGTTCGACGCGACGCCCCGCGACTTCGTGCTCGAGTACATGCGGCGCGAGGAGAACCCGATTGCGCCGGTGCTCGTGGACAACGCGCAGGCGCCGTGCAAGGAGATCATCATCACGGGGGACGACGTCGACGTCACGAAGCTGCCGACGCTCAAGTACCACGAGCTCGACTCGGGCCAGGTCGACCCCGGCTACGAGGCGTGGCAGGGCCGCTACATCACGCTCGGCTACGACACGATGAAGGACCCGGAGACCGGCGTGCCCAACGTCGGCATCTACCGCCTCCAGGTCAAGGGGCCGAACAAGTTCGGCATCCAGATCTCAGAGACGGCGCACGGGAACTACATCATGAAGAAGAACATCAAGGCGGGCCGCCCGACCGAGATGGCCGTCTTCACGGGCATCCATCCCGCCGTCGAGCTCGGCTGCCTCAGCTTCACCGGCATCGACGTCGACGAGTTCTCGGTCGCCGGCGGCATCATCGGCGAGCCGCTCGAGATGGTGAAGTGCGAGACGATCGACGTCGAGGTGCCGGCGCACGCGGAGATCGTGCTCGAGTGCGAGATCCACCCGACCGAGCGCGAGCCGGAGGCGCCGTTCGGCGAGTATCCGGGCACGTACGGGCCGGAGCGCAACAATCCGGTCGTGTACGTGAAGGCGATCACGATGCGGAAGAACGCCGTCTACCACAGCTCGTTCGTCGGGCATCGCGACAACCTCAACCTGTCCGGCGTGACGCGGAACAGCCAGATCTACAAGACGTGCCGCATCGCGAGCGGCGGCGTCCGCGCGGTGTACGTCCCGCCGTCGGGCCGGTCGCGCTTCATCTGCTACGTGCAGATGGAGAAGCTGATCGAGGGCGATCCGAAGAACGCCGCGATGGCAGCCTTCACCGCCGACCCGTTCCTGAAGTACGTCGTCGTCGTCGACGAGGACGTGGACATCACGAACGACTCGGAGGTCTGGCACGCGATCGCGACCCGAGTCCGCTGGGACTACGACGCGTTCCAGGTCACGTACTCGCGGGGGAGCCCGCTCGACCCGGCGTCGTACGATCCCGCAGGCGGGTCGCACCTCGTCACGAAGGTGGGCATCGACGCGACGCGCAAGGCGAACTACCAGCCCGAGCTGTTCACGCCGGGGGTGGACAAGGTCGACCTGGACGAGCTCTTCGGCGAGGCGTGGCAACGCACCCGCCAGGATTGAGGCGCGGGTGAAGCCACCGCCCTTCGGGTACGTCGCGGCCACGAGCGTCGAGGAAGCCCTCGACGCTCTGGCCGAGCACGGGGACGAGGCGAAGCTGCTCGCGGGCGGCCAGAGCCTCGTCCCCCTGCTGGCGTTCCGGCTGGCCCGGCCGAGCGTCCTCGTCGACCTGAATGGCGTCGACGGGCTGGACGGGGCCGCGCTCGAGGACGGCACGCTCGTGCTCGGCGCGACGGCCCGGGAGCGCACGGTCGAGCGGCTGCCCGGGCTCGCGGAGCGGTGCCGGATGATCGTCGAGGCGATCGCGCACATCGGGCACGTGGCGATTCGCAACCGCGGCACGGTCGGCGGCAGCCTCGTGCACGCCGACCCGGCCGCCGAGTGGCCCGCGCTCGCGGTCGCGCTGGACGCGGAGCTCGATGCGACGAGCAAGCGCGGGACGAGGACGATTCCCGCACAGGAGTTCTTCGTCTCCTACTTCACGACCTCGCTGGAGCCGGACGAGGTGCTGACGCGGATCCGCGTGCCGCTCCCGAACGGGCGCTCGGGCTCCGCGTTCCTCGAGCTGGCGCGGCGGCACGGCGACTTCGCGCTCGCGGGCGTCGGCGCGCACGTCACGCTCACCGCGGACGGCACCGCGTCCGACGTGCGGCTGGGACTGATCGGCGTCGGCGACCGCCCGGTGCGGGCGTCCGGGGCCGAGGCGGCACTGCGCGGCCGCATCCCCGACGAGGAGGCCGTCGCCGAGGCGGCCGAGGCGGTCGCGGGGGAGATCGAGCCGACCGGCGACATCCACGCGTCGGCGGACTACCGGCGTCATCTCGCGACCGTGCTGACGCGTCGCGCCGTGACGGCCGCGGTCGAGCGCGCGGGCGGAGGAGCGCATGCGGGAGCGGCGTGAGCTCGCCCTCCGGGTCAACGGCGAAGACCGGCGCGGCAGCGCCGAGCCACGGACGACGCTCGCGGACTTCCTCCGGGACGAGCTCGGCCTGACGGGGACCCACCTCGGCTGCGAACACGGCGTGTGCGGCGCGTGCACGATCCTCGTGGACGGCCGAAGCGCGCGCTCCTGCCTGATGCTCGCCGTGCAGGCGGAGGGCCATGAGCTGACGACGGTCGAGGGGCTCGCGCCCGCGGACGGGCCGCTGCACCCGATCCAGGAGGCGTTCGCCGAGAAGCACGGGCTGCAGTGCGGCTTCTGCACGCCGGGCTTCCTGCTCAGCGTGCACGAGCTGCTCGCGGAGAACCCGGACCCCGACGAGAACGAGATCCGGGAGCGCCTGAGCGGCAACATCTGCCGCTGCACCGGCTACCACAACATCGTCCAGTCCGTCCTCTACGCCGCCGAGCTGCTGCGTAGCGCACCGGTCGCGTGAGCACGACGCCCGACGCGCTCCCGGTCGTCGTCGGCATGAGCGGCGCCACCGGTGCCATCTACGGCATCCGCCTGCTCGAGGTCCTGCGCGACGTCGGGCTGGAGACGCACCTCGTCGTCAGCCGCTGGGCGGATGCCACGATCCTCACCGAGACGTCCTACAAGCCCGCCGCCGTCCGCGCCCTCGCCGCGCAGGTGCACGAGGAGGACGACCTGGGCTCGCCGCTCGCCGACCCGTCGTTCCCGACGGCGGGGATGCTCGTCGCGCCGTGCAGCATGCGGACGCTCGCCGCGGTTGCGAACGGCGTCTGCGAGAACCTCCTGCAGCGGGCGGCGGAGATCCACCTGCAGGAGCGCCGGCGCCTGATCCTGCTGGCGCGCGAGTCGCCGCTGTCGGTCATCCACCTGGACAACATGCTGCGCGTCGCCCGGGCGGGCGCGATCGTCGCGCCGCCGGTGCCCGCGTTCTACGCACGTCCCGCGACGCTGGACGAGATGATCGACCACACGGTCGGCCGCGCGCTCGACCAGCTCGGCGTCTCGCACGAGCTCGTGCGCCGCTGGGGCGAGCGGCGGCGCTCCGCCCGCCTGCGCTCCGTCGAGTCGTGACCTCGAGCTCAGCCGCGCAAGGGCGCCAGCTGACGCTCCCAGGCGGCGACGACGTCCGCGGGGTCGCCGCGCTCGATCGCGAACGAGATTCCGGTCGTCACCGGCATCCCCGCGTGGCCGTCCGATTCCACCGACTCCACGCTCAGCTCGAAGTTCCGCAGCTCGGCGTCCGGCAGCGGACGGACGCTGCCGCGCACGTAGAGCACGGTTCCCGGCGCGATGTAACAAAAGATCGCGGGGCGGCCCTGCTCGAGGTTCGCGACCGTCTGCGTCCCGGGCCAGAGCGCGAACCGCAGCGACTTCTCGTCGGCCGCGAGCAGCTCGCCGGCACTCAACATGCAGGGGCGGGGCGTCCCGTCCTCGTCGCCGGTCAGGAGCAGGTGCGCCGGCCCGACCTTTGCCGCGAGGCCGCGGCCGTCGAGCGCCTCCAGCACCTCGGCGGGCAACGTGTCGCCGATCCGCTTCGACATCGACACGAACGATAAGGCAGCGGGATGCGCCGAGACAACATCGGTTTCGTCATCCTCACGATCGGCTACCTCGCCGCGACGACGGGCGAGTCGCTGCTCGCGCCCGTCTTCCCGCAGGCAGGGAAGGAGCTCGGGATGGGCACCGGCGCGGCCGGCGTCACGTTCGCGATCCTCACCGCCGCGATCTCGGTCGGCGGGATCGTCGGCGGCTTCGTCCTGACGCGGCTGGGGCCGCGCGTCGGCATCGTGGTCGCGCTGTTCTTCGTGACCGTCGGCACGCTCGGGGCGTCCGCCGCGCACAGCCCGCGAACGTTCGTCGCAGCGCAGGTCGCGCTCGGCGGAGGCTCCGGGCTCTTCTTCGCGCCGGGGATCCGGTCGGCCGCGCTGCTCGCGGGCGAGCGGCGGCGCGGTCTCGCGATGGCGCTCTTCGGCATCGCGTTCTCGGGCGGCCTCGCACTCGCGGGCGCGCTCGCGGCACTTGGCGTCGCGTGGGGCTGGCGCACGTCGTTCGCGGCGACCGCCGGCCTTGCCGCCGCGGCGACCGTCGCGCTCGCCTTCGTGCGCGTGCCCCCGCCGCCGCCCGCGCGGCCCGCCGGCGCACGGCCGCACGTCCGGTCGGCGCTCGCCACGCCGCTGCGCGTCGGCGGTGTCGCGGCGGTGTCGCAGTACGGGACGATCGCATTCGTGCCGATCTTCGCGGTGCACGTGTGGGGGCTCTCCCCAGCGACGGCCGCGCTGGTGCTGACGGTCGCCCGCATCGCGTCCGTTCCGGCGAAGCTGCTGTCCGGGAACGCACTCGACGCGGGTGGCGCGCTACGGATCGCCCGCCGGCTCGGCCTGCTGCTCGCGGTGCTCGGCGCATGGTGGACGCTCGTGCCAGGCGCCGCAGCGGCCGCGTGGGCGGCGATTCTGTTCGCGGCGTTCGTGAGCGGGCTCGCGCCGGTCGCGAACGTTCTCGCGCTCGAGAGCTTCGAGGACCGGGGCGAGCTGCTCGGCGCGTTCCGTTCGGCGCAGATCGGCTTCGGCGCCGCCGCGAGCGCGCTGCTCGGCGCAGGGGCGGCGACGGTCGGCCTGCGGCCGTCGCTGATCGTTGCCGCGGTGCTCGTGCCGGCGACGCTCGTCGGCTTCCGCCGGCGTAGCGAGTCTCAGGCGGCGACGAGCGCGCCGTCGCTGCCGAGCTGAGCGAGCAGCGCGGGAACGGAGTCCTCGACCGACTTCGCGAGCGGCACGAGCACGAGGCCCGGCACGGCGGCGGCGCGGTCGAGAACGTCGGCCGGCACCGCGGCGAGGACGTCCGGGCGGACGCCGAGGACGAGCGGGCGCGCCTCCTTCAGCGTCACGTCGGCGGCGCGGTGCACGAGGTTCGTCGCAAGCCCCATGACGATCGCGCCGACGGACGCGCCGTCGCACGGGACCACGATCATCCCGCGCGTCAGGAACGAGCCACTGGAGATGCGGGCCGCCTGGTTCTCGTGCGAGTACACCTGCGTCGCGAGCGCGCGCACGTCCGCCAGTTCGTCGCCGAGTGCGAGGGCCGTGTCGGACCGGACAACCAGGTGGCTCTCGATGCCCGAGAGGAGTAGTGTCCGGAGCAGCCCGATGCCGTGCTCGAGGTCGTCGCGCGAGGCAAGCGCGACCACGATTCTCTCCTCGTTCGCACCCCCGGAAAAGTGTCTTGATTTCATAAGTCTAGACGTTAAGATATCCAACCCAGTGCATCAATGGGAGCTCCAGGTGGGTTCGACGGCGGCATTGCAACGGAACACGAACCACGCCGTGCGGCACACGTCGGGTCGGCTCCCGACCTCTCTCGACAGCCCCGGGCGGTCACCCGCGGGCGGAAGGAGCAGTGGATGAGCAAGCATCGTCTACTCGTTCTCGGCTCGGCCCTCCTCGTCGCGCTCGGCCTCGTGTCGTACGCCGCCGCGGGATCCAAGTCGGCGGCGACGAGGGCAGCAGCCTCGGGGTCGATCACGATCGCGCTCGGCGGTGAGCCGACGACACTCGACCCGCTCTTGAAGGAGGACGGCAACTCCGACTGGGTAACCAACAGCATCTTCGACACGCTGCTCGCACGCAGCACCGACGGCAAGAAGCTCTTCCCGAAGCTGGCGGCGTCGATGCCGAAGCTGATCAACAAGACGACGTGGCAGGTCAAGCTGCGCTCGGGGATCAAGTTCAGCGACGGCGAGCCGATGAACGCGGACGCCGTCGTCTTCAGCATCAACCGCATCATCAACCCGAAGTACAACTCGGAGCAGGTCGAGTTCGTCGGGACGATCAAGAAGGCGGTCAAGGTCAACGACTCGACCGTGAACATCCTGACGAAGGGTCCCGACCCGGTGCTGCCGTCCCGGCTGTACTGGGTGCGCATCGTCGCGCCGCAGGCGACGGCGAAGTCGGACAGCGCGAGCCATCCGGTCGGAACCGGCCCGTATCTGTTCAAGGAGTGGGCGCGCGGCGACCACATCACGATCACCGCGAACCCGAACTACTGGGGCTCGCCGAAGCCGTCGATCCAGACGATCACCTACAAGTTCGTGCCCGAGGAGGGCGCGCAGCTCGCAGGCCTGATCTCCGGTCAGTACGACCTGATCACGTCACTCCTGCCCGACGAGGTCAAGCGGGCGCCGAAGGCCGTGATCACCGCCGGCAACGAGCACCCGATGCTGATCCCGAACGCGAAGCCCGGCTCGGGGATCACCTCCGACGCACGGGTCCGGCAGGCGCTCAACTACGCGATCGACAAGAACGCGCTGGCGTCGAAGCTGTACGACGGCTACGCGGTGCCGGACGCCGGACAGACGCTGAGCCCGTCGTGGTTCGGTTACAACCCGAAGGTCAAGGCGTACCCGTACAACCCGGCGAAGGCGAAGGCGTTGCTGAAGGCCGCGCACGCGACGGGCAAGTCGATCACGATCGCGACGGAGTCGGGTCGTTGGCTGAACGACAAGATCCTCGTCGAGTCGGTCGCGCAGTACTGGCGCGCGGTCGGGCTGAAGGTCACCGTGAACGTGGAGGCGTTCAACACCTGGCTGAACCAGTTGTTCGACTCGAAGCACCGCCCGCAGGTCATCTTCGTCTCGACCGACAACCCGATCTACGACGCCGACCGCACGCTCAGCACGTACTACGAGTCGTCCGGCGGCGGCGCGTCGAACTCCGACGCGCAGATGAAGAAGTGGATCGACCAGGCGCGGACGGAGACGAACGTGTCGAAGCGCCTCGGCCTCTACCACAAGGCCGTCGCGAAGGCGAACAAGCAGGCCTACCTGGTCTGGCTGCTCAACCTCAAGAACGTCTGGGGCATGAGCAAGCAGCTCCAGTGGCAACCGCGTCAGGACGGCTTCATGTACGACAACACGATGAAACTCAGCGGGTAACAGGAGGCGGGTAATCAAGCGGGGATGGGACGGTTCGCGCTCAGGAGGATCGTTTACGGCATCGTCGTGATGTTCCTCGTCACGGTCGTCGTGTTCGTGACGACGAGGTTGATCGGCGATCCCTCGAAGACGCTGCTCCCCCTGACGGCGACGAGTGCCGAGCGCGCGCACTTCAAGCACGTGCTCGGCCTCGACCGTCCCCTCCCCGTGCAGTTCTTCCACTACCTCGCGGGCGTGGTCCACCTCGACTTCGGCAACTCGCTCCTGCAGAGCCGGCCCGCGCTCGGCATCGTCCTGGAGCGGCTCCCGAACACGTTCGAGCTCGTCGGCTTCGGCCTCGCGCTCGCGGTGCTGCTCGCGATCCCGCTCGGCGTGCTCGCCGCGCTGAAGCCGGGCAGCCTGCTCGACAAGTTCACCGTCGTGATCAGCCTCAGCGGCCTGTCGGTCGCGCAGGTGTGGCTCGGGCTGCTGCTGATCCTCGTCTTCGCGGCGGAGTTGAAGGTGCTGCCGTCGGCGGGGATCGGCGGGTTCTCGCACCTGATCCTGCCGGGGGTGACGTTCGGCTTACCGGCGCTCGGCAGGCTGGTGATGCTCACGCGCTCGACGATGATCGACGAGCTGAACGCGCAGTACGTGCAGACGGCGCGGGCGAAGGGGATGCCCGAGTGGCGCGTCGTCGGCCTGCACGCGCTGCGCAACGCGTCGATCCCGATCCTCACGCTCGCCGGCTGGGAGCTGATCCGTGCGCTCGCGGGCTTCTCCGTCGTCGTCGAGACCGTCTTTGCGTGGCCCGGCGTCGGCTACCTCGCTTTCCAGTCGATCCAGCAGAGCGACGTGATCCTCCTGCAGGCGATCGTGACCGTGATGGGCTTCCTGATCATCGCGATCAATGTCATCCTCGACGTGCTGTTCAAGGGCCTCGACCGACGGGTGCAGCTCGCCTAGCGGACTGATGACTGTCCGGGTCGAGACCGACGCACCGCTCGCGGGGCCGAGCCTCTTCCGGAGGCGGCTCGCCGACGCGCGTGCCGGCCTGCGGTCCGGTGCCGTCGAGCTGCTGCACGACCGCGCGGGCCTGTTCGGGTTCCTCGTGATCGTCATCCTCATCGTCGTCGCGATCTTCGCGCCGCTGATCGCGCCGCAGGATCCGTCGGCGCAGGATCTGCTCAACCGGCTCGAGCCGCCGTTCCACAGCTGGGCGCATCCGCTCGGGACGGACGCGATCGGCCGCGACATGCTCTCTCGCCTCATCTACGGCTCGCGGATCTCGCTCGAGGTCGGCGCCTTCGTCGTCGCGATCGCAGGGTCGCTCGGGACCACGTTCGGGCTGCTCGCGGGCTACTTCGGCGGCAAGGTCGACTCGTTCGTGATGCGTGTCGTCGACACGCAGATCGCGTTCCCGGGATTGCTGATGGCGCTGCTGATCATCGCCGTGATCGGGCCGAGCCTGAGGTCGCTCGTGATCGTCCTCTCCATCGACGGCTGGATGGTGTACGCGCGCGTCACGCGCGGCGTCACGGCGTCGCTGCGGCAGGAGCCGTTCGTCGAGGCGGCGGAGCTGATCGGCTGCCGGTCGCGCCGGGTGATCTTCCGGCACGTGCTGCCGAACCTCACCTCGCCGGTGCTGACGCTCGGCGTGCTCGAGTTCGCGCGCGTCATCCTCGCGGAGGCGGCGCTCTCGTTCCTCGGGCTCGGCATCCAGCCGCCGGCGGTGTCGTGGGGGCTGATGCTCGCCGACGGAGCCGACTATCTCTTCAGCGCCTGGTGGATCGTCTCGCTGCCCGGCATCGGGATCGCACTCGTCGTGCTCGGGATCAACCTGTTCGCGAGCTGGCTGCGCGTGACCTCCGACCCGCACGCGCGCGACAAGCGGTTCGCATCCGGCACGCAGGTGGCGGGAGCGGTGACATGAGTGGTAGGTGTCGGGAGTGGGGATGAGCGCCGCTGACACCGGACCGCTGCTCGAGGTCGACGGGCTCGACGTCTGCTTCTTCACGCGCGCGGGCGTCGTCAAGGCGGTTCGCGGCGTCTCGTTCGACGTGCACCGTGGCGAGACGCTCGGACTCGTCGGCGAGTCCGGCTCCGGCAAGAGCGTGACGTCCCTCGCGATCCTCGGCCTGCTGCAGCCGCCGGGCCGGGTCACCGGCGGCGAGATCCGCTGGAAGGGACGGTCGGTCGTCGGCCGCGGCGGCGCCAAGCTCGCGAAGCGGATCCGCGGTCACGAGCTGGCGGTCGTCTTCCAGGACCCGATGACGTCGCTCAACCCGCTCTTCACGGTGCGCGCGCAGATCGCGGAGGTGCTCCGGCACCATCTCGGCATGTCGCGGCGGCAGGCGGACGAGCGCGTCGTCGAGCTGCTCGACCTCGTCGGCATCCCCGCGCCGCGCGCACGCGCCGATGCGTACCCGCACGAGCTGTCGGGCGGACAGCGGCAGCGGGTCCTGATCGCGATGGCGCTCGCGTGCGAGCCCGAGCTGCTGATCGCCGACGAGCCGACGACCGCCCTCGACGTGACCATCCAGGCGCAGATCCTCGAGCTGATCGCCGAGATCCAGGAGCGGCTCGGGCTCGCGGTGCTGCTGATCACGCACGACCTCGGCGTCGTCGCCGGCGTCTGCAAGCGCGTCGCCGTCATGTACGGCGGCAAGATCATGGAGCAGGGGAGCGCGGAGCAGATCTTCCACCGCCCGGCGCATCCGTACACGCGCGGCCTGCTCCGCTCGACGCCGCGCGTCGACGTCGTGCTGCCGCGCCTCGTCGGCATCGACGGGATGCCGCCCGACCTGATCGCACCGCCGCCGGGCTGTCCGTTCCAGCCGCGCTGCGATGTCGCCTCGGCCCAGTGCGCCGAGATGCCGGCGCTCGAGCGCGACGAGGAAGGAAGGGAGGTGGCTTGCTGGCATGCATCCGACCGCGACCCGCTCCGAGCAGGAGACGAACACGCCCCCGTCGTCTGAGCCGCTGATCTCTGTCCAGGGGCTCTCCGTCGAGTACGCGATCGGCGGCAACGGCTTCTGGGGCCACAGCCGCGGCTCGCTGCGCGCGGTCGAGGACGTCAGCTTCGAGATCCCGCGCGGCGAGACGCTGGGGCTCGTGGGGGAGTCCGGCTCCGGCAAGACGACGACCGGCCGTGCGGTCCTGCGCAAGGTGCCGCTGGCGGCCGGGCGGATCGTCTTCGACGGCGAGGACATCACCGAGCTGCACGGCGAGAAGCTCCGACGCTACCGAAAGCGGATGCAGCTCGTCTTCCAGGACCCGTACGCGAGCCTCAACCCGCGCAAGCGGGTGTTCGAGATCGTCGCCGAGCCGCTGCTCGTGCACGGCGTCGTCAACCGGATCCGCGACGCGGAGCCGCAGGTGCGCGACCTGTTGGCGCTCGTCGGGCTGCCGCCGGACGTGCTCTTCCGCTATCCGCACGCGTTCAGCGGCGGGCAGCGACAGCGGATCGGCATCGCCCGCGCGCTCAGCCTGCACCCGGACTTCATCGTCGCCGACGAGCCCGTCTCGGCCCTCGACGTCTCTATCCGTGCGCAGGTCGTGAACCTGCTGCAGGACCTGCAGGAGCAGCTCGGCCTGACGTATCTCTTCATCGCCCACGACCTCTCCGTGGTGCGGCACATCTCGCACCGGATCGCGGTCATGTACGCGGGGAAGCTCGTCGAGCTCGGCCTGCCAGACCAGATCTACGACGACCCGAAGCATCCCTACACGCGGGCGCTGCTCTCGGCGGTGCCGGTCCCCGACCCGGCAGTCGAGAAGACGCGCCGCCGCATCGTGCTCAGCGGCAGCGTGCCGAACCTCGCCGACCCTCCCTCCGGCTGCCGCTTCCACACGCGCTGCCCGATCGCTGTCGACCGCTGCCGCGAGGAGGAGCCGCCGCTGACGCAGCGTGCGCCCGGTCATCAAGCGGCCTGCTGGCTCACCTGACGATGCAGGTGCACCCGACCAAGCAGCGGCTTGCCGCCGGAGAGACCGTGTACGGCTGCTTCGTCCGCTATCCGGACGCGGGCCTCGTCGAGCTGCTCGCGCTGCAGGGGTTCGACTTCCTCGTGCTCGACGGCGAGCACGGCGTCCTCGAGCCGCGCGACTGCGAGCACCTCGTCCGGGCGGCGGAGCTGCGCGGCCCGGCGCCGCTCGTGCGCGTCCCCGCCAACGAGCCGCACGTCGTGCTCCGCTTCCTCGACACCGGAGCGATCGGCGTCCACGTGCCGCTCGTCTCCTCCGCCGAGGAGGCCGAGGCGGCGGTTCAGGCGGTCAAGTACGCGCCGCGCGGTCGACGCGGCCTCGCGGGCGTCCGGGCCGCGGCGTACGGGACGCAGCCGCTCGGCGCCTATGCCGCAGCCGCGAACGAGGCGACGCTCGTCGTGATCCAGGTGGAGACGCGCGAGGCGGTTGCACGCGTCGACGAGATCGCGGCGGTGGACGGCGTCGACGTCGTCTTCGTCGGGCCGACCGACCTCTCGCAGGCCTACGGCGTCACGGGCGCGACGGGGCATCCGGCGCTCGAGGAGGCGTACGACACGGTCGCGGAGGCGGTCTCCGCCTCGCCGGCGGCGCTGGGCGTCCTCGTCGCCGACGAGGCGGCCGCCGAGCGCTGGCGTGCCCGCGGCGCGCGGTACATCGCCGTCACCGTCGACTCGCTCGTCGTCGGGCGCGCGAAGGCGTTCCTGTCGGCGATGCACGAGGTGCCGGTCACGTGAGGCTCGAGAACTCGTTTACCGCGCCGGCCTCGCCGGCCCGGGTCTGGGCGTTCCTGACCGACGTGCCCGCCGTCGTCCCGTGCATGCCGGGCGCGGAGCTCGTCGAGCAGGTCGACCCGACGACCTGGAAGGCGAACGTCAAGGTCAAGCTCGGCCCGATCTCGATGACGTTCGGGGCGACGGTGCGCGAGGAGGAAGCGGACGAGGCGACGCACCGGCTGCGGCTCGTCGCCGACGCGCGCGAGCTGCGCGGGCGGGGGATGGCGCGCGCGGAGGTCGCTGCATCCGTGCAGCCGTCCGACGGCGGCAGCCGGGTGGAGATCGTCACCGACCTCGATCTCTCGGGGGCGGTCGCGCAGTACGGGCGCGGCATCGTCAAGGACGTGGCAGGACAGCTGACCGCCGCGTTCGCGCAGAACCTGCGTGACCGGCTGGAGGGCGAACCGCCCGCGGCCGCCGCGGTCCAGCCTGTTTCCGCAATCCGGCTGCTCGCCCGGGCGCTGCTCGCCCGGTTCCGGCGGGCCCGGGACGAGACGCCGCCGCCGGCGGGGGAAGGAGCCTGAGATGGAGGTCGTGATCGTCGGCGGTGGGATCAGCGGGCTGACCGCCGCGCTCGAGCTGCACGCACGCGGGATCGACGCCCGCGTCTACGAGTCGGCGCAGGAGCTGCGCGAGGTCGGCGTCGGCATCTCGCTGCTGCCGCACGGCGCGCGCGAGCTCGACGCACTCGGCCTGCTCGACGAAATCCGCCCGCGTGCCGTCCCGTACAGGGAGGCGTGCTTCTTCAACTCGTTCGGGCAGCTGATCCACCGCGACCCGGCCGACCCGCAATTCCCCCAGTTCCTCGTGCACCGCGCCGACCTGCACGGCGTGCTCGCCGACGCGGTGCGCGAGCGGCTCGGCGAGCAGGCTCTCTTCCTCGGGCACACGTGCACCGGGCTCGACCTCGACGCCGACGGCGCGACCGTGGAGTTCGCCGGCCGTGGGAGCGCGCGCGGTGACGTCGTGCTCGCCTGTGACGGCATCCACTCCGCGATCCGGAAGCAGCTGTATCCGGACGAGGGCGAGCCGGTGTTCTCCGGCGTGAACATGTGGCGCGGCGTCACGCCGCACCGGCCGATCCTCTCCGGCGGCAGCCACACGCGCATCGGCAAGGTCGACACGGGCAAGCTCGTCGTCTACCCGATTCGCGAGGACATCGACGGCGAGGGCAACCAGCTGATGAACTGGGTCGTGGAGATCCGCGATGCGCGCGGCGTGCCGGTGGACTGGAGCCGCGGCGGCCGGCTGGAGGACTTCCTGCCCACGTTCGAGTCGTGGCGGTTCGACTGGCTCGACGTCCCTGACCTGCTGGCGCGCGCCGACGTCGTCTACGAGTTCCCGATGTCCGACCGCGATCCCGTCGAGCGGTGGGCGTTCGGCCGCGTCGCCCTCGTGGGGGACGCCGCCCATCCGATGATCCCGCGCGGCTCGAACGGGGCGATGCAGGCGATCGTGGACGCGCGCGTCGTCGCCGACGCGCTCGCGACCGAGCCGACGGTGGAGGCGGCGCTCCGTTCCTACGAGGACGCGCGGCTCGAGACGGTGAACCGCATCGTCCTGACCAACCGCACGACTCCGCCGGACTTCCTGATCGAGACCGTCGAGCGCCGCACCGGGCCGCGGCCGTTCGAGCGCCTCGAGGACGTGATCGACGAGGAGGAGATCCGGGAGATCGTCGACGGATACAAGGCGCTGACAGGCTCGAGCCGTGAGGCTCTCCGCGGGCGGTAACCCACAACGGGTGGCGGTGCTCGGCGCCGGGACGATGGCGCCGGGGATCGCGGCGGCCTTCGCCGTCGCCGGGCACGAGGTCGTGCTCTGGGCGCGGCGCGCGGACGCGGCCGAGTCAGCGCTCTCGCGCGCGCAGGCGGCCGCGGCCTTCCTCGTCGAGCACGAGCTCGCGCCGGCGGCACCGCCGCCGGACGCGCTCGGCGCCTCGGCGCAGCTGGAGGACGTCGCCGGCGCCGCGGTGGTCGTGGAGGCGATCGCCGAGCAGCTGCCCGCGAAGCACGAGCTGCTCGGCCGGCTCGAGACGATCGTCGCGCCGGACGTCCTGATCGCGACGAACACCTCCGGCCTCCGCGTCACCGACGTCGCCGCGCCGCTCGAGCACCCCGAACGGGTCGTCGCGATGCACTTCTGGAACCCGGCGCACCTGATGCCGCTCGTCGAGGTCGGCGGCGGCGAGCGCACGGCGCCGGCGTCCGTCGACGCCGCGTACGAGCTCGCGCGCGCGATCGGCAAGCAACCGGTGCGCGTCGAGCACGAGGTGCTCGGGTTCCTCGGCACGCGCCTGCAGCAGGCGGTCGTGCGCGAGGCGATCGCGCTCGTCGAGCGCGGCATCGCCTCGGCGGAGGACGTCGACCTGGCCGTCCGGACGAGTTTCGGCATCCGGTTCCCGGTCACGGGCCCGCTCGAGTCGGCCGACATCACGGGGCTCGACGTGATCGAGGCGATCCACGACTACCTGCTGCCGGACCTCGACCGCTCCACCGGACCGCAGGCGGCGCTTCGTGAGCGGGTCGCCGCCGGCGCGTTCGGCGTCAAGTCGGGCCGCGGCTTCCACGACTGGAGCGCGCGCGACTCCGGCGAGCTGATCCGACGCCGCGACGAGGAGCTCGTCAGGCGGCTCCGTCTCGACCGCTGATCAACAGACGAAAGGGGAGGAATGCAGATCGGAATCTGGCTGCCGTCGTACACGTATCCGCAGCTCTCGTACGAGCGCGTCCGCGGCTCCGTGCGCGACTACGCGGCGAAGTGCAACGAGCTCGGCTACGACATCTGGGTGATCGACCACCTGCTCCATGCACCGGGCCTCTACGGGATGTCGTGGCTCGAGCCGTTGAACGTCCTCGCGTACGCGGCCGGAGTCGCGCCGGACGTGTCGCTCGGCACCGGCATCCTCGTGCTCCCGCTCCGCAACCCGGTCATGCTCGCGAAGGAGATCGCGACGCTCGACTTCCTCTCGGGCGGCCGGTACAAGTTCGGCGTCGGGCCGGGCTGGTATCCGGGCGAGTTCACCGCCACGGGCACCACGGTGAAGGAGCGCGGCGGCCGGACGGACGAGATCCTCACCGCCGTGCGCAAGCTGCTGACGGAGGACCACGTCACCTTCGAGGGCAAGTACTACCGCTTCGAGGACGTGACGATCGAGCCGCGGCCGCCGAAGCTGCCGGAGGTGTGGGTGTCGGGCGGTTCGCGCCTCCCGGACCCGGAGTACAGCGACGTGCCGGTGCTCGCCGACTCGGTGCTGGAGCGGATCCTCGACTCCGACTGCTGGCTGTCGCGCAACTCGGGCACGCAGGAGCTGATCAAGGGCGACTGGGCGAAGATCCAGGAGGCGCTCGCGGCGCGCGGTCGGCCGGCCGACTCGATCCGGTTCGCACACTGCAACTTCGTCTACCTCGTGGAGGAGTCGAACCGCGGGAAGGCGCTCGAAGCCCAGCAGCCGTTCTTCCTCGAGGTGATGGGGACGCACCGGCCCTGGGAGCAGCTGCAGCAGAGCTACCTGCTCGGCTCGCTCGACGACATCCTCGGCCGGCTCGTCGAGCTGAAGGAGCTCGGGGTCGAGTACCTCGTGCTTGGGCCGACGAGCGACAATCTCGAGCAGCTCGAGCTGATCCGGAAGCACGTGGAGCCGGCGCTCGCGTGACCGTCAGCTTCCTCGACACGTCGACCGAGCCGACCGAGGCGATGCGCGACGCGATGCGCGACGCCCGCGTCGGCGACGACGTCTACGGGCGCGACCCGACGGTCAACGAGCTCGAGGAGCGCGCCGCGGCGCTGCTGGGCAAGGAGGCGTGCGTGCTCGTGCCGACGGGGACGATGGCGAACCTCGTCGCGCTGCTCGCGCTGACCTCGCGCGGGGACGCGGTCGTGCTGGAGGAGCAGTCGCACATCGCGTGCGCCGAGGCCGGCGGCGTCGCGTCCGTCGCCGGGTGCATGCCGCTGCTCGTCGCCGGCCGGCACGGCGTCCTGCGGCCGGAGGACGTCGAGGGCGTGCTGCTGCCGCCGGACGAGCATCGCCCGCAGCCGACGCTCCTGTGCCTCGAGAACACGCACAACCGCGGCGGCGGGACGGTGACGACGCCGGCCGAGACGGCGGCGCTGCGCGCCCTCTGCGACGAGCACGCGCTGCGCCTGCACCTCGACGGCGCCCGGCTGTTCAACGCCGCGGTCGCGCTCGAGGCCGAGCCGGCCGCGCTCGCGGCCGGTGCCCACACCGTCTCGTTCTGTCTGAGCAAGGGGCTCGGCGCCCCCGTCGGCTCCGTCCTCGCCGGGCCGGCGCAGACGATCGCGCTCGCCCGCCGCATGCGGAAGCTGCTCGGCGGCGGCATGCGCCAGGCGGGCGTGCTCGCCGCCGCGGGGCTGGTCGCGCTCGACGGCTGGCGGGAGCGTCTCGCCGCCGACCACCGGCGCGCCGTCGCGCTCGCCTCGCGGCTCGCGACTCTGCCGGGCCTGCACGTCGACCCGGAGGCCGTCGCGACGAACATCGTCTTCTGCGACGTCGCCGACGCGCGCGGGCTGGCGTCGCGGCTGCTCGAACGCGGCCTCGCGTGCTCGGCGTCGTCGGCGACGCGACTGCGCTTCGTGCTCCACCACCAGATCGGCGACGCCGACGTCGAGCGTCTCGCGTCCGAGCTCGCGGAGCTCCTGCCGGCATGACGCCGCCGCTCACCGGCGTCGACCACGTGGGCATCGTCGTCGCCGACCTCGAGGCCGCGAGCCGCTTCCTCGAGGGCGTGCTCGGTCTCGCGCCCGCGTTCCGCGCCGACTCGGCCCAGTTCCGGACGGCGTTCTTCGACTGCGGTGCGACGAGGATCGAGGCGCTCGAGCCCGTGGACGACGCGACGCGGGCGGAGCGGCTCGCCGACGCGCCGGCGCGGATCGACCACGTCGCCTTCGCCGTCGCCGACCTCGACCGGGCGGTCGCCGAGCTCGCCGCGCGCGGCGTCGAGGTGACGGCCGAGGCGGTCTCGGACGGCCGGCGGACGTGCTGGACCGTGCCGGCGACGAGCGGCGGCCTGATCTACCAGCTGATCGAACGACGCGCGCGCTAGACCTGGTGGCGGGCGGCGACGCCGGCGACGGCGTCCGCGAGCTGCTCGAGGCTCTCGAAGTCGTGACCGGGGAGGAAGCGGTCGACGTGGGGGAGGGCCGCGCGCATCCCGCCTGCGAGCGGCTGGTACTCCGGCTTCCCCTTGAGCGGGTTCAGCCAGAGCAGGGCATACGACTCGCGGTGGAGACGCGCCGTCTCCTGCGCGATCGCGGCGGTGTCGCCGATCTCCCAGCCGTCGGAGACGACGACCACGACCGCGCCGCGGGCGCCCCAGCGGTCGTTGAAGGCGCGCAGCGAGGCGCCGATCCGCGTGCCGCCGGCCCAGTCGAGCGCCTGCGCCGCCGTCTCGTCGAGCGCGCGACCGGGGTCGCGCCGCGCGAGCGCGGGCGTCACCCGGGTCAGCCGGGTGCCGAAGACGAACGCTTCGACGCCGCGGCCGGCCTGCCGGAGCGCGTGGACGAAGAGCAGGATCGCCCGTGCGTAGGGCTCCATCGACCCCGACACGTCGCAGAGGACGACCACCCGCCGGGGCGCGTCGACACGCCGCCGGAACGTGCACTCGCGCGGGTCGCCGCCCGTCGCGAGCGACGCGCGCATCAGCCGTCGCAGGTCGAGCACGGTGCCGCGGGCGTGTGGACGGAGGCGACGTGAGCGGCGCTGCGGGCGCGCGCGCGCGAGCGCGCGGATCAGCTCGCCGAGACGTGCGCGGTCGTCGTCGGTGAGCGTCGCGAAGTCCTTCTGCCGCAGCAGCTCGTCGGCGCTGTAGCCGCCGCGGTCGGCGCCGGCCGCCCGGCCGCCGGGGGCGTCCCCGGCCGGCCCTGCCACGAAGACGGGCCGCTGGGCCACGTCTTCCTCGTCCGGGCCCGCGCGCCCGCCGCCGAACCACAGCGCGAACGCGCGGTCGAACGCCTCCAGCTCGTCGACCGAGGAGGCGAGCGTCTGCCGGAGCGTCCAGTAGACGCGCTCGCGGTCGGCGACGCCGACGAGCGCGAGCGCGGAGACCGCGTCGCCAACGCGTGTCGGGCCGACCTCGAGCCCTGCGCCGCGCAGCACGCGGCCGAAGTCGACGACGCGCTCGACGACGTCAGCCGGTTGCACGCGCGTCGCCGACGAGCGCAACGAGCTCACCGCCGCGCACGGCTTCGAGATCGTCCCGCTGCTTCAACAGCGCGCCGAGGGTCTCGCCGGCCGCGGTCGCGTCGAGCTCCTCGCAGCCGAGGGCGGTGAGCGCACGACACCAGTCGATCGTCTCGGCGACGCCGGGCACCTTCTGCAGATCCGACGTGCGCAGCGTGCGCACGAACGCCGTCGCCTGCTCGGCGAGCCGCTGCGGCGCGTCGCCGACGTGCAGGCGCACGATCTCCACCTCGCGCTCGGCCGAGGGATGGTCGACCCAGTGGAAGAGGCAGCGCCGCCGGAGCGCGTCGTGCAGCTCGCGCGTCCGGTTCGACGTCAGGA
>Ga0070683_100001044_pt1 | contig 20817 bp, 14 predicted proteins | sample KBSC713LmetaG_FD_64662 | JGI IMG/M metagenome (GOLD analysis project Ga0070683, IMG submission 64662) | Corn rhizosphere microbial communities from Kellogg Biological Station, Michigan, USA - KBS C7.1-3L metaG | ecosystem: Host-associated > Plants > Roots > Rhizosphere ... | reverse complement strand
CGACTGCATCGTTGTGGGTGTGCGCGGCGTGGTAATCGCGCTGCCACACCGGTTTTGAAACCGCGGCATTCACGTGGATGTGCAGCGGGTCCTCGCCGCAGCCTTCAAAGACGAGATAATGCCCGGGCTCGGAAATTTTCAGCGGGTAGCGTCCGTGACCGTTGGTCAGGAGCAGGCGATGAAGCGTTGCGCCGGGTGCAACGACGTCGCCGGGCTTCACGCGATTTTCCCAATCGGAAAAAACCAACGTGGCGGCCTGAACCGCGGCCGCCAGTTGGGTTTCGCCGAACGGCAGGCCCGCGAAATTTCCCGTGCCGGATTGAGCGCCGGCAGGCTGTCCGCCCACTGGCATCACGACCACGTCGAGTTCGTTTTCATTTCCGTGATGATGGTGTTCGTGGCCTTCGCCATCGTGCGCGTGATCGTGATGCTCGTGTTCGCCGTCCTCGTGATCGTGGCCGATCACCAGCTCGTGCGTGCCGGCGGGCAGATGGTAGGCACCGGCCCACTCGAAGGGATATTCGGGTTCGAGAAATTTTGGATCGAGCTCGGTCGCGCGACCAAGGTTGAAACCGCCGACATCGATGACGTGGTTCAAGGGCAGGCCGCAATTTCGCGTCCGGTGGATCTTCGCGACGGCGTTCATCCGGTGTATCCGCATTTCGAGTTCGTCGAGTCCGGCCGGCGGCACGAGATCGGTTTTGTTGAGCAGAATGACGTCGGCAAAGGCAATCTGCTTTTGCACTTCATCCTCGGAGTCGAGGTGCTGAAGCACGTGTTTGGCGTCGACCACGGTGACGATCGCGTCGAGGCGAAAATTGGCGCGCATTTCGTCGTCGGTGAAAAACGTCTGCGCGACCGGCGCCGGGTTCGCCATGCCGGTTGTCTCGATGATGATTCCGTCGAGCTTGTCCTTGCGTTTCATCAGCCGTCCGAGAATGCGGATGAGATCGCCGCGGACGGTGCAGCAGAGGCAGCCGTTGTTCATTTCGAAGAGCTCTTCCTCGCCGGAAATGACGAGCTGATGGTCCACGCCGACCTCGCCGAATTCGTTTTCGATCACGGCGAGTTTTTTGCCGTGTTGTTCGCTGAGGATGCGGTTGAGGAGCGTCGTTTTTCCGGCGCCGAGAAAGCCGGTGAGAACGGTGACAGGAATGGGCATGACGGGATTTTCGATGGTGAAATTTCGATTTTAGATTGGCGCAAGCGTGCGCCGGTGGGGCATGGAATGCAAATCCACCGGCAACGGATTTTGCGGCGAGACGGAGAAATTAGGCCGGGGCGCACGGGCCGCCCGCTAGGCCGCTGGCTCGAGCCGATCCACGCGGATGCGACGGGGGCGCTCGGCGCTGACTTCGAGCGCGGTGAGCGAGTACTCGCCGATCGCGAGCGTTTCGCCGCGGCGTGGCGGCCGGCCGAGATTGCGCAGGAGCAGCGCCGCGACGGTTTCGCGCGGCTGCCACTCGAGCGGCCAGCCGGTCTCCGCCTGCAGTTCGCGGACGGTCAGCGAGCCGCTGACCACGATCGAGCGCTCGCTGCGTTCAAAAATCGGGCCGCTGCCGAGGTCGAACTCGTCGCGGATGTCGCCAACGATTTCTTCGATCACATCCTCGAAGGTGACGATGCCGGCCAGTTTTTTTTCCGCATCGACGACGATCGAGAGGTGGCTGCGGGCGAGGCGGAAGCGCTCCAGCATCAGCGGCAGCGGGGTGCGCAACTCGAAGCTCACGACGGGCCGGACCAGCGGCTCGAACGATGCCTCCGGGCCCAGCGCCTGGATTTGCCAGAGCCATTCGCGCACGAGAAGAATGCCCTCGACGCGGTCGAGCGATTCGCGGCAAACCGGAAAGCGACTGAACCCGCTGGTTTGCGCGATGCGAAGATTCTCCGCGAGCGGACGATCGAGCCAGAGGGCAACAACCTGATCCCGCGGCAGCATGATCTGTTGCGCAAAAGTTTCCCGAACGCGCAGCGACTGGACCATGAGTTTGTTGACCAGGGCATCGCCGGGATGGGAATGGCGCGCGTGGCTGAAGACGTATTCGAGCTCCTCGGCGCTGAAAACATGATCGCGTTCACTGGCGAAACCAATGCCCGCCCAGCGAAGTATCCGGTTGGCTGTGACGTTGATCAGCCAGATGAAGGGGAAAAGCAGATAGTAAAACGCCATCAGCGGCGCGGCCGCCCACAGCGCCACGCCTTTCGCGTGCTGAATCGCGATCGCCTTCGGGCCGAGCTCGCCGAAAATCACGGTCACGAATGTGATCAGCGTGAAAGCTGCGGCGAACGAGACCGAGTGCACGGTGCTCGCGGCCGTGACGCCCCAGCGCATGAGCAGCGGTGCGATATGCTCGGCGACGAACGGCTCACCGATCCAGCCGAGGCCGAGGCTCGCGAGCGTGATGCCGAGCTGCGTGGCGGAGAGCGCGGCATCGAGCCGTTGCGACGCCCGCAGCGCGATTTTTACCCGCCAGCCGCCTTTTTTCGCCAGCGGACGGAGCTGGCTGACGCGGACTTTGACGAGCGCGAATTCCGCGGCCACGAAAAAACCGTTCGCAACGATTAGAAAAATGATGACGAAAATTTCGAACGCGAAGCCAAGGAAGTTCGTCATGATTGACGGCAACGATGGGAGGATTTTTGGCGGAGGCGAGAATCGGTTGAGGCGGGCCAGGAGTCGGGCCGTGCGGACTTTGCGATGGCGTGCGCGCCGGGCGCGGGCGCAGGTGGCGACGCATCGAGTCGGAGATTTGCCGCCGACCGTGTGTCCACCTTTCAAAACTGTAAGGATCCGGCAAGTGAGCGGAAGGGTGCGTGTGCGACTGTCGTGGCGTTCATCACGGTAACGAAAATCTCAATCGCATCTTTCTTATGAATACTAAATTCACTCAAGTCCGGCGACGCGCCGTCCTCTACGTCCTCGGAATACTTGGCGCGGGCGGACTCGTCTGGTCCGCGACTGCGCTGGCCGGCAGTCCGTCCATCTCGGTCAAAGTCGACGATCGACCGATCGCGTCGAACGGTTCCTCCCCACTGGGAGCCAGCTACGCTCCGATCGTGAAGCGAGTGGCTCCCAGCGTCGTAAAAGTGCTCGTCACCGAGCGCGCGAAAAACATCCCGCTCAATGATGCGCTGCCGTTTTTCAACAATCCCGGCTTTCGCGAATTTTTTGGCGACCAGTTTGGCCATCGTGGAACCGTGCGCCAGCCACCGCAGGAAGGCCTCGGCTCCGGTGTGATCGTTTCCGAAGACGGTTACATTCTTACCAACAGCCACGTCGTCCATGGCGCGGATGTTATTAAAGTCACGCTGGGCGACGGTCGCGAACTGACGGCGAAAGTCGTCGGCACCGATCCGGAATCGGACCTCGCGGTGATCAAGGTCGACGCGAAGAATCTTCCGGCAATCACGTTTGCCGACAGCGACCAGGTGGAAGTCGGCGATCGGGTGCTCGCGGTTGGCAATCCCTTTGGTATTGGCCAGACGGTTACGGGCGGCATGGTGAGCGGTCTCGGCCGCGCGACGCTCGGACTGGACTATGAAGATTTCATTCAGACCGACGCCGCGATCAACCCCGGTAATTCCGGCGGTGCGCTCGTCGATGCGGAAGGCCGGCTCGTCGGCATCAACACCGCGATCCTCAGCCGGACCGGCGGATTTCAGGGCATCGGCTTCGCGATTCCGTCAAACCTCGCGCATAATGTGATGGAGCAACTTGCCACCACGGGAAAAGTCGTGCGCGGCTATCTCGGGGTCAGCGTGCAGGACATTAATCCGTCCCTCGCCGACCAGTTCAAACTTTCCGATCGCTCCGGTGCGCTGGTTGCCGAGGTCGTGCCGGGCAGCCCGGCGGAAAAGGCCGGCGTGAAAAGCGGCGACGTGCTGAAAAAGTTCGATGGCAATCCCATCGCGGACGCACGGCACCTCAAGCTCACGGTGGCGAATATCAAACCCGGCAAGAAGGTCCCGGCGGAAATTCTACGCGATGGCAAAACGATTGACGTGACGCTCACGATCACCAAACGGCCGGCGGAACGCTCGCTCGCTCGTGCGGGCGGCGACGATGAGAACAACCCCGCGGCTGGCGAAGACACGGGCACGCTCAACGGCGTCGGCGTCGGTGATCTCGATGCTCAGGCGCGCGAGGAATTCGATGTTCCCGCGACGGTGCACGGCGCGCTGGTGACGAGCGTCGATGCCGACTCGGCCGCGGCTGCCGCTGGCCTGCAGCCAGGCGATGTGATCCAGGAAATCAACCGTCATCGCGTGAAGAACGCGGATGATGCGGTGAGACTCACCGAAAAAACCGAAACGAAAAAAACTCTCCTCCGCGTCTGGAGCCAGCGTGGTTCGCGTTATGTGGTGGTCGACGAGACCAACCCACCTGGCGGGAACTCGTAAACCAGGTACGGCGCGAACAACAATCTGGGGTGTGTTTGTGTGTGCAAGGTGCAGCTCCGGGCGGAAACGCCCGGAGTTTTTCTTGGTGGCAGTACTACAGGCCGGGTTAGCAGCCCACTGCGCGAGATCTCGAAGAGCCGGTTCATTTTCTGATCATGCAGAGCGCCTGCGCTCCATCGGGGAGAAACTCCCGTCAATTAAACTTTCGTCGATTTCGCTGTCGTGACTAGCATCAACTCAATGCGCGTGCTCGTCGTCGAAGATGATGCCAAGATTTCCTCCTTCGTGGTCAAAGGCCTGAAGCAGGAAGGCTATGCCGTGGATCACGCGGCCGACGGCGACACCGGCCTCGCCCTGGCGGGCTCGACAAACTACGATGCGGCCGTCGTTGACATCATGCTGCCCGGACTGGACGGACTGAGCCTGGTGAAGCGCCTGCGAAATAGCCGCAGTGAGCTACCGGTTTTGTTTCTCAGTGCGCGCGCAACGGTTGACGATCGCGTGCGCGGACTGCAGGCGGGCGGCGACGATTATCTGACGAAGCCTTTTGCGTTCGCCGAGCTTTCGGCGCGGCTGCAGGCGCTGATCCGCCGGGCAACGCGGGCGCCGGAAGCGACCAAGATTTCGGCCGGCGACGTGACGATGGATCTGGTGGCCCGCAACGTGATGGTGGCCGGGCAGGCCGTCGAATTGCAACCGCGGGAGTTCACGTTGCTCGAGTATTTATTGAGGCACGCCGGACGTCCCGTCACCAAAGTCATGATACTCGAACACGTGTGGGACTACAGCTTCGACCCGCAGACGAATGTCGTGGACGTGTTGATGTCACGGCTTCGCAGCAAGATCGATCCCGACAAAACCCGCATCGAAACTTTGCGAGGAGTGGGTTATATTTTCAAAAATGGCCGTGGAAACACCATCAGCGGATAGCGTGGGCCGGCGGCTCGCCGACGGGGCGGAAGCGCGTGTCAGCCCGCGCCCGGCGGTCGAGCCCAATGTCGCGAGGAGCAGCAATTCCTGGCGGCGCTCGCTCGCCGTGCGACTCAGCGTGTGGTTTGCGACGTTGTTTGCGTTGGGATTTTCGGCGATCTTCGGTTTGCTTTACTGGACGCTCGCCCGGCAACTCGAGCAGCGTGATTACGAGGCGCTGCAACTTCGACTCCAGCAGTATGCCGACATCTATGCCGCGTCGGGTCTCGACGGCCTGCGCGAGCGGGTGGCGGAGGACAGCCAAAGCCCGCATGTGCGATCGCTATTCATCCGTATCGTCGGTCGTGGCGGCGATGCGGTGTGGGGAAAAATTCCGCCGGACTGGATCGACGCGGACGCGCGACTCGTTGCGGTCCCGGATGGCTGGGGCGGGTGGACTCAGGAACGAAATTACACGGTGCGCGTGCCACGCGACGAGGAGCAGGACCTCGCGGTCGCGAGTCGCGTGCTTCCGGATGGCCGGCTGCTGCAGGTGGGACGCAGCACCGACAGCCGCGCGGTGGTCCTCGCGCCGTTGCGGCATACGTTTCTTTGGATCGGTGGTGCGGTGGTGGTGATTGGATTTGCGGCGGGCGTGGTGACGGCGCGCCGTGCGACGAAGCCGTTGCGCGACGTCATCGCCACGGCGCAACGCATCATTGCGACCGGAGCGCTCGACGCGCGCGTGCCGTCTCCGAAACGTGACGACGATGTCGCCGAGCTGGTACGCGCTTTCAACACGGTGCTCGACAAAAATGCCGGCCTGTTGCGCGCGATGCGCGAGGCGCTCGACAACGTCGCGCACGATTTGCGCACGCCGCTCACGCGGCTGCGCGGGACGGCGGAACTGGCGTTGCAGAGCGTGGGCGGCACGGGCGCGCAAAACGAAGCGCTGGCCGATTGTGTGGAACAGACGGATGACGTTTTGAAATTACTCCGCGCCTTGATGGAAATTTCCGAGGCGGAAGCGGGCATGTTGCGCTTGGAGAAAACAAAATGTGACGCCGGTGTGCTGGCGCGGGATGCGGCGGAATTATATGCCGAAGTCGCGGAGGCAAAGTCGGTCGACCTGAGCGTCGACGTGGCCGGAGCGGTGCCTGTGTTTGCCGATTCCACGCGACTGAGGCAGGCGATCGCGAACCTCGTGGATAACGCCGTGAAATACACTCCTTCCGGTGGCCGCGTGCTCGTGCAGGCGAAGGCGGTGGACCGGACCGCGGTCCTGACGGTGAGCGACACGGGGCCGGGGATTCCGCCGGCGGAACAACCGCGTGTTTGGGAACGGCTTTATCGCGGCGACGCGAGCCGTTCGGAACGCGGGCTCGGGTTGGGACTTTCGGTCGTGCGAGCGATCGTCGAAGCGCACGGCGGGCAAGTGTCACTGAGGAGCGCGCCGGGAGGCGGAGCGGTTTTTGAAATGAGATTGCCGGCGGCGAGCGAGGGAAGGTGAGTCGGCGCGCCGGTTGTTTTTAACGGAACACGCTCGATGGCGAAAAAACGGGGGACTCAGGCCGGAGGTGTGAACTGGGCAAGGTCGTAGATGCCCAGTTTTTTTTCGATTGTGCTGACCCGGTCCACCATCGATTCAAATCCATCTTCGCCGAAAAGTTCGTGCTCTTTGTTTTCGAACTCTTCGCCGAGCGACGCAAATTCGTGCCGGGAAATTATCTGGCGCAGTGCGGGGAAAAGCACGGTGTCCTCACGTGCTTCGTGCGGTTCGTACATGCGGATGAAAAGTCGCAGCGAATTGGTGAGGCGCAGTCGATCGCCTTCGGTGGCCAATGCGGCCGGACGCGCGAGAGCAAGGGTGATGTCGGTCAGGTTGCGACCACGCTGATGTTGAATACGGAGTTCGTGGACGAGATCGGCATGCTGATGAGCGTTTTCGAAGCGTGGAAACAGATGATCTTCCTCGAGTTTTTCGTGATAGTCCTCGATGAATTTCCGAATGATTTCAGCAGCGTCTGCCAGCGCATCGGTCGGCAGATCCTGATGGCCGTCGATTCGCCGCAGGGATTCGCGATAGACGAGAAGCACGCGTTTCAGGACGCCGTGTTCGCGCATCAGATCCTCGGTCGGTGTGACCTCTGCCTCTGGTTCCTCGCCATTTTTCCCGTCCGATTCTTTTTCTGCACCGAGCAGGAGTGCCGGGGCGACAAGGAGAGATGTGCTGGCGAAGGCGCCGTATTTTAGAAATTTCCGCCGCGTGCTGGTGGAATCCCAAACCGGATTCCTCGCCGCTCCGTGTTTCTGCTGCCGACTCATCCGGATATTGTGCGTATCCATGACAGACTGTCGCACGGTGCTTGCCCGGGCGGTATCGAGAAATATCCGAAGCCGTTTAGAGGGAAAGTGGGTATCCGTGACCGCGACGAAACGAGCCTCCATCCGGTTTCCTCCGCGGTGAGAAGCGATGCGAAGCAAAAGGACGGGCGCCGGGGTGGAGCGCCCGTCCGCTAGGCAGCGCGCGAGAAAACGCGCGGGGTCGAGCCGCCGAGCAAAGGGGTTCCGCCGTGAACGCGCTCGCGGTACGCGGTGGGCGATTCGCCGACGATCCGGCCGAAGACCCGATTGAATTGCGAGAGCGACTGGAATCCCGCTTCGTAGGCCGCTTCGCTCACGCGCGTGTGCGGGTTGAGCAACATTTGTTTCACAGCTTCCGTGCGCATGCGCGCGAGATAATCGGTGAATGTGAGACCGGTCGCTTTCTTGAACATCTTGCAGAAATAAAACTCGCTCATGTTCGCGGAGCGGGCGACCTCGGCGAGCGAGAGTTCGCCGTTTTGGTGTTCGGCGATGTAAGTGCGGGCCTTCGTGATCGCCGGAGCTTCGGCCGCGGCCTGCTGCACCATCACCTGATTGCTGAGGGTCGCGAGATGCTGGGCGAAGACGCTGAGCAGACGCACCATCGACTCGTATTGTTTCTTCGCGACGACCCGTGTTTTAAAATACGCGGTTTCGAGCTTCGGCCGGTCGATGGCGACGTCCCAAGTGGTTAGCTGGTTGAGGATTTTCTTGAAACGGTTCCGGGTTGGCGGATGGAGGAGCACCTGGCCGGTCTGGAGGTGGCCGAGGATTTTTTCGCCGATGCGTATTGGTGCGGCGGATTCAGCCATGCCGGAGAAGCACTCGAAGGTTTTGGTTTCGGAGATGGCTTCCGTTTCCATCCGCTGTTGGAGACGAAGACACGCGGCGCAGGACTGGTTGTTCGCGGCCATGAGCGCGCAAAATGGATTCACCTGCTTCGATTCATGAAGAGGCGATTGAAACGAGCCCGATGGCCGGAGTGCCAGAGGCAGGCCAGTGGTCGTTTCGAAGGCTTGCAGGTAGTCGCGGAAAATCGCGGAGCGCTTGAGATGTGCGACGACGCTGCGGTCTGGATCGCAGTTGGGAACGGGTTCGCTGGTGGGGGGAAATGTGATCGGTTGCACGAGTCGAGAATACGGCACAAACCGATCGCGGGAAATTGGAGCCGCGGCGGTATCCCACTAGGGAAAATGCTTAGATGAACGACGAATGGCGGATTCGCCCGCGAACAGCCGTTCGCCAATTTCGGTCCGGTTCCATCCGTGCTGTTCATGATTTCCAACGGCTTGATTTGGAGGAAGGGCGCGGCGCTCCGGCCTTGCGCCGATCCGCGGCGTCCGCGAGGCTGCGGTTCGTGGCTTCCGAACCCTATGATTCGCTGTCGAAGGAGGAACTGATCCGGCGTTTGCAGGGCTTCGAACACTCCCGGACCGAATCCGAGCAGGAGCTGCGCGCCGCATTGAAAGAGTTGAGCGACATGAAGGCCGCGCTCGACGAGCACTCGATCGTCGCGATCACCGACGCGGCCGGGAGAATCACGTACGTGAACGACAAGTTCTGTGCGATTTCGAAGTACGCGCGCGAGGAACTGCTCGGGCAGGATCACCGCATCATCAACTCCAAGCATCATCCGAAGGATTTTTTTCGCGACCTATGGACGACGATCGGCCACGGCAAAGTCTGGCACGGTGAAATCAAGAATCGCGCGAAGGATGGCTCGTTTTACTGGGTGGACACGACGATTTTTCCCTTCGTGAACACAGCGGGAAAACCCGTCCAGTACGTCGCGATTCGCACGGACATCACGAAACGCAAGCAGGACGAAACGGAGCTGGAGCGGGCCGCGAGCGATCTCGCGGAAAAAAACAAGGAGTTGGAAGCGATCGTCTACACGGTGTCGCACGACCTGCGTTCCCCGCTCGTGAATGTGCAGGGTTTCGGCAAACAACTGCAACGGGCGTGTGAAAAAATCCGCACCGCCGCGGAGACGGCGCCGAATGGCGCGATCCCGATCGTTGCGATCAAGCAAACCCTCGAAGATTCGATTCCGCAGGCACTGCGTTTCATCAATGCCGGCGTGAACAAAATGGAGATGTTGCTCGCCGGACTCCTGCGCTACTCACGCCTTGGCCGGATGGCGCTGACGATCGGGCCGGTCGAGATGAACGCGCTGCTGGCGTCGGTGGTGGCTGCAATGAAGTTCCAGCTCGACGAGGTGAAGGCTGAAGTGCAGGTCGAGGCGCTGCCGGATTGCATGGGCGACAGCACTCAGGTCAGCCAGGTGTTTGCGAACCTGATCGATAACGCCCTGAAATATCGCGATCGCGATCGGCGGCTGCGGGTCACGATCGGAGGTCGCGTGCAAGCCGGCCAGGCGATCTACGAGGTGGCGGACAATGGAATCGGCATTTCGCCCGAGCACCAGCCGAAGATCTTTGAAATTTTCCACCGGTTGAATCCCGAGTCGACGACCGGCGAAGGTCTCGGGCTGACGATCGCGCAACGCGTGCTCGAGCGACAGAAGGGTAAAATTTGGGTCGAGAGCCGGGAGGGCAGCGGTTCCACGTTTTTTGTTTCGCTGCCGGCGAGCTGATCAACGATTCATCACCTGCACCCACCACGACCATGAAGAACGAGCCTGTCATCTTGATCGTCGAAGACGACGAAGGTCATGCGATCCTCATTCGTCAAAACCTCGAAGCCGCCGGGCTCAACAACCGCATCGAGCATTTTCGTGACGGGCAGGCGGTGCTCGATTTCTTTTTCAAACGTAATCCGCAGCGGATGAGCGAGCCGAACCAGATGTATCTTGTGCTGCTCGATATTCGAATGCCGAAGGTCGATGGGATCGAGGTGCTGCGGCGGTTGAAGAGCGATCCGGAATTGCGCAAGCTGCCTGTGATCATGCTCACGACGACGGACGACGTGCGCGAGGTGGAGCGTTGTCACCAGCTCGGCTGCAATGTTTATATTCAAAAGCCGGTGGACTACGAAAAATTCGCGGAGGCGATCCGGCGACTCGGTTTGTTTGTCACGCTGCTGCTGGTACCGCCGGTGAAGGCCGGCTGAGAAGACGATGTTGTTTTCGCGCCGTGAATCCAAGCGACGGAGAAAACAAGCGTGCCCCGGCGGAAGCGGCGACGGCACCGCATTTCCGGTTCGTGGCTGCGCCGGTTGAGTAGGGTTCATTTTTTCCCATGGCTGAATCCACCAGGCCAGTCACCATCCTCGTGGTCGATGACGACGAAGGCCTGTTGTTTTTAGTGGCGGATACGTTGCGTTCGGAAGGCTACGAAATCACGACCGCGGTTTCCGGCGCGACGGCGCTGGTGCGACTCGGCGAGCACCGGCCGGATTTGATGCTGCTCGATTTGAAACTGCGGGACGTGGGCGGACCGGAACTGTTGAAGCAGTTGCGCCGCGAAGAACTGTCGGTGCCGTTCATCGTCGTGACCGGGCAAGGTGACGAAAAAATGGCCGTCGAAGTGATGAAGCAGGGCGCGCTCGACTATGTAATGAAAGACACGGCGCTGCTCGATTTGCTTCCGACGGTGGTGAGGCGGGCGTTGACGGCGATCGAACGCGAGGAAGCGCTGGTGGAGGCAGAGCGAACGCGGCGGCGGCTCGAAAAGGAGATTCTCGAGGTGAGCGAGCGCGAGCAGCACCGGATTGGCGAGGATCTTCACGACGGGCTCGGGCAGCAGCTGACGGCGATCGAGATGTTGTGCGCGTCGTTGAAGGCGGACATCGCGGCGAAAGTCCCGATGCTGGCGGAACAGGTGGAACGCATCGGCGGGATGTTGCGCGAGACGATTGCGCAGACCCGCTCGATGGCGCGCGGGCTCGTTCCCGTGAAGGACGAACCGGAGGCGTTGTGGGCGAGCTTGATTGAACTGGCGGAGCGGACCAATTCGCTCGGCAGATTAAAATGCGAGTTCGTTTGCCCCGAGCCTGTGGCGGTGGAAAACAACGCGGTGGCGGGGCACTTGTATCGGGTTGGTCAGGAAGCGGTGAACAATGCTGTGAAGCACAGCGATGCGACCAAAGTCGTCATTTGCCTCTCGCGGCGACCGGATGCGCTGGAGTTGAGTATCTCCGATAATGGCAAAGGCATTGGTAAAATGAAAAGGAAAGGGATGGGCCTGGAGGTGATGAAGCACCGCGCGGCGATCATTGGCGCGGAGCTCGGGGTCGAATCGAAGCCGGGCAAAGGTGTGACGATCACCTGCGTGCTGCCGCTGGCGGCCGGCGCTGTCGAGGAACCGCGAATGAACGCGAACAAACGCGAATCATGACCGCCGTTCCTCCCGCAGCTTCGGAGCGCAAAAGAATTCTGATCGTCGATGACCATCCGTTCATGCGCGCAGGACTGGCGCAATTGATCGACCGGCAGGCGGGCTTGATGGTGTGTGGCGAGGCCGGCGATCCCGCCGCGGCGATGACTGAGCTGTCGAAGGGCCGCGTGGATCTGGTCCTCACGGATATCACGATGCCGGGACGAAGCGGAATCGAGTTTATCAAAGATCTCGTGGCCACGCGTCCGGGGCTGCCGATTCTCGTCGTGTCGATGCACGACGAAGTCATTTATGCCGAGCGTGTGCTGCGCGCCGGCGCGCGCGGATACATCATGAAAGAAGCGGGCGGGGAAAATCTCCTCGGGGCGTTGCGGCAGGTGTTGAGCGGAGAAGTTTACGTGAGCCCGAAAATGTCGGCGCGTATTCTCGACAGCCTTTCCGGGCGGAGGCCGCGCGGTTCGCAGTCGCCGATCGAGAAACTCACCGATCGCGAGTTTGAAGTTTTTCAACTGATCGGACAGGGGAAGAGCACGCGCGACATCGCCAAGCAACTCCACCTCAGCTCGAAAACCGTCGATGTGCACCGCGGGCATATCAAGGAAAAGCTGGAATTGAAGGACACGACGGCGTTGGTGCGCCACGCGGTGCGCTGGGTCGAAACGCAGAATTTGCAGGCGTGACAGCGCAATTAACCGCGACCTGACGCGAAGGAACGCGAACGAAGAAACTTCGCACGCGGCGGACGAGCAAAAGCGCGGCGCGTTCGCCCCTGCGTTCGATCGGGCGCGGGAACGGTAAGGCTTCGCCGGACGAGTATAGCGGATTTGCTCCGTGGCTTCCGGGAGACGCGGCCCTGATGGTGCGGACGGTGGACGAATGGTAGGTTGCCGGGTGAAATCGTTCTCAAGGTTTTTTTGGAAACTCGTGTCGACGATTTTGGTGCTGGTGGGACTGATCGCGGCATTCGTGTATTCCGGGATTTACAATGTGGCCGCGACAGCGCCGCATTCGAAGCCGGTCGTGTATCTTGCGCGTAACCTGATGATTCATTCGGCGCGGGCACACGCTCGCGAGATCTTTGTTCCGGAGGGGATTAATCTCCGCGATTCCGCTCTCGCGGAGGAAGCAGTCGAAGATTTCGAGGAAATGTGTCGCACCTGCCACGGTGCGCCTGGCGAAAAAGCCGATGTGTGGATGAAACTCCATCCGTCGCCGCCGGATCTGACCGATGCAGCGCTCGAGAAGACTTGGACGGATACGGAGGTATATTGGATCATCAAGAATGGAATCAAGGACTCGGGCATGATGGCGGCCGGAGAAACGCATGAGGACCGCGAAGTCTGGGCCTTGACTGCACTCGTCCGCCAATTTCTCACGATGTCGCCGGCGCAATACACGGCGATGCGCGATCGCGCGAAGGCGAAAGCGGCATCCGAGGGCGGACATCACGAGCATGAGCACGAGCACGAACCCAGCGGGGCGGAGGAGCACGAGGAGCCTTCGCACAAGACCTGAACGGGGCGGCTGAAGGCCGGGCGGTGTTTCCAGCCGAGCCGTGCACTAACCGCTGCGCAACGAGGCGGATGGCGCCGGCACTGGCAAACTGCGGCGACGCCAGAGGAAAAAAATCGCAGGGTAAACGAGCAACTCCATCAAGGTCGAAGTGACGACGCCGCCGACCATTGGCGTCGCGATGCGTTTCATCACGTCGGCGCCAGCACCGTGGCTCCAAAGGATCGGCATCAAGCCGGCGATGATGACGGCGGCCGTCATCGCTTTCGGACGGACGCGTTTCACGGCGCCGTGGTAGATCGCGTCGCGCAAATCCGTCGCGGTGCGCAGGCGGCCGGAGTTTTTCCAGTCGGCGTAGGCGAGATCGAGATAGAGGAGCATCACGACGCCGGTTTCGGCGTCGAGCCCGGCAAGCGCGATGATGCCGACCCAGACGGCCACGCTCAGGTTGTAGTCGAAAAAATGCAGCATCCAGAATGCACCCACGAGCGAGAACGGGACCGCGAGAAGCACGATGGCGGTTTTGATCCACGATTTCGTGTTGAGGTAAATAATGAAGGTGATGATGAGCAGCGTGAGCGGAATCACGATCACGAGGCGCTGCTGGGCGCGCTGCATGTATTCAAACTGGCCGCTCCAAAAGACACTGTAGCCGGCGGGCACCGTGAGTTCGCCGGAATGGAGGGCGTCGGTGACGGCCTGTTGAGCGCGTCGGACGTAGGTTCCAATGTCGATGTTTTGGACGTCGACGTATATCCACGCATTGGGTACGGCGCCTTCGCTCTTCACGCCCATCGGCGCCGCGACGACGCGGATGTGTGCGAGCTGACTCAGTGGCACCTGCGCCATCACGCCGCTCGCGCCCGCCGCGGAAGCAGCGGCCGGCGGCGCGGCTCCGCCGCCCATGCCATTTCCGGAGACCGCGCTGGATTTGACGGGGACGACGATGTCGCGCAGCGCTTCGAGATTTTCACGGTAGTCACGGTCGTAGCGGAGAATCACGCCATAACGTTCCAATCCCTCCACGGTCGTCGTGAGCGGCATGCCGCCGAGCGCGACCTCGAGCACGTCCTGCACGTCGCCGACCGTGAGGCCGTAACGAGCGATGGCGTCGCGATCGATATCGAATTCGACGTAGTTGCCGCCCATCACGCGTTCCGCGAAGACGCTGCTGGTGCCCGGCACGTTGCGGATGATGCCTTCAATCTGTGCAGCGATACGCTCGAGTTCGGCGAGATTGGGGCCGGCGACTTTGATGCCGACGGGTGTCTTGATGCCGGTGGCGAGCATGTTGATCCGATTGATGATCGGCATCGTCCAGGTGTTCGTGAGACCGGGAATCTGCACGGCGGCATTCATGGCGGTGACCAATTCGTCCGGCGTGCGGCGGCGGTGGGCGATGACGTGGTCGGCGGCATCGCGAATGTCGAGGGCGGGCCATTCGGATTCGGGCTTCAACATGACGGACGTCTCGACCATGTCCATGGGTGCCGGATCGGTGGCGGTTTCGGCCCGGCCGATTTTTCCGAAGACACTTTTTACCTCGGGAAAAACACGGATGATCTGGTCCGTATGCTGAAGCACCTCGCGCGCCTTGGTCGGCGAGATGCCGGGGAAGGTGGTCGGCATGTAGAGCAGATCGCCCTCGTAAAGGGGCGGCATGAATTCCGAGCCGAGATTCTGGTACGGGAATGCAACGCCGAGCTTCGCCGCGAAATTCTTTACGCCACCATCGGGAAGATGCGCGACGACGAGTGCGTTCCATGGAAAAAACACCCACGCGACGAGGGCTGCGGCGCCGAGGATCACCGCCCAGCGGAATTTAATGACCAGATCGATCAGCGGATGGTAGATCCAGATTAGAAAACGGTTGATCGGATTTTTCTCCTCGGCGGGAATTTTACCGCGGATGAAGAAACCCATCAGCACCGGCGCGAGGGTGACGGAGAGCAGCGCGGCGGCGGCCATGGAATACGTCTTGGTAAACGCGAGCGGCTTGAACAGCCGGCCTTCCTGTGCCTGCAAAGTGAATACAGGAAGAAACGAGATGGTGATCACGAGCAGCGAATAGAACAGCGTGGGCCCGACCTCGATGGATGCGTCGCGGATGATGTCCCAGTGTGGTTTTTTCCCACGATCGCGCTCCAGGTGCTTGTGCGCGTTTTCGATCATGATGATGACGGCGTCGATCATCGCGCCGACGGCGATCGCGATGCCGCCAAGCGACATGATGTTCGAGCTGATGCCCTGCCGGTACATCACGAGAAACGCTGCGAGCACCGCGATGGGCAGAATGACGATGGCGACGAGTGCGCTGCGAAAATGGAGCAGGAAGAGGAGGCAGACGAGCGCGACGACGATACTCTCCTCGATCAGCTTGCGCTGCAGCGTCTCGACGGCGGCGTCGATCAGCGTGGTGCGATCGTAAGCGACCGTGTACGTGACATCGGCGGGAAGGCTCTTCATCGCCTGATCGAGCCGCGCTTTCACCTTGGCGATGACCTGGCGGGTGTCGACGCCGTGGCGCACCACGACGATGCCGCCGACGGTTTCGCCTTCGCCATTGAGCTCTGCGATTCCGCGGCGCATGTCGGGACCGACCTGAATATCCGCGACATCGCCGAGGAGAATCGGCGTGCCGCCGGGGCCGCGACCGACGGCGATTTTCCGCAGGTCGCCGATGCCTTGCACGTAACCGCGCACGCGCAGGATGAATTCCTTTTCGCCCATTTCCATCGAACGGCCGCCAACTTCGCTATTGCTGCGGCGGACGGCCATCGCGACGTCGCTGATGGAAAGGTTGTAAGCGTGAAGGCGGTGCGGATCGACGGTGATCTGGTACTGCTTCACGAAACCGCCAACCGAAGCGACCTCGGCGACGCCTTCGACGCTGGAGAGTTGGTACCGCAGAAACCAGTCCTGCATCGATCGCAGATCGGCGAGATCGTGGCCCTTCGCGTTGAGCGAATACATGAACGCCCAGCCGACGCCGGTCGCGTCGGGCCCGAGGCGCGGCGTCACCCTGGCTGGCAGTTCGCCCGCGATCCCGTTGAGATATTCGAGCACGCGACTCCGGGCCCAATAAGGATCCGTCCCGTCCTCAAAAATCACATAGACGAAGGAGAATCCGTAAAATGAATACCCGCGTACGACCTTGGCCGAAGGCACGGAAAGCATCTTGGTCGTGATCGGGTAGGTGAGTTGATCCTGCACGATCTGCGGCGCCTGGCCCGGCCACTCGGTGTAGATGATGACCTGCGTGTCAGAGAGGTCCGGGATCGCGTCGAGTGGAATATTGCGCAGGGCGAACACGCCGCCCAAGACGAGGGCAGCCGTCGCCGCGAGCACGAGCACCTTGTTCTTCAGCGAAAAATCGATGATCCGGGCAAGCATGGCAGCAGAAGCTTCGGGTGCGGGTGGACGCGTTATCTCGCGAGCGCCGGCAAAACGGACCTCGTGTCCCCGGACAAAGCCGCTCCGACGATTCGGCGGGGAATCATTTGAGCTCCTCGCCACACTCGAGCATCGCGGAGCCGTAGAATGGGTTCTTCAACTCGGAAGACAGTTGGAGCCAGCGGCCGGTCCCGATGCCCGGCGCCATCGGGCATTGGAAAACGTGAAAACCTTCCGTGTGCTGTAAGTGATTTTCGCGGACCAAGTCGGCGACCGCAGTGCTGAAGTAGGCAAAATCGCGGCGCGCCGACTTGAGGTCAGGCCGATCGGGCAGGGCGTCTTTGAATTTTCCCAGCGGGCCATCGTCGGCGCGATCGTACCCGGCAAAAAATGCGGCAAGCGCCTGACGTATTACCGGGAGCTGTTTTTGGTAACCGGTGAAATCATCGACCGCGAGTGCGTTGCCGCCATTGATCGTGGCGAGCGCGAGGTTTTTCAGCAGCGTGCGGGCCTCCGGCGGCAACATCGACATTTCATCCATTCCGACCGCGGCGCTTTCGATCGCGCGTGGTCTCGGCCCGGCGTCCACATCGTGCGGCGCGGACGGAACGGTTGCGCGGTTGGAACCGGTCGAGTGGGCGTCACCGGCGGAATATTTCAACATCTTCTGAATCGCATCCCGGAGCTGGCTTTCGGAATCGAGCATGAACTGGCCGGAGGTCACGACGCGCTCACCGCCCGCGAGACCGTCGAGCACCTGATAGAGATTGCCCTGCGAGCGCGCGCCCAGCCGCACCTCGCGCGGTTCGAACGATCCATCGGCATTGGCGATGAAAACCGTATTATGTTCTCCACTACGCAACACGGCGAGATCGGGCACGAGCACCGCATCACGGGCGATTTCAGCTGCGAATCGAACGTCGACGAACATTCCAGGACGGAGCGAGCCGTCCGGATTCGGCAGCACGATCCGGGCGGTGGCGGTGCGGGTTTGTTCCTCGACTTGGGGCAGGAGCAGATCGACGCGACCTTCGATCGTTCGCTCCGGCCCGTAAGTGAGTCGTACGGTGGCGTCCTGTCCCACGCGCACCAAGGGCAGGTCCTGTTCGTAAATCTGGGCGAGCACCCAGACGTGGGAGAGGTCGGCGAGTCGGTAGATGCGTTCGCCGGGCTTCATCATCTGGCCGGCGACGGCCATTTTTTCGATCACGACTCCATCCGAGGGCGAATGAAAGATGAACGTGCGCTGCGGCTCGCGGCTGCGTTGCAGTTGGGCGATAAATTCCGGTGGAACGTCGAAGAGCTGCAGTCGCGTAAGAGCGGCGCGAGTGAGCGAGCCGCCGGATTCGCCCTCGCTGCGCAGGGCGACGAGGTAGTTGAGTTCGGCATTGTAAAGATCGGGCGAGTAAATTTCGAAGAGCGGCTCACCGGCTTTCACGGACGCCCAGGTGGTGTTGACGAACAGCTTTTCGATCCAGCCCTCGTATTTCGTCGTGATGTCGCGAAAGCCTGCCTCGTCGAACGCGATCGTGCCGACCGTGCGAAATTCGCGCAGTACCGGACCGCGGGTGACGAGTCCGGTCTTGAGGTTCATTCGCTGGAGCGTGACGGGATCGATCTGGATAGTTGCGGAGGTGGAGGCCGTGTCGTCGTAAACCGGCACGAGGTCCATGCCCATCGAATCCTTGCCCGGCTTCGGGCTGACCTCGCCCGGATTCATCGAGGATTTCCAGTATTTGATCGGGCGTTCTCCGTCCGAGGTGGTGCGGGAATTGGCGCGGACCGGTACGAGTTTCATGCCGCAGATCGGGCAGTTGCCGGGTGCTTTTTTTATGATCTGCGGATGCATACCGCAGGTGTAGAGCTGCTCCGCGGCCAGCGACAGAGAGGCCACGCCCGGGAGAACGAGAAGGAGGACGAAAAAAAAGAATAATTTTGTTGAGCGCATGGTTCACGGAGATTCGCGGGGGAGCGGCGAATTTGACGGGGCGACATCGGCGACAAGCAGAGACAGATCGACGGCGGCGGTTTCGCGCTGGCGCAGCAGTTCGAGCCGCTCGTGGCGCAGATCGATCTCCATCAGGCGCGTCTCTGAAATCATCGCAGGGCTGGTCGTGCCCGACTGCACGCTGGCTTCGAGCGTGGCGTACGTGCGCGCGAAATTCGGGAGGGCGGTTTCGTCGATATAGCCCAGCATCCGGTCAGCGTCGCGGATCATGTAGAGCGTCTGAGCGAGTTCCGCCGCAAGGCCAAGCTGCTCCGCATTTGCCCGACTGACCGCGGCGTCGCGTCGCGCCTCGGCAGCCGCGATGGTCGCGGAAATCTTGTCCCGCCAGATCGGCAGCGAGATCGTCGCCAGGGGACGGATGAAGGTGGGATCCGCCTTGAGTTCCGCCATCGCGCCCACGGTGAAATTCGGGGCGCTGGCTTTGCGAGCGACCTCAACGCTCGCGACTGCCATCTCCACCATCGCGCGCATCTTTGCGAGATCGGCATTCGCGGCACTGGCGCGGCGCCAGAGCTCTTCGGCTGATGGCACGGGTGTGATGGTGAGCGTCGGGCGCGGCCAGGCCGGATCGGGATCGTCGGGAGTGAGACCGAGTGCGGATTTAAAACGCGCCCGTGCGGCGACCCGACGGTCGGCGATGCCGGCGTGATGGGCGTGATGTTCGGCGATGACGTTCTCGAGTTGGACTTGCTTTTCGAGAGTCGCCATCCCGCTGCCGGTCGCGTAGCCCGCGTTGGCTAAGTTAAGCGCCTCCTCGGCGGTATGGATCGTCGTGGCGTAGAGCCGGTCGACTTCTTCGACGTAGGCGAGTTCGACCCAAGCCTTGCGCGCTTCGGCGGCGGTGCGAAGGACGCTGGCGACGTAGGCGCGGCGGGCGACTTCGGCACCGCTGGTGGCTTCGCGAGTCATGGCGGCTCGTTTACCAGGCCCCATGAGATCGGCCATCAAGCCGGGCATGAAACTCATCAATGTATCCGCGACGTCGGCCTGAAACACAAATTGCGGATCGGGCAGGCTGCGAGCGGGCGTGATCTCCTCGACACTCGCGCGCCAATCGAAATACGCGGCGGCGACGGCAGGGTGGCGGAGCACGGCGTAAAGAACAAATTCGTCCACCGGTGAGTCGCCGTGGAGCGTTGGAAGGACGGGAACAGAAACGGGCGAACGCGTGCTGGCGCGCGACTGCGCAATGAGCGGGAGTTTATCGCCGACCTGCGTAACGGCGTTACGGGCTGCTGCTTCGCCGGAGAATGGCGCGGCGGTGCAACCCGCGAAAAACGCGATGACCGCAGCGCTGACGGTAAAAAAGAGCAATGGTCCGCGCACGGCGAGATCAGCAATCGCGCGCGAACCGCGCCAACGCAAGTACCGTAAAGCAGGAGCGCGCGTTCGCAGCGAAAGGTGACGTCGCTTTTGGGTTGGGACCGCAAATCGCCAATCGCCAGTTTACCGGCGCGATCGAGATGCCCGCGAACTTTCGGCGCGCGCCGCAAAGGATGGCGGGATCAAACCGAGACGTCGTGAGCGACCGTTTAAGGATCGGTGACTTCCTGCTGATCATCGAATGGGCGGGCGTTGCAAAACTGCCCGGGCGCAATATCGGTTGCGTCCGGGCGAGCAGGTTTACTCAGGCTTTTTTGCAGCAGGCGCAATTCGCGCACGTGGCATTCGCCACCGCAGTCGGGTGGTTGGCGGACGTGACAACAGCGGTAGGAGCGGATTTTGGCGCGGCCGGACGAACCCAGAATTGCGGGCCAGGACCGGCGGTGAGCAGGGAGATGCTCCCGGCGAGAAGCGCGGTGAGCAGGAGGAGGCGCGATGTTTTCATGATGAGTTGAGCTTTCGAATCGGGCGGCGCGAAATGCGCGGTGCCAACCATCACTACACTCGGCGGCGAAAAAACCCTCGGAAAATTTTTCAAGGGTTTTTGCC
>Ga0070683_100001043_pt1 | contig 20818 bp, 22 predicted proteins | sample KBSC713LmetaG_FD_64662 | JGI IMG/M metagenome (GOLD analysis project Ga0070683, IMG submission 64662) | Corn rhizosphere microbial communities from Kellogg Biological Station, Michigan, USA - KBS C7.1-3L metaG | ecosystem: Host-associated > Plants > Roots > Rhizosphere ... | reverse complement strand
CGGCGGTCCGGCTGCTGCGGTCGGTACCCCGGTTGCTGTCGTGGGCGCCGGCCGGCGACCGCATCGTCGTGGGAACGCGGTCATGACCGTGACCGTGCGCGCCACCGCCATCGGGAGCGAGCTCAAGCCACTCGCCGACGTGGTGTCGCGCCCCGGTACGCAGGTCGTCCTGCTCGGCGGCTCCAAGGACCCCAACGCCAAGGTGACGCTCGTCCTGCTCGACGAGCACGGGCCGGCGTTCGTGGTGAAGGTCGCCACCACCGCGGCCGCCGCGCACGTCGTTCGCAACGAGGGCTACCTCCTCGAGGGCCTGGCCGGGATCGGCCTGGGCAGCCTCGGCCCGACCGTGCCCCGGGCGCTTGGCTATTTGTCGGCCGATGGCCTGCCGGCGCTGGTCACGACCGCGCTCGTCGGGGTGCCGATGAGCGTGCGCTACCACGCCTGGCGGCACACTGCGCGGCGGCGCCAGGTCCGGGCCGACTTCGCGGCGGCCGGCGCCTGGCTGGCCGGCCTGCAGCGCCGTACGGCCGGCCGGGTCGCCCCGGTCTCGCTGCTCGGCGAAGCGCTCGCCACGATCGGCGACCGCTTCACCGGCCACCCCGGGCTGACCCTGCTGCGCGCCCGGCTCGGGGCGAGCGCGGCGATGCTCGCCGCGTACAGCACGCCCCGGACCGTCGTGCACGGCGACTACTGGTACGGCAACCTGCTCCTCGACGACGGCGCGGTGGTCGGCGTCGTCGACTGGGAGTCCGGCGCGCTCGTCGGCGAGCCGCTGCGCGACGTGGCCCGCTTCGCCGTCAGCTACGCGCTCTACCTCGACCGGCACGTCCGGCCCGGGCACCGGGTGCCCGGCCACCGCGGGCTCCGGGCCAACAGCTGGGGGGCCGGCCTGGCCTACGCGGTCACCGGCAGCGGATGGTTTCCCGGCGTCGTGCGCCAGTACATCGGTGACGCCCTGACCCGGCTCGGCCTGCCCGCCGACCTGTGGCGCGACGTCCTGCTGATGGGCATCGCCGACGTCGCCGCGACGGCCGACCACCCGGAGTTCGCGCGCAGCCACGTCGACCTGCTCGCCTGGGTCCTCAAGGAAATCCCGTCATGACCGCGGTTGCGCTGGTCGCCCATCCGGCGATGCACCTCGGCCGCTGGCGGCTGGCCATCGCCGCGATCGCGGTCGCCGTCGTCGCCCTGCCGATCCTGCGCCCGGCCGGGCCGGGCAACACCGGCTTCGTCGACCTCGCGCTCGTGGTCGCCATGCTGCTGGCCGCCGTCTGGGCGTCCGTCCGTGGGCACGCGCTGCACCTGCCCTACGCGCTGCCGGTCGTGCTGACCGTTTTCGCCGGTTCGCTGGCCGCGGCCACCGCCGGCGGTGGCGGGCACACGATGCTCGCGCTCGCCCAGGACGTGTTCGTGTTCGCCTGGTCGGCCGCGGTCGCCACGATCGGCCAGGACCGGCCGGCGCTCGACGCGTTCTGCCGCGCCTGGGCCTACAGCGCGACCGCCTGGGCCGCGCTCCTGCTCTTCGCCGAGCTGGCCGGGCTCAACTGGCTCAGTGGGATCAATGCGCGCGACGGCATCCGGGCGTCGTTCACGCTGGGCGACCCGAACCTGGCCGCCGACTACTTCATCTGCGGGCTCTTCGTGATGCGCGCGGCCAGACGGCCGCGCAACGCCGTGCTGCGTTTCCTGGCCTGCCTCCTGGTCGTGGTCGCGGTCGTGCTCACGCTGTCCAACGGCGGCTTCCTGGCCCTGCTCGTCGCCACGGCCTTGGGCGTGCTGTTCTCGGTTGCCCGCAAGCGGGGCGTCGTCGTGGCCGTGGCCACCGGCGGCATTCTCGCCCTCGGCGGGGTGAGCGCGCTCGCCACGGTCGACGTGCACGGCTGGCTCACCCGGGCGGAAGAGGCGTCGCCGCTCGTCCATGACTCGCTCGGCCGGCAGGCCGAAAGCAGCGGCAGCCGGGAGATGCTGGCCACCGAGGGCGTCAAGCTGTTGCTGCGGGGCTCCTTGCTGGGCGTCGGGCCGGGCAACACCGAGAAGACGCTGCGCGCGCAGCAGGCGCCGTATGTCAAGGAGGCGCACGACGACTACCTGGCCGCCGCCATCGAGCGCGGCCCGATCGGGGTCGTCGCACTGATCCTGCTCGGGGTCGCGGTCGCGGTGCGTGCCCGGAGAATCAGCGCGCCGGACGGCCTCGCGCCCGAGTACCGCGACGTGGTGCCGCGGCCCGAACTGCTCGCCGCGGCCGCCGTCGCGATCGCCATCTCTGCGATGTTCTACGAGGTCCTGCACTTCCGCCATGTCTGGGCCCTCTTCGGCCTGATCGCCGCGCTCGAGCTGACCGGTCGGCGCAACGGGGCCCACCAGGCCCGCCCGGTGGCCAACCGGCTGTCCGTGCGTGACGCCCTCCCGGAGCAGCGGCCGTGGCGCCGGTAACCCAGGAGGTCCGGCCGGCCGGCCGGCTCCGCTCGCTCGTCGCCGGCAACGTCGCCGCCCGTCTCGGCGCGCTCGCCGCGCTCGCCGTGGCGACCGTCATGGTCGCTCGGGCCGGCGGGCCCAGCCTCGTCGGCGCGTTCACGTTGCTGCGGGTGCTGCCCGGGCTGGCCGGGGTCCTGGCCGCGGCCGGGCTGCCTGGCGCCGCGCCCTACTTCCTGGCCGGCCGTTCGGCCGATCCCCGGCTGCGCCCGACGCTGTCGCTGCTGACCGTGCTCGGCGCGACGGCCGCCGCCCTCGGCTGGCTCGCCCTCACGCCCGTCCTGCACCTGTTGTTCTTCCGGCCGTGGGGGACCAGCCTCGTCCTGGTCGCCGGGGTCGCCGTCTTCAGCCAGCTCTTCGTGGCCGCCGGAAAGGCGATGCTGCAGGGACAGCACGACCTGCGGGGCGCCAACGTGGCCATGGTCGCCGAGGAGGCGTCGTTTCTTCCCGTGTACTTGGTGCTGCTTCCGTTCGGGCACGGCTCGACGGTGCTCGTGGTGGCGCTCGTGGTCGCCGATCTCGCGGTGGCGCTGGCGATCGGCGAGCGGCTGCGCCGGGTCGGCTTTTTCAAGGGCTGGGGCCGGCCGAGTGTCCGGCTCGGCCGGGAGATCGCCGTGTACGGGATGCGCGGTCAGCTCGGGGGCCTGCTTTCGCTGGTCAACCTGCGACTGGACGTGGCCATCCTGGGGGCGCTCGCCGGCCCGGCCGTGCTCGGCGTCTACGCGATCGCCAGCAAGTACGCCGAGTTGCTGCGCCTGCCCGGCCTCGCGGTCACGTACGTCATGTATCCCTCGTTCGCCCGCGACGGCAACCGCGACGCCCGCGCGCGCACCCGGGCACTGCTCGGCCCGGCCGCCTGGTTGACCGCGGCCGCCGCCGTGCCGCTCGGGCTGGCCGCCGGGTTCGTCCTGCCACTGGTCTACGGCCACGACTTCGCCGGCGCCGCGCTACCTGCCTGGATCCTGTTGGCCGGGCTTGTCGGCGAGAGCGTGACCGGCCTGATCACCGCGTACCTGTACGGCGTCGCCCGGCCCGGCCTCAACTCGCTGGCGATCGGCGCCGGTGTGGTGGTGACCGTGATCGGCGACCTGACGCTCATCCCGCCGTACGGCGCGGTCGGCGCCGCGATCGCCTCGGCCGTGGCCTATCTGACCACCTGCGCGACGTTGCTGACTTGCTTCTTGCGGATGCGCCCGGCCACGGAGGTGACCACATGAAGAAAATGACCATGATCATTGGTGGCGTGGCCGCGGTGGTCGTCGCCGTGGCCGTCGGCATCGTCGTCGCGCGACCGGACGGCGGCCCGGCCCGGGCGACCGGGCCGAGCCCTGCCCCGTTGCTGACTTCGCCGCCGCACACGCCTTACGCACAGGCCGTCGACGCCGCGCACCGCAACGGGCTGCGGATCTGGATCGAGTCCGACCTGGTGAAGCGCTGGCGGGCCGGACCCGAGTCGTTCACGTCGGCGATCGCCTCGATCACCGAGCTGGCCCGGCGACCCGGCGTGGTCGGCGTCAAGATCGCCGACGAGCTCGGGTACCACGACGGGCTCGACTCGCCGGACAAGATCCGGAAGTTCCTGACCGACGCCAACAAGGCGCTGCGCCAGGCGCTGCCCGGCAAGCTGATCCTGATCGACGCGATCGTGCCCGAGCTCGGCTGCCTGCCGGACTACGAGCCGCCACTGCGCTGGGCGACCATCTGCGCCGCCCAGGCGCGCGGGCAGTACCCGCAGCTCGCCCTCGACCAGTTCGACACGTACCTGCAGAACCACCTCGTCGACACGCTCGACCTGTCGACCGGCCTGCTGACCGACAAGACCTACAGCGGCTGGGGCGTCGACGAGGTGAAGGCGCAGCGGACGGCCTGGCAGGAGGTGCACAAGCGAGGCTGGGACAAGGAGGTCCGGCTGCAGGCCCGCAAGGCCCTCGCGCACCCGGGCAAGTACAGCGCGACCGACACCGAGCAGACGGTCTCGACGTTCGTCGACGTCCCGAAGGACGAGGGCGCGGCCGCCGTCGACGTGTGGACCTGGCGGCAGAAGTACCAGGGCGACATCTACCGGCTCCTCGACCCCGGCTTGCAGCCCAACTCGCTGTGGGCCTCGCTGCAGCAGCGCCGGGCCCGCGGCGATGTGCTCTTCACGCACCTGTCACCGCAGTCGGTCGAGGTCGGGCTGGACACCGATCTGAAGGTCCTGTCGCAGGTCTTCACCGATCTGTTCGTCGCCGCCGGAACCGGGTGAGGATGAGATGATCACTATCCAGCTCGATCGGGGTGTCGGTCCGGGCTTTGCCCGGCGCGCCTTAGACGTGGTGGCCGGCCTGTTCGGGCTGGCCGTCGCCGGGTTGCCGTTGCTGGTGCTGATGGCCGCGGTCCGGCTGACCAGCCCCGGCCCGGCCCTGTTCCGCCAGATCCGGCTGGGCCAGGGCGGCCGGCCGTTCGCCTTGGCCAAGCTGCGCTCGATGCGGGTCGGCGAGTCCGGCCCGGAGATCACCGTGGCCGGCGACGCCCGCGTCACGCGGCTCGGCCAGTTCCTGCGCTCGACCTCGCTCGACGAACTGCCCCAGCTGTGGCACGTCGTGCGCGGCACGATGACGCTCATCGGGCCGCGTCCGGAGACGCCGGCCCTGGCGGCCGGCTACCCGCCGGAGTGCCGGTGGATCTTCCGGTACCGGCCCGGGCTCACCGGGCCGGCTCAGGTCCGGCTGCGGGACCGGGACGTGCTGCCGCCCGGGGCCCTGGTCGACACCACCACCTACCTGACCCGGCTGGTGCCGGCCCGGGTCGCCCTCGACGCGCAGTTCCTCGCCCAGCCCACGCTGCGCAACGCGGCCGGCGTCATCGCCGACACCGTCCGGCACATCATCGGCCGTCCGGTGCGGCCGCGTCGCTCAGGGCCCGCGTGGGCAGCGACTCGCAGCGCGCGTTGACGCAGTTGCCGGTCTCGAGGTCGAACTCGAAGTTGTGGGCCAGGCAGTGCAGCACGCCACCCTCGACGACGGCGCCGACCGCGAGGTCCTCGCCGGCGTGCGGGCAGAACCGGGCGATCTCGTAGGCTCGCCCGTCGGCGCGCTGCACGACGATCCGCTCGTCAGTGGTGCGGCGGGTCTCGTACTCCTCGACCGCTCGCAGCGCCGGCTGGTTGGCGTGCTTCAGCAGCCCGATCAGATAGTCGTTGTACTCGTCGGGGGACCGGCGCGCGGTGAGCCGCAATGACAGCAGCAGGTCCTCCCACGCGATGTCGCCGGCCAGCACCGCGCCCAGCCAGCGACCGGCGATCGTGAACGTGTACTCGGGCGCGCTCGCGCCGCCGTCAAGGTCGACACGGAGCCCGTCGGCGTCCATGTGCACATCCCACGTGCCGCCGCCGGGTCCGGTTACCGCGAAGCGCACGGTCATCCCGATCCGGGACAGGAAGTACGGCGAGAGCGTGCCCAGCCCCGAGAAGTGCTCGGCGAACCGCTGGGCGAGATCGTCGGTCGGGTCGGGCGCGCTCGCGTACACCTCGGCCAGCGCACCCGCCCGGTCGCGGGCGTACCGGTCGAGGTAGTCCTCGAGCCCCTCGGTGTAGCTGAACGCCGCCGAGACCGGGTCCGGGGTGACCGCGCCGGTCGCCAGGTCGAGCCGGTCGCCCGGCCGGAAGCAGGCCCAGCGCTGGCGGGGAAGGTGCTCGGCCAGCCACGCCGTCGCCTGCTCGGCGTCCGGGAAGATGCCCGGCTCGCGCAGCGACTCGTTGAACCGGCGCAGTTCGGGGTCGAGGAAGCAGGGCGGCCCGGCGAACGGCACGGCCAGGTCCGGCTCGGTCGCGCGGACCAGGCGCATGACCGAACGGAACTTGCCGACCCGCTTGCGGCTTTCGATGTCGGCGCTGACCTCCGGCGGGTACTCGTAGCAGATCGGGTGCCACGACGCTCCCGCGGTCTGCAGCGCCATCAGGTTCAGCCGGCCGCCGGCCAGGTGCTTGGCCCGGCGGGCCTGGGCGGCGGTGAGCCGCGCGTCGTTGCAGTCGAGCACCGAGTGCCCGTCGGCGACGATCAGGAACGCCGAGTCGTGGCACATCGGCGAGTGCTCCGGGATCGCGGTGATCCACGACCCGGCGGTGTCCAGGGGGAACGGTTCCCACGGTTCAAGCTCGATGACCCGCTGGATACCGGCGGCGCGCAGCCGCTCGCGGAAGGCCGGCGCCGGGTACCGGGGGATCAGCACTCGTGTCCGATCGGGCAGGCGCGATAAGGTCGAAATGTCCATATGGTCGAGATGTTCGTGAGATACCGCGACCCAGTCGACGTCAAGCAGCGCGGGCGTATCCAGATGATCATTGCGCGGGAATTGATGCCAGGCGCCCAGAAACGCGCCCAATCGGGCAAACCACGGGTCGGCGAGCAGGGTGAAGTTGGTGGCCTCGACCCGGAGGCCGGCATGTCCCAGAAACGCAATCGTCGGCATTACATGATTCTCCTCGGGAAAGGCCTGAACCGGCATCCGGCGATCTACGTAGGGTGAGGTGCGACATGTGCACGAGCGGAATTGTCGGAACGGTCAGGGTCAGTTATCTGACCTGTCAATTCACAATCACTCGATAAAGGACTACGCAGTTAAGAGAGACACTGCAAGGGGGGATACGGCGGTGAGTGTTCCGGCGCGGCTTTCTCGTCACCTCGAGCTGGTTTCCAGCCGGCCCGAGCCCGAGCCGCTGGACCCGTGCGAGGAGCAGGGCCGACTGCGCCGCCAGATCAGCCACGACATCCACCACGAGCTCAGCACGATCATGATGCTGGCCTCGCTGTTGGGCACCGCGAGCGACGTCGGGCCGGACAGTCGCGAGCGGGCGCGGCAGCTGCTGGGCGAGACGCGCTGGTTGCACCAGCTGCACCACGCCTACGAGGAAAGCATCGTCAGCCACGACAGCGCCGTGCGAGCCTCCATCGAGCCGGCCCGGATCGACCTGCTCGCGGCCGAGGTCGTGGCGGCCATGCAGCTGTCGACGCTGACCCGGATCGGCTTCGAGGTGCAGGAGGCGTGGGCCCACGTCGACCGGCTCGAGTTCTGGCGTGGCCTGCGCAATCTCGTCGGCAACGCGGTCCGGGCAGCCGGCGACGAAGGCCGCGTCGAGGTGCGCATCATGACGGACGACGGGTGGGCGGTGGCGGAGGTCGACGACAACGGGCCCGGCTTCGGCGCGGTGCCCGCCGGCCGAGCCTCGCTGGGCCTGGGCATCGTGCAGGATCTCGCCTCCACGTGGGGCGGTGAGCTGCAGATTCGCCGCGGCGTGCTGGGTGGCTGCTGCGTGCGCTTGCGGCTGCCGTCCTCGTCACCGGCACTGGTCGCGACCGAAGCTACGGGGGCCGGCCGCCCATGATGCGGATCGTGCTGTGCGACCACCACGTGGTCTTCGCGGAGTCGCTCGGTCACCTGCTGGCCGATCGGGGCGCCGACGTGATCGCGGTGACCAACCACCTCGACGACGCGCGCATCGTGCTCGAGAACAAGGTGGTCGACATCTGCGTGCTCGACGTCGTCTTTGGCGACGAGATCGTCATCGACCGCCTGGGTGAGCTGCGTGAAGCGTCCCCGGCCACCGATCTCGTGCTGCTGTGCGGCCAGGTCGACCAGGCGCTCGTCGGCGCGGCGACGGCGGCCGGAGTGCGGGGGATCGCCGAGAAGCGCCAGCCGGTGGCCGAGATCCTCGAGCTGCTGGCCCGCGTGCACCTCGGGCAGACGGCCTTCCCGGCCCATCCGCCGGCCGTCCGGACCCGGACGACGACACGCTCCGTGGCCAACGACACCCAGCGCCTCGCGACGTTCCTCACCGCGCGCGAACGAGAAGTCCTTTCCGCCCTGGTACGGGGGGATGACACCGCCAAACTCGCGCGCAATCTGGGGATTGCGGCCGCTACTGCGCGCTGCCATATTCAAAGCGTCCTGACAAAAATGGGCGCGCATTCCCGGCTCGAAGTCGCGACGACCGCCGTGCGCTGTGGCATGGTGAGTCCGGAAAGCGGTGAATGGCTAATCCGAGTCGGCTGACGACAATTCTTTTGGTTGTAATTCAATAGCCGGTCAGATATGTTACGAAGCCGATCAGCTAGCCCTTGCGCGTTAACGGTGAGTGGTTTTCTTAGAGCATTCTTGGAATATTATTTGGGCTATCTGAGTGGCTCGGGAGAGTGGTATTCGTGCGACCCGTTCCGTGGCTTGGGATCGTGTCGTCGGTGATCGCCGCGATGGGGCTTACCGCATGTAATTCCAGGCCCGACTCGGCCGCGGCCGAGCCGGCTCCGCCGCCCCAGTCGGTGCCCGCCACGGCGTCGTCGGCCGCTGCGCGGGTGACCCTGCACTACGCCTCCAACACCCATGACGACCGGGCGGCGGCCGCCAAGGTCGGCTTCAACCTCTTCGATCTGGGGCCGGACAAGACGGCCATCGACGCGCTCGGCCCCGGCCAGCAAGCCCTCGTCTGGCTCGGCAACTTGGACAACACCAACTGCACGCCGGGCTACAGCTACGACCGGTTCACCGCGGCCGTCGACCGGCTGGCCGGCGATCCCAAGGTCTTCGGCTACTACCTGTCCGACGAGCCGCACCCGAGCATCTGCCCAGGAGCGGTGCAACATCTGCGCGAGCGGGCCGACTACATCCGCGCGAAGGACCCGCTCCAGAAGTCGTTCATCGTCGTGCTCGACGCGAGCAAGGAGTGCAGGGGCAACTTCGGCTGCGAATACGCGGCGCTGCGCCCCGAGCAGACGCACGTCGACCTCTTCGGCATCGACCCCTTCATCTGCAGCATCGCCAAGGGCTGCGACCTTGGGCGGATCGAGCGCACGGTCGGGCTGGCCGCGAACAAGGGCATTCCCCGCGCGGCCATGGTGCCGGTGATCCAGGTCTTCGGTCAGACCTGCAACACCCAGCAGACCCACTACTACAAGCTGCCCAGCGCGGACGAGCTCACCGGGGCGCTGGCGCATTGGGACACCGCGCTGCCGCACCCGCCGTTCGACTTCGCCTACACCTGGGCCAGCGAGGGGCCGGCCTGCCCGGCGCTGGACAAGGCCGCCGATCTGCAGTCGGTCCTGCGGGCCCGCAACACCGCGCGCTAAACCCTGTTGTGCCACAACCTATATACCGAGTATTATCCTCGGTATGAGCGTTCGGCACGCCCTGCTCGCGCTCTTGAGCGAGGGCCCCAAATACGGCCTGCAGCTGCGCGAGGAGTTCGTGGCCCGCACCGGCGAGGTGTGGCCGCTCAACGTGGGACAGGTCTACACGACGCTGCAGCGCCTGGAGCGTGACGGCCTGGTCGAGTCCGAGGACGGCGCCGAGCCGGGGCCGCAGAAGGGCTATCAGATCACCGCCGAGGGCGAGCGCGAGCTCGGCGAGTGGCTGCGCACCCCACCCGACCTCAGTTCACCGCCGCGCGACGAACTGGTCATCAAGGTGCTCGTCGCCCTGACCGTGCCCGGCACCGACGTGCACGAGGTCATCCAGGCCCACCGGCGTTACCTGATCGAGCTCATGCAGCAGTGGACGCGCCTGAAGGAGGAGGACGGTGGCGCCGACGTCGCATTCGCGCTGGTCGTGGACGCCGAGCTGTTCCGCCTCGACTCGGTCGTGCGCTGGCTGGACAGCGCCGACGGCCGGCTCAAACGGGCCGCCACTCAGGCACCGGTGGGCCGAACCAATCCGAAACTTCCGCGCAGGACGGGGGCACGGCGATGAGCGTCTTGGAGCTACGGCAGATTTCGAAGGTCTACGGGGAAGGGCCGGCGGAGGTGCACGCGCTGCGCGGCGTCGACCTCAGCGTGGACGCCGGGATGATGGTCGCGGTGATGGGCCCGAGCGGCTCCGGCAAGAGCACGTTGCTGACGATCTCCGGCAGCCTGGAGACGCCGACGTCCGGCGAGGTCGTCGTCGAAGGGGTGTCGCTGTCCGGCCTGTCGCGGTCGGCCAAGGCCCAGCTGCGTCGTCGCCGGCTCGGCTTCGTCTTCCAAGACTACAACCTCCTGCCCGGCCTGACCGCGGTCGAAAACGTCGCGCTGCCCCTCGAGCTGGACGGCACCTCGGCCCGGACGGCACGGCGGGCCGCGCTGGCCGCGCTGGAGGAACTCGGCCTGCCCGGCCGCGCCGACCGTTTCCCGGACGAGCTGTCGGGCGGCGAACGGCAGCGCGTCGCGATCGCCCGCGCGGTGGTCGGCGAACGGCGGCTGCTGCTCGCCGACGAACCCTCCGGAGCACTCGACTCGGCAGCCGGTGAAACGGTGATGCGGATGATCCACGCGGCCTGCAACCGCGGGGTGGCCGCCGTCCTCGTGACCCACGACGCGCAGCTGGCCTCGTGGGCCGACCGGGTCATCTTTCTGCGCGACGGGCAGGTGGCCGACCAGACCCGCCCGCCGCACGGCCCCGAATCGTTGCTGGCCAAGGAGCCCAGCCAATGAGCACGGCGACGGCCCTCACCCCGGCCCAAGCAAGTGCCGCCCCGGCGCGGCGCGCCGTGATCCGTTGGGCCTGGCGACTGTTCCGTCACGAGTGGCGCCAGCAGCTGTTGATTCTTGCCCTGCTGACCGTGGCCGTCGGCGCCACTGTTCTGGCCGCCGCCGTCGGCACCAACGTGGCGCCGCCGGCCAACGCCGGCTTCGGCACGGCCAACCATCTCGCCACGGTCACCGGCACCGGCCCGGCGGTCGCGGCCGACGTGGCCACGATCGGGTCGGCCGTCGGCCCGGTCGACGTGATCGAGAACCAGCCGCTGACCACCGGCTTGGTGCAGGGCGCGCAGTTGCGTGCCCAGGACCCGCACGGCCGCTTCGGCACACCCATGCTGGCCCTGGTGAGCGGCCGCTACCCGAGCGGGTCGAGCGAGGTCGCGATGACGCGGGACCTCGCGGCCACCTTCGCGCTGAAGCTCGGCGATCAGTGGCAGCAGCGGCGGCTCGTCGGGCTGGTCGAAAACCCGCAGAACCTGTTGGACACCTTCGCCCTCGTGGCGCCCGGCCAGCTGACCGGTCCGCGGGAGGCGACGGTGCTCTTCACGGCTCCAGGACGGACCGTCGCGCTTCCCGGCGGCCGCGAGGCCCACCCGCCACCCGTGCCGCAGGGCCTGGATCCGGCGGTTGTTGTGTTGATCTTCGCCGTGTTCGGGCTGGTCTTCGTCGGGCTGGTGGCCGTCGCCGGATTCTCGGTGCTGGCCCAGCGACGAATGCGCGGCCTCGGCATGCTCGCCGCGCTCGGCGCCACCGATCGGCACGTCCGGCTGGCGCTGGTGGCCAACGGGGCCGTCGTCGGGGTGATCGCCGCGCTCGTCGGCGCCGTGCTCGGCCTGGTCGGCTGGGTCGCCTACGCGCCGCACCTGTCGACGTCCAGCCACCACCGGGTTTCGTGGACCCACGTGCCCTGGTGGCTGCTCGCCACGGTGATGGTCCTCGCCGTGGTGACCGCCGTCCTCGCCGCCCGCCGCCCGGCCCGGACGGCCGCCCGCGTCGCCCCGGTCGCCGCCCTGTCCGGCCGCCCGCCGCGACCGAGGCCGTCGCACCGTTCGGCGCTGCCCGGCCTGCTGCTGGTCGGCACGGGCCTGGTGCTGCTCTGGTACTCCGGCGGCTGGGGTGCGACCGGTGCTCGCCAGAGCGCGTTCAAGGTCCTCGGCCTGCTCGGCATCTCGGCGGGGGTGCTGGTGCTCGCCCCGGCCTGCATCGCACTGCTGCCGACGATCGCCGCCCGCCTGCCGGTCGCGGCCCGGCTGGCACTGCGCGACCTCGGCCGCTACCGCGCCCGCTCGGGGGCGGCCCTCGCCGCGGTCAGCTTCGCGGTGCTCGTCGCCGTGGTGACCGGGCTGCTGGCCACCGCCCGCTATGCCGACCCGGTCGACTACTTCGGGCCCAACCTGCCGGCCGGCGATCTCGTGCTGTACCCACCGGGCACCGGCCCCGGCACCGGCGGCGTCGTGCCCGACGACAACCAGCCCGCCGTGCCGGCGACGGCCGTCGACGCGGTCGCCGCGGCCGCCGGCGGCACCGACGTGCTGCCGCTCACGACCAGTGGCGCGTTTCTGGCCAAGGTGGCCGGCCAAGCCATGCTCGTCTACCCGGGAACGGTCTACGTGGCGACGCCCGAGCTGCTGCAGGCCTACGGCATCGACCCGGGCCGGATCGATCCGGCCGCACTGCTCATCACCGCACGACCCGGCCTCGACCACGCGGCCGACCTGCAACTGATCGGCGTCCGCAAGCCGCACGACCCGACCTGTACGCCGCCGGAGTGCATCGCGCACCCGCGGATCCAGAGGGTCAACGGCCTGCCGACCGAGACGTCGGCCCCGAACCTGCTCATCACCGCCCACGGCCTCGACGTCATGCACAAGCGGACCGCGCCGGCGGGTTGGTTGATCCGCACGCCGCACGCGCTGGACGCCGCGCACATCAACGCCGCCCGGCAGGCCGCCACCGCGGCCGGCCTGACCATCGAGCCCAAGAGCCAGGCGCCGTCGCTGGCCGCGCTGCGCAACTACGCGACCGGGGCGGGGGTCCTGCTCGCGCTCGCCGTCCTGGCCATGACGGTCGGTCTGATCCGCAGCGAGGCGGCCGGCGACGTGCGAACCCTGGCCGCAAACGGGGCGAGCGGCCGCACCCGGCGCACCATCACCGCGGCGACGGCCGGCACGCTCGGTCTGATCGGTGGGCTGCTCGGCACCGGTGTCGCCTACCTCACCGTGGTCATGGTGTTCCACAGCGAACTCAGCGAACGGCTGAGCAATCCGCCGATCCTCGACCTGATCCTCGTGGTCGTCGGTTTGCCGGTCATCTCGGCCGTGGTCAGCTGGCTCGTCGCCGGTCGGGAGCCGCCAATGGTCAGCCGTCAACCGATCGCCTGAACAGCAGCGCAGCGGCGGCCACCGACGTGAGCATGCCCGCCCCGACGGTGCGGGCGGCCAGCGTCGGCACCGTCGTGACGGGTGCCCCAGCGATGCCGACCGGATGGCGTCGCGGAACGCGGTCACGACCTGGATCGCGATGCAGCCGGCCAGCGCCGAGCGGCTGAGACGAGTCGAACTATCGTGGTGTGGTGGGCGAGGACACCTGGGCCGGCTTGGCTACGCAATTTGCTGATGAGGCATACGCCTCGGTCAAGGGTCGCGTGCGTACCTATGTGATGCACCAGCACCTCGTGGAGCATCTGCCGGCGCCACCGGCGACCGTGCTCGACGTCGGCGGCGGCGCGGGCCATCAGTCCTTTCCGCTCGCCCAGGCCGGTTACGCCGTGACGCTGCTCGACTCGTCGCCGGCCATGCTGGACAAGGCCCGTCAGCGACTCCAGCAGCTGCCCGAAGAGGCCCGGCAACGGGTCACGTTCGTGCGGGCCGATGGCGAGCACGCCGACGAGGCGGTGCACGGTCAGCGCTTCGCCGCCGTGCTGTGTCATGGCGTGCTCGGCTACCTGGAGCGGCCCGAGCCGATGGTCGACCAGCTGTGCCGGTGTGCCGCTCCCGGCGGCATCATCTCGATCATGACCGCCAACGCCCGGGCTTCAGCGGTGCGTCCGGCGCTGGAACAGCGGTGGGACGACGCCTTGGCGTCGTTCGACGCACGGACGGAAATCGGAGTCCTGGGCGTGCCGGGTCGAGCCGACACGGTGGAGGAGATCAGCGAGCTCATGCGGAGCCGGGGTGTGGAGCCGCTGCACTGGTACGGGGTTTGGCTGTTCGTCGACTGGCTGGAGTTCGGTGGAACCACGGTCGACCCCGCCGATGCCCAGCAGGTGGCCGCCGTCGAGCTCGAGGCCAGCCGGCGCGATCCGTATCGCCAGCTCAGTCGGGTCTTCCATGTCCTGGGGCGCCAAAGTTCGGGCTGACGAGCATGGGCAACCGTTTCTGGGCCGGCCAGCGGTCGATGAAACTCACAAACGGCGGGACTGACGTGTTCCTGTCGCTGATGCAGTTCGCCCTGTCCGATCTCGCGAGCAGCGATTGGGAGCAAGCGCTGGCGCTGTGGTTTGCCTGGCACGACCAGAACCTCGTCGGCCTGGGGGTAGTGGGCTTCTCCCTTGAGGAAGTCCATTGGGATGCTGCCCAGTTTCCCGAGCAGAAGGCGTTTCTTCTCCGTGCGATCGACAGCGCGTTGGCCGGCTACCGGCGGGCCGAGCTCTGTTACGACCCGCCATACGTGGACCTGTACCTCCGCGAGTACCGCGAGATCGTCGAGCCGTTCGAACTGCCCGCCGACTTCCAGTCCACCGGGCTCTACGGTTGGCCCGGTCCGGACGATCCAGACGAGCGCTGTCCAAAGCACGGGGTCCATTGCTCCCTGTATGGATGGTGCCGGGTCTGCGTCCACTGCGGCACCGATCGTCTTGGTGGCTAGCGTTACCCTCGAGCCGGCCGAGAGGGGCGACGATGACGCGCGTGCAGAAGTTCCTTACCACGATCTTCCCGGCCCGATGGGCGGCCAGCATGGAGGCCGAATCCCGGTCCTGGATCATGCAGTGCGACACGTGCGGACACGGTGAGTCCGTCTGGGACCGCGGCGGCCTCCGTTGGAAGGCGGCCGGCAAGCCCCGCGTGCTCGGCCGATGCCCGCACTGCGGCAGGCGCACCTGGCACACCCTGACCCGGGAACGCAGCCCCCTGTAGCTGGCCTACGGCTGGATCAGCGGAAGGCGACGTCCTCATCGAAGCCCTCGGCCCTGAGCTGCGCGCCGAGCCGGCGCAAGGCGCTGCTCAGCCGCCACTTGGCCGTGCCCTCGGGGATGTTCAACGCCAGCGCGACCTCGCGATAGGTCAACCCGTTGTAATACGCCAGAAAGACGGCCTGCCGGTGGGGCGTCGGAAGGTCGGCGACGGCCCGGCGAACCTGCTTGTATGCGGTCGAGGCGAGCATGTCGTCCTCGACGGGCAGCGAAGCCAGTTGCATGGCGGCCAGCCGGGCCCGTTCCTGGGCGCAGCGGCGCCGCACCCAGTCGATGCCGCGCCGGCGCGCGATCATGCACAGCCAGCCGCGCAGCGGGGCTCGGGTCGGGTCGAAGCGATCCGGCCGCCGCCACAGATCGACGAACACGTCCTGCGTAATGTCCTCGGCGGCGCCGCGATCGTTGGTGACCTGCAGCGCTATCCCGTAGACGACCGGGCCGTAGGCGTCGTAGACCTCGGACAGCGTCTGCTCGGAACCGGCGATGAGGCCCTCGCGCGTGCGAATGTCGTTGTCGTCCGGGACCCCAGGCACGTCAGTCACAACCCATCGTCGCGGCTACGGTGAGGAAGTCGTTAGCGGCGCCGCGCTCCCCGCTGATCTCGGCGCCGGGGGATGAAGCGCCGAGCCGGCCGGCCAGCAGTCGGCAGAACCGCTCGGCCGGCATGCGGATCTCGGCGACCACGGTGCCGGCCCGCCGACCGGTGGGTGACAGCTCCACCAACCGAATGCCGCCGCCGTCGCCGGTCAGCACCATGCGGAGCGCCTTGGCCGGGTGTGCGCGGCCGCTGGCTTCCAGCGCGGTCGGGAGCAGCCGCAGCGCGAAGTCGACGATGTCGGCGACCTGCTGCGCGCTCGGAGTCTGCGGCGGCAGATCGAGCGTCGCCCGCACGTCCTCGGCGTGGATCCAGGTCTCGAAGCTCCGCTGGATCATCGCCTCGCGCAACGGCCGCTGGACCGCCCGCCGGCCGGCCAGCCGGACCGGCCGGTCGAGCAGTGGCGAGCCGTCCCGCGCGACGACGTCGGCGATGGCCAAGGCCTGCCGGTGCCAGTTCAGCCGAATGTCCAAAGTGGATGTGCCAATGTCGAGGCCGGCCGCGGTTGCCACGAGTTGGTCGTTGCCGCGCAGGTGAGCCACGAGATCGTGGATCGATCGATGCGGCCCGGCCGCCAACTGCCAATGCGGTTGCGGCAGCCCGCTTAAAAGCTGGTCAAGCTCGGCAACTTGTATCCGGTAGACACTGCCAAGCCAGCGGCCCTCGGGAGCATCGCGTGCGTGGCTGGCCGGTCGCGTCGCGAGTGCGGCCGACAGGACACGTGAGCGCAGCCCCGGCGGTGGGGCCTTTGCGGTCGACGCGCCGATCCACTCGACCACCTGGCTCAGCTCGGCGATCTCGGCGGCACACCGGGGGCAGTTGCTGGCGTGGTCGGCCACCGACCGCGCCTCCTGCGGGCAGGCTTCCACGACATACGGACCGGCAAGATCGTCAGCGTGGCCTTCGTCGGTCATGTCGACCCCCCGGTTGGCGTGCCGTGCCCAGCGTACGTGTCGCATCCCCTTCGCGCGGGCGGGCCGATCCGGACGGGTTTCCTGGCCGTTTGTGACGGGCGTCACGATCTGACGCGATCTCCATCTGGCCGCGATCCCGCCGGCAACCAGCTTCGACCGCCCCGCCCAGGCCTCGAGGTTGGAGTTGCTGATGCGCAGAGCGCGCGTCGCCCAGCATCACCTGACGCACCGTGCATCCGGGGCCGGCGGGCTATAGGGGCACGAAGAGCAACCGGTCCCGGATCCGCGCGAGCCCATCGGGGGTCACACCCTCGCAGTAGACCGTGAGCTCGTCGGGCGTGGTGAAGCCGCCCACCCGGTCCCGCTCGGCCACCACCGTGCGGGCGAGGTCCTCCGGCAGGTCCAGGGCCCGCATGAGCGCCACGACCGGGACGTGGTTGATGTCGACCAGCCCGCCGTCGTCATACTGGCGGGCCAGGTCGGGCCGGCCGATGCGGAGCTCGGCGGCGAGCGCCGGGTTCGTCGCCACGATGGCGCGGGCCTCTTGCCGGCGGTTCACGCGCCACTGGGCCGCCGCCAGCGCGGGGTCGACCGGGATCGGTGGTGGGGCGCCGGCGGCAACCGCACCACGGACTCTCATCGCCAGGATTGCGGCATGCGCCGTGCCGGCGAACCAGTTCACGCATACTGCCGCGAGCACCAGCCCGTCGATCAGTCCGGTCTTGCCGGGCTTGGTGTACTGGATGCCGACGAAGGCGAAAAGGGCCAGTGCCAGATAGCCGATGCCCATGACCACGTTGATGCGCGACCGGAGCTTGGCCGCGCCGATCAGGATTATCACGGGCGCGCCGAAGCCGCACGTCAGCGCCGGGACCAGAAACCACCACCAGGTGACCGGCCGGCGAATCGGCGGAGCGCTCAACATGCGCCCGATTCTAGGACCGGCCCGCCACAACGGGAGTGCGTCGCAAAACGGCCACCAGAACGTGAGGCGTCGCCGGGGTGATGGTCACCAGCTCCCAGTCGCCGGTGGCCTCCAGCTTGCTCGCGGCGGCGAGCAGCTGGGCCAGCATCACCGCCCATGGGCGCGGCCGCATCTCGCCGACACACACGAATCGCCCGACCCCCGACAGATCGGCGTGGCCGTCGACAATCGCCGAGGGATCAACGAGGTCAAGCTTCGGGGTCACGGCGTTTCCGCTGCCGCAGCAGGATCACCAGCACGGCACTGAACAGCACCAGCGGGATGAGGAAGAACAGCGTCAAAGCCAGCGAGTCGGGCCACTCGGCCCGGACCTTCCAGGCGGCGCCGACAAATCCGACGAGGTTCAGCACCACGCAGAACGCCACCAGCGGCAGGAACACCCGCTGGGCCGGACCGCGCGGCGCCGGCATCGCTACCGCGCCTGCCGCATCTTGCGCACGAGCACCTCGAGGTTGGCCTGCGCGGTGCCGGCCGCCCGGCTGATCTCGGCCATCGTCTGGTCGAGCTGCTGGCGCAGGCCGGTCGGATCGGCCAGTTGCCGGGTGCTTGCGGTGAGGTTGTTGCTCAGCTCCGCCATCTGCTCGCTGGCCTGGGTGGTCGCCGTCGCGATGGCGGCGAGCAGCGCTTCGCGCAGGCTGTGGGAATCCAGCCGCATCGCCCGCGGGTCGAGCCGGAGATCCTTGACGACACCACCCGGCGCGACCGTGGCGCCGACCAGACCGCCCGCCGCCTCGCCGACCCCTTGGATCGCGCTCACTTTTTCCTGGTACTGGTTCATGGCGGCCATCTGCTTCTGCAGGTCGCTGATGAGCTGCTCGGGGCCGATGTCGTCCATGCCACGATCCTATCCGGGCTCAGGTAGAGGCCCATTCAATCTTGATTTGCTGGAGATCCGGCACACCGTCGCGACCGCTGTCCATCATGTGCAACGAGGCGAGGTTGCCAAAGAACCCACTGATGAGCGTGACCAGTCCGGCGATGGCGCCCATGACAATCGCCAGGACAGTCGTCCATCCGGCGGTGGCCATGGCGCCGAGCACGGCGGACACGGTAACCCCGACGCCGGTCGCGTCGAGCGTGCTCAACGCCGCGAAAAACGGCGGGATGAAGGCGATGAAGGCGACCCAGAGGGCGCTAAGCACCTCGAGCAGCGAGGTGAGGAACTCCGCCACCAGATACAGGCATTCCTTGGTCTGGTCGAGCTCCGCCAGGATCTCCTCGACCTTGCGGGTGAATTCCTGGACGCTGGTGTCCTTCCAGCCGGACACCGCCCCGTTGGGGCCGAGCGTGATGTCGTGGAACTGGGCGATGGTCGGCGAGCCGAGGTCGGAGGCGATCTCCCGGATGTCTCGTGACGTCTCCCAGATCGACGTGAAGTTGGCCATCAGGCCGGAAAAGACGATCGGCACCACGAGGAACGGCGGGCTGAGCGCGGCGCATCCCAACGCTACGACCTCGCACGCGGCCAGCAGACCCCATTCAATGATCGCCGTCGTCGCCTCGGCGCCGCTGGACTTGGACAGGTCGCCCTGCGTGGCCCACGAGGTGGCCCCCAAACCGCCGGTCCACGACACGGTGTCGGACTTGCCGGGCGGGGCCATGAACCCGGTCGCGTTGACGGTCTCCGCCGTCTGCCAGTTTTCAGCGGTCTTGAACAACCCGTCGGCCACCGCACCGGCTACCGCGCTGCCGGCCTTGAGGTTGCCGGCGTGGTACATACAAACCTCGTTGTAGTATCCCTCGACGGCCAGCAGTGCCAAGCCGAAGCCGGGGAACGTGATCGGATAGGCCGCGAGCATCCGATCGTTGAGCTTCTTGAGGTCCGGTACGACGAACTTGTCTAAACCCTTGCCGGCATTCCGGATCGCATCCGGGTCGATCTCGATGGACATTTCCACCCCCGCGAAGGCCATCCGATCGCGTCACTGTATCGACAACTCGCAACCGCCGTTGCCCCTTCAGTCGGCCGTGGGTAGCGCGCGAGCGGCGATCTTGCCGAGGAGATCGGTGAGCTGCTGCTCGAATTCGAGGGTGGCGTCGCCGGTGTTGCTGCGCTGGTGGACGACCTCGTGCAGGAGGGTCCCGGCGTAGGTGGCAAGGCCGGCGAGCTGGTCGCGGCGGATGACGATGCGCCGGTGCTGCGGTTCCCAGACGCCGAGGACCGGGTGGCCGGTGTCGTTGAGGCGCATGGTCTCGGATATCCGCACGGCCGGGGCGCCGGCGCTGGTGAGGTCGGTGCCGGCGAGGGCGGCGATCGCCGCGGTCTGTTGGTAGATGTGCCGTTCGGTCACCGTCATCGCGGGCAGATCGATGAACGTGAAGGCAAAGCTGTTGTTCCAGGCGTCCCGGTAGGCGTCCAGGTCGGTCATCGGGTTGCCGTTGAGATCGGTCAGCTTGCTCAGCGCGCGGGCGATGTCCTCGGGGACCACGATGATCCGGTAGCCGTCTTCGCGGGCGTACTGCAGTTGCGGGGTGTTCGCGGCCATTTGCCAGGCGGTGACGAACACGACGCGTTGGCTGGTCTGCAGGACGCGGCAGGCGTGCAGGGCGACGTCGCGCCAGGCCAGTTCGTCGTGCAGCCGGCCGCTGGCGTAGCCGGCGAGGTCTTTGGTCAGTGGGTCGGCGACCTCGGGCGACTGGCAACCGATCAGGATGGCCTTGACGCGGTCGGTGTAGGCGCCCCGGCCGACGTTGCTGCGCTCCCGGTTCAGGGCCCGCCGCAGCGGCGCCGACAGTTTGCGGATGTTGTAGGAGAACAAGAAGTTCGGCTCTTCGGCGACGAACATGCCCTTGACGTAGATGCGGGCCGGTTTGCCCTTCGGCGGCCCGGCCAGCACGTCACCGAACTGGGTGGCCTCCAGGATCTGCTCGTCGCTGTACCGGAGAAAGAACCGTTTGGCGGTCTGCACATCGGCGTCGGCGAGGTTGCTCAGCACCACCTCGGTGCCGGTCCGCCCGCGCTCACTGGGCTCGCTCACCAAGGCGTGCAAGGTGATGACGTCCGGGAACCCCTGCTTGGCGCGGCGTCCCGTGGTGATGTCGGCGTGCGGCGACCGGATCGTGATCGGCACGCGACGGCGGTCGAACACCGCGAGGGCGTCCTTGAGGCCCATCCCGAACTGACCGATCACGTCCGGGTGCCGGCGCTTCTCGGCGTTCTCGTTCTGCGTGAGG
>Ga0070683_100001042_pt1 | contig 20821 bp, 20 predicted proteins | sample KBSC713LmetaG_FD_64662 | JGI IMG/M metagenome (GOLD analysis project Ga0070683, IMG submission 64662) | Corn rhizosphere microbial communities from Kellogg Biological Station, Michigan, USA - KBS C7.1-3L metaG | ecosystem: Host-associated > Plants > Roots > Rhizosphere ... | reverse complement strand
AGAGGAGCCCGAGCAGGACGGCGACGCCGAGCGCGAACAGGCGCATCCAGCGCCGTCTTCCGAAGCGAAGCATGGGCGCCGGGGTTCGACGCCGACTGACGAGCCTCCTGCTCGCGGCCACTGGACAGCAGTGACAGGCTCAGGCCTGTCACTGCACTGCGCGCGAGCTACCGGTGCGCGGACGTCGGGCTCGACGGGCTGCCTGGCAGTGACCCGGTCAAGCCACGTCCACCTTGATCACGTTCGTCGTGCCGGGGATGTTCACGGACGTGCCCGCCGTCATCACGATCCGGTCGCCGGGCTCGATCACCCCGCCGTCCCTGGCCGCGTCGACCGACAGCTCCCAGAGATCCTGGACGTCCTGCGCCTCCTTGACCAGCAGCGGGATCACCCCCCACTCCAGCGCCATCTGCTGCACCGCGTACTGGTTGTGGGTGAGTGCGACGATCGGCCGGCGGGGGCGCAACCGGGCGACGGCCGAGGCCGTCTTGCCCGTCGCCGTCGGAACGAGGATTCCCGCTGCGCCCAGCGTCTCGGCGATGTCGCACGCCGCGTTGGACATGGCACGGCCGACGCCGGGTTTCTCGTCGGGGTCGGGCATCTCGTGCCGGTACCCGAGGCTCGGCTCGACCGCCCGGGCCATGCGGTCCATGTACGCGACCGCCTCGACCGGGTAGGCGCCCACCGCGGTCTCGCCGGAGAGCATCAGTGCCGAGGAGCCGTCGAGGACGGCATTCGCGACGTCGCTCGCCTCGGCCCGCGTCGGCTCTGCGTGCTCGATCATCGACTCGAGCATCTGCGTCGCCGTGATCACGGGCTTCCCGGCGTCGAGCGCGCGGAGGATGATCCGCTTCTGGAGGAGCGGGACCGATGCCGTCCCGATCTCGACGCCGAGGTCGCCGCGCGCGACCATGATCGCGTCGGTCTCGGCCAGGATCTCGTCGAGCACCTCGACCGCCTCGGCCTTCTCGATCTTGGCGATCACCTCGGCGCGGGAGCCGGCCTGCTCGATCAGGCGGCGCAGGTCGCGAACGTCGGCGGCCGAGCGCACGAACGACAGCGCGACGTAGTCGACGCCGAGTGACAGCGCGAGCTCGAGGTCGGCGATGTCCTTCGGCGTCAGCGACGGGATCGGCAGCGGGACACCCGGGAGGTTGACTCCCTTGTGGGCGCTGACCGAGCCGCCGACCACGACCGTGCAGCGGGCTCTGCCGCCCTCGACCTCCTCGACCTTCAGGTGGACGAGCCCGTCGTCGATCAGGACGTCGTTGCCGGGCGCGAGTACCTCGCCGATCACCGCCGGCGAGACAGGGAGATCGCCGTCGATCGACGATCCCTCCGCGGCGATCACCACGTGCTCGCCCCTCGTCAGTGCACGGGGGGCCGGCAGGTCGCCCAGACGGAGCTTCGGGCCCTGGAGGTCAGCGACGAGCGCCAGTGGCCGCCCGGCTTCCTCGGCGGCGGCCCGGGCGTCCCCGGCTCGCGTGCGGTGCTGCTCGGGCGTGCCGTGCGAGAAGTTCAGGCGGGCGCCGTCCATGCCCGCCCCCACCAGCTCGGCGAGGCGTTCGGGCGAACCGCTCGCCGGCCCGATCGTCGCCAGGATCTTCGTGCGGCGGGGGGTCGGCGGCGCCACTCTCTGAGCGTAGCTACACGCGGGAGAACGCGGCCCAGCCGGGGTACTCGGCCCGCGCGCCGAGCTCCTCCTCGATCCGGAGCAGCTGGTTGAACTTGGCGACGCGGTCGGTCCGGGCCGGAGCGCCGGTCTTGATCTGGCCCGCGCCGGTGGCGACCGCCAGGTCGGCGATCGTCGTGTCCTCCGTCTCGCCGGAACGGTGGGAGATCACCGCCTTGTACCCGCTGGAGCGCGCGAGGCCGATGGTGTCGAGCGTCTCGGTCAGCGTCCCGATCTGGTTCACCTTGACGAGGATCGCGTTCGCGACGCCCTCCTCGATCCCGCGCCTGAGCCGCTCGACATTCGTCACGAACAGATCGTCGCCGACCAACTGCACCCGCTCGCCGATCCGCTCGGTCAGCGCCCGCCAGGCCGCCCAGTCGTCCTCGGCCACGCCGTCCTCGACCGACACGAGCGGGTACCGGTCGGCGAGCCCCGCGTAGAAGTCCGCCATCGCGGCGCCGTCGGCCTCCCTGCCCTCGAAGCGGTAGACGCCGTCGGCGAAGAACTCGGTCGACGCGGGGTCGAGGGCGATCGCCACGCGCTCGCGGTGTCCGGCGCGCCCGGCCGCCTCCAGGATCGCGTCGATCGCCTCCTCGCTCGAGCCGAGATCCGGTGCGAACCCGCCCTCGTCGCCGACCGCGGTCGAGAGGCCGCGCTCGTGCAGGACGCCCTTCAGCGCGTGGTAGGTCTCGGTGCCGATCCGCATCGCCTCGGCGAACGTCTCCGCGCCCGCAGGGACGACCATGAACTCCTGGAGGTCGATCGAGTTGTCCGCATGGACGCCGCCGTTGATCACGTTCATCATCGGCACCGGAAGCACCCGCGCCTCCTCGCCCCCCAGGTATCGGAAGACCGAGACGCCCGCCTCCGCCGCGGCGGCCTTCGCCGCGGCGAGGGACACGCCGAGCAGCGCATTCGCGCCCAGCCGGCCCTTGTTCGGCGTCCCGTCGAGATCGACCAGCAGACGGTCGAGGCCGGCCTGGTCGGCCGCGTCGCGCCCACGCACCGCAGCGGCGATCTCGCCGTCGACGTTCGCCACGGCCCGCCTCACACCCTTGCCGCCGTACGCTTCCCCTCCGTCGCGGAGCTCGACGGCCTCGTGGGCACCGGTCGACGCGCCCGACGGCACCGCCGCCCGGCCGAGCGCGCCCGACTCGAGCCGCACGTCGACCTCGACCGTGGGGTTGCCCCGCGAGTCGAAGATCTGGCGGGCGTGGACATCGGCGATCGCGCTCATGCATTCTCCTTCGCGAGGTCGAAGTATCGGTCCTGCTCGACGAGGTCGAGCTCGGTCCACTCGCGGCCGTCCACGGCTGCGAGCCGCTCGGCTGTCTCGACCCGTGCGACGAAGCGCCGGGTTGCCTGCCGCAGCTCGAGCTCCGGATCGGCCTCGAGGCGCCTGGCGACGTTGACGCACGCGAAGAGCAGGTCGCCGAGCTCGGCCGCGCGGCGTTCGGCGGATCCGCCGTCGAGCTCGGCCTTCAGCTCCGCCAGCTCGTCCTCCAGGTCGGCGAGCGCGCCGGCGAGATCGGGATACTCGAACCCGACGGCCGCTGCCCGCCGTTGCACCTTCCGGGCGTGCAGGAGCGCCGGCAGTGCTTCGGGCACGTCGTGGAACACACCTTCGCGCCCCTCCTGCTCGCGCTTGATCCGCTCCCAGCGCTCGTGCTGCCCACGAGCGCTGGAAGGATCGTCGGCTCCGCCGAAGATGTGCGGATGGCGCCGTACGAGCTTCTCGTGGATCAGGCGGGCAGCCTGCTCGAGGTCACCGTCGCCGCGCTCCTCGAGCAGGAGCGCGAGGAAGTAGACCTGGTAGAGGAGGTCGCCGAGCTCGTCGAGCAGCTTCGGCGCGTCGTCGGCGAAGGCGGCGTCGGCGACCTCGTAGGCTTCCTCGACCGTGTGCGGCACGATCGTCCGCGCGGTCTGCTCCCGGTCCCAGGGACAGTCGCGCCGGAGGCGCTCGGTCAGCTCCTGGAGATCGAGGAGAGCCCGGTCGAGGCCGCCGCCGGCTTCGGATCTCAACCGGTTGTGGTCGTGCCGGACGTCGTCGTCGCCGGAGGCGCGAGGCCCGGGGCGTACGAGATCTTCCCGTCGTACTCCTTCTTCAGCCCGTTCAGCCAGGTCTGCAGCGCGGCGTTCCGCTTCTGCTGGACGAGCTGCTGCTTGATCGACGCCTTCACCTGCGCGAAGGGCGTCGAGTGATGCGGCGTTGCCGCCTTGTCGGCGTGGATGATGTGCCAGCCGTACTGGGTGTGCACCGGCTTGGACAGCTGGCCCGTTCGCAGCTCGAAGGCGACGCGGTCGAACGGCGCAACCGTCTGGCCCCGGGTGATCGTCAGCCGGCCTCCCTGTGCCTTCGAGCCCGGGTCGATCGAATACTTCTTCGCCAGCGTGGCGAAGCTCGCGCCGCCCTTCAGCTGGGCGTAGAGCTTGTCGGCGAGCGCCTTGTTCTTCACGAGGATGTGGCTGACAACGCGCGTCTGCGGCGTGGTGTAGACCTCGCGGTGCGCGTCGTAGTACGCCTGCACCTGCGCGGGCGTGACCGTCGCCTTGGCGGTGACCTTGGTGAAGATCGCGTTGGAGAGCAGGTTCGACCTCAGGTCGTCCCGAACCTCGGCGTCGTTCACGCACTGGCGCTTCAGCTCGGCGCGGTACTTGGTTTCGCTCCCGCCGAAGTACTGGCTCTTCAGGGTCTTCAACTGCGCCTCGACCTGCTTGTCGGTCACCTCGACGCCCAGGCCCGGCGCTTTCTGGGCCAGCTGGGCACGCTGGACGAGGCTCTGGAGGATCTGGGCCCGGATCTGCTGGTACTCGGCCGTCCCGGCCTTGGGGAAGGTCTTCTTCTGGAGCTTGTAGCTGCAGGCGGCCTCGCTGAGGCGCCGGTCGAGCGTCGCCTGGGTGATGTGGTCGCCGTTGACGACCGCGGCATCGTCACCCGAGGCAGTGCCCCCGCCACCCGAGCCGTTGCTGTTGCTGCCGCTCCCGCAGGCTGCTGCGAGCAGCGTCAGCGAGAGCACGAGCGGAACAAGAAAAAGGCGGCGCATGGAGCGGCTGCCAGGGTAGCAGCGGCTTTCAGCCGTTGGCCGCCGGAGCGAAGCCCGTTGCATAAGAAACGGGTAAGAGTTTCTCGAGCGCCGACGGGCTCGCCCTCCGGACCGCGGTGACGAGCAGCTCATCGCGGGCCGCGCGACGCACGTCGGCGTCGGTCATGCCGATCGCGCGGAGCCGGGCGCGGTAGCGGGCCTCGCTGCCCCCGAACGTCGTTCGCCTGAGCTGCCTGAGCCGAGCGTCGACCTGGGCCGGCCGGATCACGATCCCGAGCTTCCGCGCGGCGAGGTCCAGTCGCGTCCGGTCGACGAGCAGTCGGACGGCGTTGTCCTGCAGCCGCCGGTAGGCCTCCGTCCGAGGCTTCGGGAACGCCTGACCCCGGGCCGCGTACGCCCGGCGCGACTGGGCGAGCTGGGCGTCGAGGGCGCTCCGCGGCACCGGCCGCCCGCCGACGACCGCGACCGAGCCGGGGGGAACGGTCGCGCTGTCGTGCCCGCAGCCGGCCGCCGCGACGAGCAGGGCGGCGAGCAGCGCGGCCCGCCTCATGCCGCGCGGGCTTCCACGATCGCGTCGACCAGCTCGAGCGCCTCGCGGAAGTCGTCCTTGCGCATCGCCACCTCGTGCCTGCCGCTCGTGTACACGGCCGTGGCCGCGCGTTCGCGCAGCTCACGGAGCTCCTCGGAGCCGAGCACGAGCGGCCCGATCGTGATCCTGCCTCCACGGAAGACGAGGTACTCCGCACCGACGAGCGCGATCTTCTGCTTCGCCTCCTGGATCGCGAACAGGTTCTCGACGGGCTCGGGCAGCTCGCCGTACCGGTCTTCGATCGCGGCGCGCAACTCGCGGAGCTCGTCCTGGTCCTCGACGAGCGCCAGCCGCCGGTGCAGGTCGATCTTCAGAGCCTCCGAGCCGATGTACGAGGCCGGCACGTAGGCGTCGACCCGCGCATCCATCCGCACCGGCCGAACGGCGATGCGCTTCTGGCCGGACAGCTCGGCGACCGCCTCGTTCAGGAGCTCGAGGTACAGCTCGAACCCGACCGCGGCGACGTGGCCCGACTGCTCCGCGCCGAGCAGCTCACCGGCGCCGCGGATCTCGAGATCGCGCATCGCGATCGCGAAGCCGGCTCCGAGCTCCGTGTGGTCGGCGAGCGTGGCCAGGCGGGCGCGCGCCTCCGCCGTCAGCTCGGAGGCAGCCGGGTAGTAGAGGTGCGCGAACGCGGTCACGTCCGAGCGGCCCACGCGCCCGCGGATCTGGTACAGCTGCGCCAGTCCGAGCGTGTCCGCCCGCTCGACGATCAGCGTGTTGGCCTGCGGGATGTCGAGCCCGGACTCGATGATCGTCGTCGAGACCAGCACGTCGGCGTCGCCGGCGAGGAACTGCATCATCTTCTGCTCGAGCTCGCGCTCCTTCATCTGTCCGTGAGCGACGATGAAGCGGAGACCCGGACACAGGGCCTGGAGCCTGGCTGCGGCTTCCTCGATCGTCTCCACCCGATTGTGGAGATAGAAGGACTGGCCTCCCCTCTCGTGCTCGCGGGTCAGCGCGAGCAGGACGGCGTCCTCGTCGTACTCGCCGACGTGCGTGCGGATCGGCCGGCGGCCCTCCGGCGGCGTCTCGATCACCGAGATGTCGCGCAGCCCCGACAGTGACATGTGCAGCGTGCGTGGGATCGGCGTGGCGGTCAGGGCGAGGACGTCGACCTCGAGCCGAAGCGAGCGGATCAGCTCCTTCTGCGCGACCCCGAAGCGCTGCTCCTCGTCGACGATCACGAGACCGAGGTTCTTTGGAATGACGTCGCGCGAGAGGACGCGGTGTGTGCCGATCAAGACGTCGACCTTTCCGTCGGCGAAGTCCTTCAGCACCGCCTTCGCGTCGGCCGGTTTCCGAAACCGTGAGACCATCTCGACCCGGATCGGGAAATCGCGGTAGCGCTCGCGGAACGTGTTCCAGTGCTGCTGGGCGAGGACGGTGGTCGGGACGAGCATGAGGGTCTGCCGGCCGTTCAGCGCGATCGCGAAGGCGGCCCGGACCGCGACCTCGGTCTTCCCGAAGCCGACATCCCCGCAGACCAGGCGGTCCATCGGGCTCGGCGCCTCCAGATCCTCCTTCACCGCCTCGATCGCCCGCTGCTGGTCCTCGGTCTCGCGGTAGGGGAACTCCGCCTCGAGCCGTTCCAGCCACTCGCCCGAGAGATCGAAGGCGACGCCCGGCGAAGTCTGGCGGCGCGCATAGAGCCCGATCAGCTCGCCGGCGAGCTCCTGGACGGATTCCCGTGCGCGGCTCTTGAGCAGGAGCCACGCCTTGCCGCCCAGCTTCGAGAGCGCCGGCCCCTTGCCGTCGGCGCCGATGTAGCGCGAGACCTTCCCGATCTGCTCGTGCGGCACGTAGAGACGGTCCTCGCCGCGGAAGGCGAGGAACAGGTAGTCGCGCGTGACCCCCGCGACCTCCTTCGTCTCGAAGCCGAGCAGCTTCCCGATGCCGTGGTCCTCGTGGACGACGAAGTCACCGGTGCGCAGGTCGGCGAACGACTGGAGCGCCCGTCCCAGCCTGGCATCGCCCCGCGGGGCGCGCTTGCGGAAGATCTGCGTGTCCGGCAGCAGGACGAGGCCGAGGTCGCGCCAGACGAAGCCGCGGCGGGCCGTCGAGACGGTGAAGTAGAGCCCCTCGTCGGCCGGGAGGTCGTCGCCGTCCTCCAGCCAACCGACCTCGAGCCGGCGGATCAGATTGGCGGTGCGGAGCGCGTCACCTCGGTGCGGGAACGCGACCACGACGCGCTGTCCGGCGCGGACGAAGGAGGCGAGCTCCTGCTCGGCCTCGGCGAGCCCGCGGGCGGCGACCGCGGGGCGCTGTGCCTCGAATGCGTGCGGCTGGCCGCGCGGGAATGGATCGAGCAACGCGGCGTCGCCGAAGGGGACCGGGGCGAGCGATTCCTCCTCCCAGACCCGCGCGACCGACTCGGGCTCGAACACGAGGTCCGGTTCGCGGTCGAACGGCGACACGAGGTCGGCCGGGATTCTGGGCTCGTCGCCGTCGTCGGGCAGCACGGTCGGGACGAGGTCGAGCCGCCGCTCGGCAGCCGGGTAGACCGTCGCCCCGTCAAGGGGACGGAGCGCGCGTTGGGTGAACGGCGAGAAGGCGCGGATCGCTTCGATCTCGTCTCCGAACAGCTCGATACGCAGCGGGTCGCGGCCGGTGGTCGGGAAGACGTCGACGATCCCGCCGCGGACCGCGAACTGCCCGCGCTCCTCGACCCGCTCGACGCGCTCGTACCCGGCGAGCGCCAGATGCTCGGCGAGGCTGTCGATCCCGGGCTCGTCACCGACGGCCAGGTCGAGCCGCGCCGGTCGCGTCTCCGGCGGCGGTGACCCCTCGGCGAGCGCGGCCGCCGAGGCGCAGACGACCCCGCCGGCCGCGAGCACGTCGAGTGCGCGTGCCCGCTCGCCGACGAGGTGAGGCGGCGGCTCGAGACCCGAGCTCCAGCCGACACCGCGGCTCGGGAAGAGCGCGACCCGCTCCTCGCCGAGGTACCAGGACGCCGCCTCGGCCGCGTCTCGCGCGTCCGCGTCCTCGGGGAGCAGGATCAGCAGCGAGCGGTCGAGGTGCAGGTGGAGCGCGGCGAGCAGGACCGGAAGCCCGGGCTCGGACACACGCGAGGCGGCTCCACGCAGTTCGTCTGCGAACGACTGCAGGCGCTCGGATGCCGCCAGCTCGCGCGCAAGCGGCTGCAGCGAGGGTGCGGTTGAGCGATCCGTGCGGTCCATGACGAAAGGCGGAACCGGCGGTTCCGCGCGGTGCCAGTCTAGCCCCGCGAACCGCGCCACCCGGTAGCCGAGCGGAGCCGGAATGGGCCTCGGCCGCAACCGCCGTTTCCGACCCGCCCCCCGCCCTGGGTGGGGGGCGGGAACGCTAGCCGCCGAATGTTCACGCGGGTGTGACGAAAATGTGCCGATTGCGTCGGGGTGGCACGTTGCGCCTGAAGACGCCCGACGGGTGCTTTACGGTAGGCGCGCGTGAACTTCTACGACTGGATGCTCGCGCTCCACCTGCTTGCGGCCTTCGCGATCGCCTCGGCTCTGGTGCTGTACAGCGTGCTCGTCTTCAACGGCCGGCGGATGGAGAGCCCCGAGCAGAGAGGGCTCCTGTTCAGGATCGCCCCGATCGGCACGCCGTTGATCGGCGGCGGCTCGGTGCTGGCCCTGATCCTGGGCGTGATCCTCGCGATCGACTCCGACCAGTACGAGATCTGGAACGGGTGGATCATCGCCGCCATCGTCCTCTGGGCGCTGATGGGCGCGATCGGCGCGCGGACCGGCAAGTACTACACCGACGTCCAAGAACTCGCCGAAGAGGGCGGCGACAGCGCTCAGCAGGAGGTGGTCGCGAGGCTGCGCGCCCCGACCGGCGCGCTGCTCCACCTCGGGACCATGCTCGTTTTCGTGCTGATTCTCCTCGACATGATCTTCAAGCCCGGAGCGTGACGATGCTCGCTGCAGTTCGACCCCACAGCTGGGACCTCGCGCTCTTCGTCCACGTCCTCGGCGCGATGATCCTCATGGGCGGCCTCGTGACGGCAGCCGGAGCGGGCATCGTCGGCTGGCGCGACTCCGCCGCCGGACTCCGACGCCTGTCGGCGCTCACGTTGTTCGCCGTGGCACTTCCAGGCTGGATCATCATGCGGGTCGGGGCCGAGTGGGTCTACTCGAAGGAGGGCTGGGACAAGGTCCCGGACAAGCTCCAGCCCACGTGGCTCGGGATCGGCTACATCACCGCGGACGCCGGCGGGATCATCCTCCTGCTCGCGCTGATCCTCGGCGGCATCGGCATCCGGCGTGCGCGGAGCGGAGGCGGCGCGGGCCTGCTCAAGGCCAGCACGGTGCTGGCTGCGGTCCTGATCGTCGTCTACGCGGTCACCGTCTGGGCGATGGGCGGGAAGCCGAACTAGTTGAAGCGCTGCTGCGCGGCTTCGAGCCCGTCGCGCACGACCGTCTCGACCGCATCGGCAGACCGCGCGACCAGAGCGTCGACGTCGGTCTCCGGCTCGAACGACGCCAGCACGTAGTCGGCCACCGACCGGCGGTCGCCACGCCCGGGCCGACCCACGCCGACGCGCAGCCGCAGGAACTCCTGCGTCCCGAGCGCCTGCGCGATCGACCTCAAGCCGTTGTGGCCGCCAAGCCCGCCGCCGAGCCGCGCCTGGAGCCGCCCCGCCTCCAGATCGACGTCATCGTGGACGACGAGCACCGAGTCCGCGGCCGTCTTGAAGAAGCGGGCCGCGGCGGCGATCGAGCGTCCCGACTCGTTCATGTACGTCTCCGGCTTGACCAGCGCCAGCCGCGCGCCGTCAAGGCGGATCTCGGTCAGCTGCCCCGAGAACTTCGAGCGCCACGAGCCGCCTTGGCGCCGCGCGAGCTCGTCGAGCACCATCCAGCCGGCGTTGTGGCGCGTCGTTGCGTATTCGCGGCCGGGGTTGCCGAGACCGGCCACGAGCAGGTCGAGCGTCGAGGCGGCCTCGCCTCGACGGAAGAGGCGCATGACTAGCCCTCGTCGTCGGTGCCGGCTTCGCCGGAGTTCTCGCCCTCGGCAGACGCCTCGCCCTCGGCCTCCGGAGCGGCTTCGCCCTCCGGTGCCTCGCCTTCCTCGAGCTCCTCGCCCTCTTCGACCTCGACCTCGGGCTCCTCGACCTTGGTCGGGACGGTCACCGTCGCGAGCACGGTTTCGGGATCGTCGAGCAGCGTGACTCCTTCGGGCGGGCGCAGGTCGCTCAACCGGAGCGACTCGCCGATCTCCATCGCGCTGACGTCGAGTTCGAGGCGCTCGGGCACCTCCAGCGGCAGCGCCTCGACCCGCACCTCGCGCGCGACCTGCGAGAGGACGCCGCCGGCCTTCGCGCCGACGCTCTCGCCGACTAGCTCGACGACGACCGCCGTCTGGATCGGCTGGTCGAGCCTGACCTCCTGGAGATCGAAGTGGTCGATCCGGCCGCGGATCGGGTCGACCTGGTAATCCTTGAGAATCGACGAGTGCGTGGTGTTCTGGCCCTCCAGCACGACGTCGAGGATCGCGTGCAACCCGGCGGAGCCCGTCAGCACCCGGCGAAGCTCGCGCTCGGAGACGGAGATCGGGTGCGGCTTGTGTCCGCGCCCATAGAGCACGCCGGGGATGATCCCCTCCTTGCGGAGGCGCCGCGACTCGCGCGAGCCGCTCTGCTCGCGCTCCTTTACATCGAGACGGATGCGTTCACCGGCCATGACCGGCCGAGAAGTGTAGCCGAGCGTTTCGAGCCCGGAGCCGCAGGCGGCCGGGCCATGCATACGAATCGACCGACGCGGCGAAATACAGAAACGGGCGGGTCCCGCTGCGACCGTCTGGCTCCCTCTCTCCCTCCCAGACGGACGGGCCCCGCCCGTTTCCCACTGCGGGTGCCCTGCGCGCGCCGTCTGTCAGTTGCAGACCCCTCAGTCGGCACTGCGATCCCGAGCACCCGCTCGACGGGTTCTGCTCGGCCGCGCGCGTCCCGAAACGGGCTCTAACGAGTTCCTTACAACGTCCGGCGTTGCCCGCCGGTCATAGGAGCCGGCGGCCTAGCGAGGATCATCCGATGCTATTGCATCGCGGGGAAGCGCCCTGCGGCCGGGGAGCTCGACCCGGCGCCGAGCCCTAAGGCGTCACGGGTTCTCCCTCGCGGGGCATCGCGAACGCTTTAGGGTCTGGCTTCTCCATGGCCACGATCGTCCTTGTTCCGACTACGCACGAGAGTCGCGCCTTTGCGAGCGAGTGGGATGAGGTTCGCGCGGAACTGGAGGCTGCCGGCCATGTAGTGGCGAGCGAGCTGCCGGTCGAGCAGCGAGGCGGCCTCGCGCACATCGTCTACGAAACGGCCATCAGGTTGTCGGAGGAGGCCGTGCTGAGTCCGTTGCTGCAGATCCTTGACGGCGTGCTCCGCGATCGGAGTCAGAAGCGGGCGTCAGTCGTGGTGTACGGGCCGAACGGTGACGTGCTGACGATCGTGGCGCTACTCGAGCGGGCCGCGGGGTAGCAGAACGGGGCAGAAGAGGGCGCAACCAGCTTGGTTACGACCTCTGTTCTCTAGAAGAGCTGGTTCTCGCCGCCGAAGATGGCCGAGACGGAGTCGTCGGCGAAGACGTTCATGATCGTGTCCGCGAGCAGCTCGCCGACGGACAGGACCTGCAGGTTGTCCGGCTTCTTCAGGAGGTCGAGCGGGACGGTGTCGGTGACGACGATCCCGGCGATGTCGGTGTTGCGGAACTTCATCAGGGCGTCGCCGCAGAACAGGCCGTGCGTGGCGAACACCCACACCTCCTTCGCCCCCTGCTCCTTCAGCACCTTGACGTTGGCGAGCAACGTGCCACCGGTCATGATCACGTCGTCCCCGACGATCGCGACCTTGTCGCGTACCCGGCCGGCGATCTCGGTGACGGCGGCTAGGTCGTGCGCCGGCCGTGTCTTGTGCATGATCGCCAGGTCGCCTTCGATCATCTCGGCGAACCGTTGGGCCATCTTCGCGCGGCCCGCGTCGGGTGCGACCGAGACGACGTCCGGACCGACGACGCCCAGGTCGCGGAAGTGGTTCGCGAACAACGGCAGGGCGGTCATGTGGTCGACCGGGATGGTGAAGAAGCCCTGGATCTGGCCGGCGTGCAGGTCCATCGTCAGCACCCGGTCGGCGCCGGCGAGCTGGAGCATGTCGGCGACGAGGCGCGCGGTGATCGGCTCGCGCGGCTTCGCCTTGCGGTCCTGGCGCGCGTACGGGAACAGCGGCACGACGGCTGTGATCCGCTTCGCTGAGGCGAGCTTCGCCGCCTGGATCATCACCAGCAGCTCCATCAGGTTCTTGTCCACCGGGGGGCACCCGGTCTGGACGAGGAAGACGTCGGCCCCGCGGATCGACTCGTCGTAGCGGCAGTACGTCTCGTCGTTCGCGAAGGTGCCCAGGTCGATGCCGCCGAGCTCGACCCCCAGCTTCTCGGCGATGTTCCGTGCGAGATCCGGATGGGAGCGCCCGGAGAAGACCATCAGGCGCTTCTGCGGACCGCGCTCGAGCCAGTGCCCCGGCGCCGGCTGCTCGTGCTCGGTCACGGCCTCGAGGCCGGGCAGCCGCGCGAGCTCAGTCGTCGCCATGTTCTCCGCGCTTTCCACGCTCGTAGACCCATCCTTCCTTGGTTTCCTGCCTCGGCGCAAACCCAGCGAGCGATCCCGGCGGAACGTCGTCGGTGACGACCGTCCCGGTCGAAACCCAAGCATCGTCGCCAACCGTGACCGGAGCAACGAACGTATTGTCCACCCCGGTCCTGACGTTCTTGCCGATCCTCGTCTTCCCTTTCGGCCGCCCAGGGTGATGCGAGAAGTTCGCCGTGACGTTGCCGGCGCCCACGTTCGTGTCCTCGCCAATCTCGGCGTCGCCGATGTACGAGAGGTGGGGCACCTTGGTCCGGGCGCCGATACGCGAATTCTTCATCTCCACGAACGTGCCCGCCTTCGCCCCCGGGTCGAGAACGGTTCCGGGGCGAAGGTAACAGAACGGTCCGACCAGCGCACCTTCTCCGATCGCGGAGTCGACGGCGACGACATGCGGCCCGACCTGGGCGCCCGCGGCGACGGTTGTCGTCCCCCTGAGCACGGTGAACGGATGGACCGTCGCGTCGACCTCGAGGCCGACCTCGGCGTCGATCCAGGTGCTCGCCGGGTCGACGATCGTGACGCCCGCGAGCATGTGCGCCTCGTTGATCCGGTCGCGCAGGACCGCTCCCGCGAGAGCGAGGTCCGCTCTCGTGTTGATTCCGAGGCCGTCGAGGGGCTCGGGGCAGGCCCAGGCGGCTGCGCGGCCACCTCCGGCGACGATGTGCGTGATCGTGTCGGTGAGGTAGAGCTCGCCCTGGGCGTTCTGCGCGTCCAGCTTCTCCAGTGATTCCCACAGCTGCGCCGCCTCGAACACGTAGATGGACGAGTTCAGCTCGCGGATCGCCCGCTGCTTTGCCGTCGCGTCCTTCTCCTCGACGATCGCCACCACCCACCCTTCGGCGTCGCGGACGATCCGGCCGTACGGCAACGGCCGGTCGGGCGTGACGGTCAGGACCGTGACCGCGGCACCCCGCCTCTCGTGCTCGCCGACGAGTGCGGCAAGATCCTCGCTGGTCAGGAGCGGAGCGGCGGCGTCGAGGACGAGGACGCGCCCGTCGAAGCCCTCGAGTGCGGCTCGGGCCGACCGGACCGCGTCGCCGGTGCCGAGCGGCTGCTCCTGGACGGCGACCGTCACGCCCTCGTAGGCCTCGTCGGTACCGGGGGCGGCGACCACCACGACCCGGCCGGCGCCGGCCTCCTCGGCTGCCCCGATCACCCAGTCGACGAGGCGGCGGCCGAGCAACGGATGGAAGTGCTTGGGCAGCGCCGAGCGCATGCGGGTGCCAAGGCCGCCGGCCATCACGACCGCTGCGAGATCTGGGCGCGGAGTCACGGGAGGGACGATGGCTGGGGCGCCAGGATTCGAACCTGGGATCGCGGGACCAAAACCCGCTGCCTTACCACTTGGCTACGCCCCACCAATTCGATTGTGCCTCAGCTCTTGCCCGCGGGCCTTTTCGGCTTCTCACCGACCAGCAGGATGACGGCGATCACCGCGAAGATGCCGACCACGACCAAGGACGTCTTGCCGACCAGCTTCGCGACCACGCAGAGGATCACCGTGAACGCCTGCGAGGCGGCGGCGATCCAGGACAGCTGGCGGCCCGTGTCGGAGTCGAGCGTCCTGCCCGCGAAGATGTAGAAGCCGATGATCGGGATCGAGATGATGATCACCGTCCACTGGGAGAAATCGCTGGCGAACGCGACGAAGATCCCCTCGAGTACGGCGATCCCGAGCGCGATCTTCAGACGCCGGGCATACAGCCACCGACCGTTGTCGGACCGCGGCTCGGCGTGAGTCTCACTCACGGGGTCAACCTACCACGCTGGCGGCCCGATCCAGACGCGCCCGAGGGTCTCGATCACGGCCCCTGCGGCCTCGGCAGACCGCGTGTCCGGGAACAGTCCGTACACGGCGGGGCCGGCCCCGCTGAGGTCTGCCCGGAAGGCGCCGAGCCGGCGCAGCTCCTCCGCGTGGGACGGCGTGGCCAGGTCGTTCGGCGGCAGTCCCGCGAGGTCTCCCGCCGCGAGCGCCTCCAGCAGGCGGCTGCGGCGCCCGTCGTAGCCGGCCGACCCGCCCCACGCATCGAAGGCGGCGTAGACCTCCGCGGTCGAGACCTTCGTCTCGTCCTTCGGGACGAGCACGAGCACGGTGAACGCCTGCGAGAGCTCGAGCGGCGTCAGCGTCGTTCCGTCGCCTTCGCCGAGCTGCGGGCCGTCGGCCAGGAAGAAGGGGATGTCGGCGCCGAGGCCCGCCGCGAGCTCGTGGAGCCGGTCGTTTGCAACCGGTCGGTCGAGCGTGGCGTTCGCGAGCGTGAGCGCGGCGGCTGCGTCCGAGCTCCCCCCACCGAGGCCGGCGGCAACGGGGATCTCCTTCGCGATGTCGACACGCCAGAACGGCTCGATCCCGGCCTCGGTTGCAAACAGCTCGAGGGCGCGGCGAACGAGCGTGTCGTCCTCGAATCCCTCGACGGAGAGAGCGTCCGCCTGCTCGAGCCGGATGCGGTCGGCGAGAGCAATCCGCTGGAGCACGGTCGTCACCTCGTGCTTGCCGTCGGGACGGCCGGGCCCGACGACGAGGGCGAGGTTGATCTTGGCATGGGCGAGCCGATCGCTCATGCGAGCAGCCGTTCGAGCTCGACGAAGTCGGGCGGCGCGAGCGCCTCGGCGCGCGTCGAGGGCGAGCGTCCGATTCGGGCGAGGGCCTCCACCGCCTGCGCACGATCGGCGACGCCGGCCAGCGCAAGCGAGTTCGGCAGCGTCTTGCGCCGGTGTGCGAACGCGGCCTCGACCACGCGCTTGACCGATCGGAAGCGCTCGGGCAGCTCGCGGCGGCGGAAGGCGACGAGCGCGGAGTCGACGTTCGGCTGCGGCCTGAACACCGTCCGGGCGACGGGGTGGAAGCCCGTGCGCTCGGCGGCGAGCTGGACGAGCACCGAGACGGCGCCGTACGCCTTGGTGCTGGGGGAGGCGAAGAACCGGTCCGCCACCTCGCGCTGGACCATCACGCACCAGCGCTCGAGCGTGAGCAGACCGTCGAGGCTCTCGACGACGATCGGCGTGGCGACGTTGTACGGGAGGTTCGCGACGAGCTTTCCGGGGACCGGATCGAGTGCCGCGAGGTCGATCCGGAGCGCGTCGCCGACCTCGATCCTGACGTTCTCGAGCTGAGGCAGGTGCGGAAGGAGGGACCGGTCGATCTCGACGGCGTGGACGAGCGCGACGTGCGCCGCCAGGTACCGCGTGAGCACCCCGAGCCCGGGGCCGATCTCGAGCACGACGTCGGTGGCTTCGAGCGCGGCAAGGCGTCCGATCACGCCGAGGATGTTCTCGTCGACGAGGAAGTGCTGGCCGAGCTCCCGGCGCGGCGTGACGCTGACGCCTTCGTCTCTCACGTCAGGCGGAAGGCGGCGGCCGCGTTCGCCTCGATCGCCTGCTCGAGGACGGCCGCCTCCTCCCCGCGCGCCTCGGCGAGAGAGGCAAGGGTGTGAACGACGTTCGCGGGCTCGTTCGGCCGGCCGCGGACCGGCTGCGGCGCGAGGTACGGGGCGTCCGTTTCGGCCAGGATCCGGTCGACCGGGATCCGCGCGGCGGCGGTCCGGAGGTCCGCCGCCTTCGGATAGGTCGCGTTACCCGCGAAGGAGACGTAGTAGCCGCGCTCCAGCGCCGCGGGCAGCAGGTCGGTGGAGGAGAAGCAGTGCAGGACAACCGTCCCGGCGAACCCGGAGAGCGCAGCGAGCGTGTCCTCGTCGGCGGCCCTGGTGTGGACGACGACCGGCTTCCGGGCATCGGTTGCCACCGCGAGGAGGCGTTCGAACAGCCGCCGCTGTGCTTCCCGGGGCGCGTAGTCGCGGAAGTAGTCGAGGCCGGTCTCCCCCACAGCCACGGCGCGCGGGTGGTCCAGCAGCTCGGTCAGTCGGTCGACGTCGCCGGCGTCGAACGAACCTGCCTCGTGCGGGTGGAGCCCGAGGATCGCGAACACGCCCTCGTGCTGCTCCGCGAGCCGGAGCGCCACCCGGCAGCCCTCGACGGTGGTGCCGACGGTGAGGACGCGGCCGACACCCGCCTCGCGTGCGCGGGCAACCGCTGCGGGAGGGTCGTCGAGGGCGTCGAGATGCGCGTGGGTGTCGATCACGCGGCCGGCGCCGGTGCGTCGACGCGCGGGAAGAGCGGCACAGCAGGCTCGATCCCGTCGACGGCATCGGCCACCCCGGCCGCCACCCGGTCGAGCGACAGGTGCTGGGACTGCCGGAGCGCGTCGAGGATCCGGGGCGCGGACTCGGGCAGGTACGGCGACAGGGCGACGGCGACCGCCACGATCCCGTCGGCGAGGTCGTAGAGGACGGTGTCCAGCTCGGCGGCCCGGGCCTCGTCCTTGGCGAGGTTCCACGGCGCCGTCGTCTCCACATGCTGGTTGAGAGCACGCACCGCCTGCCAGATCGACTCGAGCGCGCCGGTGATGTCGTAGCGGTCGAACTGCTCGATAATCGTCTCCCGCAAGGCTTCCGCGTCGAAAGCGCCCGGCCCGGGCGACCGGGCGAGACGGCCGTCGCGGTAGCGCGCGATCATCGCCGTCGTCCGGGAGACCAGGTTGCCGAGGTCGTTCGCCAACTCGCTGTCGTAGCGCTCGCCGAAGCTGTCCAGCGACACGTTCCCGTCCTGGCCGAACGTGACCTGCCTCGCGCACCAGAAGCGCACCGCGTCGACACCGTAGGTGTCGATCAGGTCGAGCGGGTCGATCACGTTGCCCAGGGACTTCGAGATCTTCTGCTGGTCGATGTTCAGGTACCCGTGCACGAAGAGCTGGCGCGGACGCTCATAGCCGGCCGCGACGAGCAGTGCGGGCCAGTAGACGCAGTGAAAACGGAGAATGTCCTTGCCGAGGAAGTGCACGGCCGGCCAGAACCGCTCGAGGTTCTCGCCGGGCGCGTAGTGGAGTGCGCTCAGGTAGTTGACGAGGGCATCTGCCCAGACGTACGCGACCTGGTCGGGGTCCCACGGAATCGGAACTCCCCAGGTCTGCGTGGCACGGCTGATCGAGAAGTCGCGCAGGCCGCCCTCGATGAAGCGGCGCGCCTCGTTGTACCGGAACTGCGGCAGCACGAAGTCGCGCTGCTCGTCGTAGATCGCCAGCAGCCGATCCTGGTAGGCCGACAGCCGGAAGAACCAGTTCTTCTCTTCGATCCATTCCGGCACGGTTCCGTGATCGGGGCACTTGCCGTCGACGAGCTCGTCCTCGGTCTTGAAGGCCTCGCACCCGAAGCAGTAGAGGCCGGCATAGACGTCCTGGTAGATGTCGTCGCGGCCGTTGTCGCGGATGCGCTGGAGAAAGTCCTGGACGAACGCCTTGTGTCCGTCATCGCTGGTTCGAATGAAGAAGTCGTTGGTCGCGTTCACCCGTCGCGGCACTTCCTGCCAGGCGACGACGATCCGGTCCGTGTACTCCCGCGGCTCCAGTCCCTGCTCCGCGGCGACCCGCGCGACCTTGTCCGCATGCTCGTCCACGCCCGTGAGGAAGTAGGTGTCGTCGCCGCGCTGGCGGTGATGCCGGACGACGATGTCGCCGGCGATGGTCGTGTACGCGTGCCCGATGTGCGGGGTCGAGTTCACGTAGTAGATCGGTGTGGTCAGGTAGAAGCGCATCTCCAGAGATGATAGGCGCCGCCTCGCGGGTGACTCTCCGGCCCGGTCCGGGGCGCCTGCGGCGGAGCAGGGCGATCGCGACCGCCGCTCCGAGCCCGGCCAGGCCGACAACCGGCAGCCAGATCGTCGTCGCGCCGGATCCGGGGGCATGGTGGTCACTGGTCGTCGCGCCGGGTGTCGCCGGAGCCGCGCGATCCGCAGACCGAGGATCGCCGGCAGGGTCTGTCAGCGGGGCAGCGGACACAGGCGCAGCGGTTGGCGGCGCGGTACCGGTGTCGGCTTGCCCCCGGTGAACGTCGGCCGCCGCGACTCCCGACTCCCGGACATCGACGTAGACCGACTCGGTCGCGACACTCCCGCGCCGGACGGAGACGGGTGCCGCATGCCCGCCGGCCGACCGCCTGCGATCGGCCCCAGAGGCGGCGCCAACCCGTGAGGCGCGAGCAGTGGCGACCTTCGAGGCGTGCGTCGAGTCGGGCACGGCGTGGATGGGCACCGTCCGCAGTCGAGTCGCGGGCCGTGCGGCCGAGGCTCGCGGAGCGCGGCCCGCGACGCTCACACCCGAGGGCCGATCGGCGCCAGCCGCCGCCTGCACCGGCGCGTTCGCGGAAGCGGGCTCCGGCGGAGGGGCTGCGTCAGCCGCCGGCGTCGGGCTCGCAGGCGCCGGGTCGGGAGCGGGGACGTCCGGTGCGGTCTCGGGATCCGGTGCCGGCGCAGGCACGGGCGCAACAGGCGCCGCAGGCGCCGGCGCGGCGGCCGGTTTCGGCTTCGGCGCGGGAGTCGCCGGATCGGGCTTCGGATCGCCGTCCGCGGGCTGCGCGGGCCGGGGAAGGAACGCGAGCGGATCGAGGTAGCCGTTCGGATCGGGCGTCGTCCGAACGCCGAGGTGCACATAAGGGATTTCCTGCTCGGCCGTGCCGGAGGGGCCGATGGTGCCGACCGCCTGCCCCTCGGTGACGTGCCCGCCGCGGGCGACGGCGATCGACCCGAGATGGACGAGGGTGACGGAGAAGCCGTCGGCCGTCTCGATCGTCACGCTGAGCCCGTTCGTCGGCACCGATCCCGCGAACGTCACCGCACCCGCGCGCGGGGCGGAAACAGGAGCACCCGCCGCTCCGCCCACGTCGATGCCACGGTGCTGGCCGGCCGCGTAAGGGTCACTGCCGTAATGGAACTCCTGAAGGACGGGGCCGGACGCCGGCCAGGTCCAGGCTCGCGCGACGGGAGCGAGAGCGAAGAACACGAGCGCGGCGACGACGCTCGTTCGCAGTGGGGACAACATGGGAACGATGGTAGGGAGCGGCCGCTGCCGTTGTCAAATCTGGTTACAGTTTCGTCACAAAGAGCGTCGGTAGAGCGCGTTCCGGCTCATCCCGGTGAGCCGGGCGACGAGATCGGCCGCTTGCCGTCGGGCGACGCCGGCCGAGACCAGCTCGTCGACGGCGCCGAGGGCCTGCGGATCCTCCTCGGGGTCCCGCGGCCGGTCCGACGGGCCGAACACGAGCGTGATCTCTCCCTTCGGCGGCTCGGCGAACCGCTCCGCGAGCAGGGCCGCGGCCCCGCGCACGACCTCCTCGAACTGCTTGGTCAGCTCACGGCAGACGGCCACCGGCCGCTCGGGCAGCGACCCGGCAAGCGACGCCAGCGTCCGCGGCAGGCGCCTCGGCGACTCGAACGCGACCGCAGGCCACGGCCAGCGCCGAAGCTCGTCCCACACAGCGGCGAGCGGCGCCTCCCCCCGTGGCAGGTACCCGAGGAACTGGTAGCGCTCGGAAGCGAACCCGCTCGCGACGAGCGCGGTCTCCACCGACGATGCCCCCGGCAGGACGGTGACCGGTACTCCCTGCTCGAGCGCTGCCGCGATCAACCGCGCACCGGGATCGCTGACCCCCGGCAGGCCGGCGTCGCTGACCAGCGCCACCCTCGCCCCCGCCTCGAGCTGGGGCAACACCTCCGCGGTGCGAGCCGCCTCGTTGTGCTCGTGGTAGCTGAGGAGGCGCGCCGAAAGGCCGTGGCGGTCGAGCAGGATCCGCGTTCGCCGCGTGTCCTCGCAGAGCACGAGATCGGCCTCGGCGAGCTCGTCGAGGACGCGGAGCGTGACGTCCCGGAGGTTCCCGATCGGGGTCGCGCAGACCGCGAGCGGCATCAGGCCGGGGCGGAATCGACGGCATCGAGCGCGACCAGGGCGGCTCCGATCATCCCTGCCGACGTGCCCAGCTCGGCGCGCACGACGCGCATCCCCTCGCGAATCGGCTTCAGAGCCTCGCGCTCCATCACCTCGCGCGCCGGCCCGAGCAGCAGCTCGCCGGCCGC
>Ga0070683_100001041_pt1 | contig 20827 bp, 15 predicted proteins | sample KBSC713LmetaG_FD_64662 | JGI IMG/M metagenome (GOLD analysis project Ga0070683, IMG submission 64662) | Corn rhizosphere microbial communities from Kellogg Biological Station, Michigan, USA - KBS C7.1-3L metaG | ecosystem: Host-associated > Plants > Roots > Rhizosphere ... | reverse complement strand
GTGAAACGGCGGTGCCGGGCACGTTCAACAAGGACGCGGCCACGCTGCTGACGATCAGCGACATGTCGGTTCTGGAAACGCGCGTGAAGGTGGACGAAACCGACGTCGCGCGTGTCAAAGTCGGCGATTCCGCGCAGGTGCAGCTCGACGCCTTCCCCGACACGACGTTCATCGGACGCGTGACGCGCATCTCGAACAGCTCGGTCAAGTCGACGACGGCGACGTCGACCGACCAGGCGGTGGACTACGAGGTGACCATCCAGCTCCTGAACGCTCCCAAGGACACCCGCCCGGACTTCTCGGCCACGGCCAAGGTCATCACCGACAAGCGCACGAACGTGCTTTCGGTGCCGATCATCGCGCTCACGGTCCGCGAGAACCAGGCGCTCCAGCAGGGCGACACCGCGGTCGGGCTGGGCAAGAGCAAGCCGACCAAGGATGTGGGCAAGAAAGACGTCGAAGGGGTATTCGTGGTGGGAACCGACAACAAAGTGACCTTCCGGCCCGTAAAAGTAGGGATCGCCGGTGAGAAGCACTTTGAAATCACCAGCGGTCTCAAGGAAGGCGAAAAGATCGTTGCGGGCACCTACCAGGCCATTCGCGAACTGAAGGACGGCGCCCTCGTGCGCGAGACCAAGGTCGACGCGAAGAAGCCCACCCCGGGGACCAAGTCGTGAGTCAACACACCGTAGAAGCGCCGCTCGGCGAAACCGCCGAGCGGAAGATCATTGCCGAACAGTCGGGTCGAGCGCCCGACGCCAAGTGGGTCATCGTCACGCGCGGCATCAAGCGCGAGTACGACATGGGCGGTGAAGTGGTGCGCGCACTCCGCGGCGTCGATCTCGCGATCGGCCGCAACGAGTACGTCGCGATCATGGGTCCGTCCGGCTCCGGCAAGTCGACGCTGATGAACATCATCGGCTGCCTCGACACGCCGAACGCCGGCGAGTACTGGCTGAACGGCCAGGAAGTCTCGAAGATGTCGGACGACGCGCTCGCGCGCGTTCGGAACAAGGAGATCGGCTTCGTCTTCCAGACGTTCAACCTCCTGCCCCGCGCGACGGCATTGCACAACGTCGAGCTGCCGCTGGTGTACGCGGGTGTCGGTTCGGACGAGCGCAAGCGTCGCGCGAAGCAGGCGCTCGAGAAGGTGCAGCTCGACAATCGCATGGACCACCGGCCGAATGAGCTCTCGGGCGGTCAGCGGCAGCGCGTCGCCATCGCGCGCGCGCTGGTCAACGACCCGTCGATGCTGCTCGCAGACGAACCGACCGGTAACCTCGACTCGGCGACATCCGAGGAGATCATGCGGGTGTTCGAGAATCTGGCGAGCGCCGGCCAGACCGTCGTGATGGTCACGCACGAGCCGGACATCGCCTCGCACGCGCGTCGCGTCGTCGTGCTCCGCGACGGGCTCATCTCGACCGACGAACGCCGCGATGCGTTCGTGAACCGTCTCGGCATCGGCGGGAAGGATGCGCTCGCGACGGCTGCCGCAACCGCCGCAAAGCTGTAGCACGCTGTAACTTCAGTATTACCCCAGTCGTACGGGGTCCAGGGATGCCTGCTGGCGACGAGCGGTTGACGGCTCGTCTCGGCCACGGGCCCTCGGACCCCTTCTCTTTGCCATGTCCTTCCTTCAAGCAATCGCTCTCGCCTTCGACACCATTCGCGTGCAGAAGCTGAAGAGCTTCTTCACGGTGATTGGCGTGACGATCGGCGTCACGTTCCTGATCGCGGTCGTCTCGATTGTGGCGGGCATGAGCCGCTACATGAAGGACGACCTCGTCGGGAAGATCATCGCGGTCAATTCGTTCAGTCTGCGCCGCACGCCGGATTTTCAGGTGGGCGACGTCACGCAGGCGACGCGTAACGAATGGCGCCGGCGTCCGCAGATCGAAGACAGCGATGTCGAGCCGGTCGCGGAGGCGCTCTCCCCGGACATCGTCTGGGCGACGCAGAGCGAGAGCAACGTCACCGTCGAATCACCCTACGGAAAGCCGCGGCAGGCCGACGCATCCGCGGTCTCGCCCGGCTGGTTCGACATCAAGCACATGGGCGTCTCGGACGGACGCCTGATCAGCCCACAGGAATATCAGTACGGAACGCCGGTGGTCGTGATCGGCAAGGACGTCGCAGACCACTTCTTTCCGAATCTGAGTCCGGTCGGCCGCGAGCTGACGATCCACAGCTTGCCGTACACCGTGGTCGGCGTCGCCGAATCACAGGGAAGCATTTTCGGCCAGTCGCTCGACAAGTTCATCGTCGCGCCGGAGAAGTCGCCGCTCAAGCGCCTGCTGGTGCAACACGGCACCATCGACGCGATGATCGTCCAGGCGCCGACGGAAGCCGGCATGCGTGAGGCGATGGAGGCAGCCCGCGCCGTCATGCGCGGCCGCCGTCATCTGCATCCGTCACAGCCCGACAACTTCGAGTTGGAGACGTCGGATTCGGCGCTCGACTTCTGGAACAGCATTCAGAAATATCTAACGATCGCCGGCGTCGCGCTGCCGACGGTGGGACTCGTCGTCGGCGCGATCGTGATCATGAACATCATGCTCGTGGCGGTCGCGGAACGGACGCGCGAGATCGGCATCCGCAAGGCGCTGGGCGCGCGCCGCCGCGACATCCTCAATCAGTTCCTCGTCGAGTCGGCGACGTTGTCGACGCTCGGTGCCGCGGTCGGCGTTGGCCTCGGGATCGGCTTCGCGAAGCTCATCGCCGCGGTGTCGCCGTTGCCGGCCGCGGTCGCGGTCTGGTCGATCTTCGTCGGCGTCGGCATTGGCGCGGGCGTCGGCATGATCGCCGGCATCTATCCCGCGAGCCGCGCCGCGCTGCTCGATCCGATCACCGCGATGCGGCAGGAGACCTGAGCCATGGCCCGCTTTCGCGGATTCGTTCTGTTCGAAGGTGTCTCGATCGCGCTGGAGTCGCTCCGTGCCAACCGCGTCCGCGCGGCGCTCACGATCCTCGGCGTCGCGGTCGGCGTGCTCGTCGTGGTGCTCATCTCGGCAGCCATTCACGGCATCAATGCGAGCGTGGCACGCGACTTCGAGAAGGCGGGACCAAACACGTTCTTCCTCAGCCGGTATCCGATCACCTTCGAGTCGTGCGACGGAACCGACGACACCTGCAAATGGCTGCACAACCCGAAGCTCAACTTCGGCGACGTCAAAGCGCTCGGCGCGCTGTCGTCGGTCCGCGCGGCGACGGGCCAGCTCGGCATGTCGAAGGAAGTGAAATACAAGGATCGTGATCTCACGAGCACGCAGGTGATCGGCGAGACCGCCAACTGGACGATCGTCGATCACGCCGGCGATCTCTATCCCGGCCGCAGCTTCACCGAAGCGGAGGAAGCGAACGGCGCCAACGTCGTGATCGTGAACGACGAGATGGCGACGAAGCTCTTCGGCGACTCCGATCCGCTCGACAAGACGATCAGCATCGGTAACGTGCCGTTCCGCGTGATCGGTGTGTACCACTACGCGGCGAGCTTTCTCTCCGGCGGCAATCGTCCGCGCGCCATCGTGCCGTTCGAGACGGCGTATCGCTCGCTCAACGCGTCGTTCGCGAACATCGGCATCGCGATCGTTCCTCGCGACGAGGTCACCCGCGACGACGCGATGGACGACGTCATCGCGACCATGCGCGCGCGCCATGCGCTGCGCCCGTCGCAGGACAACGACTTCGGGATCATCACGCAGGACAAGTTGTTCGAGACGTGGGGCAAGATCTCGAACATGTTCTTCCTCGTGATGTTCGTGCTGTCGGCGGTCGGCTTGCTGGTCGGAGGCGTGGGCGTCGTGGCGATCATGATGATCTCGGTGACGGAGCGGACGCGCGAGATCGGCGTGCGCAAGGCGCTCGGCGCAACGCGCGCGACGATTCTCTGGCAGTTCCTCGTCGAGGCAGTCACGCTGACGGCCATCGGCGCGATCATCGGGTTGATCGCGGGCACGGGCATCTCGGTGATCATCCGGCATGTGACGCCCATTCAAGCATCGGTGCCGCCGCTCGCCATCGTCGCCGCGCTCGGCGCCAGCGCGATCACGGGCGTGGTCTTCGGAATGCTGCCCGCCATGCGTGCATCTCGTCTCGACCCGGTCGAGGCGCTGAGGTACGAGTAGGCGATGGGCGAGGGGCGATAGGCAAAGGGCGATAGAAGAAACAGCATGCGGCACACGGCCGGCGAGAAACCTCGCTGGCCGTTCGTGCGTACGGGGCAGACACCGCATGGCGCCTTCGGGACTCGCTCTGCGAGTACCCAGCGTTTGCCGTTCCGTTTCGCCACCCGCGTCCAGCGACTGTATTCATGCCTTTACTCGAAGCCGTCCGGTTGGCGTTGGCGCAGATCCGCGTGCAGAAGCTCAAGAGCTTTTTCACGCTGCTCGGCGTCATGATCGGCGTGATGTTTCTGATCGCGGTCGTCTCGATCGTCGAAGGGATGGGTCGCTACATGGAGGACGACTTCGCGGGCCGACTCCTGGGCGCCAACACGTTCACGGTGCGCCGATTCCCGTGGTTCGGCAACAACACGACGCGTGAGGAGTGGCAGGAATGGCAGCGACGCCCGCGCGTGTACGCCGCCGACGTCGGATTCATTCGCACGGTCCTGCCCGGAGGAACCCGCTGGGCGGTCGAGAGCCAGGACAACGTCATGGCGCAGTCGCAGTACGTGCGCCCCGGCACCATCGAAGCGCACGCGGTCGACGGCGACTACTTCATCATCAAGAAGTACGACCTCAGCGCGGGGCGCACGATCGCACCGCAGGAGTTCGAGCTCGGAACGCCCGTCGTCGTGATCGGTGACGAGGTCGCGAAGCATTTCTTTCCGAATCTCAATCCGGTTGGCCGCGAGCTGCGCATGGCGGGCATTCCCTATCAGGTGATCGGCGTGATCGAGCACCAGGGAACGCTCTTCGGGCAATCGCTCGACAAGCTTGCCGTCGCGCCATTCAACTCACCGCTGCATCGACTCACGAATCCACGCGGCGACATCGACGGCCTGCTGGTGCAGTCGTCGAGCTCCATGATGATGGACGACGTGATGGAGCTCGTGCGCGAAGCGCTGCGAGCGCACCGGCATCTGCGTCCCGGCGTGCCGGACAACTTCGTGATGGAGACGTCGCAATCCGCGCTCGCGTTCTTCGAGCGCGTGAGGAAGACCATGACCATCATCGGTACCGCGCTCCCCGGCATCAGCCTGATCGTCGGCGGGATGGTCATCATGAACATCATGCTCGTCTCCGTCGCCGAGCGGACGCACGAGATCGGGATCCGGAAGTCGCTCGGCGCGCGGCGACGCGACATCCTCAGCCAGTTCCTCGTGGAGTCCGCGACGTTGAGCACGGTCGGCGCGATCATCGGCATCGCCTTCGGGATTCTTGCCGCGAAGCTCATCGCGATGAACACGCCGTTGCCTGCAGCCGTGGCGCCCTGGTCGATCGTGGTCGCGACGCTGCTCGGGACGGTCGTCGGCATCGTGTCGGGCGTCTATCCCGCGCGTCGCGCCTCGCGGCTCGATCCCATCGAAGCGTTGCGTCACGAGACATGACCATCATCGCGAGAATCACCAACGCGCTCGAGGGCGTCGGCATCGCCTTCGATTCGATCAAGGCGAACAAGGGCCGCGCGGCGCTGACGATCATGGGCGTCGCGATCGGCGTGTTCGTGGTCGTCGCGTTGTCGTCGGTGGTCCGCGGCGTGAACGAGTCGTTCGCGCGCGACGTCGCCGCGGCTGGGCCGACGTCATTCTTCGTCTATCGGCGCTCGATCGGTGGTTTCCAGAACTGTGATCCCACCGATCCAACCTCCTGCCCGGAGCGCCGCAATCCCGCGATCACGAACGAGGAAGCTCTCGGCATCGCGGCGCTGCCGTCGATCCTCGCCGTGACGCAGCACGTGGCGAACGGTAGCACGTTCAAGTACAAGGACCGCGAGCTGAGCGCGGGCATCGAGTACTACAGCCCGAATTGGACCGAGGTCGACGGCGGCGACATCTTCCCCGGCCGCAGCTTCACGTACGCCGAATACATGGCGGCCGCTTCGGTCGTGATCGTGAACGACAAGCTGGCGCAGTCGCTGTTCGGCGACTCCGATCCGATCGATAAGCAAATTCTGATCGACGGCAAGCAGTTCAGGGTGATCGGCCTGTATCACTACACGGCGAGCCCGATGGGAACGCCGACGTCCGCGGGCGGGGGCGACTCGCCGAAAGCCATCGCCCCGCTCGAGACCGGGCGGCGGCACATGAATCTCTGGGTGCGGGGCAACAATCTCATCGTGAAGCCGCGCGACGGCGTGGCCGTCGACGATGCGGTGGACGACGTGACGGCGTTTCTTCGCGGACATCGCGGGCTTCGGCCGAGCGATCGGAGCACGTTCGCGGTCGTGACGCAGGACAAGCTGATGGACGTGTACAATCAGCTCTTCGGCACGTTCTTCGTGGTCGGCATCGCGCTCTCGTCGGTTGGTCTGCTCGTTGGCGGCATCGGCGTGATCGCGATCATGATGATTTCCGTAACCGAGCGCACCCGGGAGATCGGTGTTCGCAAGGCACTGGGCGCGACGCGTGGGACGATCCTCTGGCAGTTTCTCGTCGAGGCGGTGACGCTCACCGGACTCGGCGCCGCGGTGGGCCTGGTGCTTGGCGTGCTCACCACGGTCCTCGTGCGTACCGCGTGGCCGTCGATCCCCGCGTCGACGCCGGCGTCGTCGATCGTGGCGGCACTCGCCGCGAGCGCCGTGACCGGCGTGATCTTCGGCATGCTGCCCGCGATCCGTGCCGCGCGGTTGGATCCGGTAGCGGCTCTGAGACACGAGTAGAGCGGCCGGCCTCGGGGTCCGAGTGAGGCAACCTTCGTGTTGGATGTCATCCCGCACGGGGCAGTCCGATCGTCTCACGAAGACCCTTCACTCCGCCTGTCCCGGAGCACCTATATTTTCCTCCAATGTCATCCTCGGACGGCCTCGACCTGCTCGCGATCTTCGCGCATCGCGACGACGCTGAGCTCAACTGCGGCGGCACGCTCGCCAAGGCGGCGCGCTCCGGAAAGCGCGTCGGGATTCTGGACCTCACCCAGGGGGAGATGGGTACGCGCGGCAGCGCCGCCATCCGCGCCGCCGAAGCCGAGCGCGCCTGCGGTCTGCTGGGCGTCGAGGTGCGGGAGAATCTCTGTCTCCCGGACGCGGGCATCACGAACGATCAGGAAACTCGAATGGCGCTCGTACGGGCCATCCGGCGGCTTCGTCCAAGCGTCGTGATCGCGCCGGCGCTCGAGGGCCGCCATCCCGACCACCGCATCACCGCTCAGCTCGTCCGCGACGCCTGCTTCCTCGGCGGGATCGCCAAGTTCGCATCGGACGTCGAGAAGCATCGGCCGCTCAAGGTCCTGCATTGCCTCACGCATCGGCAGGACTTCATTCGACCCACCTTCGTCGTCGACATCTCGGAGACGTTCGAAGCGAAGCTCGACGCCGTGCGCTGCTATGCGTCGCAATTCGAGGGCGCCACCCAGGCGGGTGAGGTCTATCCGACCGGCGAGCCGCTCGAGGACGTGATTCGCCATACGGCCGCCTATTATGGATCTCTCATCAGACGTCCCTATGGCGAGCCGTACTTCACGACGGAGGTCGTGATGGTCGACGACGTGACGTCGCTCGGAGTGGCAACGTTTTGAGCGACGACGCCAAGGATACTGCGGTCACCTACGGCTCGTATCTCGCGCTCGACGAGCTGCTGTCGCTTCAGCGGCCACGCTCGGAGCCCGTGCACCCCGACGAGCTGCTGTTCATCGTCGTGCACCAGTCGAGCGAGCTGTGGTTCAAGGCGATCCTGCATGACATCGATGGGTTGATCACGTGCCTGGACCGGAAAGAAGCCGGCCAGTCGCTGTGGCGCATTCAACGCGTGAACGCGCTCATGCGGATCGTGTCGGCGCAGTTGTCGTCGCTCGAGACGCTGCCGCCGCAGCACTTCGCGCAATTCCGCGGCTACCTGGGCACATCGAGCGGGTCGCAGAGCATCCAGTTCCGCGCGATCGAGGCCGCATCCGGGCTTCGCGACGAACACTTCATGCGCGCGCTCGAGGAGCACGGCGAGATCCCGGAAGTCGTACGACGCTCGCTCACACGCCCGACGCTTCAGGATCTGTTTCTCGCGCTGCTCGACCACGAGCACGTGACGCTCGAGAACCTCTACCTCGGACCGGGACCGACCGTTCTGTTCTTCCTGGCCGAGGCGTTGCTGGAGTACGAGCAACAGTTTGCGGAGTGGCGGTTCAAGCACGTGCAGCTCGTGGATCGCGTGATCGGCCCGTCCACTGGAGGCACCGGTGGAACGCTGGGATCGCGCTATCTGCTGCGGACGATCGATCAGAGGTTTTTCCCGCACCTGTGGGACGTACGGGGAAAGTTTTTTGGCACCCGGAAAGAGCGCTAACATCAACGGCACAAAGGGCGCTCCCTAACGAGCGCCAGTTGAAAAGCGCTCTGGAGGCTGCGCCATCGGACGGCGGCAGTAAACCACGCTGCCTGCAAGACATCGCTGGCGATGCTTGGGTGGCAGGCGGCTTCTGATGCTGTCCTCTGACCGCGCTGTTCGACGGCGTCGTTCAAGGAGGGCTTTCTAGGGAGCGCCCTTTGTGCCGTTGCTCTATATTGTTGGCATGCCTGAGCCTATCTATCTCGACCACGCCGCGACGACGCCCGTTCGCCCCGAGGTCCTCGAGGCCATGCTGCCGTTCTTCGGCCCGCGATTCGGCAATCCCTCCAGCATGCATCGGTGGGGTCGTGACGCGCGCACCGCGCTCGATGAGGCGCGCGAGCGCGTCGCGAAGTGCATCGGCGCGTCGCCTGACGAGCTCTGCTTCACGTCCGGCGGCACCGAGGCCGACAACATCGCCATCCTCGGCGCGTGGCGCGCGCTGCGCGACAAGGGCCGCGTTGGTGTTCTGACGACGCCGATCGAGCACAAGGCGGTGCTCGAAGCCGTGCATCAGGCGGCGCACGAGGGAGCCGACGAGCGCATCTGCCGCATGACGACCGACGGCGTCGTCGACGTCGACGCATTCGGCGCCCTGCTCGGCTCGGATACGGCGGTCGCGTCGGTGATGTGGGTGAACAACGAGATCGGCACGGTTCAACCGATCTCCGATCTCGCGCAGCGCGCGAAGGCGAGCGGCGCGCTATTTCACACGGACGCGGTTCAGGCGTTCGGCAAGATCCACATCGACGTGAAGCAGATTCCCGCCGACATCCTCACGATCTCCGGCCACAAGATCGGCGCGCCCAAGGGCATCGGCGCGGTGTTCATTCGCCGAGGTACCGTGATCGAGCCGCTCTTCCACGGCGGCGCGCAGGATCGCGGGCGTCGTCCGGGAACGGAGAACGTCGCGTCGGTGGTCGGCTTCGCGCGCGCCGCGGAGCTCGCGATGGCGGAGCGCGACGAGGAGTGCCGGAGGCTATCAGCATTTCGTGATCGTCTCGAGCAGGCGATTCTCGAGCGCGTTCCCGACGCCGTCATCCACGGCCGCAATGCGGCCCAACGTGCGCCGCACATCCTGAACGTCTCGGTGCCTGGCGTCGACAGCGAGTCGATGCTCATGGCGCTCGACCTTCGCGGCATCGGCTGTTCCGCGGGGTCGGCGTGTCAGAGCGGGAGCGTGTCGCCATCCCACGTCCTGAGCGCGATCGGCGTGTCGCCCGAGCTGGCGTCGTCCGCCATTCGCATGAGTGTCGGCTCATTGACGACCGAGGCATGCATCGATCGCGTGGCCGACGTGTTTCCGTCGCTGGTCGCCAAGGCCCGCGGCATGACGCGCGCGGGCTGAGGAGCAAGACGATGTCGCGCGGTCGTGTGCTGGTCGCCATGTCGGGCGGCGTCGATTCGTCCGTCGCCGCCGCGCTGCTCGTCGAGCAGGGCTACGACGTGGTCGGCGCCACCATGAAACTGTTCTGCCACGACGGCGATCTGCCCGATCGTCCGTGTTGCTCGCTCGACTCGGTGAACGACGCGCGTCGCGTCTGCCATTCGCTCGGCGTTCCACACTACGTGCTCAATCTCGAGAGCGCATTCGGGCGCGACGTGGTCGATGATTTCGTGAACGAGTATGCGAACGGCCGGACGCCCATTCCGTGCGTGCGCTGCAATACGTTCACGAAGTTCCGCGATCTCGTCGCGAAAGCCGACGCGATCGACGCCGACTGGGTCGCGACGGGACACTACGCTCGCGTGATCGACGGCGAACTGCATCGCGGGCTCGATCCCGCCAAGGATCAATCCTACTTCCTCTGGGGAATCGATCGCGGCGTGCTCGCGCGCATGATTCTCCCTGTCGGCTCGCAGACGAAGCGCGAGACGCGCGACGTCGCGCATCGCATCGGGCTCGAGGTCGTCGCCGAAAAGACGGAGAGCCAGGACATCTGCTTCGTGCCCGACGGCGATCACACGAAGATCATTCGCCAGCGGCTCGGCAACGATGCCGCCGCGCTCGCCGCGGGTCCGTTCATGCGCTCCGACGGCACCGTGGTCGGCACGCACGCCGGCTTCGCGCGCTTCACGATCGGCCAGCGACGCGGTCTGCCCGGCGGCTTCCGCGAGCCGATGTTCGTCGTGGCCATTCGTCCCGCCGATCGCGCCGTGATCATTGGTCCGCGAGAGGAGTTGCTCGGCCGCGGCATCGTCGCCCGTGAGCTGAACTGGCTCATCGATGCACCTTCGGTCGGCTCGCACGTGAGCGTGCAGGTGCGGCATCGTGCATCGCCCGCCGCGGCAGAGATCGTTCGTGTCGACGGCGACGAAATCGAGCTCGCGCTCGACGAGCCCGTCGCCGCGATCACGCCGGGGCAGTCGCTCGTGCTCTACGACGGCGATCGCGTGCTCGGCGGCGGTATCATCGAGCGCGGGCATGGCGTGCGCGCTCCGCTTCCGGTCCGCGCAGCATAGCAATGCAGCGCGGGTGACTCGCTTCCCCGCCCGCTTCCGCGCGATCGCGGCCACGCTCCTGATCGCGACGGCACGCCACGCATCGACCGCACAGGGCGTGCGGCCGCCGCTGCGCTGGGGAGGCGACGCCGAGGGCGGAGCGCCGTTCGTCGAAGCCGATCCGGCGGACCTCTCGAAGGTGCGTGGGTTCGACGTCGAGATCGCGGGCATGATCGCGCACGGTCTGGGGCGTGAACCGAGATTCGTGCAGGTACAGTGGTCGTCGATCGAGCAGTCGCTCGAGCGAGGAGACTTCGATCTCGGCATGTCGGGGCTGGAGGACCGGCCGCAGCTCCGCGAACGACATTCGGTGACGATTCCCTATTATGAGTTTCGTGAAGTACTGGCGGTCCGCCCGGCGGACAGCGCGCGCTACCGGCGCCTATCCGATCTTCGCGGCAAGCGCGTTGCGACGCTCGGCGCCACGACGGCCTATCAAATTCTGACGGATGCGCGCGACAGCCTGCATCTCGTGCCGGTGTCGTACGACGACGACGTGCATCCCTACGCCGACCTCGTGGCCGGCCGTGTGGACGCGGTCCTGCTCGACAATATCATCGCAGAGCGCTCATTGCGGCGGACCGGCGGCTTCGTCATCGAGCCCGAGCCGGTCGCCGTCGGCCACTACGTCGCCGTGTTTCCGAAGGCGATGGCCGCGGAGCGGGATTCGGCCAACGCAATCCTGCGCGCACGGATGAAGGATGGGTCGCTCGAGCGGGTGTTTCGGCAGTGGAACGTGTGGGACTCGACGCAGGCGCGCTACTTCCAACGCGAGCTCGCGACGTCGGCTGCGCCGAGCGCGGTACAATCCGGCGGCAGCGCAACCGCGATCACCTCGGCCAGCACCTACGTCCCGGCGCTGCTTCGCGCCGCGGGCATCACGCTGCTCCTGTCCTGCCTGGCGATGGCGCTGGCGGTTGCGCTGGGAATCTGCGTGGCGGCGGGGCGCGTTTACGCCGCGGCGCCCGTGCGCGCGCTGCTCACCGTGTACGTCGAAGTCGTTCGCGGCACTCCCGTGCTGCTTCAGCTATTCGTGATCTACTACGGGCTCTCGAGCGTCGTGCGGCTGCCCGCGTTCGCGGCCGCCGTTCTTGGACTGGGACTCAACTACGCCGCATACGAGTCCGAGATCTATCGCTCCGCCCTCGAGGCGATCGCGCGCCAGCAGCTCGAGGCCGCACGCACGCTTGGCCTCACGGAATTTCAGATTCTCCGCCATGTGCGCGCGCCACAAGCGCTGCGGCTCGCGCTCGCGCCGATGACGAACGATTTCGTCGCGCTGCTCAAGGATTCTTCGCTCGTGTCGGTGATCACCGTCGTCGAGCTCACGAAGCAGACCGCGATCTATGCCACGAACGTGGGCAGTTGGGTCGTGCCGGGCGCGCTGTGCGCCATCGCGTATCTGGTGCTCTCTTTGCCGCTGTCGCGCGCCGCGCGGGTGCTCGAGCGCCGCTGGAGCGCCACGTGACCCTCGCCGTCAGCGGACTGCGTGTGCGGCACGGCGACCGCGAGGTGCTGCGCGGGGTGGATCTCGGCGTCCCGCGTGGCGAGATCTGCGCGTTGATGGGCGCGTCGGGCGCGGGCAAGACGACGGTGCTGCGCTCGATCGCCGCGTTGCAGTCGTTCGACGCGGGCACCATCACCGTCGACGACGCGGTGCTGCGCGCAGGACCGTTGCCGCCGCAGTCGCGACTCGGGGCACTGCGCCGACATGTCGGCATGGTATTCCAGGCACACGCGTTGTTCGAGCACCTCTCGGCGATCGACAATGTCACGCTCGCGCTGCTGCATGTACTGCGCTGGGACCGCTCACGCGCGAACGCGAGGGCGCGCGAGCTCCTCGATGCGCTCGGCGTGGCCGCGCGAGCCGATGCGTTCCCCAGGCAGCTCTCAGGCGGCGAGGCACAGCGCGTGGCGATCGCCCGCGCGCTGGCCCTCGATCCAACGCTGTTGCTCATGGACGAGCCTACCGCGGCGCTCGATCCGGCGCGGCGTGGCGCGCTCGGCGAGATCCTCCGCGGGCTGGCACAGCAAGGACGAGCGCTGCTCGTGTCGACGCACGACATGGAATTCGCGCGGAGCGTGGCCGATCGGGTGATCACGCTGGCCGACGGAAAGGTGCTGACGGGGCACGGCTACCCGTAGCGTAGCGCCTGCGGACCGCAAGTTGGGCGGCGAGATCGAAAAGCCGCAGGCGAAGCTGAACAAGTGAGCGCTTCGCCGGGCTGGGAGCTGTGCGCTTCGTCGGCGATGACAGCGCGGCCGGCAAACGGTTTGCGGCACTCGTGCTAGTGCGCGTCGACCGCCGGCCCGTGCCCCCCCGGCTTCTTGAGAATCAATACCGCCGGCGCCACCAACACGAAGCTCATGAGAATCAGCATCCAGGCGTCATTATAGCTCAGCATCGTCGCCTGCTTCGTGACCGCCAGGTCCATGATCTTCATCGACAGTTGCTGCGCGACGGTCTGCGGATAGCCGCGCGCCACCATCGCGGCCGCGGCCGCGTGCTGCCGCTGGACGAACGCCGGGTTCGTCGAATACAGATTCGTCACGAGATCCGTTCGGTGCAGCGCCGCCCGGCTATCGAGAAAGCTCGCGAGCACGGCGATGCCGAACGACCCGCCCAGTTGGCGCGCGAGATTGATCAACCCCGACGCCTGCTGCGCGATGCGCGGATCGAGATCGCCGTACGCCGCCTGATTGATCGGCGTGAAGAGGAAGCCGAGCGCGGCGCCGCGCACGATCAGCGGCCACCGGGCGTCCGATTCGCCCGCGGCGGTGGTGAGATGCCCGAGCTGCCACATCGCGACCACGAACAATGCAATGCCGAAAAAGATCAGGATCCGCGCGTCGACCAGCGGCCTGGCACCGGTGAGCAGCCGTCCGCAGATGATTGCCGTCACGGCCGTCGCGATGCCGCCCGGCATCAGGGTCAAGCCGGTCTGGGTCGCGGAGAAGCCGAGGAGATTCTGGGTGAACAGCGGAAAGATGAACACGCCGCCGTAGAGTCCGAAGCCGAGCGCCACGAACAGGAAGATCGAGCCGGCGAGCTGCCGGTTCTTGAGCACCCTGAAGTCCACCACCGGATGCTTGTTCTTCCGGGACAACTGCCACCAGAGCAGGGTGACCAGTGATACCACGGATACGACGGTGAGCCGGACGATGACGGCGTCGGAGAACCAATCCTTCTCGCGGCCCTCCTCGAGGACGTACTGCAAGCTCCCGAGGCCGACGATCAGCAGCGAGATGCCGAGCCAGTCAGCGGGTATGGGCTTCTGCATGCCCGGCGGATCATGCAAGAACGTGAATACCAGAAATGCCGAGGTGATGCCGATCGGCACGTTGATGAAGAAGCACCAGTTCCAGGTGTAGCGATCGGTGATCCATCCGCCGAGCGTGGGGCCGAGCGTGGGCGCGACGATGATGCCGAGGATGAAGATCGCCTGCACCATGCCCTGCTCTTCGCGCCGAAAGATCTGGCGCAGCGTGGCCTGCGCGGTGGACAGCAGCGCGGCGCCGCCCGCCCCCTGCATGATGCGCCACAGCACCAGCTCGCGGAGACTCCCCGACGTGCCGCAGAGGAACGACGCGACGATGAACAACACGATCGACGCCGTGAGATAATTGCGGCGGCCGAAGACGGAGGTGAGAAACGCCGTCATCGGCAACACGACCACGTTCGACAGGATGTAGCCGGTACTGACCCAGCCGATCTCCTGGAACGTCGCGCCGAGATTTCCCGCCATCTGCGGCAGCGCGACGTTGACGATCGTCGTGTCGAGCACTTCCATGACCGCCGCCGTGATCAATCCGAACAGGATGATCCAGCGATACGGCACCACCTCTTCTTCGTTCCGTTCTACCATCGATGCTGCTGCTTCGGTTGCCACCTAGTCCATGCCTCTCAGAGCCGCGTGCGAGGATCGCGTGAGGTCGTGCGACCGGTTCGGGTCGTCACGCGCGGCTCGCACGGCTCGAAAGATACTGGCCCCCCGGAGCTGGCGAGCCCCTACCGGTGTTCCCGCATGTCCGCGCTGCCCTCGTAGTTGTCGCCGAGGAGATGTTCGGCGAAGTATTCCATCATCCGCGTGTTGAAGTACTCCTGCATGGTGCCGTAGCCGTGCAACTGGCCGGTCATGATCATCAGGTCGAAGCGCTTGTTTGCTTTGATCAACGCGTCGACGAGGCGCATGGTGCCCGCCGGGCTCACGTTGTTGTCCTGATCGCCGTGGACGAGCAGCAGCTTGCCCTTGAGGTTCGCGGCCAGCTCGGCGTTGGTGGGCACGTGGATCTCATAGTGGGTGGAGTCGGTCGCCGGAGCGATGCGCGGCTGCGCATACGCCGACATGGGGATGTTCGTCGACGTTCCCGCGGCGCCGCGGCCTGAGACGGCGAGCCCGCCATTGGTGTTGTAGGTCGAGGCAGCGCCGCGTCCACCGACGCCACCGCGGCCGGCGCCGCGACCACCTCCTCGTCCGCCTCCGTTGTCGCTCGTCGCACGTCCCGCCTGCACGACACCGGCGCCGGACGTGCCGGCGGCTCCGCCGTCGGCCACGGTTCTCTGTCCCGCCGCCGGCGCGTTGGCGACTTCACGCAGCCCCTGATACTGCTCCGCCCAGTAGTCGCCATACACGTTGTTGTCGTGGTTGCCCGACGACGCGACGCCGACCTTGAAGAACTCGTTGTACGGCGGAAGCAGCATCGCCGCGCCGGTCATGAAGCCGCCGCCGGAATGTCCGTAGATCCCGACGCGCTCGATGTCGATCCAGGGAAAGCGCGCCGCCAATTCCTCGAGCCCGCGCTTGGTGTCCGGCAACGCGTAGTCGCGCAGATTGTAATAGCTGAAACTCTGATAGGCGTTCGAGCGCTGCGGGCTGCCACCGCGGTGGCCGATCTGCACGACGATGAAGCCCAACTGCGCGAGACGCTGATCGCCGCTGTTCGGCGAGAAGGTGTACGTCACGCCTTCCGTCTGCGGGCCCGGATAGACGTGCGCAATGACGGGATACTTCTTCGCCGGATCGAAATCGAACGGCTTGAAGATGTTGCCATAGATGTCGGTGATGCCGTCATCCGCCTTGACCACGAAGCGCTCCGGGGGCTTCCATCCGAGCTCGGCGAGGCGCGACACGTCGGTCGTCTCGAGATCCATCGTGACCTTGCCCAATTCGTCGCGCAACACCGCCTTCGGCACCTGATCGATGCGCGACCAGTTGTCGACGTAGTATTTCCGCGACGGCGACAGGCTTTCAGCGGTGGACGCATGCGATGCCTCGCCCGCGTCCATCAATGTGAAGCCCGTGCCGTCGAGCTTCACGCGATAGAGATGGCGATAGTAGGGATTCTCGCCCGCCTCGCGTCCCACGCCGGCGACGTACAGCACGCGCTTGAGCGTGTCGACCTCGACCAACGCGTCAGCGCGCCACTGACCGCTCGTCACGGCGTTCTTCAGATGACCGTCGTGATCGTACAAGTAGAAGTGGCCCCACCCGGAGCGCTCCGACCACCAGAGGAAGTCCGAATTCGACCCGCTGCCCACGTATCGGGTGAACGGGAGATGCTCGATGTTCGCGGCGTCCACCGATTCGGTGATGAGCGGGGTGACGGTGTTGCTCGCGAGCGAATAGTCGACGTATTCGAGATTTCGCTGCGCGCGATCCTGTCGCACGAAGCGGATATGCTCCGACGTCTTGCCCGGCCACGCGATCTCGGTCGCGCGCGTGAATTTCCACTTCTCCATCGGCACGCGGGTGAGCTTCGTATCTCCCTTTTTGTAGATGTACAGCTCCTGCATCGGGATATTTGCTTCGCCGGGCATGGGATACTTCCATGCGATGAGCCGGGGCCGAGGAATGGCGAGCCAGTCGATCAAGTAGAGGTCGGCGACTTTCCGCTGGTCGCGGCGCTGGATGAAGAACGCCTTGGAGTCCGGCGACCACTGGACGGCTGCGCGCACGCGCGGGTCGCGGCTTCCCGCTTGCTGCTGCTGCTGCTGTTGTTGCTGCTGAGTGTCGTTCTGTTCGTCCTGCTGCTGTTGTTGTTGTCCCTGCTGCGTCGTGTCGCGCGCGCCGAAGCTGTAGTCCTGAACGCCGTCGTGCGTGATCTGAATCGTGTCGCGCGAATTCGTGGTGTTGACGAGAAACAGGTTGTGGTCGCGCGCGAAGACGAACATCGAGCTGTCGGGCGAGAAATTGCGAAAGTCCGCCGCACCCCGGCCCGCGCCGCCGCGGCCACCCTGGACGCCGCCTCCGCCACCACCGCCACCACCGCCGCCCCGACCTCCTCGGCCGCCGATTTCACCGGCGCCGAGCAACGTGGTGTCCGAGCACGTCTGCCTCGTTGCGGCGCGCGCCAGCGTCTCCGTCGCTACGGTCCACGCGAAGCAGCTACTGTCCGCGACGAACAACATCGTCTTCAGGTCCTTGGTGAACGCGATGTTGTTGATCGGCAAGTCCTGCGGATCCACCGGCCGGCGGCCAACCGTCGACAGGGCCACGGCCATCTTCTGGTGGTCGAACAGCGGCTGCTTGGTTTTCGTCTTTGGATAGACCAGAAGGAACCGGCTGCCGTTGCGGTCGCGCCAGTTGTACCACATCGAATCGCTCTTGCCGATCCAATGCGGCTGCACCGCCGTCGAATAGAGGGAAGGACGCAGCGAGGCGTTGCTGAACTTGTCGGCAAGCGTCCAGTTGGCCTTGTTGGGGTGGGTCTGCGCGAGAACGGGTGCGGCGAGAACGGCAAGCGCGGCACCGCGCAGAACGACGCGCGAGATGGCTGCCAAGAGGGTGGAGGACATTCGCGGCTCCTGAGGGACGTGGCGCGTGCGGCCTGATAGTGGGGTCGGCGGCCGAGAGAATCTGGCCCGCGGCTTCGGGTGTGGGGAAGTGCGACGCTGGAGGGCGTACGCGCGCCTCAGTCTCGCCGTTGTGCGATGGTCTCGGCGGCGCGGCTTGACGGCCAGACTCTCACGGGTCTCACCCGCTCGGAAGGGAAGACGTTTTCCTTCTCTCACTGCGTACGCGGCGTCTCGAGTGACGACGCCCGCCGCGTCGTTCCACGAAGCAACCTTTTTCTAACCCATAGTGTCTAAGGGTAGAGACTAGGGGGGACACGCTCCATGGCACTGCTCAAAGGAACGCTCGACCTGCTCGTGCTCAAGACGCTGTCGTGGGGACCGATGCACGGCTTCGAGATCGTGTCGTGGCTCGAGGATCGATCGGGTGGACGACTCGCCGTCGACGATGCGGCACTGCTCCAGGCGTTGCATCGCCTCGAGGAGCGCAAGCTCCTCGCGGCCGAGTGGGGTGTGACGAAGAATTCGCGGCGGGCGCGCTACTATAGCCTCACGACCGCCGGCCGCGCGTATCTGCGCGCTGAATCCGCGAAGATGGTCGACCACTTCGACGCACTCGTCACGATCCTCGGCGCCAAGAAGCGCGAGGCGTCGTCGTGACGGGCGCGAATCGCGCTCGAGCCGGCATTCGCGACGGCGTGCGGCGATGGCTCCGGCTGCCGCTCCGCGACGCGCGTCACGCGCGCGACGAGGTCGACGACGAGCTCGAGGCGTTCGTCGCGGCGCGCGTCGATCAACTCGTCGCGCGCGGCATGAGCGGGGACGACGCGCGTCGAGAAGCCATCCGCAGGCTTGGCGGCTCGCTCGACCAGGCGCGAGCCACACTTCGTCAATCCGCCGAACATCGGGAGCGTACGATGGAATTCCGCGAGCACATCGACGAGCTGCTGCACGATCTTCGGTACGCCGCACGGGGCCTCGCGCACCGGCTAGGGTTCACGCTCACCGTCGTGTCGACGCTCGCGATCGGGATCGGCGCGACGACGTCCATCTTCAGCGCGGTGGAGGCGCTGCTGCTGCGACCGTTGCCCTATCTGCGACCGGACGAGCTGATGAAGCTCACGATCGTCGCGCCGGCACAGGGATCGGTGCCGGGAACCGATGAGATGGTCTGGTCGTACCCGAAGTATCTCGTGCTCCGCGACAACCAGCGCGCATTCTCGGCGGTGTCCGCCTATGAAGCGTCGGACTTCATCATCACGTCGGGCGATGTCGAGCGCATTCATGGCGAGCAGACCACGTCGGCATACTTGCCCCTGTTGGGCATCACGCCGTCCATTGGCCACAACTTCGATGCAGACATCGATGCCCACGGTGGAGCGCGTCGCGAAGCCATCATCTCCGACGCGCTGTGGAAGCGCCGCTTCAACGGGGATCCACACGTCGTCGGCAAGACGATCGATCTGGATCGCGCACCCTTTACGATCGTGGGTGTCGCGCCCGAAGGATTCTCTGGCCTCACTGGCGGCGTTGACGTCTTCGTCCCGATCACGATCCGGTCGCCGGACGATCTGAACGAGCCATTCTCTCACGAGTTCAGTGTCGTCGGGCGCCGGCGCCCGGGTGTGACGGAGGCCCAAGCGCGCTCGGAGACGGCTCGCGTCGGCGCGGAGGTCGCGCGGCGGTACCCCGACCAGCACATGACGGGCGTCGAAAGTGCCAAGGCGGAGCCGCTGAACAACGCGCGCGTCGCGCCGCTCATCAGGCGTTCACTCTGGGTGCTGTTCGGCGCCGTCGGCCTGGTGTTGCTCGTGGCCTGCGTGAACATCGCCAACCTCATGCTCGCTCGAGCGGGAGCTCGCGGCCGGGAGATGGCCGTTCGCCTCGCGCTCGGCGCGCGGCGCGGTCGGCTCGTGCGCCTGCTGCTCGCGGAAAGCGCCCTGCTCTCTGCGGCTGGCGCGCTCGCGAGCCTCGCCGTCGCCGCGCTCGGAACGCATGTGCTCAGCGGGCTCACGCCCGCGGCGCTCGCGCGAGGCCGGCGCACCGTCAGCGGGCTCGGGTCCGTGAGCTTCTCATCGATTCATCTCGACGGGTGGGCGCTCGCGTTCACCGCCGGCGTCGCGTGCGTCGTCGGAGTGGCGTTCGGGCTTGCGCCCGCGTTCCGCGCGACGCGCGCGTCCGTTGCCGATACCCTCAAGGATGGCGCCGTGGATGCGTCGCGCTCGCGCCGGTTCAGCGGCCGCCGGCTCCTCGTGATCTTCGAGGTGGCGCTTGCGCTGATACTGCTCGTCGGCTCGGGGCTGATGCTCCGCAGCCTGTCGAAGCTTCTGTCGGTGGACACCGGCTTCGACGCGTCGAACGTGCTCACGCTGCCGATCGCCCCGCTTCCCGGCACGGTGCCTCGCGACTCCCTGCCGGGCGTCTACGAGCAAATACTCACGCGCCTCGCGGCGCTCCCCGGCGTGCGCAGCGTCTCGATCACAGACTGTCCTCCGCTGAACGGCGGCTGCAATCGCACGCTCGCCGCGCGTCATCAGGGAGCGAGCGACCCGGCGCACGATCCGCTCGTGATGATTCACTGGGTCTCGCCCGACTGGTTCAAGACCGTCGGCGTTCCGCTGCGGCGTGGACGCCCATTCACCGGTGCGGACCGAGCCGGAGCCGCGAAGGTGATCATCATCAACGAGACGGCCGCGCGAAAGCTCTTCCCCGGTGAGGACCCGATTGGCCAGCGACTGTCGCTGGGCCAGGGCGGGTTCGGCAGCGGCGGCGAGATCGTCGGCGTAGTGGGAGACGTCCGCCAGTTCGCGGATTCCGTGGCGGCGGCGGACACCTACATCCCGTACGCGCAGTCGCCGCGCGCGGGCATGTTCATCTTCGTGAAGACGAGCGGCGATCCCGTGGCGTACGCGACCTCCGTACGCCACGCGGTCCATGAGATCGTGCCGCGGTTCCCGCTCCGCGACGTCAAGACGCTCGCCGAGCGGACGTCCGCGGCGACCGCCACGGCGAGATTCAGTGCGACACTGCTCGCGCTGTTCGCGGCGGTC